>ERZ772956.109-NODE-109-length-68350-cov-10.123245_pt1 | contig 68350 bp, 58 predicted proteins | sample MGYA00580683_ERZ772956 | MGnify/ENA primary metagenome ERZ772956 (study PRJEB29015, sample SAMEA2738077) | human oral metagenome | biome: human oral; feature: human-associated habitat; material: saliva | place: China | collected 2212 ... | reverse complement strand
AGTTCCTCCTTGGATATGGGATGTCTTCACAAACACCATTATACCAAGGGTATGGATCATTATTTAATTGTTGCACTTAGAGTGTAAATTAAAGATCGATTTTTCAAGGTACGCATGTTGGTCTCATTTTAGAGCCAACTTTCTAACAACGAATTGTTGAGCATACACTAATTAAGGTAGTATTATATTGCTGTTTATGATATGGTTACAGCGATAGAATTTTATTGTATGCTTTGCTTTCAAGTTTATATAAAGCTATCTATCTATAGTTTGCATTTTTTCAAGCAATTATAAGTCTATAAACTATAATGACGAGCGGAATAAAAATAGAAGGGAGAACAATTATGAAAGCGAAACTGAGAGCGACAATCCGAAAGTTGTTTACAGTGGGATTATCGTGTTTGATGATGTTTAATACGATGGTCCCGACTATGCAAGCTTTTGGTGCAGATGCCACAAAGGGTATTGAAACCAAAGTGGATCGAACAGAATTGGATAAGTCTGTACAGTCCGCAAAAGACGCCGGAGTACCTGTAAATAAAACTCAGGATATTGACAAAGGCATAGCTAAATCCAAAGCTGAAGTTGATGCCAAGATAAGTGAAATCAAGACGGATTATCAACAACAGATAAAGGAATTGGAGGAAGCTAAGAAAGCAATAGCCAAATGCAAAGAAGAGAAGAAGGCTTATGAGATTGCTAAGAAAAAATATGACGAAGAATTAGCAAAATACAACATTGCCAAGAAAAAGTATGATGAGGAAATGGTCAAGTACAACAAGGCAATGGAAGAGCTTGAAAAAAAGAAAAAAACAGATGGCTATATGGAAGAACCAAATCCACAGACGCTTCTTTTCAAAGTGGAACCAAACGCTAAACCATCGGGTAATACAAAAATTTATAGTAGTACTGATTGGTTAAATGAAGTTGTACGAATGGGTTATCCAGTAGGGAGTGAGATTTATAATATTGCATTAAAGTATAATAGGTACTCAAATGACGAGGGAGCTTTTCGAATTTTCTTAGAAAAAAATAAGACGGTGACGGCTTATTATTCAAATTTGCAAAACTCCTATTTTGAAGGGAAAAAAATTACTAGAGTAGAATATAAGTATACTTTAAGAACACTTACAGCAAGTGGAAAGACTAAAATCCCTGCAATTCTTTATTATGATCCAACCGTTACAATCAACTATTCCGATTTGGGAGCAAATGCCGAAATTGAAATGGAGGCTACTTATTACGGAGAAGATGGTCAGCCAATTGATGTGACCGGAGCGCTGATAAGTTTTGCTTCTTTAAATCGTGACTATGATAATGGTGTGGATAGAAGCGAGTATGTTCGTGATTTTAATGGACAGTACATTCAAATTCACGGATCTTCAATAAGAGATAATGGTAATGGAGTCGCAATATCAAGCACACAATCAAATGAGCATGTTAAAAATGGTTCAAGATTTGAGGTTGCTGCTTGGGATACAAGTAATTCTCCAAATGAATGGTATGGGGCTATTGTAGGAAAAACAGTAGGGAAAACGATTAAAGTCACTTTTGGATCAAGAAACAGAAAAGCAATATGGTTTCCATTTAACTCGGACATCAAAGCAATCGGTGTTCCAGTTAAACCTGTAGAACCTGTAAAACCGACACCGCCTGAGGAACCACAGTGCCCTGATATACAAGCAAGCTATCATTATGATGTGTTGTTCTATCAACCATCTGTTGAAAAGAAAGTAAACGATCAGAATGATGCTGATATAGATAATCATGTGGTTTTGAAGGATTCTGTTGTAAAGTTCGTTTTGAATGTAGCAGCTTTACCTGCCGGCCATGAGAAAATAGATTCACTTGTATTTAATGATAAACTTCCAGATGGATACAAGTTGGATTTAGTTGGAACAAAACAAGCGAGTCCTAATTATGATGTTACTTATGATAAAGATGCTAATGAGATCAAATTTAGTGCAAAATCAGATTATCTAAACACGATAAATGCAGATTTGAATGCAGAAGTGAATATCTCTGCACCTGTAATAACCGGAACGGTTACAAAAGAAGGAACAACTTATAAAAACGATTTCAAATTAACTATCAATAATGAATATTCTGTTAAGTCAAAGCCTGTAAAGGTACATACACCAACAGAGCCAAAGAAGGATGTATTCAAGGGTGATGATACCGCCAGTATTAATGGCAAGCTTGTAAAGGCAGGTCAGGAACTACGTTATGAATTACCTACAAGAATACAACTGGGACTAAACAAACAGTAACTATCACAGACAAGATTCCAAAGTACACAAAATTTGTTTCGGCGGATAATTCCGGAGTGGAATCTGGTGGCACCATAACATGGGTCAAGGAAGTGGAAAATGGAAAGTCTTTGACAGTTAGTTTTAAGGTGAAAGTAAATGACGATATAAATGGCAAACCTGTTGACAACATATCTCATGTAAAGGATGGAGTAAACGAGTCGGATACTAACGAGACTCATAACCCTACCGGCACCGAGCCAAAGAAGGAAGTGTTCAAGGGCGGTACAATAACCAATATTGATGGTAAGCGTGTAGAACCTGAACAGGAACTAACATATGCAATTACCTATAAGAACACGACCGGTAAGGACGTAAACGCTACAATCACAGATAAGATTCCTGCTCACACCAAGTTTGTATCGGCAGAAAACGGCGGAACAGAATCCGGTGGAACTGTTAAGTGGAATGTTGCTGTAGCAAAGGATAAGAGCGTAACAGTTAAGTTCACTGTAAAGGTGGATAAGGATGTTAACGGAAAGCCAATTGATAACGTAGCTAAGGTTAATGACGGAGTAAATGAGTACAAAACTAATGAGACTCATAACCCAACACCAACCGAGCCAAAGAAGGAAGTGTTCAAGGGTGGTACAACAACCAATATTGATGGTAAGAAAGTTGAACCAGGGCAAAAATTGACATATGCAATTACTTATAAGAATACAACCGGATCGGAACGTGATGTAACCATTACAGATAATATACCGACATACACAACATTCGTATCTGCGGATAATGATGGTGTATTTGCTGATGGAAATGTAACATGGACGAAAAAGGTAGCGGCTGGAAAAACCTATAAGGTAACATTTACCGTACAAGTTAACAAAGATGCTTATGAAGTGATGGTAATTAACAAAGCAACTGTTAGAGACGGATTCAACGATTCAGACACTAACGTTGTTAAGAATCCAACACATAAGAAAACAGTTCCAGGCATACGTAAGCCTAAAACTGGTGATGATAATAACATCATACCATTCGCAATTCTTCTACTTGCATCTCTTGGAGGTACTGTTACTATCAGGAGAAAAAGACATTAGTGTCTAATGAAGATGATTAATTTTAGATTGATTATCCTTTAGCAAAAGAGGGAATTCGTTAATCGGATTCCCTCTTTTGCGGTTATATTGGTGCTATAACTTTTTCGGTGGTCAAGCGGAAATGACGCTTTGGGATATAATGGACAGTAGAAAAAGAAGAGTGGGAGTAATCGAATTTAGATAGCCTATTAAGCTCCTAGCCGAATGTAAATCCCATATAAGGCAGATACTCACCTTGTTCTCCCCCGTATATCTCCGTCAGATCATCGTCGTCGGCAGCAATCAGACCCAGCGCGGCAGTCGATTCGCTGCCGGCTATGCCGGGCATCATGTATTCACAGCTGTGCTTGCCTGATCTGGCAGCGAGCGCCTTCGCGATTGCAGTCCCAAGCTTCTTGTCGCCTCCGACTTCACTAAAGGTAAGGAGCTCGGACGCAGCGAGAGAGCCCGGCACCTCGCCGGTCTCACACGCTGCGATCGCAAGGGGCAGCACATCCCCTGTATCGAGTCCGACATCAGCCGATGAAGCTCGGTTCACACTCGTAGCAGCTTCATCCCGCGCAGCCCGGTTCACAGCAAATCCGACCTCGTTCCGCGCAGCCCCATGCGCCCCATCCGCAGCAGCCTCGGCTGATGCAGCCCCATGCGCCCCATCTGTTGATCCTGCGCAGCTGACTGCGCTGACAAGCAGTAGGCCGGCACAGCCCGCACCGGCGGCAGAGCCGGCCACGAATCGAAGCGCGCCCTCTGACAATTTGATGTGGGCGCGCTTCGCTAGAATCGCTTCCCGGTAGCAGTTGTATTTTTCGGGGGCAATATTCTCGAATTTTAATATCCAGTCGTCAGAAACCGGGAGAATATTACCATCTGTATCATCACTATTCGCCTCAGCACAGCTCACAGTCAGGGTATCGGACTCAGCGCAGCTCGCAACCGCACAGCTCGCAGTCAGGGTATCGGACTCAGCACAACCCGCAGCCGCACAGCTCGCAGTCAGGGTATCGGACTCAGCGCAGCTCGCAACCGCACTGCTTGCAGCCAGTATATCCCTAATTTCGCATTGCGCAGCGGCAAGATCTGCGGCTACGACGCCTTGCTCTGCGTACATGAATTCTCTGTAGCCGAGCGGAGCATAAAAATCTATCAGACTCGGCTCAGCAGGTGAGAGCATCGACAGCTTGCGGCTGCTCTCGGCCAATTCTCTGGCATATACTGTAATATGAGAGCCGTAGCCCTTACCGCGTGCGATTTTATCAGTGCAGATGGCATAGCTGATCTCGATCTGTTTGCCGTCTAGGGAAGACTGCTTCCAGGCGGGAACTACGAGCTGTCCCATATTGAACTGGGTGAGCGCTGCCTGCAGGACTTCCTTGTCATCAAGTGATTCGATGATTACAAGATCCAGATAGTCATCTTGGAAGCAGCTGTCAAAAAAGTCTATAAATTCCTTGTCGTCCCCAAATACTTTTCTGCGCAGATCGATGAACTCGCTGTCGTCGTGGGCTTCTCTGGGTCTGATGATATATTTATTTTTCATAAGCTGTATACTTCATGAGCAATATGTCAGGATGATAGCTCTCCTTGGCCTTGCGGAGACCTTCAATGCCCATGTCCTCCTCGCGGTTGATGTATTCCACGTCAGGGAACCTCTCGGAGATTGCCCTGGCAAATTCACGGTTGACCATAGTATAGCCGCCCTCGACTCCGGGGAGAGCCTTCTCAAAATGGACGTCCATCGTGAGAGGATCGAGCTGCGTTGCTGCTGTAAAAGCGACGGGCTCGCCCTTCTGGTATAGTAGTCCCCCAAAAAATCCGAGTGCCTCGTAGTGCTCGAACATCTGATCTATAGCGTCGGCCTCCCTGACCAGATCCGAGTCGCCTTTCTCCTTGTAGAACTCTGTCACAAAAGCCTTGGCAATTTGTATATCCTTGCCTCCTTCGATAAGCTTGAACTCCCATTCGCCGTTTCTCTCGAAATGCCTGATATGATTGCGCTTGGACGAAAGCTTGCGGCCACGCAGATCGCGGAGCTTCTCGACTGTGTAGATATAATCGGCATCTTCGCGGTTCTCTTCTATGTTGAACTGATCCCCGTAGATTGGTTCAAATTCCTCCATTGTCTTAGGTGTGAGTCCGCGCATCACCAGCCTCTGTCCGCGAGAGTGTGCGTCGGTGCGCAGCTCTTCGATTATCGGCTTCACGTCACCGCTGCCTTTAGGATATGCAAATATATATCCGTACTTCGGCATTCTTATGACCATACGCTCTCCCACGAACGCAATTTCAGGCTCATATGCGCGCCTCCAAATGTATAGATTTGCAAAGCTGTAGTCAGCGCCGTGACATCCGCTTGAGCAAATGACGGTCTTGACAAAGTCTTGATCTTCCAGTTTGACAGGTCTGAATTCTAACATTAGCATCTCCCTTGTGCATCCTTTTTATTGCATTGTGCGATTAGATTTTACAAAATTGACAATTCATTATAGCACTAAATTTCAATATGTAAAGTGAATTCACAGTGAATTAGTAGGAATTTAAAAATGTACGTAAGAGCTATTGATTTTATAAAGCCAAAAATGTTAATGTTGCAGTAGACATTTAGAAATGACATTCGGAAAGGGGATGAAATATATATGGCTACTATCAACAAGGATATGATTATCGGAGACGTTATCAACGAGAACCCTGATCTGATTCAGACATTCTTCCAGCACGGAATGATGTGCATCGGATGCCCGGCTTCTCAGGGCGAGTCAATAGGCCAGGCAGCTGCAGTTCACGGAATCGACGCCGATCAGCTGGTGAATGCGCTCAATGCAGCATTAGAGGCATAGGACATATTCCGATTGGAATTTAGGACTTCGATACGACGCAGGGCATGATTGCCCTGCTTTTACTTTTATAGATTGCTGACAGATAATTGCGGATGGGGATTATAGGGTATGAAGAGTGAATTAAATCATCATTACATAGGGAATTCATATGGCGGCAACCAGGATTGGTTCCGAACCTACTGGATGCGGCTCGGTGGCTGCGGTGCGGAGACAGCGTGCGAGAGCAGCATTTATTTTGCGCGTGAATTTGGCATGACCGAGCTATATCCCTTCGATTGCAAGGAGATAAACAGGAAGGAGTACGTGGATTTTGCTCACATCATGGAGCCATATCTAAGCCCAAGACTGACGGGCATCAACAAGCTATCCATATATGTAGACGGTTACAGCAGATACCTGCGTGATGCCGGGGAAGAGCGGATAGCGGTGGATGCTTTTGGAGGCGATAACTCCTACAAGGTGGCTGCGGAAAAGGTCAAGCGGCAGATAGACGCGGGACTTCCCATACCGTTCCTGACTCTCAGGCATAAGGACAAGCGATATGAGGAGTATGTGTGGCACTGGTATCTCGTCAACGGATACGAGGAGACACTTGAGGGACTTAAGGTAAAAGCTGTCACTTACAGCGAGTACAAGTGGCTCGACCTGCGCGGTCTGTGGAATACGGGCAGCAAGCCGACTGGCGGCATGATTATATATAAGGTATTAGGACAACAGAGTATAGGACATAACCACGGAAATACAATAGCGAATGCTATTATATAAGCTTCACACGTCTTATCACCATCTCCGACGCAATACCTATAGCAATTCCCGCGACGGTCCCCGATATCATCAGCACCGGCAGATAGTAGAAGATCCTTATATCGTGAATCAGGATAGCTGCTATCATCAGCTGCCCCATGTTGTGCAGGAAGCCTCCGGCCATGCTGACACCGGTGACGCTGAAGATGTCGGTTTTCTTGAGCAGGATCATTCCGATAAGGCTGATTGTCGCACCTGCGAGTGAGTACAGCATGCCAAAAACTCCCGTGAAGAGCAGACCTGCAACTACAACACGAATGGAATTTAACAGAAGCGCATGCTTGGCAGACAGCTTGTAGAGCGCAACCACTGCAACCAAGTTAGCTATCCCTAATTTGATGCCCGGAATCCCCGGTGTATATGGTATAATAGCTTCGACATACGATAGAATTAGCGCTAGAGATGCAAGCAGCGCAACGGTTGCGACACTTTTGCTGCGGCCGCGCGGTGTGCCGAGCTGTGAACCCTTTGAGCGTTTAGCTCGAGACCGAGTCATACCTGTTCGCCCCCTTTCCGCTGATTGCAACGACCACCTTGTTAGGCAGGCAGATGATGCTCTCGCCGGTTTTGCTGATCGATTTATGCTTGACGCATACCTGATTGTTGCACGACGCTTCGGCCATCGTCACGGAACCGTGTTTTATTTTGACTATGTTGAGCTTATTGCCTCGCTTGATAGCGATTGTTCTATCCTCGGACAGCTTGTACACACCGTACTCTCTGCCGTCTACTGTCACATTCACCTTGTCACCCGAATGGCTTGTCATGCTGAGCCATACTGATGAGGCGATACCACACGATATGAGGATGATGAAGAGGACAATATCAGCTTTTCTTACAAATCCTTTGATCATTATATGTTATTCCCCGTCACCCCACGATATGAGGTACTACATTGATAAGAATTAAAAGACAAACCATAAAACTTTCATTATTATTCATAATAATCGCAACGGTAATTATAACACAGACCGCATGCCATAACACCAAGGATGTTGAGCCGATTTCAAAGGAGGGCTTCTATCTGGATACTGTCTGCAAGCTATCTGTATACGATATGAAGGGCGGACTGGATGCGGATCGCGCCAACAAGGCTATTGACAAGGCTTACAACCGCTGCCGCGAGCTTGAGAACACGCTCAGCAACACCATCGATTCCAGTGAGGTCAGCCGGATCAACAGTGCCGGCGGAAACTGGGTTACTGTAGGGAAGGATACCCTGAAGGTCGTAAAGGCAGGTGTCAAATACGGCGAGCTGTCCGACGGCGACTTCGATATCACCATCGGCTCCGTATCGGGTCTGTGGAATTTTCAGGCGGAAAATCCGCAGGTTCCCGATTCTTCCAAAATTTCCGAGGCACTGAAGCATGTCAACTACAAGAACGTGCAGTTTGACGGCAACAAGATCAGATTGGCTGACCCGCAGGCCAAGCTTGATCTGGGAGGAATCGCCAAGGGTTATGTTGCAGACGAGATAACCAAGGTGCTGGAGCAGGAGGGTGTAACCTCGGCGGTGATCAACCTCGGCGGCAATATTGTGACTATTGGAGGTAAGCCGGACGGCAGCGATTTCGTTATAGGCATCGAGAAGCCTTTTACAGACAGGACAGAGATAATCGGTACAACAAAGGCCGAAGATCAGACGGTCGTAACCTCGGGAATCTACGAGAGGCAGTTCAAGCAGGGCGGCAAGATCTATCATCACGTGCTGAGCAGCAGGACTGGCTATCCGGCAGAGACTAAACTTGAAGCAGTCAGCCTGGTAGCAAAGAAAGGTCGTTCGATGGATGTCGATGCTATGAGCACAATCTGTCTTATGAAGGGTGTCGACGGCGGCAAGGCCTTCATCAAGAAGCAGAAAGGTGTCGAAGCTGTATTTAGCGCCGAGGGCAAGGAAGTGGCTAAGACTAAAGGCATGAAGTTTGAACCGGAGAAGTAGCTGTCCTGCAGTTTAAGCAAAGTTTGAATTGAAAGGTTGGTGTAGGCATTGAAGGAGGATCAACTGTTGGTCGATATGCATCTGCACACCAACGCATCCGACGGATCTTACAGTCCGGAGGAGGTCGTGCGCAGAGTGCAGGTGTCGGGGGTGAGAGTGTTCTCGCTTACCGATCACGACACGGTAGCCGGGGCGACTCGAGTGGCAGACATGATTCCGAAGGGGATGGAATTTTACAGAGGGATAGAATTCTCTTGCAAATCCGGCACTATCAATTGCCACATCCTCGGATACTCGTACGATGAGACTCATCCGGCCTTCGCAGAGGCTCTCACGGAAGCCGAAGCCAAGCGTGAGGCTAAGCTGGCTGTCAGGATAGAGCACCTCAAAGAGGTGGATGGTATAGAGTTGACTGCCAATGAGATAGGTGAGCTGGAAGCGATTCCGGCTGCCGGCAAGCCGCATATCGCCAACATTCTGATGCGGCGAGGCACCCCGGGAACCAGAACTGAGGTTATAAACAGGTATCTGGAATTTGGAGTTGACAACAGGATCCCCGCAGCGCAGGCGATACAGGCTATCCGAAGGTCCGGGGGAATTGCCGTCTGGGCACATCCGCTGGGTGGTGAGAACGAGAAGCACATGGGCAGAGCCGAACTCGAGAGCAGGCTGGATATCCTGCAGACCCTCGGAATTCAGGGTCTCGAATGCTACTATTCCAGATATGACGAGGCGGAGATATCCATGCTGATCGAGATAGCTCGAGAGAGAGGCTTGCTCGTCAGCGGAGGCAGCGACTTTCACGGAAAGAATAAGAATGTGTCGATCGGTGAGCTCAATACAGCCGGAAAGCCTGTTTACGATTCGGATTTGAGTCTGATAGAGGTGCTCAGGAAGCTTGGTAAATAGCAAGTTAAATAAAGCCTGCTCTTAATGACTGCTATGCGGAAGATTTGTATTGTGGCACACAGTACACGAGCTATCTGTACCACAACACGGCAATATGTAAAAACGGCATCACTCAAAGCATTAATAGCAGTGGTGTCCGATGTCGCGACGAGGTTCGATATGAAAACATGTGAGCAAGAATGAAGTCAGCTGTATGAGCTTACAAGATAGAAGCAATGTCCGTTGAGGAATTCAAAGTTCTGATCTGAAGATATTTCATCAGTTGATGGAACAACCGGAGAATCTGACAACCATTATTGACAAGAGCAATACTTAAAATGCTCTTTACGGAACATATGTTTCTTTGTATAATCAACATTAAGAAGTTTGTTGCGGAAGGAGCAGGGAAATGGCTAAAAACATTTTAATTAGCCCTATTTTGAAGTGGGTTGGTGGCAAGAGGCAACTTTTAGATGAAATAATGCCGAATATTAACCATAACTGCTCAACATATATTGAGCCATTTGTCGGCGGTGGCGCAGTTTTTTTCGAGTTACAGCCCAATAAGGCTATTATAAATGACTATAATACAGAGTTGATTAATGTATATGAGATGGTTAGATATAATCCGGATGAATTAATTAAGGCTTTGCAAGAACATGATAAGAATAATTCTGAGGAGTATTTTTATGAAGTGCGCGGGTTAGACCGCACGAAAGAGTTTGGAAACCTAGATAATATTGAAAAGGCAGCGCGAATTCTATACCTGAATAAGACTTGCTACAATGGTTTATATCGAGTTAATTCTGCTGGGCAGTTTAATTCTCCATATGGAAAGTATAAAAATCCCAATATCGTAAATGCTACGACAATTAAGGCCATGTCAAAATTCCTAAATAAGTCTGGTATTGAGATTCTTAATGGTGACTATAAGGTTGCTATGCGAAGAGCACGTAAGGGAGCATTTGTATATTTGGATCCGCCATATATGCCAATATCATCATCCTCATCATTTACCGGTTATACTGAGAATGGCTTTGGATATGATAAGCAGGTTGAATTGAAACAAGAATGTGATAAGTTGCGTAGTAAAGGAATATCATTCTTGCTGTCAAATTCGGATTGTCCGGAAATAAGGGATTTGTATTATGATTATAGCATTCGAACTGTACAAGCTAAGCGTAGTATCAACAGTAACGCAAAAAAACGTGGTGAAATAAATGAGGTTTTGATTAGTTATGTCCCAGAAAAATAGTATTTCAGCGCAAGATGCGTGGAAGTCTTTAATTGAGAAATATAATATTGTCGAGGAAGTCGAGAAAAATGGACTTTTCCACATAAAGGCAAGCCAGATAAAGGAGTTTAAAGAGCCCAGATTAATGGCAAAGTGGGATTGTACAGATGCATTGCCAAATGTATTAAGAGATAAACACTTAAACATTTTGGCAGATAGTAGAAGCTCATATGTTATTGGTGATTTTTTATTGTATCAAGAAATACCGGAATTAGATGAGCATGTAACCAAGATGGATCATGTTGAAATTCCTGAGTATGAATCTATTGATATAACCAAGATTAATTCAGAATCTAATGCCATAAATGTATTGGTTTTATCTGGAATTTTGGATGATTTTTTAGAATCGGAAGATACAGTAGAAACATTCAGTGGTCGTATGGGTACGGGAGTATTTGACTTTAAGGTAAACACTGTTAGAAACATATATAGAACTATTCATGTTGATAATGCGCAATGTGAAATTGATGGTGGATTTGAAAATAAGGATTCAGTAATCGTCATGGAAGCCAAGAATGTTGTACACGAGGATTTCCATGTACGACAATTATATTATCCCTATAGACTATGGCAAACCAAGGTTAATAAACCGATACGACTGATTTTTTCTGTGTATTCGAACATGATATATAGATTGTTTGAGTATAGATTTAAGGATTTAGAAGATTATTCGTCTATAGAACTTGTAAGAGTTAAAAATTATTCCCTACAGGATACTACTATAAACCTTGAGGATTTATGTGAGGTTAGAAGGGCAACTGTAGTTACTACAGATGATAATCAGAAAAATACAGATATTCCATTTATCCAAGCTAATTCAATGGATAGGATAATATCATTGCTTGAGAATATGTATGATAATCCATTAAGCATGTCTCAAATAACAGAGCTGATGGATTTTGAGCCAAGGCAATCAGACTATTATTTCAATGCAGGAAGATACCTAGGGTTGTTTGAAAAGCAAACTGAGGACGGACATCCGATAGTTCATTTAACCGAAATAGGGAAAACAGTTTTTAAAATGAACTATAAGGAAAGGCAGCTAAAACTTGTAAGTCTAATGCTAGAACATGCGATATTTGCAAGATATTTTGATGAAGTTATTGATAACGGTGAGCTACCGGATCAAAAGGATATTCAGAACACAATGAAGGAGCTTAATGTATGCAGTAACAACCTTGTTATCCGTAGAGCAAGTTCTGTATTAGGATGGCTTAAATGGATTTTTAATCTTACAAACTTATAAATAATGGGTTGTATTATGGTGAAGAAATGGGAACCGGATAATTTTGCTCTACAAGAAAATTCCGTGTGGAGTTTCCCGGATAGAGGAGAATGGGCAACACACAAGGGCGATTATAGGGGTAATTGGTCACCTTATGTACCAAGAAATCTTATTCTTAGGTATAGTAGCGGTGGAGAGCGGATTCTTGATCCGTTTGTGGGAAGCGGAACTACACTTATTGAGGCTAAACTTTTATGCAGAGATGCAATTGGTGTAGACATAAATCCAAATGCTTTAAAAATTGCTAAAGATAGAACGGAATTTGTGCACGAAGGAGCAGATGGGAAAATATATTTGAAAGAGGGTGACTCAAAAAATCTTCGTTTTATTCCAAATGACTCAATTGATTTAGCGTGTCTTCATCCACCTTACACAGATATCATCAGATATAGTGAGAATATTTCTGATGATATATCTCACTTGCCTCCAACTGATTTTATTGAGGCAATGAGATTGGTTGCAAAGGAAATGTATAGAGTTTTGAAGGGCGGGAAAATATGTGCAATTCTAATTGCAGATGTTAGAAAAAAGGGGTTAATTGTTTCTATAAGCTTTCAAACTATGCAGGTATTTCAAGATGAAGGATTTCAGCTGAAAGACATCGTAATTAAGCAACAACATAATTGTAAAATGACGAATAAGTGGAAAATGGCAGGAAAGCAAAGAAACTTTCTTCTTATTGAACACGAATATCTATTTATTTTGAAAAAATAAGTGAAGCACAAAGAATGCCACATGGAAGTTATGCAAGTGTGCTAGGCATGGCACAGTTCCAACGGGTGTAAGTCTCATCCTAAGTAGAGTAGCGGAAGTGTCTGCCTAGCTGTATACGAACCAGATAAATACATATCCGACTGTAGCAGCCGTCAGCGTAAACGGAACACCGATCTTCATGAAGTCGGCAAATGTTACTATCTCGCCGTTCTTGCGGAGAATCCCCACCGCAGTGATATTTGCAGATGCTCCGACCGGAGTGAGGTTGCCGCCCAGCGTTGCTCCGCAGAGCAACCCGAAATACAGCATTGTCGGGTCGATACCCAACGAAGCGGTTACACCCTGTAAGACAGGGAGCATGGTTGCAACGTATGGGATATTGTCGACAAATGCCGAGATGAGTATTGAACCCCAGACGATAATAGTGTATAGGAGAAACATATTGTTCCCACCTGTGCGCACGATAAGATTTGAAATGTCTCTTATCACACCTGCTTCGGTAAGCCCGGCAATTATGATAAACAGTCCGAACAACAGGAGCAGTGTCTCTATATCCGCGCCGTTCAAAGCTGCGATTGTACGGTCTCCATCTCTTGTTCTCGCATAGTCGATAACGATGGAAACGACTGCAAACGTCATGCAGATGGCGCCGTTCGTCATATCCGGCTTGTTAGGAAAGAATGACACGAATATCAGTGTCGCTATCAATCCGATCAACATGTAGGTTGGAACTATATTCTTGACCTCAGTAAATTCTTTAGCCTCAACAGGTTGTTTGCTTTTTCTAAATAACACCATCATAACAGGTACTGTCGCAAGAGCTCCCAATTCAACGGCAAAGAACATTCCCGGTTTTCCGTGGAATATGAAGAAGGATGAGAAATCCATCTTTGCATAAGAAGCGAGCATCATTGAAGTCGTATCTCCAACGAGTGTTGCCGCTCCCTGCAGATTTGAAGAAACTGCGATCGATAGAGTCATCGGAACCGGAGATACATCGAGCTTGCGGCAGATGGCGAGTCCTACAGGCGCAACCATTAGAACCGTTGCAACATTGTCAACAAATGCGGAAATAAATCCGGAGAAAAGGGACATGAAGATGATGACCATCATCATGTTTTTTGACCTGTCCAGAAGTATGTCGGCAAGCTTGTTCGGCATCTTTGAATCGATGAAATAATGCACGAGAATCATCGTGCCGGATATCATCAGCAGGATATTCCAGTTCACAGATTGAATCGCAGTGCTCAGTGACATTACACCGGCTATTAAAAAAACCGCTGCTGAAATCAACGCGGCATGCACGCGGAATTTCTGGAAGAAGATCATCACAACGTACATGAGTATAAACATCACAATTACTAAAATTTTCATAGGTTGGATTTTATCATAAAAGAATCTGAAAAGGGGCAGTGTGAATGAAAATTTACAATATTCCGAGCACAACAATGAAGAATGATTGCGCTATTCACCTACCGAAAAAACAGCCTTCCCCGCCGGGAATCTGTTTTGAAGAACGCCCGGCAGGAAAAACCTATAATATAAATAAGCTTGTTTTAGGCAGACCTTATGAATCTGACTAAATTTCTGTATTAATGAAGAGTGGGCAGAAACCGAAAAATCGGCTCTTGCCCATCCGTAATTTTTAACAAATCCTATATCAGCGCTTGTAGTTTGCACAAAACATGTACAGTCTCTTATTTTAACAAAAACTCCTGCTGCTGTAAGCAGCACACAAGCCGGTGGTAAGCACGTACAGCTTCTTATTTTAACAAAAACCCGCATCAGCTATATAAATCTATAGTATAGAGGTTTATCGTTTGACATCCATTCGGCGCGAGGATCATGGGAGCCTTTGCTTGTGAAAATGCCAACATTAAAGCCCTAAAAGCTTACCAATTTGTCGCGATGTCTATCTGAGTTGGATGACTCGCTGCAAAACCTCCTGTATCACAGACGATTCCGGTCCCAAGTGATGTAGCAACCAGAGAACCCTTAGGGTGTTTATTATAGTTAGCAGCAACCATTACATATTTGCCGAGCATCTTAGCTCCATCTGCTCTGACCCAGTAGTCTGAGGACGAATACCCGTATCTGCTCATAGCAGCAACCACTCTCGACATGTTGAGGTTGTAGTAAGTCTCCTTGCCCGAAGGTCCATTGTTGGTGCCTCTGGACTTGCTGAGAATGCTGCCGTTGTAAGTGTAAGTAACAGAGCCGTCACGGCTTGACCCACCTGCTTTAGCCTCTTCTGCAGCCTTTTTCCTGGATTCTTCCTTCTTCTGTTCTTCGGCTTCCTTGATCTTGCTGTTTCCGGTTGCGACCAAAGGAGCTGAATACGTGCTGGCGGTCGCATGATCAGCGACACTATCTGCTGCTGCATCTGCTATGTTAGGAAGAGATACGGAAGCAGCATCGACAGCAACTTCGATCTCAGTGCAATCTGGAATGTCGGATTCCTGCTTGTGCTGAGCAGTTATCTTAGCGGGGATGCCGGTACGAGTAGAATCAGATTGAGTAGCAGCTGCAACATACTTGCTCGTAGATACTACGAAAATGAGTAGTAAGCATATGAGTGACACGATGTGTGCAGTCGTTCTAATCTTAGTATAATTCATACAGTCTCCTTACGTTCAGAATAACTTACAGAGCTGATTGTACCAAACACGTCTAAATTGAATCTAAAGTCTGTGTGAAAATTCCGCACACAAAGCGATGCGAAAGTTTCGTACACAGAACGTGCGCCTTATTTTAATATAAAATTTGTGATATCATATAGGACGAAACTCTGAAAATAGGGAAAACGAGCAGGGGGAGCTTGCCATGAATGAGAACAACAGTGTGATTGAAGCCGGATCTGCAGCAGAATCCGTGTCAAAGCCGTTTGGTGCAAATGACTTCATTGAACGAAGGGGCTCGGAATGCGGTCGTTATTGGTACAAGGATATCAGAGAGATGACTACGCTCAAGGATCTGCTGAATGGTAGCGTAGAGCGATACAGTGAGAGAGCGGCCTTTTGGGTCAAAGCCGAGAGAGGTGGAGAATATCTGCCCATCTCGTATGAACTGCTGGCTCACGACGTTGAAGCACTTGGAACTATGTTGCTGCAGTTAGTCGATGACGAACGCCGCGTTGCGGTTATCGGCGAGGGCAGCTATGAGTGGATTGCTTCATATCTGGCAACCATGAATTCGGGAATGGTTGTCGTACCGATCGATAAGGAGCTCAGCGGAGATGAGATCAAGAATCTGCTGGATGCTGCAAACTGCCATACGGTTGTGTGCTCGGCAGAATGCGTTTTCAAGCTGTCAAATATCATCACAATCGAGAACCTGATAGTCACCGAGTTCTACGGGGATAGAACGTCTCTCGACGCGAAGCCGGAATCGCTGCTCAAGGATACAAGTGCATTTGAAAGAATCGGTAGAAGGTTATACCGCTGGAGAGATTTGTTAATGCAGGGCGAAGCTGAGCTGAAGAAGGGTAACACTGCATTCACGGATGCAGAGCTTAATCCTGACGACATGGCGGTAATCCTGTTTACATCGGGAACGACCGGCACCCCTAAGGGTGTGGTGCTCAGCCACCGAAATATCACGGTCAACATCATGGACGTGTGCCGTATCGCCAACATCCATCCGTGGGACAAGACGCTGTCGATCCTGCCTATCCATCATACGTACGAATGTACACTGGGAATGCTGCTGGTACTCTATCGCGGAGCCAGCACAGCGTTCTGCGAGGGCATGAAATATATAGTTAAGAACATGCACGAGGCGCAGAATACCGTAGTCATCGTAGTGCCAAGGGTGCTGGAGATGATTCACGGTCGTATCATGAAGACTATCAAAAAGTCCGGTAAGGAGAAGACGTTCAGGAGAGCCGTTAAGGCTAGCCGCAATGCACGCAGGTTCGGTATCAACGTCAGCAGGACGGTGTTCAAGCAGATTATCAACGAGCTCGGCGGCAAGCTGCGCATAGTTATCACGGGAGCTGCAGCGCTTGCCCCTGATATTTGCAGGGATTTTGAAGATTTCGGTATCATCGTGCTTCAGGGCTACGGTATGACGGAGTGCACGCCGCTGATCACAGGCACTCCGCAGAGCTCTGCTAAGACCAGGTACGATAAGTCAGGCTCGGTTGGAGTTCCGGTCGAGACAGGTATCGTGCGTATCATCAACCCGGACGCCAAAGGTGTCGGAGAGATCATCTACAAGGGGCCAAATGTCATGCTTGGTTACTACAACCTTCCCGAGGAGACTTCGGCAGTGCTTGAGGACGGCTGGCTGAGAACCGGGGACGTCGGATATTTTGATAAGGATGGTTGGCTGTTCCTGACAGGACGCGCCAAGAACGTAATCGTCACAAAGGCCGGGGAGAACATTTATCCGGAGGAAATCGAGGATTATATCAACAGACATCCTTATATCTCCGATTCGATGGTTTTTGCGTCCGGCAAAGCCGAGGACGTGGTTGCAGTGCAGCTGCTGCCTGACAAGGATGAGATAAAGTACGAGCTCGGCAGCGTTCCGGCGGACGGTGAGCTGGAGACATTGCTCAAGGGCGTGATCACTGAGCTGAATATGGGACTCGCCCCATTCAAGCGTATACGCGAGGTCTACGTGCGCAAGGAGGACTTCGTCAGGACGACTACGCGCAAGATAAAGCGACAGGACAACAAGCTGGAGAATTTGAAATTGTAGTAGAAGGATGATATTAGTGGATAAAACAAAATGAAGAAGTTTGAATTTGTAGCCGGGACATCAAAGGATGATATTGTTATGGGGTTATGCTTGCCGGTAAGTATTTTGCTTCCCGCGCTGACAACTTATTTGATAATATTTTATTCAGAAATGTATGCTTCTTTCAGAAGCGCACCGCTACTCTTTAGATCTTTTGTATTTGTGCCGGCACTGTATCTGACATATTTTTTGATTAAGAAAGCTCGGAAAAATGCAGCAAATAAATTTGTTGTGAATTTAGACGAGCTCAGTATAAGAATTTGGAAAAATGAAAAGGAAGTTGTGTCGGGTAAAATCCTGTCCTGTAAAATAAAAGCTTCAAACGATAAGCTGGTCCATGTAGATATAGGAACTGAAGAAGATAATATATCATTTAGAGCCAGGCCAAAAGAATACAGAACTATTACAGGGAATACGTCGTTCAACCCTTTCGGAACAGGTACGGTATCCGATATGGAAACGGTATTGGCTTTGGGTGTAAAAATAAAAAATACTATTGAGAAACAAGTGTTAGATGATAATGCATATGTGGCAAAAAATTAAAAAATAGAAGGCCATTCGGCAAAAGGAGCTTAGCTGCAAGAGCATGATTAATCATTCGTATGACATGAAAACTGTCAACGCAAATCACTGCTTTAGGAAAATACTCAGAGACAATATCTCTATAAAGTATTCCACATATCAATACTAACATACTTAACTGACAATCTTGTGCATTTAGGAACTAATGAGAAAAATCGTAGATTATGCTGGAGTAGTTACTACATCGAGGGCAAACAGCAGGTTTAACTTGTAATGTAATAGTTACAAAACTCTCATTACCGCACGATATAATATCCAGTTGTTCAATATATGCTGTTCCAGGTTAAACATATTTATGATAAGTTTTTTCGTATATTTATTAAGTTCCTTTCAGGCTTTCTCGATTCCCCCAAAATGATAGCCTGGCAAAGGGAAAAAGCACCGCACTTACACCACAAAAGCTGGCATAGGCACGGTGTATTTTAGACTCCAATCTGCGGAATATCTATCCCTTAAACCACAAAGAAAATTATAGACCCAGAAAAACACCGCAACTTATTGGAATTGCGGTGTTTTGCGTGGTGCGTGATCAGGGGTTCGAACCCTGGACACCCTGATTAAGAGTCAGGTGCTCTGCCAGCTGAGCTAATCACACATATTAATTTGTCTGCCTGACAGCTTATGTATTCTAGCATCGATTTAATATCTCGTCAAGCATAATAATGGGATTTTTTGAAAAAAGTATCCGCCTGTATCCGCCGGCAACAATAAAGATTGCTAAGAACTACCGGCGTTGATCCAAGATCATGATCGAGCCGGTGCGCTATTATACAGCTATATAAATGAATTGGCGGAGACAGTCAATAAAGCGTGGGAGCAGCACCATCGCCGCGGTGCAATTAAATAGCCTCGGAATCGAAACACAAAAGGATAGTGCAAAATCAGGATAATTTACCGATAATTAACTCATATAGTGCGCAAATTCCACTAATTGCAAGCGAAATCTTGATATTAATATTTCCTTGATGTATAATTTCCAATGAATCTTTATAGAAGATTAACAACCGGGCATGCTGGATGGTATATCAAGTGTGTGCTTAAGCAATTTGGGAGGTAATAATGTTCTGTAGCAATTGTGGCAACGAAGTGGCAGAGGGCGCTAGATTTTGCAGCGTATGTGGTGCAAGAATCAATCCCGATGCAGAACAGTCAGTACACGAACATACAGCGTTTAGTTCGTCGAATACAGAAGGAAATATGATGGACAAGAGCGAATCTTCTACGAAGTTCGACTTTGGTTTCGGAGCTGTAGACTCCGAAGTTACAGCGCCTAAGAAGAAAACCGGCTCAGTCTCTTCAGTCTCTTTTGATTGGAGCTCGGTGATCGAGGAGAGTCATAAGAAACCTGTGAGAAACGTCAGATCGCCTTGGGAGACAACCGGCATAGACGATGGAGACACGGAGACGGCAACTCATTCGTTCAATGCATTCAATACCGGGTGGGAAGCGCCTAAGACAGCCGAGCCCGAGGTTAAGACCGAGACAGTTGATCCGCTCGAGGAAATGATTAAGCGCGATTCTGCCGCTGCTCCGGCAGCCGGGCGTGGACGCACGATGAATTTTATCGAGGTTATGAAGCAGGAGAAGAAAGAACGGGAGAAGGCGGCTAAGGCAGCTGAAGATGCGTCGACTGCTGACGATTTTGACTACAGCGAACCGATTCTTCCCGACGCAGACAGAGAACATACACATGGTTATACAGAACTCAAGGATGATATAGTTGCTGAGCTCGAGCAGAACGAGAAAGCAGCAGAATCAGGTGAGAAGGAAGCTTCGGATAGACTCGATGCAGCTTCGGCTGATTTCGATGAGTATATCAACGCTCGTCGCAAGTCGCACGAGGAGGTGTTCCGGGCAGAGCCGCCACATAACTTTGTTGACGACATGGTTCACGTTTCAGCGGCTGAGACCAGAGATGAGTTTAAGCTTCCGGAGGATGAATTTGAGTCCGAGCTGTCCAAGTTTATGCACGGAAGCGATGACAAGGACGAAGAGCCGACAGACAAGACCGACGATGACCTGTTTAACTTCGATGTAGATATCAAAGACACAGATGAGGACGAAGAAACTTTAAGTCAGTATCTCGACTACGTGACGCCAAGTAGAGTCTCACGTGCCGAGGAGCGTGCAGCTGAAGACGTAGAGCTTGACGATGAGGATGACGACGATGAACCGGAGACATTCTCGTACGATGAGGTTACAGACGACAGCAAGGAACCGGAAACAGAGTATGATCTCGCACCTAAGACAGAGCTTAAGGATGTCGAGGTTGATGATTTCACGTTTGGTGACGAGGATATAGATGTTCCTTATGATGAGCCGGTGAACTATTCCGAGCTCTATATGGGGGACGCTTCCGGTGATGAAGTGAAGTCGGCAGAGACTAAAGTTGAAGCACCTGTGGTTTCAGCAGTAGAAGCTGAGACGGATGTCAAGGCGCCGATTACACAGGCTTCTGAAGCGGCAGTTGAGGTTAAGGCCGGGGCAGCAAATGGTGCAGTAGTTGCAACGGCAGATGCTGAGTCTGCAGTAGCTAAGGAAATCGAGAGCGAGATTGCAAATCTTCAGAGGAGATTAGCTGAGCTGCTCGGCAAAGATCCATCTGAAACTGTTGAGCTGCCGTCTAGAGACATCGTATCAGTTGAAGAGCTGACAAACGAGCCGGTTGCAACGCCGACTGCTGCGCCTGCAGCCGAGACAAAATCTGCAGCAGCGCTTGGCAAGGACGCTTCGACCGCAAAGGGCGGACTTACAAGTGCAGAAACAGAGCTTGCCGGACTTGGCTTTGACACTATAGATGGTGAACCGGATGAAGAGGCAAATATACTGTTCTCGGCAGATGATGTTGCAGATGCTAATAATTATGCAGTTGCTGATGATACAGATACTCCGACGCAGGAAGAGGTTATGTCGATTGATGACCTTCAGAAAGACCTCTTTGGAGAAGACGTAGATGACAAGAGTATGGAGGCAACTCGTAAGATCGACAAATTCTATACTCTATATCGCAAGAACGAAGAATTCCAACAGCTGCTCGATGAAGAGTACAAGAAGCTGCAGGACGGAAGCGCAGATTACACTTTGATGGAAGACGTGCTTGCGGACTATCAGGATGAGAACGAGACTGAGGAGACTCCTGCAGTTGAGGGTCATCATGAGACTGTTGAGGCTGCAGTTAAGGCAGAGTCGGCTAAGCTTGAGGCTGCTAAGAATGAGGAAGGATCAGAGCTGAGCATGAGTGCAAACGTGACTGAGCCTGTTACGCCTGCCACCACCTTGGTTAGCTCACCCGTTCAGAAGGCTGTTAGCGCAGCAAGTGCAGCAGATCCTACAGTTGTCGATGACGACGATGATGAAGAAGTAGGCAAAGGCGGTGTGCTCACTGTAATAGCAGTAATTGTAGCGATATTACTGGTTCTGCTGCTGGTGGTAATACTGATACTCAACTTTGCACCGGATAGCGGCATCGCCCAACAGATTAGCGGAATCATTGGAAAATTTACAAATTTCGCATCGCTGGGTGATAAATCTGAATTGCTATTGTAAGGGTAATTTAAACGTAAATGCAGCGGCAGGCTTAACAGCTACCGCTGCATTATGTGGTTTTTGGAGAAAATCATGCGTATACTGGATAATTTTGGAAAATTTAAAAGGTCGGAGGACCACTCAGGTAAAAAGAAGCGCGGCAGGAGATTACGTAGCGTTCTGCTGTTTGTGCTTCTGATTCTGATTGTGCTCGGCACCTGCGTAGGCTTCCTGACTGATTGGATGTGGTTCAGCGAGCTGGGCTTCACGAGGGTATTCTGGACACAGATTCTGACAGAGGTTAAGCTCGGTATTCCGATATTTATAATCGCCGGACTACTGGTTAGACTGTACCTCAACAGTCTTCGTAAGGGCTATTTCAGCAAGATAGAGTCACATGAGATTCCCAACATGCACAGACTCAACGTGCTGTCTTGGGTGGTTTCAGTGGTGTTTGGTCTCATTGCTGCAGTTGTTTCCGCCACAAACACATGGCAGTCATTCCTGATGTTCGCAAATTCTACGAAGTTTGGCCTCAAGGATCCGATATTCGGATTGGATATATCTTTTTATGTGTTCAAGCTCGAGTTCCTTACCAAGCTCAACTCGATTGCGATTTTCGTTATCGTCGGAGTCGTAATCGTAACTCTCATCTACTATGCAATCCTGCTGTCCGTCAGGACACCGGATATCTTCGACAGATTCGATAGAGATGATAATTTTGAGGAGTTTGGAAATACAGCTGACGAGGAGCGTGAGAACTACGACAGATCGGATAACAGCATACCGTTTGAGCGCAGAGATCCCTTCGAAGATATGGCTCGCAAGTTTGTCAAGGGCGTCACCAAGGAGAACAGGAAGGGAAGAGCGAAGAGGCGAGAGGTCAACCGCCTCAACATCGATCATCTGTTCAGCCTGGCGTCCGGAAAGGCGATGATTCTGGGTGTTATCTTCTATATCATGCTCGGAATACATTTTGTGCTCAAGCAGTTTACCCTGCTGCATGCACACACAGGCACGGTCTATGGCGCAGGATTTACAGATATCGCTATTACCCAGAAGGCTTATATCTTGATAACAGTTCTCTCCGTTATCGGAGCTGTCACGCTTGTCAGACACGTGCACAAGAAGGAGTATCGGAAGCTGATAAGGATCCCCGCTATCATGATTGGCGTACTGGTTATCGGCACTGCACTCAAGCTCGGTGTACAGAGCCTGATAGTAACTCCTGACGAGATCAACAAGGAAAGCAAGTATATCAAGAACAACATCGAGTATACGAACCACGCGTACGGACTTGACAAGATTAAGGTGGATTCCTTTGCAGCGGATAACAATCTGACTGCAGCGGATATTGCTAACAACAAGCCGACAATGAGCAATATCAGGATTAACGATTATGAGCCTGTAAAGGATTATTACAATCAGACGCAGAGTATACGTCAGTACTACGACTTCAATGACGTCGACGTAGATAGATACGAGATCAACGGCTCAGAGACACAGGCCTACCTTTCGACTAGAGAAATTAACGAGAACAAAATCAGCGACACATGGATCAACAAGCATCTCAAATACACTCACGGGTATGGAGTAGCGCTGTCCAAGGTCAACTCGGTTACGGCGAACGGACAGCCGGATGTAATGATCAAGAACATTCCGCCGGAGTCAAGCATACCGGAGATCAAGATCAGGAGACCGGAGATATACTTCGGTGAGCTCACCAACAATTACATCATAGTTAACGGCGACGAGCAGGAGTTCGATTATCCGGACGGAAATGCTAACAAGTATACCAGGTACAAGGGTAAGGCGGGCATTAAGCTCGGATTTATCAACAGGTTGCTCTTCTCCATAAGAGAGGGCAGCATGCAGATGCTTGTGTCGTCGAACATCAACAAGGATTCGAGGATCATCATCAACCGTAACATACTCGAGAGGGTTAACAAGATTTTGCCTTATCTCGACTACGAGAAGGATCCATATATGACAGTTGTCGATGGCAAATTATATTGGATTATTGACGCTTACACGACCAGCAGCAACTATCCTTACTCTGAACCATATTCCGGTCAGATTGGAACGACGAACTATATCAGGAACTCAATTAAGGTTGTTGTAGACGCTTACAACGGCGATGTGAACTACTACGTGGTGGATAACAACGATCCTATTGCCAAGACGTACGCCAAGATATACCCAACGCTGTTTAAGAGCAGTGATAAGGTTCCTGCGGGAATCAGGAAGCATTTCAAATATCCTTCGACGCTTCTCAATATTCAGGCCAATGCTTATACCAAGTATCATATGAACGAGGTCAAGGTATTCTACCAGAAGGAAGACATGTGGGACGTTGCCCATCAGATATACGGCACGAAGGAGAAGCAGATGAGCTCCAGCTTCTTCATCTTCAACCTGCCGGGCGAGAAGAAAGCGGAATTTATCAACATGATTCCGTTTACACCTAAGTCCAAGCAGAACATGACAGCCATCATGATGGCGCGAAATGACGGAGATGAATACGGCAAGCTCGTCGTGTACAAGCTGCCTAAGAACAAGACAGTGTACGGTCCTATGCAGGTCGAGGCGCAGATAGACCAGAACTCCGAGATCGCCAAGGAATTCTCGCTCTGGAATTCGTCGGGTACAACATATAGGCGCGGCGACATGTTTGTAATTCCTGTAAATAATTCCATCATGTACGTCGAACCGGTATACCTTGAGGCTTCTAACCAGGCAATTCCGGAGGTCAGAAGAGTTATCGTTGCGTACGGCGACAAGATTGCATACGCATCGACACTCGATGAGGCGCTGGAGAACCTGTTCGGTGATGGTGCCGGGAATACAGGCAGCACAAGCAGTCAAGCAGCGTCGAGCGGTAACTCCGGCGCAAGCAAGGACGAGCTGATTGTCAAGGCCAAGGAAGCTTACGATAACGCCATCAAGTCGCAGAAGGAAGGTGACTGGAAGGCTTATGGAGAATATTTAGATCAGCTGTCAGGATATCTGGATCAGCTTACCAAGTAATTTGAACTTTATTAGATAAGGAGAGAGACATGATAAACTTCGATCTGGAGAAGATGCTCTTTACAATTCCGGCTGATGAGCATGGGATTGCGTCGGTACAGGAGGTGCTGAAAGCGCACCCCGAGGTTAAGTTCGTATCATTTGCGGGAGTAGACCTTGGAGGTCATTTCACAGATGAGAAGATTCCAATCAAGACGTTCATAGACGATATGGGGAGAATGCTGGAAAACGGAGTTCAGACGGACGGATCCAGCGTTGCGCTTCCTGAGATTGCCAACCTTGCAAATGCCAGAGTAGACATTCTTCCGGATAAGGAAGTCAACTGGTACGTTGAGTATAATTTCAGTAACATGGATTATGCGACAGGTCTGCCAATCGGAACTTTGAGAATCCCATCATTCCTCAGACACAACAACGACAGAATGGTCGGTTCGCGTATATTCTGCAAGGAAGCGATAGATAAGTTCGCAAGCAGGCTTGTGGGACTGCTTCATAAATACCCGTACGTTGTAGATTATCTGGACGGCATCAGTTCAGTGGATGACATTGACGAGATAACGCTGACCAGTGCGACAGAGCTGGAGTTCTGGGTTAAGACACCGGACGACAAAGCGGACAGAGATCAGCTGTCCACCTCACAGGAGCTCAAGGAACAATATTGGAAGAGGACTATCGGACCGGTAAATACAGCCCTCGAGCAGACCCTTGAGATTCTCGACCGCTACGGCTTTGGCGTAGAGATGGGACACAAAGAGGTCGGCGGGGTCAGAGCCAAGATGGGCAACTCCGGAAATTACGACCATATCATGGAGCAGCTGGAGATAGACTGGAAATTCTCGAGCCCGGTTCAGGCTGGAGATAACGAAGGTCAGATCAAGCACATCGTCAGAGATGTGTTCCGCGCAAACAACCTCGAGGTAACCTTTCTCGCCAAGCCGATGCCGGGCGTGGCAGGCAGCGGAGAGCACACTCACCTAGGCGTATCGGCTAAGCTTAAGTCAGGCGAGATGGTCAACCTGTTCGAGTCAAAGGATAGACGGAACGAGTACATGAGCCCTGTAGGCTTTGGAGCTCTGATGGGAATCCTCAAGAATTACGAGCTGCTCAATCCGTTTGTGGCACAGACTCACGATGCGTTTAGAAGGCTCAAGCCGGGATATGAAGCTCCGGTCTGCATTGTAACTTCGCTCGGTAAGGATTGCGTGACACCGTCCAGAAACAGAACGGTTCTGATCGGCCTGGTGAGAGACCAGAAGAACCCGATGGCCACCAGATTCGAACTCCGATCGCCTAATCCGCATAGCAACACATATCTGGTTGTCGGAGCTGCATTCATGCTTATGCTCGACGGAATCGAGGCTGTCCTGGCGGCCGGCAAGACACCAAGAGAGCTCGCAGAGTCTATCTCCAAGAAGGCCGGACAGGCGGACTTCTATCTGGAGAGGGACAGAGAATACAGGACCGAGCTCAATGTGTTTGAATGCTTCACGAAGGAAGAGAGAACACGTCTGTTCGGAAAGGCTCCGGCTACAGTGTGGGAGAATTTGAGAGCATTTGACACGACCGAGGAGGAGATTGCAAAAATCACCGGCGGAGATGATACCGCCAGAGACGTGGTGATGTCGTACCGTGCTCAGATGTCGATGAAGTGGGTGATGGAGTACCGCGATAGGATTCTGCCAAATTCGATGGATTTTGTCAGAAACTGCAAGAAGAGACACAATGAGCTTGAGGCAACCGATTATGATATAATGAACTGGAGAAGAGTCAATGCGCTCCGAATCGAGCTCGGCAAGGACTCCATCGACAGCAAGTCGCTTCTGACACTGGCACGCGAGGCTCTCGACAACCGTGACTACGATGCGGCTGCTGATTATGAGCTAAAGATTCAGGAGATGGTCGAAGAGCTGAGGAGTGCATACAGCACTTATATAAAGAATCTGTTTTAAATATTTAAGTAATTCAGGAATGTACCGGGAAGATGCAGGAAGAGGGAGGTTACGAAATGCTTGACGTCAAGAGAGTCAGAGAGAATTTTGACAGCGTTAAGGCTGCAGTCGAAAGACGCGGCAAGGGTGATTTCGGTATAGACAATGTGCTAAAGCTTGATACGAGGAGAAGAGAACTTCTCGCAGAGGTGGAGCAGCTCAAAAATAAGCAGAATACGGCCTCTCGCGAGGTGCCTAAGCTCAAAAGGGCAGGCGAGGATATTTCGGCGCTGTTTGCGGAGATGAAGGAACTGAGTTCCAAGATCAAGACTCTGGACGCAGAGGTTAGCAAAGTGGAGGATGAACTGCACAATGCACTGCTCAATGTCCCTAACACCCCTAATCCTGATGTGCCGGAGGGGGTGGACGATACAGAGAACCTCGAGATGCGCAAGTTCGGCGAGCCGACCGAGTTCAGCTTTGAGCCAAAGGCACATTGGGATATCGGTACGAATCTCGATATCCTTGATTTCGAGCGCGCTTCCAAGATTTCCGGCGCGAGATTTACAGTATATAAGGACATTGGCGCTAAGCTCGAGAGAGCGGTTATCAATTTTATGCTCGACCTCCATACCGAGGAGCAGGGCTACACCGAGATACTGCCGCCTTTTATGGCTAACCGCGATGCTATGACCGGAACAGGTCAGCTGCCCAAGTTTGAGGACGACATGTTCTACGTGCCGGCCAAGGATTTATTCTTGATCCCGACGGCCGAGGTACCTGTTACAAATCTTCATTCAAATGAAATCATCGAGCCGGAAGATATGCCTGTGTACTACACGGCTTACACGCCATGCTTCCGCAAGGAGGCAGGCTCCGCAGGCAGAGATACCAGAGGACTGATCAGACAGCACCAGTTCAACAAGGTCGAGATGGTCAAGTTTGTAAACCCGGACAACTCGTATGAAGAGCTGGACAAGCTGATGCATGATGCAGAGGAGATACTGCAGAGACTGGATATCCCTTACAGAGTGGTTAGGCTATGCACAGGCGACCTCGGATTCTCTTCAGCTATGACGTATGATATCGAGGTATGGATGCCGAGCTACAGCCGCTACGTAGAGATTTCCAGCTGCTCAAACTTCGAGGATTATCAGGCGAGACGTGCCAATATCCGCTTCAGAAGAGAGAAAAAGGCTAAGCCTGAGTTTGTTCACACTCTCAACGGCTCCGGCCTCGCAGTCGGCAGAACAGTTGCAGCAATTCTCGAAAACTTCCAGCAGGAAGACGGCAGCGTAGTAGTGCCGAAGGTGCTTAGACCATACATGGGAAGATCTGTTATCGATTAACTTGCGAATCCTGTACTCCGAAGCATCCTTACATGTTTAGACCGTACATGGGAATAGCTGTTGTCAGGTGGCAGATTGTCTGTCGATCCTGAGCGGATTATCTGTAAGTTCGGTGCCGGATTGTGTGTGACGCCAATGCGTGACAGTTATGTCTGTACAGCAGAGGTTTATCTGCGGTTCAGTAACAGACTGTTTATCAGTTCAACGGCGAATTGTCAACAGCGAATTGCCCGGAAGTCCGGGGATGTGTGCCGAGCCGGTAATCGGCATTGACCGATACAGTTTAAATTGAATAATCACAGCTCGTACACGAGTTATATATGCGCATATACGCACCTACCTTTGGAAATGCGACGTAAGCACAAGGATTGGATGACCCATAAGGTCGCATCTGCTCTTTGTGCTTTTTACTTACAAGAGCAAGAACAAATTGCGATGCATACTTTAGTATCAATGCGCACAATTTGTAAAAATACACATTGATTTCAGGGATTTCAGGAACTGCATTTACGGCATCGTGCTGAGGGGAATGTGCAGTCCATGTATCGGCTGCAGAAACACACACCAACGTGATGTATACCGACCAAAGCTGCGTGGCAGCTGAATTGCTGAAACGGAGAGCGGGAAGCGGAGGAATAGAAAATATGAAAAATAAAATAAGTCTTACGGATTTTCTGATATATCACAAGGAGTCACGCCCGATTTCGTTCCATATGCCGGGGCACAAGGGCAGGAGTACGCTGTACGGGATATATGGCTTTGGCGACTTCGTCAAGACTGTTATGGGCAATGATATAACCGAGATCCCGGGTGCGGACGCGCTGCAGCAGCCGCGGGAGCGCATCAAGGATATTATGAACGGCTACGCCGGTCTGTACGGGGTCAAACACACCGAGCTTCTCGTAAATGGAAGCAGCACAGGTCTGATGGCGGCTATTCTGGCTACTGTTCCAAGGGGGGATACTCTGCTGATGGGCAGGAACTCGCACAAGTCAGTTTATGGGGCTCTCAGGCTCGGGGGTATAAATCCGTCCTATATAATGCCTGAGCTTGATGAGGAGACCGGCCTGCAGCTGGGATTGGATCCTGACAGGATAGAAGCAGCGCTGATGGCGGATCCTATGATTAAGGCCGTGCTGGTGACCAGTCCGAATTACTACGGTGTGCTGTCTGATATTGAACGGATTGCTGATATTGTTCACCTGCACGGCCGCATCCTTATTGTGGATCAGGCGCACGGTGCACACCTCAAATTTTTTGATTACCTGAGGCGGGACGGTGCGCACGGTGCGCCGCAGCCCGCTGGCAGCAGTCAGGGATTGAGGGGATTAGATAGTAGCAAATACGGCAGGGCTGCTGCCGGTGGCAATAGCGGCAATCCGAGTTCTGATCCCGAGAGATTGATACTGTCTGCGGGCTGCAGAGCGGCAGAGAATTGCGGAGCCGACATCGTTGTCGACAGCACGCACAAGACCCTGCTGTCCTTTACCGGCTCCGCAATTCTCAACATCTGCACCGAGAGGCCGGATGTTCCGCGAATAGCTGAGCTCATCCGCATGCTGCAGACAACCAGCCCGAGTTATTTGCTGATGGGCAGCCTCGACATCAATCAGCAGATACTCAGAATGGACGGCTACAATCTGGTCAAGAGCTGGGCAGCAGACGTCGAATATTTCTACCGCGAGGCTGCCAGGATCCGAGGGCTCAATCTCATCCGGCGTCCGGAACTGGACAATACCAAGATAAATCTCACAATGTCAGCCCTCGGTCTATCCGGAGATCAGCTGGCGGAGGAGCTCCGGAAGCGGAACATCTGGGTTGAACTCACGCACGGCGGCTACGCAATGATGATGACAGGAATCGGCAACGAGAGAGGCGACTACGAGGATATGCTGGCCGCCCTGCGTGAGCTCTCGGTGCAGTATAGCGGCGGAATCCGCCGCACCGAATTGCAGGATTCCGATTCAACGGGGGCTTCAGGTGGCAAAATTGCAGATTCCACCTCTAAATACACGAAGGCGGATAGCAAAATTGCGGAAGTCGCTTTGCAGATCGAGAAGGCGGGTAGCAAAGCCGCAGACTCCGCCTCGCAAGCTGTGAATTCAAGCAGCAAAGCCGCAGACTCTCCATCTCCTGCCCGGAATCCCGCGCTTTCGGCAATGCTGGAGCAGTGCGGAATTCCGGACAGATATGAAACCGTGCCGCTTTACAGCGCAGAAGGGAGAGTCTTATACGAATCTCTGGTCCCATATCCGCCGGGCAGCCCTATCGCCTGCCCGGGTGAAGTGCTCAGCAGAGATGTTATCTTGTACGTCAGAGATCAGTTAGTAGCAGAACATGTGGTTCTCGGAGTAGATGAAGAGGGAAGAATAAAAGTTGCGCCTGAATGTGAAGATTTCAAGGAAGTTTAAGATGACTTATACGTATTTTTGATGTATAATTTCTCTTATGCAATGGATATTATTTGTACGAATCTAAGAAAGGAAGGGTTCTTAAGGATGAGCCAAGGTAAACGTTTACCAAGCATTTTGGTTAAGCATCACAAGAATACTGCAGGTCGTGAGACCGAAGTGATGCCAATTCCAGATGTGGTTGAAATCTGCATGTCGCAGAGCATTGGTGCTCCTTGTCAGCCTCTCGTTGCTAAGGGCGACTATGTCAAGGTCGGTCAGAAGATCGGTGACACAGAAGCTTTCGTTAGCGCACCGGTTCATTCCAGCGTTTCCGGAACGGTTACCGATATTACGTCAGTACGTTCTTCTATGGGCGGAATGGAGACACATATTGTAATTGAGACTGATAAGAAGCAGGATGTCAGCGAAGAGGTGCAGATTCCTCGCGTTGAAAATCATGCGGATTTTGTCAAGGCAGTACGAGCTAGTGGTATGGTTGGATTAGGAGGTGCTTCGTTCCCTACGAGCATCAAGATGGATCCAAAGAATCTAGACGAGTGTAAGTATTTAGTTATTAACGGTGCTGAATGCGAGCCATTCATCACAGGCGATAACAGAGTGATGGTAGAGGATGGACAGGATGTCCTCGACGGTATGCTTCTAACGATGAAGTATCTCAACCTCGAGAAGGGAATTCTCGGCATCGAGGAGAATAAGCCTGATGCCATCGACAATATGAACAGACTGATTCAGCAGAACGGTATCAATAACATTGAGGTATGCAAGCTGCAGTCGAGATATCCTAAGGGTGCCGAGCGTGTGCTTGTATATGAGACAACCGGTCAGGTTATGAATGCCGGTGTACTCCCGGCACAGCTGGGAGTAATCCTTTGTAATGTATCTACAATCGCTATCCTAGGGCAGTACTTCAGAACGGGCATGCCGCTTGTGCAGAGGAGAATTACTGTAGATGGAGATGCTGTTGCGGAGCCTAAGAACGTATTCGTTCCAATCGGAACTCGCATCGCTGATGTTGTCGAGTTCTGTGGCGGATATAAGCAGGAGCCTAAGAAAATCGTAATGGGCGGACCTATGATGGGGCGTGCAACTCATTCGGATGAGACTCCAACTGTTAAGAATACAGGTTCACTTCTATGCTTCGGCAAGGAATCGGCTACAGTTAAGACCGAGACAGGATGTATCAACTGTGGACGTTGCCACCACGCATGTCCATTCAAGCTCGTTCCTATGCTATACGCAGATTTCTACGAGAGAGATGACGCAGAGTCACTTGATAAGTTCAGGGTTATGCAGTGCATGGAGTGCGGAAGCTGTTCATATGTATGTCCTGCGAGAAGACCCTTGAGCTTTACCAATAAGCTCGCGAAAGGCTTGGTAAAGGAGGCAGCGAAGAAGAATGGATAATAAGAAATTTCATAACAATCTGATAGTATCGACATCTCCGCATATCGTTACAGACGAAGATACTACCAAATTAATGGGAACTGTTCTGCTTGCACTGCTTCCGGCGCTAGTTGCCAGCGTATACATCTTCGGAGCCAGAGTTCTGCTACTCTCTGTATCATGTGTGGTTGCCAGCGTGGCATTCGAGTGGATTTACAATTTGCTAGCTAAGAAGCCACAGACAATTAGCGACCTCAGTGCCGCAGTAACAGGTCTGTTAATCGCGTTTAACGTTCCATCCAGCTTCCCTGTATGGATGGCAATCATCGGATGCTTTGTAGCTATCGTTGTTATTAAGCAGCTGTACGGAGGTATCGGCAGGAATTTTGTAAACCCGGCTATCACAGCCAGAATCTTCCTGTTTATCTCGTTCGCAGCGCAGATGACATCTTGGCCGTTACCGAGGATGGCAGCACAGACTGATGCCGTAACAGGGCCTACACCTCTAGCTCTCGTTGCCGGTGGGACCGGCAAGGCTGATCTTCCGTCCAACATGGACATGTTCCTCGGCTTCACGGGCGGATCCCTCGGAGAAGTAAGTGCTCTGGCACTTCTGGTCGGAGGACTGTTCCTTATCTGGAGAAAGGTTATTTCACCGGCTATTCCATGTGCATTCATCGGAACTGTATTTGTAATCGCTCTTGCATACTACAAGGGGGATTTCAACATGGCTATATTCCATGTGTGTGCAGGTGGTGTGATGCTGGGTGCATTCTTCATGGCTACAGACTATGTGACATCGCCTAAGCTAACTAAAGGTCAGATCCTATTCGGTATCGGATGCGGAGTTATCACCATGGCTATTCGTCTATGGGGCAACTACCCGGAAGGTGTTTCCTTCTCCATCCTGCTGATGAACATCTGCACGCCACTTATCAACAGATGGACGTATAAGGGCTATGTAAAAGGAGGTGCGAAATAATGAAGAAGAACAATAGTGCATTTTCAAATTTCGTTTCGCCTATCCTCGTGCTCGTACTGATTTGTTTCGTAGTTACATTTGCACTTGCTATGGCGTACGGTGTTACGAAGCCAATCATCGATAAGAACAACCTCAAGGAGTCGAACAAGGCGAAATCCGAGCTTATTCCTGAGGCTCACGGCGAATTCGAGAATTACGACGGAAAGCTCGTTGTAGTCCAGAAGAACAAAATATATGCAACAGAAGCTTCAAAGGCTGTAAACGGCTCAGGCGTAGTTGTTACAGTAAGCTCGAACAGCTATGGAGGAGCTCTCACAGCTATGGTCGGCATCGACAATAAGGGTAAGATTACCAAGGTGCTTGTTATGAGCGCTCAGGATACACCGGGAATCGGTACAAAGGCTCAGGACCCTAAGCACCTCGAACAGTATAAAGGGCTTAACGATCTCGGAAGTGAGACGATCAAGGATGCGAAGTCAAAGGTTAAGCACATCACGGGTGCTTCGATTTCCTCGCAGGCTATTCATGAGGCCGTATTCTGTGGACTCAAGCAGTACAAAGCTATGGGAGGGGCTAAATAAATGAGCAAAAAGAGTAAGCTATCCATTATCACAAATGGTATCATCAAGGAAAATCCGGTATTGGTTCTGCTGATTGGTACCTGCCCTACACTAGCTACATCTTCGTCCGCTTCAAACGGTCTCGGAATGGGACTCTCAACTACAGCGGTACTTATTGCAGCTAACATAGTAATTTCATTACTACGTAAGGTTATTCCGGATAAGGTTAGGATCCCATGCTACATCGTAGTAATCGCCGGATTCGTAACAGTAGTACAGTTCCTGCTGGAGGCGTATGTCCCTGCGCTATACAAGTCGCTCGGACTCTTTATCCCTCTAATCGTAGTAAACTGCATCATCCTGGGAAGAGCGGAGGCATTTGCAAACAAGAATACGGTTGTTGATTCTGCTCTCGACGGCATCGGTATGGGTCTCGGATTTACACTCACACTTACAGTAATGGGTACAATCAGAGAGCTTCTCGGAGCCGGAACATGGTTCGGAATGACAGTATTCGGTTCATGGTTCACCCCAATCGGATTCTTCAACCTCGCACCCGGCGGATTCTTCGTATTTGGACTGCTCATCGCGGTGCTCAACGTAATCACCAAGGGTAAGGCACTTAAGAAAAAGACATTCAGCTGCGGCACATGCCCAATGTACAACTCCTGCAACCTGGCAGAGGCTAAGGAGATTGCAGCAGAGGAGAAAGGAGCTGAGGCATAATGGTAAATCTAGTCATCATATTTATGTCGATCGTTCTTGTAAATAACTTCCTTCTCTCGCAGTTCCTCGGAGTCTGCTCATTTCTTGGAGTTTCAAACAAGATGGAATCGGCAGTTGGTATGAGCGGTGCGGTAGTATTCGTAATGGTAATTGCGGAAATTGCTACATGGCCAATCCAGCAGCTACTCAACAAACTCGATATTGCGTATCTGCAGACCGTGGTATTCATTCTTGTAATCGCGGCTCTAGTACAGTTCGTAGAGATGTTCATGAAGAAGTTTATGCCGGCACTTCAGAAGTCTCTCGGTATATATCTCCCTCTGATCACAACGAACTGCGCTATTCTCGGTGCGACAATCAACGCTATCAATTATAACTACACATACATTCAGGCTATCGTATACACCTTCGGAGCAGGAGTCGGCTTCGGACTTGCGATGGTGCTGTTTGCAGGTGTTCGTGAAGAGAAACTCTGGAACGACGAAGGAGTTCCCGCTGCATTTAAGGGAGTGCCTATGGTGCTTGTAAGTGCAACAATACTCTCGTTATCCTTCATGGGATTCTCAGGATTATTCCAGTAAGGAGGGGTACAGATGAATGCAGTTATGACAGCAGTAGTACTTGTAGTTTGCGCAGGCTTCATTGCTTCTCTCTTGCTCGTAATCGCTTCTCACGTTTTCTACGTTCCCGTAGACGAGAGAGTCGCCGAGGTGAGAGAAATCCTTCCCGGAGCTAACTGCGGCGGCTGCGGATTCGCCGGATGCGATGACTATGCAAATGCAGTAGTCAACGACGAGTCGACAAGCTGCAGTGCTTGTACGGTTGGCGGAGCAGCTTGTGCGGAGCAGATTGCTGCAATCCTGGGACGCTCGGCAGGCGGTGCTGACAAGCAGATTGCTCAGGTAATGTGTAACGGGACATGCGATGCTTCCAAGAAAATCCTCGAGTGGCAGGGAATGCGGTCTTGCGCCGGTGCCAAGACCTTCTTTAACGGCAACTCGGCCTGCTCGCATGGATGTATAGGCCTTGGCGACTGCGTTAACGTATGCGATTTCGATTCTATCGGAATTATCGACGGCGTAGCTAAGGTTAACAGGGACACCTGTGTGGCTTGCGGAAAATGTGCTCACACTTGCCCTCAGTCCATTATCAAGATGGTTCCTTTCAAAAAGGAAGTTCACGTTCTATGTCAGAATACCGAGAAGGGTGGGGTTACTCGCAAGCAGTGTTCAAACGGTTGTATCGGATGTATGAAGTGTGTTAAGACCTGTAAATTCGATGCTATCCACGTGGAGAATAATCTGGCATCTATCGATTATGATAAGTGCAAGAACTGTGGCATGTGCATGTCTGTTTGTCCAACAGGCGCAATCAACAGCTACAATGAGAGACATGCCAAAATGGCAATCAACGCTAAGAAAAAAGCCGCAGCTGAGAAGGCTGCTAAGGCAGCAGAGGCAAAGGCTGCAGCTACCAATGCTTAGCCGCATAGATTAACGAAGCGCAGTTTATGATGATGCTGACGGGTTATTACAACCGACTTGAGATTTATAGGTAAAACATGTCGATGAAAACCGCTGTGGTCATTGGAATTCCGATGGCTACAGCGGTTATATCTTTTTGAAGGATTTGAAAACAGTTCCCAACCGGATGATAGGGGACTGAGAGTTATAAGCCGAAATGTGTTGATAAAAGCTTCTGTAACCATTGAAAACTCAATACAGGTCTTATTGTATCTGTGCAAAGCACCTCTGTCTGCAAGTCATTAATTATCCACGTTGTGACCTTTTTAGATTTATATTCCCGTCAATATAATCACAATTCATCTTCAATTTAGTATTGCATAATACAGGCAAGCGATACAGGAAAGGATGTGGGCGAGATGAGTAAATTAACGGTAAAAAGCAAGCTGGCGGCAGTGCTCATAGCAGTGATGGTAGTTGTATCCGCCGTGAGTGGATGGACATCGCTGTTTGGACGGGCTTCAGCAGCTGATAACTCAGTTAAACTCACGTATGTGAGTCCGTCAAAGATATACAGTGATTCAAATAAGTCTAAGGACAAGGCGAAGAAATCATCTAAATCTGACAAAACTGCTAAATCAAAGAGCAAGCAATCTTCAAAGCCTGGGAATGAGTCGTCGGGAGATGCACAGGGCGAGCCTCCATCAGATGGACATGGGGGTTCCGACGGACAGCCTCCGTCAGGCAAAAAACAACCGCCGGATGGTCAGAACGGAGCTTTTGGACAGGGCGGTGGAGCGAACACACAGAGCTACGACTACAGCGGTACAAATAAGGGTGAGCTGACTGCGAACAAGAAGAGTGTTACAGCGAACAATAAGACTGTAAATTCAGCCACGGCAGATGTGAACGCGCTCCTGGCAAAGAGTGGCGGTACATTAACTGTAAAGAATTCTAAAGTTACAAAGTCCGGTGATGATACAAATGGGGATAACGTAAATTTCTATGGAATCAACTCATCTGCACTGGCTGTTGGGAAGGGTTCAAAGTTATTCATATCCAAGACCTCAATCACATCAACCAGCGAAGGCAGCAACGGAATATTCTCAACCGATAATGGGAAGGTATATGCAAATGACGTCAAAATTACGACAAAAAATGGCGGTAATTCACGAGGCCTCGATGCAACCTATGGCGGTGAAATCTATGCCAATAAGATGAATATCAGTACGGAAGGAAACCATAGTGCAGCTACAGCTACAGATCGCGGCGGCGGGTATATTTCCATCACAAACAGTAAGCTTAAGACAGCAGGCTCAGGATCACCTATTGTTTATTCAACAGGCGATATCGAGCTCGATGCGGTAAAAGGGACAGCTACAGGAAGTCAGATTGCCGGTATAGAAGGGAAGAATCGAATTTTAGTATATAATTCTTCGCTTACAAGCACGAATGATGCAATTTCCGGAAGTGATCCTATAAAAAACGGAGTCATCATCTACCAGTCGACATCGGGAGATGCGGAAACGGTGAGTTCGCAGCTGGGGGATTTTGAGGCGGTGAATTCAACACTTAAATCTACTATCTCCGGCGGGGCGATGTTCTATGTGACAAATACAAACGCAAAGGTAGTACTTAAGAAAACAAAGCTTGACTTCGACAGTGCAAATGTTGACCTGATCAATGCCGGCGGAAACAATTCCAATAACTGGGGAAGCCGGGGTAATAACGGAGGAAAGCTCACCTTTACGGGAGTTAGCCAGGTGTTAAAGGGTAATATTACGGTAGATACTATCAGCAGTGTGAATCTGTATCTTACAAAGAACACAACATGGACCGGATCTGCAAAGATCGAGACTAACTCGTCAGGAAGCTCGTCCGGAGCACCACTGACTGTCAATGTCGATAAAACGTCGAAATGGGTTGTAACGAAGAATACTTCAGTAACAAACCTGAATGCTGAAAAGGGAGCAAAGATTGTAGATTCAAACGGTAAAACTGTTACAATCAAGGTGAATGGAAAGACAAAGGTCAAGGGAAATAGTGACGTGGCGGTTACGGTAACAGGGAAATATTCCAATACTGTAAAGACAAGCTCGCAATCCTCGTTGAGTACGAGAGTTCTCTCGAGGGAAACCTTTGATAAGAAGTATAATGTAAAAACTACATTCGGAACTAACAAGTTGTCTTAAAGCTGCTCGATTATAATTATAGATGATATTTAGATATGTGTTAAACAAGGTTAAATAAAACCGAAGGCGAAGAATGGGATCCGAACTACGGCCGCACATATGTGTTAAACAAGGTTAAATAAAACTGTAAATGTAAGGTTAAATAAAACTGTGAAAGTAAGAGGGCACCATTATGGATGCTCTCTTTGCTTGAGTACGGTGATGATCATTTATTCAGGCTCATTAAAAAAGTGTTGGATTTTCCACACATACTTACTTATATTGCAAAATTAGACATATAAATTATCGAAAATTACAATAAAATAAAAAATAATTTATGATGTTGACACAAATATTTCTCTTTGCTAATATTAACCCGTGATGTGAAACACCTTGAGGCTGCAATGTTACTGCAGTTGAGAGCTCAGCGGCACATCATGAGGGCTTGACAGGATCAAGCAAGATATTTGTATATTAGCAAGGAGAGAACAGATGCTTCCGATTGTACAGACCATTAATGCTTATTTATCCGACTACGTGTTGGTGTTCATGCTGCTCGGCGTCGGACTGTGGTATACCTTTAGGATGAGGTTTATCCAGATCAGATATTTTAAGGAGGGCTTCAAGAGAACCTTTGGCGGCTTGTCGCTCAAGGGTCGTAAGCACGAAAGCGGCATGAGTTCATTTCAGGCTCTGGCTACAGCGATTGCAGCACAGGTGTGAACGGGCAATATCGTAGGTGCGTCCGGCGCGATTTTGACGGGCGGACCCGGGGCTATATTCTGGATGTGGGTTATCGCCTTCTTCGGTATGGCTACCATCTATGCCGAGGCGACACTTGCTGTCGAGACCAGACAGATATCTAAGTCGGGGCATGTGCTCGGAGGACCTGTATATTATATAAGAACGGCTTTCAAGGGCGGATGCGGCAGGTTTCTGGCCGGATTTTTCGCAGTAGCTATTACTCTTGCCCTCGGATTCTTCGGATGTATGGTGCAGTCCAACTCCATCGGAGCTACATTTAGCACAGCCTTCGGAGTGCCCGGATGGGCGGTTGGAATCGTGCTGGTTACTCTGTGCGGATTTATATTTATCGGCGGAACCAAGAGACTGGCTTCCGTAACTGAGAAGGTCGTGCCTATCATGGCTGCCATCTTTATTCTCGGCGGACTGATCCTGCTGATTATGCGTATCAAGTACATCCCGGCGACATTCGGCATGATATTCAAGTATGCGTTCCGTCCACAGGCTATTATCGGCGGTGGATTCGGTATAGCGCTCAAGACGGCTATCTCGCAGGGTGCTAAGAGGGGACTTTTCTCCAACGAGGCCGGTATGGGTTCTACTCCACACGCGCACGCACAGGCAAATGTGAAGGATCCTCATGAGCAGGGGACCGTCGCGATGATCGGAGTATTTATCGATACATTCGTAATTCTTACGCTCAACGCGCTGGTGGTAATTTCGACGCTCTATACGCCGGACGGGCCGCTCAGCGCAGGTGTTATTCCGTATGGAATTGACAAGACCAATCTCGCGCAGACCGCATTCGCGGCGGCATTTGGCGGCAAGTCCGGACCTGTGTTTGTAGCGGTGTGTCTGTTCTTCTTTGCCTTCTCTACCATTCTCGGTTGGAACATGTTCGGCAAGATCAATATGATCTATATGTTTGGAGAAAAGTCGGTCAAGGTGTATACGGTTATCGCGCTAGTGTTCATATTCCTCGGAACCTGTGCTTCCAATGATCTTGTGTGGGAGCTCTCGGACATGTTCAATCAGCTGATGGTAATTCCTAACGTAATCGCGCTCTTTGCACTAACCGGCATGGTAATGCATATCGAGAAGAGACATAAAGGGAATAGGGACAAGAAATAGAAATAGAAATGAGCGAGGGGTGCAGTTCGGCAATAAACTGTATTTAAGCCTTAATGTAGTTTTACTCTATTTGCCTGTTCTTTTGCAGCAAATACGTCTTAAAATGCATAAAATACAAATGTCGAGACTTTTAAACAATAAAAAAGTTGGTACGCTTGATTTCCTTTATCTCTTCTGCTGAAATCTTTAATTGCGGGAGCAGTGCTTTTTTGTCAGCTTCACTTAACGGTTTTGAAGCTGCGATGATTTTAGTGGCAACGTTCTGATAAAAGTATGACAGCGTTGTCATCAAGCCGAAGCGATAATTCTGTGCCCTCGTAAATGAAGGAATCCGTATTGTCATTTTGTCAAACGGAGGGAGTGAGTTGGTGTATACGAATACACTTCCGGTATCACTATAGTTCATAGTTCCTAAATAGATGAATGTCGAATTATCGATATTCTTGGTGCTCTCGATGTCATAATACAGTATGGATTTTGTTCTGGATGCACTTCTATTATCAATCAGCGCAGACCTGATTCGATTGTGTTCGCCGTTGTACCAGTAAATGTAGAGGATATCTTCAAAAAATTTTTCATATCGGACAATATCTGCATTCTCCGGATGTGTCGACGTGCAGGGCAGGAATATATCTATATCCACATCGAATATACGGCAAATATCCATGAGGATATCTATTCCTATTGATACTTCTCCATGTTCGTATTTAGAAACTGTAGGAACGCTCTTGTTTATTAACTGCGCCAACTCGATTAAGGTCATCCCGCGACTTTTGCGGAATGAACGAATCTTTAAACCGATTTCTGTGTACAATTGTTTATTATCCATTACAGGCCTCCGCCGGTGATTCTTTCTGAAATCCCCTCTGATTATATTTTAAGTTCTTTCTTTCTAAAAATCACCTATATTCGATTAAATGTGTCGCATTATGAAAAAAATTGATTATTTTTGCATATTTTAACAGGACTTATATCCGGGAAAAATCAATAGTAAGCATATATTTTATTGCTGTGAAAATATTAGCAATAGAAGTTTCTTTATGTGAAATTCTATCAGTTTGCCATGTTTAACTCTGTTAATTAGAATGGTAATCAAAGGGGGAGTCTTTTCGAAGGATCAGAGTGTTTAGAATTTGATGCGCACTGGCCACCTGTCGCAGAATAAAAGTTAGCAGTTTTTATGAGAAATTTGAGAGGTGTTGTCATGACAGACATTCAAGGATCAAAATTAAAAAAGAATATTTGGCGTCTTATATTGATTACTTTATGCGGGTCGCTCATTTACGGACTCCCGTATTTCAGATCATACGTTTATGATGCATACCTTGAAGCATATGGTTTAACTAATACACAAATGGGCACATTCGGTTCGATATTTGGTGTTATGGGAGCTTGCTCTTACTTGTTCGGAGGAGTTGTAGCCGATATGATAAAGCCTCGAAAGCTTATGTCTGTATCACTTATCCTCACAGGTTTGGGAGGCTTGCTGCATCTATTTCACCCAAGCTATAATATGTTGATATTCATATACCTACTTTGGGGGTTCACTTCACTTTTTGCATTTTGGCCGGCTCTGCTCAAGAGCCTTCGTGCTATGGCGAACCCTAGCGAGCAGAGCAAGGCGTATGGGTTTATGGACGGGGGAAGAGGTATTGTTAATGCAATTCATTTCTCGCTTATAGTTGTAATTTTTGCAAAGGTTACAAAAGCAGCAGGCAAAATGGCCGGTATCAACGGAATAATTATATTTTATTCATCAATAATAATTATACTTGGAATACTTGTATTTATATTTATGAAAGACTCCGATTTTTCAAAGGAATCTCAGGTAGATGAAGCAGGAAAATTCAGTATAAAGGATATAGGCAAGGTTGTTAGGCTTCCGGCCGTATGGATGCTGGCTATAATTATGTGCTGCTCGTACACTATGAATATGTTATTTTATTATTTTACTCCATATGCTACTGCGACTATGGGCATGACTGCGGCAGCAGGAGGGATGGTTGTGGTCATGGCTCAGTATGTAAGACCGATTGCAAGCTTTTCAGGAGGAATTGCGGCAGATAAAATTGGAAGAGCCAACTTTATGTATATTACATTTGGACTTATGTTCCTGATGACAGTGATTCTGATCCTGGCAAAGAAGCTGCAACCTACAGCCTTTATCATAATTTGCGCAGTGATTTACTTTGGCATGTATGCTGCATACAGTATGGTTTATTCGATGCTTGAAGAAAGTGGGGTTGACGCAGCTGTAGGAGGGACAGCTATTGGTCTGATCTGTACAATAGGGTACCTTCCGGAGGTCTTCTGCCCTCTTATGGCAGGTTCTCTTCTCGACCGATATGGTAACGCAGGATATACAAAAATATTCATTTTCCTCTCCATAATGATGCTTATTGGTGCTGCAATGCTTACCATTTATAAGAGGTACATTAAGAAAAATAACAACATGAACAGCGTGCGGAAATAGTAGTTCAGAATCGCTGCACAGTGTGAAGTGATGGCAATAAATCGATTGTAACAGCTTACTTGTCGGATTTATGCAAAATAACTGATTTGTTAGTAAGGAGGAGATATCGTGTCAAAAGCAGTATTCAATTCAAAAACTCCACTTAGAATGGAAGACTTTCCATATCAGTGGGATGTAATCGAAAATGTTTGGATTCCTATGGCGGATGGTTGCAAATGCTCTGCCAGAATCTGGCGTCCCAGGACTGATGTTCCGTTACCGACAGTCTTTGAAACGCAACCTTATCGCAAGAGAGACGGTATGCGCGGACGAGATGAACCTATGTACGGATACTTTGCAGGGCATGGTTATAATGTCGTTCGTGTTGATATGCGAGGAGCGGGAGAATCCGATCAGTGCTTTTATGATGAGTATTTGAAACAGGAACAGGATGACGCAATTGACGCAATCAATTGGATTGCTGAGCAAGATTGGTCTGACGGCAATGTCGGTATGATGGGAAAGTCTTGGAGTGGATTTAATAGTCTGCAGGTAGCTGCAAGGCGGCCTAAACCTCTTAAGGCAATAATCTGTGTGGGCTATGTTGACGACAGGTATACTCAGGATATTCACTATAAAGGAGGTTGTCTCCTCAACGACAATTTCTGGTGGGGTAATATTATGCTTGCGTATATGTGCCGTGCGATCGACAAAGAGATTAAGCCGGATACATGGTATGAAGAATCAATAAAACGACTTGAAGAAATGCCGCTGTGGCCGGAGAATTGGCTTAATCACCAGACTCGTGACGAATATTGGAAGCACGGTTCTGTTAGCGTGAATTATGACGATATTAACATTCCTGTATTTGCAATAGATGGATGGGCAGATTCATATACCAACAGTGTACCTACTCTTATGCAGGGGCTAAACGTACCAAAAAAAGCCTGGATTGGTCCATGGGCACATGTTTTTGCGCATGATGGGGCTCCTAAGCCTGCTGTAGACTTCCTCGGGGAGGCAACGAAATGGTGGGACAAATGGCTTCGCGGAATAGATAATGATTGTCTTGAGGGACCTCAAAGTACGGTGTGGCTGGAAGATAGCATGCTGCCGGAAACTGTGCATGTTGTGAGCGATGGCCGGTGGGTTGGTGTAGATGACTGGTCGCAAATTAATGACAAGGTTATGTACATGACATATGGTCATCTTGGAGAAACGGAAAATATCAATGCTGAGGTAGTGGAGCTTTGCACCTTACCAAACCATGGGCTGCTTGCAAACGAATGGATGGGTGCAGGTGTTCCGGGAGAGAGCCCGGCAGATATGCGAGTAGATGATGGCATGTCTATGACCTTCGATTCTGATGTGTTAAAGGAAGACTTGGAAATTGTGGGGTACCCGACATTTACGGTTGAGTTTACGTGCGATAAGCCTAATGCCTTCCTGTATGCTCAGCTTTCAGATATTCATCCAAACGGTGCTTCAACACGTGTGTCATATGGATTGATGAATCTTACGCATCTCGAAGGGCATGAGAAGGTTGTATATCTGAAAAAAGGAGAAAAATATAGAGCTACAGTAAAATTAGATGTGTGCGGACATCGATTCCCTCAAGGTCACAGAATAAGAGTTTCAATTGCAAATTCGTTCTGGCCTATGATTTGGCCATCACCGGAGTTAGCGACTCTGAAGCTGGATTTGTCCACTGCAAGGTTTACATTACCTATTTTCAGTGGTGAGGATACGGAAGGTCCGAGTGAGAAGGTATACAGTGCCCCACTTACCCCTATGACTACGCTTTCTGAAGGAATCGTGGAAAGAAAGATTGAGTACGATCTTGTAAATGATTCATGGATATCCATTACAAATGGAGTTGGCGGAGTGTTTGGTGAAGGTGTATATCGTTTTGATGATATAGGTACTGTTGTAGAACATAACCTCAAAAGAGAGCTTACATTGTCAAACAAAGATCCGCTATCCGCTAAATATAGGATCATCCAGAAGATGAGGAACGGTCGTGATGGCTGGCTTACGGACTGTGATATTGATGTGACGCAAACATCGGATAAGGAATACTTCTATATTACCGGTTTCATGGATGCATCAATAAATGGTGAGCACGTCTTTCACAGAGAGTACAATTCTAAGATTCCAAGGAACGGAATATAATAAATTCGCATAGGCATAACGTATAACGCGATTAAATTAATATTATTTGTTTCAAAAGCCCGGATTAACGCAAATAAGCCCTGTTTTCCGGGCGGCTTCTTTATCTAACAGCTTTTATGACAACGGCTTGTGCTGACAATGCTTCTGTTTATGCTTTTAGAGAAAATTTTCGAAAGGAGTGGGAGCTATGGGTAAGAAAAAAATAACCTTTTGGGAGCTCGTTCTAATGAATTTATCTGCTCTGTATGGTATACGCTGGATCGCTCGCTCGACTTCAGAGGGGTACCTTGGACTTGGAGCAATTCCTATGTGGATAGTTTTGATGTTCGTGTTCTTTGTTCCACAAGCACTAATGTGTGCCGAGATGGCTTCATCTTACCCTACCGATGGGGGATTAAATGACTGGGTGAAAATTGCATTTGGAGCAAAGTATGGCTTTCTGGTATCGTGGATGAATTGGACTTCCCTTATTTTTTGGTTTGCATCGTTTCTTACGTTCTTTTCGATAAATGCAACCTATATGATAGGGCGTCCCGAACTGGCTGACAATAAGCCGATTGTACTCATTATGTCAATAGTAGTTATATGGATTCTCTCGTTTGCCAGTATGCGAGGGATGAAGTTTGGGAAGTATTTTACGAGTGTAGGTTCGCTAGGTTCTACAGCCCCTACCATAGTGCTCATTGCTTTTGCATTACTGGCGATTGTTGTGTTTCAAAAAGCCCCGAGTGCATCTGTCTACAATGCAGCATCTTTAACTCCTAAATTGAATATGAACTCGTTAGTTGCAATTTCAAGTATTATGTTTGCATACACAGGTGCTCAGCTTACGGCTAACTTTTGTTCAGAGATGGAAAACCCTCGAAGAGATTATCCACGGACGATAATAGTTGCTGCAACAATCATAGGTGTTCTTTACGCAGTTGGATCAATATGTATGACTATGTTGCTGCCGACCTCGAAGATAACATCATCAACCGGAATTTTGGATGCAATGCTTAAAGCATGCCGTTTGCTGGGAATTCCTTCCGGCTTTATACAGCTAATAGCTTTCGGAATTGCACTCTCTGTTCTCGGAGCGCTTGTGCTGTACATAGCGCAGCCTACCAAAATGCTCTTTGGCTTTGCCGAGCCGGGGATATTTCCGGAAAATATAACAAGGGTGAACAAGCACGGAATCCCTGAAAAGGCTGTCATGTTTCAGGCAATTTTGATTACAGCCTTGATTACGGCAGTGTCGATTTTCCCGGGAGTTGACGCAATTTATAATATCCTCGTTACAATGACGGCTCTGACGACACTTTTCCCATACGTTCTCCTGTTTTTAGCTTACGGCAAAATAAAGCGGGAGAAGAAAGACATAGATAGTCTATATGTTATGACGAAAAACAAAGGATTGGCGAAATTCTTGACTTGGTGGGAGACTGCATTGTGTTGCGCTGCGATTTGCTGTTCGGCACTCCCGATAATGAGTACTGCACGTGATAACATCATTTACGAAATTGAGTTGATAGGAGGAGGCCTTTTGATAATATGTTCAGGGCTTTGGCTCTGGAAACGTTCAGGCCTTGAGAATGAGGTTATTCCGGTAAATGAATGGGAACAGGGAAAGAGTGAATGTGCAGATTGAAAATACAGACCTATAACTCGGAAAATCTGCCTGCAATGTTAAGCGAAGAGGGGGTTGCAAACGATGCTTGCAGCCTCCTCTTCTTGTCTCGATTATTAATCCCCGGTCATGACGAGTGCTATAGCTCTACCAACTCAAACCTGAAGCCGTGGTCTCTATCTGACCTGTCATCATTAATATGATATACGTGATATTCTTCAGGTGTGAGGTCGGTCTTGCCGAGGAAGGTCCGCTTTGAACTGGCAAATTTGTCATTCTCTACTCTCACAGCGATGCCGCAGCTTGTCGAGATGTGACGAGGGACAGGCATTACTGTACAACCGATCGGCTTTAACAGCTTCTCGGTAGCGATAGCTCCGTGTGTTGACTCGAAAGTATACAGGAAATATTCTTCAGTCATAAACGTTGCTCCGGTGTTACAGAGTGATAACCTTGGACACAGCCTGCATCGCTCCGAGTATGTCGAACATGTTGCTTACAGTTCCAATCTTGCAATCATCCTTAATCCCGAAGAAGTTGAGGCAAGTTCCGCAAACGAGAACCTTAGCTCCCTTTTCAATAAGAGTGTTCAGATTGTCAATGATCTGTGGCTCAATTCCTGTTGTCAGTTTGACACCATCGTTCATAAACAGAACGTAGGTCGGAATATTTTCAGATTCGGACAGCGTGTAGATAGCCATCTTGGCCAGGTTTAGTCCGAGCTCTGCATCTCCGCTTCCAACGGCTGCCTTGTTGAAGAATACGGCATAGCTGTCGTCCTTAAAGCTGTTTGCAGCTTCAGGAATCTTGCCGTCTCCATCAGCAAAGCTTACGAGGAACTTGTCGCCCTTCGGGCTGGTGCTGATTGGTCTGCCGTATGTATTACCGAGTCTCTCCAGGTTATCGATCTGTGTCTGTCCGTCAACGATAATCTCGAGGCTCTGAGTGCCGTTGTCCAGTTCCTTTTTTGCCATGATTACAGGGATTGGGCATGCCTTGCCTGCTGCATCTAGTCTCATCGTGCGATACCTCCGAATTCATAATATAAATAAAATACATCACTATGATAACAGCGCAGCTAATTTACTTCAAATAGAAATATGTAATATTGAGCGGTGTTTGCGTGGTTGACGTGTATTTTCACAAAGATAGAACACAAATGACGTCGTTTTTATAGTAATATAATTATGTGTAGGTGTAAACGAATAGAGAGGTAGAATCTTGTTAAGGAAATTTGTAAAAAGTCCCTATATCAAGGCTTCAATTGCACTTGTGGTCAGCGGTTCCGTGTTGATCATGCTGTTCAACGTGCTCAATAAGACGAAATTTACCAAAGGCATTGAAATCGTCAACAAAACCCTGATGCCGGTATATATAGGCGTATTTATCGCATTCCTGCTATGCCCGATATATAATAAGCTGGTCAAGGTCATATATACCAAGCTCAAGGGAACCGTCAGGGTAGCAGAAGGAACATGTGACGGACCGGTCTGCATGAAGCTTGCCGGCGGACGCCGTATGCCGGCAGAGGATATAACTGTTCAGATGCGTCGCAATCTTGCTATAGCTAAGATAGGGGCGAGCACGATTTCAATCCTTCTGATAGTCGCATTCTTTGCTCTGATCGGATATTTTGTAATACCGCAGATAATCATGAGCATTGTCAATCTGATGAACACCATGCCGGAGAAGCTTGCGTACTTCACGTCGTGGTCGACAAAACATCTGCAACGCTTCCCTCAGGTTGTGAAATGGATCAACGAAGCAGCTAATGCGGGGACTAACGAGATTATAGACTGGATTAGGGAGAACATCCTGAAGGATAACTTCCAGAATCTGGCCAGCCTCGTATCTACGCAGATTATCAATGTCGTGAGAGGTGGGGCAAACCTGTTTATCGGAATCCTGATTTCTATATACCTTCTCAACTACAAGGAGACAATATTCGCAGGCGCTCGCAAGATTGTCGGGGCAACCTGCTCCGAGCAAAAGGCGAGGAATCTCTATGAGTTTGCCAAGATTATCAACGAGACCTTTATCGGATTTATTGTCGGTAGAATTCTTGATGCAATTATAATCGGAATCATCACATATGTGTGCATGCTCATATTCCACATGCCGTTAGCCTTGCTGATTGCAGTAATCGTTGGAGTTACCAATGTAATTCCGTTCTTTGGACCGTTTCTGGGAGCAATTCCTTCGATTTGCCTGCTGCTGCTCGAGGATCCGGTCAAGGCAGGGTATTTCATCATCATGATACTGGTTATCCAGCAGCTCGATGGCAATGTAATCGGGCCTAAGATCGTCGGAAGCGTAATCGGAATCGGCAGCTTCTGGGTACTGATCGCAGTTCTCATCGGCGGCGGATTGTTCGGATTTCTGGGTATGGCTCTTGGAGTACCGGTGTTCGCGGTAATATACAGGTATGCCGGAAAGCTTACAAATAACAAGCTCAAGAAGCGCAACAAGGAGATAGACGTCAGATCATATACAGATTATGCAAAGTTCGGTATTGAACAAGGAGAACTTTTTGAAGATGAATATGTCGAGCATAAACATAATAAATAGCATACGCAAGATTGTTCCGGATGTCCGGATTAGGACAGATGAGCCTATGGCACAGCATACCTCATTCCGAATCGGCGGTACTGCCGATGTATTTGTCATTGTGTGCAATGAAGAGGAGCTGAGCGATTTACTCAGACTGCTGGACAGTCAGAATGTCAGACATCTGCTGATTGGTAACGGTTCGGATCTGCTCTTTGATGACGATGGATACCGCGGAGTGATCATCAAGCTCGGGGGCAAATTTGAGCACATCGAGGTGCTGCCGTGTGACGATGAGGAGCTTAGAGTCGGCGCGGCGCGGATGCTGTCGAGCACTGCTAATTTTGCAAGAGATAATGGGCTCAGCGGTCTTGAGTTCGCATCGGGGATTCCGGGAACCTTTGGGGGCGCGCTGTTCATGAACGCCGGTGCGTACGGCGGAGAGATGAGGGATGTGGTCAAGAGCGTGACTTTGATGAAAGCGGATGGAAGCACAGTGTATGAGCTGTCAGGCCGAGAGATGGATTTTGCATACAGAAATAGTGTGTTGCAGAAAATCGAAGATATTGCACTTTTTGCAAGGGTCAGTCTTAAAAAGGCGGACAAGAAAGTGATTGCAGACAGAATGGACGAGCTGGCTGATAAGCGCAGAACCAAGCAGCCTGTCAACTTTCCAAGCGCCGGCAGCACCTTCAAGAGACCTGTGGGAGGATATGCCGCAGCCCTGATTGAAGATGCCGGACTCAAGGGTAGGACAGTCGGTGGTGCACAGGTGTCGGAGAAGCATTCAGGTTTTATTATCAATGTCGGGGCGGCGACCTCCAAGGATGTCAGGGAGCTTATCGGCATTGTGACTAGAGAGGTTGAGGAAAGTTCGGGGATCAAGCTGGAGCCCGAGGTGAGGATTATAGATGCCGAGCCGAAGCCGGAAGGCGTTTAGGCATGTGGCAGCCTGGAAAGAGGAAATAGATAATCAGATGGAAAACAACATTAAGAAGCTATATGGATTAACTGCGGATTACCACACGCATACGAGGTATTCGCACGGCAAGATATATGCGCATGGCAAGGGTACAGTTCTTGAAAATGTCGCCTCCGCTTCCGCGAAAGGACTGCGCGAGCTTGCGATTACGGATCATGGTCCGGGTCACAAATTCTACGGTCTCAAGATGAGCAAGCTTCCGGCGATGCGTGCGGATATAGAGGTAGCGATGAGGAAGTTTCCTAACGTCAAGGTCATCCTCGGAGTGGAAGCTAACATAGTTAACACGGCTAACGGCCTGGATGTCAGCAAGGATGAGTTCGACCGGTTCGATATCGTCAATGCCGGGTATCACTACGGACTTCCACGCGGATACATGACTACAAACTACATCTATTGGCACGCCGGACTTCCGGCGGGAAGCACAGCGCAGCTGCGCAACAAGAATACCGATATGGCGCTCAGAGCGCTCTATGAAAATGACATATTTCTGCTCACTCATCCCGGCGATAAGGGACCGTTCGACATGAGGGCACTTTGCAAGGCGTGCGAGGAAACCGACACCCTGATGGAGATCAGTACCAGGCACACTCACCTCACAGCTGAGGAGATTAGGATTGCTGCAAATTACGACGTGAAGTTTGCAATCAGCAGCGACGCGCATGTGCCTGACAAAGTCGGAAACTACATAGCCGGGGTGGAACGAGCAATCGAGGCCGGGCTCGATCTTGAGCGGATTGTAAATATTGAGAAGAGGTAGAGTATGAAAATTATCATAGTTACAGGTATGTCGGGGGCAGGCAAGACCAAGGCCGCAGATTGGCTTGAGGATCAAGGCTTCTACTGCATAGATAATATGCCACCCAAGCTTGTGATGAATTTTGTAGATTTGTCCAAGGCAAATGGTATGGATAAAATCGCTTTCGTGGCGGATATACGCGGAGGTGAGTTTTTCTCCGATTTAGTCGAGGTGATCGACCAGCTCAAGAAGCAGGAGGATATCGAGAGCGCGGTGTTCTTTGTAGATGCTTCAACACCAACCCTGGTCAGAAGATTCAATGAGACGAGGAGACATCATCCGCTCGCGCCCGGCAAGGTCAACCAGTCGATAATTGAAGATGAGCGCGCAAGACTGGAGAGCGTGCGCAAGAAGGCCGATTATATCATCGATACCAGCACCATGAAGGTTGCCGATTTCAATATGGCTATGACTCGCATATTCCTCGGAAGCAAGGGTAATCAGTTCAATATCAACGTCACTTCGTTCGGCTTCAAGTACGGCATTCCCAGCGAGTCCGACATAATGGTTGACGTCAGGTTTATCCCCAATCCATATTACATCAAGAGCCTCAAGCCATTGACCGGCAATAACAAGAAAATCGTTAACTACGTCTTCAAGTCTGAGCTGGCAAACGAGTTTGTCGACAGATATCATGCGCTGATTAAGGAGCTGATCCCCGGGTACATTCATGAGGGGAAATATCATTTGAATGTCGCATTTGGATGCACGGGTGGTCATCATAGGTCGGTTGCTATTGCAAATAAGATGGCGGAGCTGTTCAAGGCGGACGGTTTCCGAGTTACCGTGACGCATCGTGACCTCGATTTTATCGCGAAGGGAGACAGCAAAAAGTAGATGTCATTTTCATCACAGACTAAGGGCGAGCTGGCGCGCGTCGTTCCGACCAAGAAGTGCTGCATGCTCGCAGAGATAACCGGTTTCCTCAGAGTTGCCGGCAGCCTTAGACTTGTCGGCGGCGGCAAATTTACCATTGTCGCATCTACGGAGAATCCTGCAATTGCGAGGCACTACAAGACCTTGATAAGGGAGTATTTCGGAAGCAATGCCGGCATAGAAGTCGGCAATTCACAGGTGCCGGGCAAGGCGCGTGGCAGCTACAGATACAGATATTCATTGGTGATAAGACCGGATAAAAAGAGCTTACAGATATTGCGTGAGACTGGAATGATCCTCATAAAAGAGGGGAATGATTTTCTCAGCGACGGTATCTATCAGCCGATAATCAGGAATAAATGCTGCAAGAAGGCGTATCTCAGAGGATTGTTCCTCGGTGTAGGTACCATGTCAGATCCGCGGAAGAGCTATCATCTGGAGTTCGTGCTGAACAGCTCTCAGGTGGCACAGGATCTGAAGAGGCTCATAGGCAGCTTTGTAGATCTCTCCGCAGGTCTGATTGAACGCGGAGAAGAGCACGTCGTATACATGAAGCGAGCCGAGTATATCAGTGATATGCTCGGAATCATGGGTGCCAACGAGGCGATGCTGGAATTTGAGAATATCAGGATTGGCAGAGGTCTCAGGCGCGAGGTCAATCGCATTTCAAATTGCGACAATGCCAATGTGGACAGGACCTTATCGGCGGCCGAGCAGCAGATCAAATATATTGAACTGATAGATGCGAAGCTGGGGTTGGATAACCTCGATCCGGTGCTACGCGAGACGGCACAGCTCAGACTGGAGCTGCCCGGAGCAAGTCTAACCGATATAGGGGAAGCGCTCAGACCTCCGATCAAGAAACCGGGCGTAAGCAAGCGCTTCGCCAAGCTCAAGGAGATAGCGGAGAGTCTGGATAAATAGTAAAATCGTTCTGTTTGCAGTGTGTGAGCGGACTGCAGAGGCTGCAAGGTAGAAACGCAAGGACGCGTTTCCCTGCTGTAGAGATCGGTAATTATATTGAATAGGAAACAGTAGGCAGCTCAACCGGCTAAGCGATGCGAAGCGGGAGCTGCCGTTTTTATCATTTGCCTCTGATTAGATTTCCTCTTAACGCATTAAACAAAGGTCGATAAGCTTTCTGTTCCGATGACGAGCAGGCAATCCAGTAGGTGGCATGAGCATCCGGATCCGTGATCGGGATGGAGATTCTTCCGGGTATCTCATATCCGGTTTTAAGCATCCGGTCGGAGTTGAAGAACGGAAGGTTGGACGCATCGATAAGCTCCATCAGTGCATCCATGCTGCTTTGTATTAGCAGGTCTGAAGCAGCAAGATGTCCGAGCGTGATATCCATCCAGAAGCCGATGCCGGCAGTCATCAGAATACGGAGTCCTTTCAGATCATCAAAAGAAATGCTCTTTTTCTTTGCCAGGGGATGATCCTCCGATACTGTGATATACAGCTTTTCTTCCATATAACGCTGACAGTACAGCGTTTTATCATCCGGATCTTCATGGAGAATGATAATCTGGTACATTTGGTTCTTCAGCCCGCGGATCAGCTTTTCATCGCTGTCCTGCAATTCTGCAGACAGGGGTTTCCCGGGAAGCCGTTCCTGCAGCAAGGGCATGATCTCACTGATCGGAAAAGGTGCGCAGGAGCCCAGATTCACGGTTCTTAAGGACCTGTCGAACATGACTACCCGATTGATCATCTCCCGGTTGGCATCCAGCGCTCTTTCCGCATATAATGAGGGCATCAGAAGAAAGTAAACTAAAAATGTCACGCATAATGCGATTTGAAAGGAGACCAAAATGGCAAAAGAACTGGTGCTGTACTTCTCCGTGTACGGAACATCAAAGATCGTTGCGGAGGAAATTGCGAAGCAGACCGGAGCGGATATAAGAGAGATCGAACCTGTCATTCCTTATGACAGCAATCGTGATCATTACAATGCACTGACCAGGCTCGCAAAAAAGGAACACGATGAGGATCAGCGCCCGGCGATCAAAAACAGGATCGATATCACGGCCTACGACCGCATCTATCTAGGATATCCTATGTGGTGGTATACCTTCCCGATGATCATTTATACGCTGCTCGAGCAGTATGACTTCAGCGGAAAGACAATCATACCTTTTAACACTCACATGGGTTCAAAGGATGGCGGGACTTACAAGACTATTCGTGAACTGGCACCGGGGGCAAGGGGGCTCGAAGGTCTGCCCGTCGCAATGCGAGACGCGGAGAACAATCCCGAGAAGGCAGTAGAAAACTGGCTAAAAAGCCTGAATTGATAGAAATGAAGGATAGTAAAATGGCATATATAACACTGAATACAGGAGCAAAAATGCCGTTGGAGGGCTTCGGCGTATTTCAGATCTCGGATGCCGCACAGTGCGAAGAGGTCGTTTACAACGCCATCAAGAGCGGATATCGGCTGCTGGATACAGCGGCAGCCTATGCGAATGAGGAGGTTGTCGGTAAGGGGGTTGCACGTGCGATAGCGGATCGACTGACAACCCGTGAAGAGCTTTTCATCACCACCAAGGTGTGAGTGAGCGACATGACGAGCGAGGATGCGGCCTATGAGGCGGTAAAGACCTCCCTCGGCAGATTGGCGATGGATTATGTAGCCCTGATCCTTCTGCACCAGCCGATGGGCGATTATTTCGCGGCTTACAGGGGTATAACCCGGGCTTACAGAGAAGGGCTGACCATGGCAATCGACATGGCGAATTTCTATCCGGCGATTCTCGCGAATCTCTGCGAGACGGTAAAGGTGACTCCCGCCGTCAATAAGGTAGAGCTTCATCCGTTCTTTGCACAGGAAGCAGCTCTGGAGAATATGAAGGCTTATGGTGTAGTTCCGCAGGCATGGGGGCCTCTGGCAGAGGGTAAGCACGGTATCTTCACCGATTCGGAGTTTATGGAAATCGGAGATAAGTACGGCAAGAGTGCGGTACAAGTCGCACTTCGCTGGAATGTACAGCGCGGCGTATCAATCATTCCGAAGTCCGTTCATGTGGAGCGCATGGAGCAGAACATTGATATCTGTGACTTTGCACTGACCGACGAAGAGATGGCAAAAGTCGCTGCGAAAGATCTGGAACACAGCGAGATCGTCAACCACGATGATCCGGAATTTGTGAAGTTCGTGCTGAATCTTCATTGATGGAGCAAGGGTATGAGGCTGTGAGACAGGTAAGATATTCGCATTCCCAGATTACAGTGAGCCGGATATACTCTGCTTTGCCGATTATCCGGCGATCATGGTGATATTCGCTTGCGGTGTGTACTATACCGTAAAGCTGCTGAAAATGAAAAGAAAAATACGGAGGTAAACTTAAAATGAGAAAAGATTTAGGAAAACAGCCTGCAGTATTCCCGATGCCGGTTCTGATGGTAACGGCATATGATGAAAACGGCACCGTGCAGGTAATGAACGCCGCATGGGGTATGATCTGCGGCATGGACAAGATTGCTCTCTTTATCAATAAAGATCACGCTACAACCAAGGCGATCAGGAAGACAGAAGCGTTCACCGTCAGCCTTGCGGACAGAGAGCACATGGACGCGGCGGATTACTACGGCATTGCCACAGGCAACAAGATGCCGGATAAGTTTGCAAAATCCGGATATCATGCGGAAAAGAGCGCACATGTGAACGCACCGATCATCACGGAGTTCCCCGTTGCACTTGAATGTGAGCTTGCAGAAATTGTCAATACCGAAAATCTTCATGCGGTAGTCGGAACAATCGTCAATGTCAGCGCTGATGAGAAAGTGATCGGAGAAAAGGGCAAGATTGATCCTATGAAGTTGAACGCTCTGATCTTCGATCAGTTCCAGTCCGGCTACTATGTGGCGACCGAAAAAGTCGGACAGGCATGGAACGCAGGAAAGGAAATTATGAAAGCCGCTCAGTCAAAAGACTGAGCCTTGTCAGGAGGAAGATAAAGAAATGGCTAAGAAACAGACAGCAGGTAGAGAGAGACTCGGGACACTCGCTCCCAAGTTCGCGGAATTGAACGATGATGTTCTTTTCGGAGAAGTGTGGTCCAGAGAGGAAGAGCTTAGCGCGAGAGACCGCAGCATGATCATCATTGCGGCACTGTTTTCCGCGGGGCTGTATCCGCAGCTTAAATCGCATCTTGTGCTCGGGAAGGAAGATGGGATCACCAAGAGTGAAGTCGTCGAGATTGTGACGCAGCTTGCATTCTACTGCGGATGGCCGAAGGCGTGGAGTACCTTCCCGATCATTGAGGAGGTCTATGGTAATGAAACAGAGGAAGGGATTCCCTCCCAGCTTTCCATTTTTCCGATTGGAAAACCAAATACGGCATTTGCGGAATATTTCAGCGGTCGGAGCTTTCTTGCTCCGATCAGTTCTTCGCAGGTTCCGATTTTCAATGTAACGTTTGAGCCCGGGTGCCGGAACAACTGGCATATTCATCATGCGAAAAAAGGCGGCGGGCAGATGCTGTTATGCGTTTATGGACAGGGCTGGTACCAGGAATGGGGGGAAGATCCTGTAGAACTGAATCCGGGTGATGTGGTTAATATTCCGGAAGGCGTAAAGCATTGGCACGGGGCAAGGAAGGATTCCTGGTTCCGGCATCTGGCTGTTGAAGTGCCTTCAGAAAACGGCTCAACGGAATGGTGCGAGGCAGTAGATGCCGCACAGTATGAAAAGCTGGGATAAATGAGGAAAGATGAATTCATTTACTTACAGCTATCCTACAAAGGTTTATTTTGGCGAAAAGGCGGCAACAAAGAATCTGCCCGCCGAGCTGGCAAAAACAGGAAAGACCGTCATGCTTGCTTACGGCGGCGGTTCCATTAAGAAAAACGGCGTTTATGACGAGCTGGTCGGTATTTTGAAGGAAGCCGGAAAAGAGATCGTGGAATTCACAGGCATCATGTCCAATCCCACCTATGTCAAAGTCCAGGAAGGTGCGAGACTGGCAAAAGAAAAGAATGTTGGTTTTATCCTTGCTGTGGGAGGCGGCAGCGTGATTGATTGCTGCAAGATTGTTTCTGCACAGGCAAAGTCGGATACCGATATCTGGAAGATGGAATTTGACGAACACCGCTTTCCGATGGAGTTTATCCCTATGGGGGCTGTTGTGACAGCCTTTGGGACGGGTGCGGAGATGAACTGCGGCGCGGTCATTACACATGAAGAGAAGAACTTGAAGAACGGTGTTATGGGAGCGTTCTATGATTTTGCGATTCTTGATCCGGAATATACGATGACCATGCCGATGAACCAGGTGATCTCCGGCGCATTCGATTCTCTCTCACACAGCATGGAGACATATATGGGTTCTCCTCGTGAAGTGAATTATTCGGACGAGATCAACGAGGCGACTCAGAGAAATATCATCCGCAATATCCGAGCAACGCTGATCGATCCGGCTGACAGGCAGGCAAGGAGCGAATTGGTTTGGGCGGCGGCGATGGCGGAAAACGGAATTCTGAAGCTCGGCAAGGTTACGGATTTCCAGTGTCACATGCTGGAGCATCAGCTGGGAGCGTATACCGACTGCAACCACGGACTGGGGCTTGCCGTGCTGCATCCCGTGCTGTACCGCCACATGATGCCGGAGGCAAACAGACAATTCGCAAGGCTGGCAGCAGAGGTTTGGGGCGTGTCCCCTGACGGAAAGAGCGAAGCGGAGCTTGCAGAGAGCTTTATCACGGCCTTATCTGATTTCATCAAAGAGATCGGCTTGCCGACTACACTCACGGAGATGGGAATTGCGGATATTGACCTTGAGGCGATTGCAAAATCCACTATCCGTACAGACAGCTGCGTGAAGAAGTTCACGGATGAAGAGCTGCTTGCGGTTTTGAAGGAATGTATCTGATATTAATGCAGGACATGAAAAGGGTATGACGCGCAGACGGATTGATATAACCAATATCGTAGAGGTACTGATGAGTGACAACATTCATAGGACTGCTGCAGCAGTTTCCGAAGGGCAGATAGTAGAGCTCGAAATTACTGATATGACTGATGATGGCAAGGGTCTGGGCAGGCTGTCGGGCCTTGCTGTCTTTGTGATGGGCGCTGTTCCGGGCGATAAGGTGAGCGCCCGCATCACCGGGCTCAAGAAGCGCTACGCTATAGCTGAAACGGTGGAGCTTCTTGAGCCTTCCGCTGCCAGAGTGCAGCCGCCGTGTCCATACTACAAGGAGTGCGGCGGCTGCTCTATGCTCGAGCTTACCTATGAAGAGCAGCTCAGAATTAAACGCAGAAATATAATCACGAAGCTCGAGCGTATAGGCGCCCTTGAGAATCCGACAGTCAGGGATGTAATAGGGGCATATGCGGATTCAGAATCAAATATTGCGGGCGCAAATGCGGTGCTTGAGCGCCGGAAGTCGGCATTAAGCAGCCGTAATTCGGAGCTGACACCAGAATCGGCGTATGCGGATTCTGAATTCCGGAATGTGGAATCAAATAGCGAAGCTGAAGCTGCAGATACAGAAATTACAAGCAGGAGCTCGGAATCAAATATTCGGGGTTCGGATATAGGAACGACAGATCAGGGCTCGGAGCTGGAAAATCAAGGCTTTAAATCAGAAAATCAGGACTCGGAGTCAAATATCGCGGGCGCCGCCGATGCGATGGGAGCCGAGAGCGGGACCAGCTTCGAAAGCGCCGTCCACGAACCCATGTTCAGATACCGCAACAAAGCCGAATTCGCGGTAGCAATGATGAGCTCCGGCCCGCTCGTCGGCTTCAACAAGCGCGGTAGCAACAAAATAGTCGATTGCACAGACTGTCTCCTCCAGAAGCGCGCAACAATGGCGGCAGCCAATGCAATCCGCAAACTCCTAAGAGGCAAACTGATTTCCGTGTACGATGCGAGACACGGTAACGGATTTCTAAGAGGCTTTACCATCAAGGTATGCGAGGGCACGGGCGAGATGATGTTAATATTTACAGGCACATCCAAGCAGCTGCCAAATGCCGAAAAGGTCATCTACACTATCAGCGATGCAATCGATGCGGTCTCGACCGATGAGGAGCCGTACTTCCTGCAGAGTGTAGTTGTCGAGGTAAACAAGGCAAAAGACATCCGTGAAACCGCGACTGCTTATGAGGTTGTGGCTGGCTCAAACACTGTCACCGACATAACTGGAGGCGGCATGAAGTTCGAGATTTCCGCACCTGCATTTTATCAGGTCAACACTAAGCAGATGATCAAGCTCTATGCCAAGGTCAGGGAATATGCCTGTCTCAAGGGCGGTGAAACAGTCTTTGACCTCTACTGCGGCATCGGAACTATCGGCCTCAGCATGGCATCTGAGGCTGGCATGATTATCGGAATAGAATCTGTAAAAAACGCAGTTATCGACGCAAACCGCAATGCCGTAATCAACGGTATTGTAAATGCGCGCTACTACGCAGGCCGTGCAGAACAGATGATGCCGAGACTTCTCGACAAGGAAGATAAACTTTTCGTAGACTATATCGACGAAACTGCTCCAAAAATCGCCATCCTCGATCCACCGCGCGCGGGATGCGATGAGGCACTTCTCCGAGCAGCCGCAAGCTGTGATGTGGACAAGATAGTGTACGTGTCCTGCGATCCGGGTACGCTGGCAAGAGATGTGAAAGTGCTGGGTGAGCTGGGATACGAGTTCATAGAGGCAACACCGGTGGATATGTTTGTGGCGACGATGCATGTGGAGTGCATAGCGTTGATACAAAGAGTGAAATCGTGAAAATCCTGCATTTTAAGCAGTTTTACAAGCATTATGTATTTGTAGAAGATGGCGAAGGTGGACGAAAAAAAGTCCTAAAAAATTATATAGATGTGAATGTTTGCATTGATATGGTGTGTGGAGACACAAAGAACGATTTAGGAAGCGAGGAATAAGCAAAGCTGAAAAGCTCTACTATACAGCCCTTATAGGATATATCTGGTATGAAGCTCCATTTAATTTGATATATAGCAGCAGTATGGGAAGTATAAAAGCTGCTATAAAAAATTGCTTAATTGTGGATATATTAAGTATGAAGAAGCTATTGAAAATGGGCGATATAAAAAAATTTATTCAATAACGGATAGTGGAAAACAAAATTTCATTGAGTGGGTATCCGCTCCAATGTAAATACAGAACAGCAAAAATCCTGAATTGGCTAAATTATACTTTATGGGCTTTTTAACAAAAGAAAAACGTGAGTCAGGATTACAAGAGTATATTTTAAAGTAAAAAAACACTATGATATGTTGAATGCACTTTGTAAGGAAGCGGAAAATTCAAAGTTTTGATGAAAATAAGGATATTCTTCATTATCAGTTTACTGCAACTCGATATGGAAAAGATCTTATGAAATTCAATATCGAGTGGTGGCAAAAACTTCTTGATGAAATGAAAGGAAGCAAGATATGAAATCAATAAAGTTAGTTAATTCACCAATCACATATTTTATCAGTGGAAGAGATTATACTGAATGGATACTTTTTATTCACGCTGCTTTTGTCAATCATAATATGTTCAAATCACAGTTTGAATACTTTCACAACAAATACAATATTTTGGCTGTTGACATTATTGGTCATGGGCAGTCAACGGATACCCAAAAAGGGGATGGCATAGATAAAATGTCAGAATGGATATTCGAAATCTTAAAGGTGGAAAATATTGAAAAAGTACATATTGTCGGTGTTTCATTAGGAGCAGTATTGGCACAGGATTTTGCGAATCATTATCCAAACTCAGTAAGTTCAATGGCTTGCTTTGGAGGATATGATATCAATAATGTTGATATTAAAATGCAAAAGCAAAATGGTGCGAAACAGAAGGTGATGATGTTGAAAGCTCTCTTTTCGATTAAGTGGTTTGCAAAAGAGAACAAGAAAATTTCTGCGTATACTTTACAGGCACAAGATGAGTTTTTTGATATGAACATACTTTTTCCTAAAAAATCATTTATATTTATGGCAAGGCTCAATAGTATGATAAATAAGTATAAAACTGGAAAGCGAAATTACCCTTTGTTGATTGGATGTGGAAGCTTTGATATTCCAATGGAATTAGAGGCAGTAAAACAATGGAAAATAAGTGAGCCAAATTGTAGGGTAGCCATTTTTGAAAATGCAGGACACTGTGTCAATATGGATGTGCCACAAGAGTTTAATGAAACTGTAGAGGATTTTTGGACAAGTGCAGAATAAATAGACTGAAAAGATATTGTTTTTTATGAGAAAAATTGAATGCTGTGGGAAAACAAATCCCAGTTTTTCTAACTGAAAATATAAATTAAATAATACAATAGAATATTATTTTGAAAACAGTAAATCAAATTGGTTTACTGTTTTTTCTTGTATGACGGGCATGCCGTCAGTCTGTGGTGAAAGTCCACGTAGGGCGTAGTTGCCGACGAACCTCATAGCGACTTGCAAGGTTCACATCGTGAGGTGTGGGCGAGAAGAAGCAATAGCGAAATCGTAGCCTGACGAATAGAAACCTAATATCAAGGCTTGTATAACGGATAAGTGGGCAAGCAGTCACGAAGTCCAAAAGGCAAACGTAACTTATGCAGGTAAATTAGGCAGGTAGACGAGGAAAGACTGATGACTTATCCCGTGAGGTCTCACTGAGGGAAACCTAGTAACAACGAACAGTGAGAAGTCAGCCGAAGCCATAGTAGTGGAGAAGTTTCTGTAATGGAGATGGAGCGAAGGGCTGAACAATTCTAAGAGTCGAATAGACTTAACAAACCAAGTGCATAGGTCTGACGAGAAACATAGTAGCAAAGACGTAACGGAGCAAAAGTTTCACAGGAGATAGGACTAATATGTGCGAAAGATACTTAAGGAAAGGAGACAATCTATGGGACAACTAATGGAACAGATTCTGTCCAGAGGAAATATGAGAATGGCGTACAAGAAGGTGAAAGCCAACAAGGGTGCCGGAGGAGTCGATGGAATCAGCATTGAGGAAGTGGATGAATATCTCAAAGAAAACTGGACAGATATCAAAGAAAAGATTCTTAAGAGAAAGTATAAACCACAACCAGTGCTCAGGGTAGAAATACCAAAGCCAAATGGTGGTGTACGAAAGCTTGGAATACCAACAGTTGTGGACAGAGTCATAGAGCAAGGGGTAGCACAAGTTCTAACACCTATGTTCGAACCAAAGTTCAGCGAATACAGCTACGGGTTCAGACCTGGAAGAAGAGCACAACAAGCCATAATTAAATTGCTGGAATATCTAAATGATGGATACACATATATAGTGGACATAGATTTAGAGAAGTTCTTTGACAATGTTCCGCAAGACAAACTGATGTACCTGGTAGGCAAGACAGTTAAAGACCCAGATGTTATATCCCTTGTAACAAAGTACCTTAGAGCTGGAATAATGATTAGAGGCAGATATGAAGATACCTCAATTGGAACTCCACAAGGTGGAAATCTTTCACCCTTACTCAGTAACATAATGCTGGATGAGTTAGACAAAGAGCTGCAAGCAAGAGGATTACACTTTGTTAGGTACGCAGATGACTGTGTAATAACAGTTAGAAGCAGTGCTGCAGCAAACAGAGTTATGCATACAGTAACATCCTGGATAGATAGAAAGCTGGGACTCAAGGTCAATGCAACTAAGAGCAAAGTCACAAAGCCAATGAATCTTAAATACTTAGGATTCGGATTTGTTAAGATGAACGGTAAATGGGAAGCAAGACCACATAAGGATTCGCTTGAACGATTCAAGAGGAAACTAAAGAGTCTCACAAGTCGCTCGTGGTCAGTAAGTATGGATTACAGAATCCTTAGGCTAAACCAAGTAATCAGAGGCTGGGTAAACTATTTCAGGATAGGCAAAATGAAACATAATATGAAGAAGATAGATGAACATCTACGAAATCGTATGCGAATTGTTATCTGGAAACAATGGAAAACCAGACAGAAGAGAATGTGGGGACTGAAGAAACTAGGAGCAGCCGACTGGATGGCAAGACAATCCGTAGGATTTGTAGACCATTACCAAGCGGTGGCAAAGACAACAGGACTACGTTTAATTTCAAAAGAAATCCTCGCAAGGCGAGGACTCATTAGTTGTTTGGATTATTACTTGAATTGAACCGCGGAGTGCCGAACGGCACGCTCCGTGGTGTGAGAGGGAGGGGAAACCCTCCCTACTCGATTTTTATTAGGGCTTGTGATACTATATCAATTGTAACGGAGGAATGAATGGATATTATTGAGACAAGAAGGATATATTTTCATAAGGTGTTAAAGATTGGAATTCCGATAGTACTCCAGAATCTGATAGGCATAAGTCTTAATTTGCTTGATACGATAATGATAGGTAGGCTCGGTGAGAACGAAGTGGCTGCAGTCGGTGCTGCCAATCAAGTATATTTCGTTTTTACGGTAACTATGTTTGGGCTATTTAGCGGGGCTGCCGTATTTACAGCACAGTACTGGGGGGCGAATAACCTTGATGGTGTGCACAAGATGGTAGGAATAGACTACTTTGTCGGAGCTTTATTTGCTGTGATTGTAAGCCTTGCAAGTTATGTTTTTGCACCTTTTATAATAGGTGTATTTTCATCCGGCCCCGAGGTAATAGAGATAGGATCAAGGTATCTGAGAATAGTATGCATTTCATATCTGTTCGGAACCATATCAATGGCAATTTCATATAACTGTAGGGCAGTACAAAACCTTAAGTTTCCAACCTTTATTAGTTTTATTGCTTTCTTTATGAACGCAAGTCTTAACTATATTTTGATATTTGGAAAGCTTGGCATGCCAACTCTGGGGGTTGAAGGCGCAGCTATTGCAACGCTTATAGCGAGGGTCTTCGAGTGCACTGTACTTTTGGTATATTTATCTTTTGATAAGACACATCCACTGCATGCGAATCTAAAGAATTTACTTTCTTTTAACAGAAAGCTTTTCTTTAGAGTTATGAGAACTGCGCTTCCGGTTGTTGCAACTGAGGGGAGCTGGGCAATGTCATTTGCATTAATTTTGGCGGCATACGGCAAGCTGGGAACATCGGCACTTGCTGTGGCACAGGTGGCAAATGTAATTGCGAGCGTCCTACAATCGCTTTACTTTGGACTTGGAAACTCGACAGCTATGATAATAGGTGAGGTACTCGGTCAAAGGGACAAGGAGAAAGCTCAGTATTTTGGAAGACTTTCACTTATCACGACTATAGTGTTTAACATTGTGATTACAGGCGTTTTAGTTTTAATAAGCAGTAGTATAGCGAGCATTTATGCATTTAATGCTGAAACCATGGATTTATTGATCAAGACAATTATAGTTGAGGCGATTTTGATTACGCCAAAGATGACAGCCTATATGTTTATTGTGGGAATTTTGAGGGCCGGCGGAGACACGGTTTTTTGTATGAAGATAGAAATTTTCTGCAATCTATGCATAAGTCTGCCGCTTGCATATATAAGCGTTTTGGCATTTCATGTAAGTCTGCCGCTTGCACTGATAATAGTGGATATAGGTGATATAATCAGGATTTTTGTCTGCTATCCGAGATACAGAAGTCGAAAGTGGATAAATATTCTAACTTAGGAAATAATATACAAATCTTTAAGATGATAATAAAACAAGGAGGTTTAGATGCATATAAAGACTAATAATTATCCTGATATTGAATATGAAAAAGGTGAAGAAATTTTTTTAGCACCGGAGGAATTTGACGGTTCATTTTACTTTGACGTAGAGGAAGAGTTGACTTTAGATGACGAGGCTATGAATAAGGTAGCCGAGGCCTTAGATGAAGTTGATACATTTGTAATATCAGCAAAAGACTTTTTAAAAAAGATTCTCGCGGGCGAGGAAAACGACGATTACGGCACGGTATCATATTTCATGGAATATCACAGAGATGAAATGGATGAAGATACTTTATCAGAGATGTTTCCGTCAAGTGATATAGACACAATGACATTTATAGAGATGGTAGATTCTTTAGAAGCTGTTCGTTTTGGAAGTATTATCGATAATAAAACAGAAGAGCAGGCTTTTATTATGGATTTGAGTTTTGATCCTGAATTAACGGATGAACTTATGGTTGTTCATTTTGATTTGGAAAAACAGCCATACTATATAGCTCATGAAAGCTAATTTACGGTTAATTGATCATATTGCATTTAGAAGACAGTAGTTCTGAAAGACTTTCTGTCTTTTCTTTATTAAAATAAAATGAAGGGATCGTTCAATTTATAATTATCTTTTATACTATTTTCAAGTTCAAAATATGCTTTAATGATTTAGTAATACAGCATCCATTGCATTTGAAACAGGTTTTGCAAGATGAGATTGAAATACAGTTTCAGATGCGATTTCGTATGAGATACCTCAATAATCGCTGAGATGCTTAGCGAGCTTTTGAATCGGAAGACCGACTATGTTCTCATAGCTTCCGCTTATAGATTCTACATACTGTCTAAAAGTACCCTGAATAGCATATGAACCTGCTTTATCGTAGGGCTCATCACTCTCTATATATTCTTCAATTTCTTCCTTAGAAAGGCGTTTTACCGTCACATCCGACCTGTCGTAGAATACATCAAAGAGCTTGCTACTTGCATCGTAGATGGCAACGCCCGTGTAGACGCTGTGAGTTCTTCCGGAGATGGACTCTATCATGTTACGGGCATCAGCCTTGCTCTCGGGCTTACCGAGGATTCCGTCGCAGTAGACTACGGTATCCGCACTTATGATAAGGCTGTTATCATCTATAGCATTATGTGTAATACAATATTGGCATTTCTTTAGAGCAAGAAACATGACGAGATCCTTTGCTGAGGAAATGCCGTTTTGATTTTCGTCCGCGTTCGTAGGCAGTATATCAAAGCTTGGGACTAACTTTGATAGAAGCTCTACTCTTCGAGGTGAGGCAGAGGCTAATATGATTTTTTTGTCGATATGGTTTTGTTTATTCATTTTCTCCATTACCAATAAGCAATATTTACTATTTTATTATATATTAAAGCTATGCGTTTGGGGAATGATTTACATCATTTTACATTTGTGATATAATGACTTATCGCTTTGGAGGAATTAAATATGAGCAGAATGGACAAGAAAAGGCGACAAAAAGAAACCGCTGCAGTTACTGAGATTGCAGATAAGGTTAAGAAGAAAGGTCGTCTCAAGCTTTACCATAAAATTATCATAGCAATTTTGATAATAGCTATGATTGTGGTCGGTATAGGTTACGGATATATATATAGCAAGCTTAACAAGATTAAGAGAGACAAAATCGAGAATTATAGCGATAAGGAACTCTCGTGTGTCGATGTTGACGGCTATGTAAACATCCTTCTTATCGGTATAGACTCAAGAGATATATCAGACTATAAGGATGCGAGAGCTGATGCGATAATCATAGCAAGTATAGAGGAGAAGACAGGTAAGGTTTATTTGACATCTATCTATAGAGACACTTACCTTAAGTTAGGCAAGGAGAATTATTATGATAAGATAAATCACGCCTTCGCAAACGGTGGTCCCAAGGAGATGATGAAAACAATCAATCAGGCAATGGATTTGAACATCAAGAAATACGTGCTGTTCAACTTTAAGGCAGTATCAGATGTAGTTGAAGAAATAGATGGGATAACGGTTGATGTAAAGGATTACGAGATATATGAGCTGAACAAGTATACCTATGAGACAGCTTTGATTATCGGAACCAAGAAATACAATATGGTTCAGGAGGCCGGACCTCAGAAACTGACAGGTCCTCAGGCTGTCGCTTACGGAAGGATTCGTAAGGGTGTAGGTGATGACTTCAAAAGAACCGAGAGAATGAGGACTGTTATCAAGAAACTTTTGACCAAAGTAAAGAAGCAGAGTTTCCTAAAGATAGACCATCTTATAGATGCAACGATGCCACAGATTCGAACGAACTTGAGTAATTCAGATATTCTGACATTTGGATATAAGCTTAAGGATTTTAATATTAAGGGTAGCAAGGGCTTTCCGTACACGGTAACCACGGGTTATCTAAATGGAGTTTCCTATGTTTTCCCGGCGGATCTTGAGAAAGATGTAATAGAGCTGCATAAGAAAGTGTTTAAGAACAAGAAATATAAGCCGAGCAAGACTGTGCTTGAGATAAGTGCACAGATCGCACATGATGCGGGCTTATCATCAGGACAATCGGTTGTCGATCCGGATGCGGTTATAGAGAATCCAACAACAAATCCGGATATCCTAGAACCTGATGCAACGAATAAGAATCAACAGCAATGGCAGAATAATTCTTCCCAAAACAATGGGAATAATCAGAACGGAAATCAAAACCAGAGCGGTAATGAGCAAAATACACAGCCAAAGCCGTCTGAACCGACGCAGCCGACTGAACCGACACAGCCTACGCAACCGACACAGCCTACACAGCCGACACAACCGACACAGCCAACTAATCCGTAAAAGCATACAAAAAGAGATTGGGATTTCCTAATCTCTTTTTTTATAAACCGGTATTGAATTTACTACATTGATTTAAATTCTTCTATAATCTTTACGCCGCTACTGACACCAAGTCTATCTGCACCTGCATCTATTAGGGCAAGGGCGAAGTCCACATCTCTGATTCCGCCGGAGGCCTTAATTTTTAGACTCTTTCCGGAACTAACTATAGTTTTCTTGATAAGTTTTATATCGCTAATGCTTGCGCCTCTTGTTGAGAAACCTGTGGATGTCTTTATAAAATCTGCATTTTGCTCACAGCAGATTTTGCTGACTTTGACAATTTCTTCTTCTGTTAGAAGGGCTGTTTCGATTATGACCTTTAGGATTGCAGCTCTATCATGACAGGCTTTTGCCAGGCTATTGATTTCATCTTCGACATAGGTGAAATTGGCAGATTTTAACTGGCCTATGTTTATGACAAAGTCAATTTCTGAGGCACCGTTTTCTATGGACTCTATACATTCTTCAAGCTTGTTGCTGCTCGTATTGGCGCCTAGAGGAAATCCTACGACCGTAGCTATCTTGACATCGCTACCTTCAAGAAACTGCTTTGCAAGACTTACATAACAAGGATTTATACATACGCAATAGAAATTATATTTCTTTGCCTGTTTGCATATTTCCTCAACCTGTGAGCTTGTTGCGTCTGCAGAAAGTATGGTGTGATCAATATATTGGCTTAAATTCATATGTAACTCCTAAACATGCATTCGTTTTGATTTATTATAACATGTTTAGGGTATCCACTGATATAAGTAATTTGGTGAAGGTTTTTTCACTGAATATAGATTAGAGGTGACGACCATGGAAATAGAATTGAAATATAAACTTAATGAAGCATCTGATGCTGATGCAATCTTTGATGATGTAAGAATTCTAGATATGGCAGATGCCGGTTCCGAGAAGCATATAAAAATGCACGCTGTTTACTTTGATACTAAGGATGGCAATCTGAGTTCAAAAGGGATGGTTTTCAGAGTCAGAGAAGAGGGTGAAAAGCTGATGGCTACGCTCAAATGGGATGGAGTTAGCATAGATGGACTTCATGTGCGTGAAGAAATAAACGTACCCCTTAATGATAGAGTTTATTTACAAAAACCTGATATAAAGGTGTTTTCTGAGAGTGATATATTCGAAGAACTTGAATCTATAGTGGACGGCAAAGAGCTTGTTTTGATGATGGAGATGAATTTCGTGAGAAGGGCTGTTAGATTGGATAACGGAGTTGGAATATTTGAGCTGTCCGTAGACATAGGCAATATAAGCTGTGAGGGTAAGACTAAGCAGATTAATGAATTAGAAATAGAACTTTTCTCGGGTTCAAACGAAGAACTTAAGGATTTAGGGGAATATATTTCGAATAAATTCAGAATTTCACCGGAAAATCATAGTAAATTCAGGCAAGGATTGGATTTAGTCGACAAAAATAGGGTATAATTATGTGAAATAGTTCAAAAACCTTTACTTTATAGCGTATAAATGATAGAATAAAATGCTAAATTGGTTAAATATTATAAGATAATAATGATGGTAATATTGGAGGACGCACTTAAATGAAAGCAACATTAATTTCAAAGGAAAACAACA
>ERZ772956.107-NODE-107-length-68926-cov-4.594459_pt1 | contig 68926 bp, 48 predicted proteins | sample MGYA00580683_ERZ772956 | MGnify/ENA primary metagenome ERZ772956 (study PRJEB29015, sample SAMEA2738077) | human oral metagenome | biome: human oral; feature: human-associated habitat; material: saliva | place: China | collected 2212 ... | reverse complement strand
CCGCGATCAAGACCGGCAAGACCGTCATGATCGCCGCGCACGGTAACTCGCTGCGTGCGATCGTCAAGCACCTCGATGAGATCTCCGATGAGGACATCGCCGGAGTTAACATCCCCACCGGCATTCCGCTGGTGTACGAGCTTGACGAGGAAACCCTCAAGCCCATCAAGAAGGGCGGCACCTACCTGGACCCCGAGGCCGAGGCGAAGATCGCTGCGGTCGCCAACCAAGGTAAGTAATTTCTGCAATAGACGCGGCGGTTTCGAATTTCGGGACCGCCGCGTTTGTGTTACGCGCGTCCTTGCACAGCTGTTCACCATTCAAAGGCGCAGAAAGTGCGTGAACTGATAGAATATAGACCGCAGTTCAGCTGAAGCGCAGGAGTTTCTTCTATGTCATTTGAGATCGGTCAGACCGTTGTTTATCCTCACCACGGCGCTGCGAAGATTGAGGAAATTTCCACCCGCGTTATTCGCGGCGAAGAGAAGACGTACTTGACTCTGCGCGTAAGCCAGGGTGACCTCACCATTCAGGTACCCGCTGAAAACGTTGATCTTGTCGGCGTGCGCGACGTTGTTGACGAAGACGGTTTAGAAACGGTGCTCTCGGTCTTGCGCGCTCCCTACATTGAAGAGCCCACAAACTGGTCGCGTCGTTTCAAAGCCAACCAAGAGAAGATCGCGACGGGCGATATCGTCAAGGTTGCTGAGGTTGTTCGAGATCTTACTCGCCGTGATGATCAGAAGAAGCTCTCCACCGGAGAGAAGCGCATGCTGACGAAAGCGCGCCAGATTCTCAGCTCTGAACTTGCACTTGCTCGCGATATCGATAAGACCGCTGCGGCTGCGCGCCTCGACGAGGTCTTGGCTGAGGGCTACGATGAGTCCCTCGCAATCGCGGATGATCTCCCGGAAGAAGACACGGAACAAGAGTGACCTCAACATCCCCGGCTCAGGTTTTCGCGGTCATCACTGCGGCCGGATCGGGTACGCGTTTGGGCTCAGATCGCCCGAAAGCTTTGGTTGACCTCGATGGAATGCCTTTGGTTGAGCACGCGCTTAGGAACCTTCATTCCGGTGGCGTTGATTGTGCTGTTGTGACAGCGCCTCCAGATCGTTTTGATGAATTCCAAGCACTTCTTGATACTGCTGAATTTCGCGATATTGTGCGCGTTGTTCCCGGTTCGCCCCTGTCCAGACAGGCTTCCGTCGCGGCTGGACTCGAGGCGCTTGCCCAGACGATGGACACTCTGAATGATGACAGCCCCGTCTTGATTCACGATGCAGCCCGCCCTTTGGTCTCCCCTCAGCTGGTTTCTCGCGTGATCGCGGCTCTTCGTGCGGGTGAGCAGGCGGTGATCCCTGGCCTTGCGGTGGCGGATACGCTGAAGAGCTTCCGTGAAGTTCCCGAGGCCTCGGCAGGGCAAGCGCAGGACGCCCGCTATGTTGACGCGACAGTTGACCGCGCGGGTTTGGTTGCCGTTCAGACTCCGCAGGGTTTCCCCTGGAAAGTGATCCGTGAGCTGCATCGGCGTGCCACGGCCTCGGCGAATAGCGAAGCCACAGCGCTTACTGATGATGCCGGGCTTGCTCAGCAGGCGGGAATTCCCGTCCGTATTGTTGCCGGTGAAGGTCGAGCATTGAAGATTACAACGCCAATCGATCTGGTTTTTGCGCGCGCAATCATTGCTGAAGACGCTTGGGCGTGACGACCCTTACTTGTATTTTTTCTTTTTCCTTGCTTCTCCGTGATAGTTTCACTGGTAGGCCTACGGTGGTAGGCATATAAGGAGTGAACATGAGTGAATCGACGACCCCCCAATCGGTGGCACCTTCGGAGAAGAAGAAAACATCGATTCTGACGAAGCCGGTCATTGAATGGGCTTTGTGGGACTGGGGTTCGGCAGCATTCAATGCTGTTGCAACGACTTTCGTCTTCTCGGTCTACCTGACCAGCGATGGGACTTTCACCGATAAGGGAACCGCTAGTGATTACCTTTCGTGGGGTCTTTTTGCTGCAGGCATCATCATTGCGCTTCTCGCACCGATTACCGGTCAACGCGCTGATCGCCGCGGAAAAGGCGGTCTTGCCCTGACAGTGTTCACGATCTTGGTCGTTATTTGTCTGGCGCTGATGTTCTTTGTCTCTCCGGAAGGACCTTTGGGACCGCGCGGAGGCCTCTTCCTTGGCATTACGCTTTTGGGCATTGGCAATATTTTCTTCGAATTTGCATCGGTCAATTACAACGCGATGCTTAACCACCTCTCAACCAAAGAGAACATGGGTCGTATTTCCGGTCTGGGATGGGGATCGGGCTACGTCGGCGGCATTGTTTTGCTGCTGATTCTCTACGTTGGGCTGATCAGTCCCGAGGTCGGATGGTTTGGCATTACCCACGCGAATGGATTGCACATTCGCGTCTCGATGGTGATTGCTGCAGCGTGGATGCTGTTGTCTGCACTGCCTTTGATGCTTCACCCCGTCAAGCCTCGGCATATTGACGAGCACCACGGTGAGCATGAAACTCTGTGGGATTCTTACCGAAAGCTCTGGAGCACGGTGAAGTCCTTGGCGAAGGAATCGCCGCACACCCTGTTTTTCCTTGCCGCCTCTGCAGTGTTTAGGGATGGTCTTGCGGGTGTATTTACCTTCGGTGCGATCCTTGCGGGAACTGCTTTTGGCTTCTCCTCGGGCGAAGTGATTATCTTTGCGATTGCGGCCAATGTTGTCGCAGGAATCGCCACTATCGCCATGGGTGCCTTGGACGACATCATCGGACCGAAGCGCCTCATTGTGATCTCGCTGAGCTGCATGGTGATTGCAGGCATGAGCGTCTTCTTCTTGCACAATGGCGGAAAGATTATTTTCTGGACTTTCGGTCTTGCCCTCTGTGTTTTCGTCGGCCCGACTCAGTCTGCATCGCGATCTTTCCTTGGACGCATGATCCCCGAGGGGCGTGAAGGTGAGGTCTTCGGGTTGTATGCGACGACCGGTCGCGCGGTGTCCTTCCTTGCGCCAGCAATGTACGGCATCTTCTTGGCGTTTGGTCGCAATTGGACGCCTGCCGGTGCGGACTACACCTACTGGGGAATCCTTGGCATCATCTTGATCCTTGCCTTGGGATTGGTGATGACTCTCTTCGTTCACCCGGCAAAGGCAAAGATTCTCTGAAGTAGCTTTAGAGCATGCGTGAGGAGAGCTCAGGCTCCGCATTGTTTGTGCACGTGAAACTCACGTGAAGTGCGCTGTCACTTTCGATAGATCAGAGCCGTAGCGCTTGCAGCGATACCTTCACCCCTGCCAGTGAACCCGAGGCCGTCAGTTGTTGTTGCTGAAACAGAGACGGGGGCCCCAAGAATCTGGCTCATCGCCTGCGAGGCTTCTTCGAGGCGTTTCATCATGCGCGGACGCTTTGCAATGACTTGAACCGTGACGTTCCCAATGAGCCAACCGGCATCTGCCAGCATTCGGCAGACTTCTTCAAGAAATGCCCTCCCTGACGCTCCTGCCCATTCGGGGCGATCGGTTCCAAAATTTGTTCCGAGATCTCCCAGTCCTGCGGCGGCCAAGAGTGCATCGCAGGTGGCGTGTGCGGCAGCATCGCCATCCGAATGCCCTTCAAGAGGGATTTCTCCCGGCCATTCAAGGCATGCAAGCCACAGCGTTTTCTCCCCGAAATCTGACTGCGGATCTGCAAATGCATGGACATCAATTGCTTGCCCAACCCGGTAGGGGAAAGGAAGCGAAGACATTTCACTCATGCCAGTAGCCTAAATCTCCCGGCGGCCATTTGCGTCTACTTTCTGGTTCTCTGCCCAAAGCGTCTCACATGAAACGGTTCATCCTTCTCGAGTCATCCGCTCACGGTAGGGTGAGAACGTGCGTTACATTTCGACCAGAGATCCCCAGGCTGCTTCCGCCTCCTTCTGCGATATTTTGCTCGCAGGTCTTGCGCCGGACGGCGGGCTCTACCTGCCCGAAACATACCCTCAGCTCAGCGCTGAGCAGCTGAATCGTTGGCAGGATGTGCTTACTCAGCACGGCTACGCCGCGCTTGCTGCTGAGGTACTGTCGCTCTTCATTGATGATATTCCGCGTGAGGATCTTGAAGGTATCTGTGCTCGCGCCTACCGCACCCCCGTATTTTCGGACCCCGAAATCGTGCCGGTTACGTGTGTAAGCACAGAAGAAAACCTCTGGCTTGCCCACCTGTCTAATGGCCCTACGGCTGCGTTTAAAGACATGGCAATGCAGCTTCTTGGTGAGCTATTCGAATATGAGCTGGGACGACGCGGTGATTGGCTGACCATTGTTGGTGCAACCTCGGGTGACACCGGAAGCGCTGCGGAATACGCACTCCGAGGCCGCTTAGGGCTCAGCGTCGTCATGCTCACCCCCGCCGGACGCATGACTCCCTTCCAGCGCGCACAGATGTTCTCCCTCCTTGACGACAACATCGTCAATGTCGCAGTCGACGGCGTCTTTGATGACTGTCAAGATCTTGTTAAAGCCGTCAACATCGATGCCGACTTCAAACAGCAGTGGCATATCGGTGCGGTTAACTCCATCAACTGGGCCCGTTTGCTTGCGCAGGTTGTGTATTACATTGCCTCCTGGCTGCGAATTCGCCTTCAGACAGGCAAGGCTGACCTGCGCCTCAATGTCGTCGTCCCCAGTGGTAATTTCGGCAATATCTGCGCCGCGCATATTGCCCGCCAGATGGGGCTTCCGCTTGAGTCTCTGGTTGTTGCGACAAACGAAAATAACGTTCTTGAGGAGTTCTTCCGAACGGGCGTATACCGGGTTCGAAGCAGTGAAGATACTCTTGCGACCTCCTCGCCTTCGATGGATATTTCGAAGGCCTCGAACTTCGAACGCTTTATTTTTGATCTCCTTGGGCGGGACTCGGCTCGCACGCGCGATCTTTTCAACCAGGTTGCCACTCAGGGGTATTTCGACCTTTCTGGAACCGAAGAATTCGCAAAACTTCAGCAGAACTTCGGCTTCTACGCGGCCTCGTCCACTCACGAAGATCGGCTGGCCCAAATTCGGCGCACCTGGGAGGAGTCGCACTACCTCTTGGATCCGCACACTGCCGATGGGGTGCAGGTTGCTCGCCAATTGCGCGGCAAACTTGATGGTCCCGTCGCGGTGATGGAGACTGCGCTTCCCGTGAAGTTCGAAGAAACCATTGCCGAGGCCGTTGGTTTCGTCCCACCGGTACCGCCCCGTTTTGCAGATATTGAAGGGCACGAGCAGAGGGTTGTTGAGTTACCTCGCGACGTTGATGCCTTGAAAGAGCTTATTCGGAGCAAGGTCAAGCCTGAGCGCTAATTTCTTTGTTACACGGTCCCGGAAGCCGAACCGGTCTCCAAATGAAGGTGGCACCCTTTACCATGAAGGTATGAGCCTTCACCTGTACGATTCGAAAACCGCACGCTTGCAGCCACTGAATCCAGTGGTGCCCGGACATGTGGGAATTTACCTGTGTGGTGCAACCGTTCAGGGTTCTCCCCACGTTGGACATTTGCGTTCTGCGGTCGCTTTCGATTCCTTGATTCGCTGGCTTAAGCGCAGCGGTCTTGAGGTGACCTACATCCGTAATGTCACGGATATTGATGACAAGATCCTTCGAAAGTCTGCGGAAGCCGGCGTTCCCTGGTGGGCATGGGCTCAGCGCTATGAGCGCGAATTTACTGAGGCTTATCACAAGCTCGGTGTGCTTGACCCCACCTATGAACCGCGTGCGACCGGGCATATCCCAGAGCAGATTGCTCTGATCCAGCGTTTGGTGGATCGTGGTCACGCCTACAGCGACGGCGCAGGAAACGTCTACTTCTCGGTGGCCTCACAAAAGGACTATGGCTCGCTGACTCACCAGCGCCTTGAAGACATGCGCACGACCGAAGACGAATCGCAGATTGATTCCGCGACCGAGGCCGGGAAGAAGGATCCGCGTGACTTTGCCCTGTGGAAGGCAGCAAAACCAGAGGAACCCGTAACCGCATCATGGGATTCGCCCTGGGGAAGGGGACGTCCAGGTTGGCACCTCGAATGCTCTGCGATGTCCTACCGCTACTTGGGTGAAACCTTCGATATTCACGGTGGCGGCATCGATTTGCGCTTCCCTCACCACGAAAATGAACAGGCGCAATCGCACGCTGCGGGATGGGATTTTGCGCAGTTGTGGGTCCATAACGCCTGGGTGACCACCAAGGGCGAAAAGATGTCGAAGTCTTTGGGAAATGTCCTTTCAATTGAGACTTTGACGCAGGATTTCCCCGCGGCCGCAGTGCGTTGGGCGCTTTCAACCGTTCACTACCGCAGTGCCATCGAGTGGGGACCCGACACTCTTCCAGATGCAAACGCAGCCTGGGAGAAGTTCTCAGCTTTCGTCACCCGATCAATCGAGGCCGTTGGTGCAGCAAGCCCGGAAGAGCTTCAACTGACTCCGGCTGAGCTCCCCGAAGCCTTCACCAATGCCATGGATGATGATCTCAATGTTGCCGGCGCATTGGCGGCGGTTCACGAGCAGCTCAAACTGGGCAATATTGCCTTGGCTGAAGGGGATACTCAAGCGATTAAGCGCCAGCAGATCCTGGTCCGCTCCATGCTTGATGTTCTCGGCCTGGATCCGGCATCACCCCAGTGGGCAAATGCTGGGGCGGGGGTATCGGCCTCGGGAGAAGCGGCTGAGGATCCGCAAAAGCATGCGCTTGACGTGCTTGTTGGGGCATTGCTTGAGCAGCGTGCTCAGGCGCGTGCCGATAAGGATTGGTCCACTGCCGATCAAATCCGTGATCGACTGGCCGAAGCCGGTGTTCAGGTTGCCGATGGAAAAGACGGAGCAACCTGGAGCCTTGGATAATTCGGCCGGTTCGCGGAGGTGACTAGCATGCGGGTGCGAAACCGATTAGCGCGCGCCCTAGCCGCCCCGATGCGTACCTGACACCGTATGCTTGTGTCAGTTCACGAAGAAACAAGGAGACACGATGGCTGGAAATGATGGACGTCGCGGCGCCGTAAGGAAGCCGGGCTCGAAGAAGGGCCCGAAGGTCGGCACCGGTGGCCACTCGCGCCGTCGCCTCGAAGGCAAGGGTCCAACCCCCAAGGCCGAAGACCGCACCTACCATCCCGCGTTCAAGCGTAAGAAAGCGCGTGAAGCTCGCGAGGCCCAGGAAGCCGCAATTGCACGCGCTCGCGCGAAATCCTCCATCAAGATCGCCGAGGGGCATGAACTCATCGCCGGTCGTAATCCCGTTGCCGAGGCCGCGCGTGCGGGAGTGCCCATCGAACGTGTCTTCGTCCTTGATAACGTTAAAGACGATCGCGTTGAGGAAGTTGTCCGCCTGGCCTCGGGACTGGGTGCACCCGTCTACGAAGTGACGCGCCGCGACCTTGATGTTGCCACCGATGGCGCAGTACACCAGGGCGTTGTCATCGAAGTGCGCGGTTACGAATACCGTGATGTTGAGGACCTCATTGCAGATTCTTTGCAGCAGCTGGGTATTCCGCTTTTGGTAGCACTGGATCAGGTCACCGACCCGCATAACTTGGGTGCTGTCTTGCGTAGTTCCGGCGCCTTCGGTGCTGACGGCGTGATCATCCCAGAGCGTCGCAGTGCGGGTGTAAATACTACTGCGTGGAAGGTTTCGGCCGGTGCTGCTGCTCGCGTGCCCGTTGCGCGTGCTACCAATCTTGTTCGTGCCCTCGAGGACTGCAAGAAGGCCGGGTTCTTCGTCGTTGGCCTCGATGGTGGTGGCGACACTGAACTGCGCGACCTGAAGCTGGCGGATGGACCGCTGGTCGTCGTCACGGGTGCTGAAGGCAATGGTCTTTCTCGCCTCGTTCGCCAGACCTGCGATCAAATCGTTTCAATTCCGATTGCGTCCTCTGTTGAATCGCTGAATGCAGCAGTTGCAACGGGAATTGCCCTTTACGAGGTCGATTCACTGCGTCGCGCGCGCGCAGAAAAGTAGTAAAAGTAGCGCTCATTACGAATAATGCCCCCTGCCTGTGCAGGGGGCGTTTCCTTAAATCTTGCCTTTGCGTCGGCGCTTGACATCCCTGTGGATGCAGTAGATGTTTTGCGTCTCTAAGAAATGGTCTTTCGGCAGGTCGTCGGCGTAGAAATACGTTGCACCCCCGCGCAAGAGACCAGTGCTTTGGTATTCCTCTTCAAACTGGTGCAGTGTCACGTATAAGACATCGTTCAGAATCGAGTCATTATTCGCGATGATGTCGCTTGGGGTGCAGTAAAGCTCTGTAAAGAACTCGCCCTCTGCGGATGCGCGGCGCGCGGCAACCAGAATCCGGTTCCTCCCGATCATCGAACGCTTGAGTTTTTGCGGGAATAAACGCGGCGCGATGTTCACCCAATCATCAGAAATTCCCGACCATAGCAACTCTTTGAGGTCCGAGCCGATAATGATCTCGGTGCCCGTCCACCCGTGAAGGGCAAGCTCCTCCCTGTATCCGGGAGTCTCGCCGCGTGCGCCGAAACGATTCCAAAAATCAAGGCAGCGTCCCACAGCGTGCTCGGGTGATTCATTGACCGGGTACATCGCTGAATAGCGAGCGACCGAGGTTGTGAGAAAACCGGGATGCTTATTGGGATCTCGGCGTTTAATGAAACCCATCCTTCACTCCTTCGCTGGGGGTACTGGCTCAATCATGCCGTGAAAGATTCTCAATTCAAAAACGCTATGATCCATTCATGAGTCTTACAGCAGTCTTGATCATCGCAGCCGTCATTCTCTTCGGTGTGATCGGTGCCGTTGTCCAAGTTTGGCCCTCTTCACCCTTCGTTGGCGGTGCGATTTTGGTGTGGGCATGGATGACTGGGACGCGCAGCGCGTGGATCATTTTTGCTATTTCCGCTGCCATCTTGATTCTGGGAACAATCCTGAAATACATCATCCCCGCCAGAGGAATGACTAGGGCAGGAATTCCCCAGTCCACCCTGGTGTGGGGAGGAATTGGCGGTTTCGTCGGTTGGTTCATTGGTCTGCCTCTGGGGCTGATTTTGGGCATGATTGCTGCCATTTTCATTGTGGAATATCTGCGTAACCAGGACACCCAGAAGGCATGGAAGGCCACGGTCGTTGCACTCAAGGCTTTTGGTTGGACCATTGCGATTGAATTGATTGCTGCTCTGAGTGCCGCGACATTGTGGGTTGTCGGCCTGCTACTCCAGGGGCCTGCTGCGGCCTAGCGGCGACTGAGAAGGGTACGGATGCATCAAGGTCGCTTCTCAGCGGCCTCGCCCGGAAGGTCCCTCTCACCTCGCGCGCTCCTCGGCTAAACTTGAATCCGTTGCGCCCTGCGCACGCAACAACTTCATACCCGCAATGCATTGAAAAACGGAGAAAATATGCCCGCCGTCATCGTTCTCGGCGCCCAATGGGGCGACGAAGGCAAGGGAAAAGCTACCGACCAGCTGGGACAACATACCGATTACGTCGTTAAGTTCAACGGCGGTAACAATGCAGGTCACACGGTTGTTATCGACGGTGAAAAGTACGCGCTTCACCTACTTCCCGCGGGAATTCTCTCCGAGGGCGTCACCCCGATCATTGGCAATGGTGTCGTCGTCGACCTCGATGTTCTTTTCGAGGAACTTGCCGAAATCTCAGGCCGCGGCGTGGACTGCTCACGACTGCTCATTTCAGCGAATGCACACATCATTCCCGCGTATAACCGCCTGATGGATCAGGCGAACGAGCGTGCTCGCGGCAACAACCAGATCGGCACGACAGGTCGCGGTATTGGCCCGACCTATGCCGATAAGATGAACCGCATTGGTATCCGCATTCAGGATCTTTTCCACCCCGAGGCCCTTCGCGCCAAGGTTGAAGCCGCTCTGGCTCCCAAGAACACGATTTTCGAGGCCGTGGGCCTGCCCACCCTGGACCCCGCCGAAGTGAGCGATCACCTTCTGTCTTTCGCAGAGCGCATCGAACCGATGATGTGCGATGTGTCCTTGGTCGTGAATGACGCTCTCGACCGCGGCGAAACCGTTCTTTTCGAAGGCGGTCAGGCGACCATGCTCGATATCGACCACGGAACCTACCCCTTCGTCACCTCCTCCAACCCGACCGCCGGTGGTGCGCTTGCGGGTGCGGGTGTTGGCCCGACTCGCATCAATTGCGTTGTCGGCGTAGCGAAGGCCTACACGACTCGCGTGGGCGAGGGGCCCTTCCCGACCGAGCTTGATGATGAAGTCGGCGAGGATCTGCGCACGCGTGGTGGCGAGTTTGGCGTCACAACCGGTCGCCCGCGTCGTACCGGCTGGTTTGACGCTGTTGTCGTGCGCTATGCGGCACGCGTGAATGGCTTGACCGATCTGTGCCTGACCAAGCTGGATGTCCTCACGGGTTACAAGGAAATTCCCGTGTGTGTGGGGTATGAACTTGACGGCATTGTCGTCGATGAAATGCCGCCGGATCAGGTTGATTTCGCCCGCGCAGTCCCCGTTTATAAAATGGTTCCCGGCTGGAGTGAAGACATCACCGGATGCCGGAGTTTCGATGAGCTTCCCGAGGCCGCGCAGGCCTACATCCTGCGTCTTGAGGAGCTGGTGGGCTGCCGAATTTCCTCGATTGGGGTTGGCCCTGGCCGCGAGGCGACCATTATCCGTTTCCCGCTGTTGGGGGAGTAACCCTCTGCGCAGCGAGTGATTTTTCGAGGCCGACGTCGCGTTCCCATTGTGTGGGGCTCGGCGTTGGTGCATTTCGGGCATAAAAAAGCGCGCACCGAGCCGAAAGCGCCTGTCGGCGCGAAGGCCGCTCGTAGCGGCAGAGGTTGGAGCCCGGGGCTTAACAACTCGGTACGCACCACCGAGCATAGAACACAGCACTGGTCGACGCATTCCGTGCCGCTGAGGCCTCAATTGCAGCCATGTGGGACCATAGAGGAATGGAGCATCTTGAGCCTTCCCCTGCGAAACTGCCCTCGCGCCGCGAGCGCCAACGGCAACGCGCCGCAGCACAAGCGCAGGAAAGCGCTCAAAGTACAGGTGAGAAGCCGCTATCTTCAGCTCGTCATTCACATGAGCAAGATGAGTCTCATCGGACTGCAAAGCATGAAGCCAAAGAATATGACCCCACGCGTGAGCATGTGAGCACTCACACGGGGATTATTCGCATCCGACATGGGGTTCGACACGCTCCGGACACCACGCGCGTGCCCTATGCGATGAGTGAGAGCGAATCAATTAACCCAGCTCTTCGTCGAGGGCTTCATACCTCAGCGCTTACCGTTGCGGCTCTTTCCTTGGCGACTTTCATCCTGTGGTTTACTCCGTGGGAATCATGGGCCTGCTCTTTAGTCGTCGCACTGGCCTCGTGCTTGCTTGCCGCGGGCTGGCCATCTCTGACGAATACGAAGGTGACGGTTCCGGCCCAAGTGACCGTCGGCCTCGCCGGCTGCATCGCAGCTTTGGTTGTGACGATCAGTGCTGACTTGATGGCGGCCAGTGCGGTTATGGGCTTGGGGACGGTTGCGGTGGTCGCGGTGGAAGTCTTCACCGCCTCGACACCTCGCGATTACTCTTCCAGCGGTCACGGTTCTTGGGCGACGCGCTCAACGACGGCCTCGTTAATGAGCTCGCTTACTGCGCTGCTCGTCGTGGTTTCGGGGTCCTCGTGGGTGACGCTTGCATCTTCGCAGGGCTGGAGGATCGCTGTCCCCATCGCCTGTGTGATTGTTTCGTGTACCGTATGGGGCGATCAGATTGGAGCGGGTTTCCGTTCGCAATCCCTAGGCGCTCTGGGGGCGGCGCTGCTTTCTGGAGTGCTCGCCTCAGTAGCTGTGTGGAAACTGGGCCAGAGCGCGGATCTTAGTCCGATCGTTTTGCCCGGGCTTGCGGCCTATTCGGGACTGACAACCGCTGTTGCAATTCTGGGTATTTTTACTGGAATTGCAGTCGCCTTGGTCGTGATTGTTCTGGATGGTTTGATGGGCGATACCGAATGGGCGCGGCCGACGATTGGTGCGATTGCGCGTGGGAGTGCGAAGTTCCTCATGGCCTCGCTACCGGTGTACATCATGTTCCGAATCGGTGGAATTTAATCCAAATTCAGTTCGCAGATGGGGGCGTGGCCGCTTAGGCTGGAGTCATGTTCTCGATTCCAGAAAACCTGCCCCTAGAAATCGCTCCTTTGGCTTGGATGCTTGGCCCGTGGAAGGGCTGGGGAATGCTCAGCATCGACGAAGGTGATGACCAGCCGATTTATGAAGAGGCAGAAGGCACGATCTGCGGCAAGCAGATGAAGCTCGTCACGCGAATCTACTCTGCCACTGCCCGCGAAAGTATCGATCCGATTTGGGATGCGGCTCGCGGTATTGCGGCGCTGGAAATCGGCGAACTGATGCGTGAAGAAACTTTGTACGTCTCCTTGCTTCCCGGTTCCGGCATACTGCCCGAACCCGGTCAGTATGAGACGCGTGAAATGGTCGCGCAGGGTGCCCAAAGTGATGGTTACAGCGCTCGCTGGGTTGGTCGTTCAATGGGACCGCGGATTCAGATGGAGACTGATCTGTTGATTCGTGACCCAGAAGCCGCAGAGTTTGAGCGTTTTTCGCGCATGTATGGCCTGGTTGCGGGCGAAATGCTTTGGGCTAATGAACGCCAGGGAAATGACCATGAAAGTCATGTTGAGCTTTCTGGGAGGCTCATGCGCGTTGATGAGCTTGATGAAACTGAGCAGAAGGATGGCGAGTAAGTGACGCAGAGCGAAACGCAGTGGAAGTCTCCTCTGGCGACTCTTCCAGGCGCGGTCGCCCTTGAAGACGTAGAAGGCGATGTCGCTTTTGATGTGACTGCTCACTACGGTGATCCCTCTGGTGAACAGTGGGCCCTAGAGGCTGGTCGAGCGATTACCGATCGTCCTGACCTTGCGGTTGTCGAAGTGTCTGGTCCTGATCGACTGACGTGGCTGACCTCAATTTCAAGCCAGGTTTTGACTGGCATCGCTCCCGGAGAATCGCGCGAACTGCTGATCATGAATCCCCAGGGGCATATTGAGCACGCATGCGGCGCCATTGATGATGGCGAAATTCTCTACCTCATCACCGAGGCCTCTGAGGCCGAAGCTTTGGTTGATTGGCTTAACTCCATGCGTTTTGCGCTTCGTGTCGAAATGACGATTTCGCAGCGCTGGTGGCTGGTTGGAAGCATTGGAGACAGTGGAGTTTCTCAGTGCGATCAGGTTGCGCTGACATGGAACGATCCTTGGCCGGGAATCGTTGATGGGGGAGCGGCGTATTACCAGGGGAAGCACCCGGGCGAATCACTTGCCTTCCACATCCACCTTGTCCCCAGGGAGCAGGCCCGTGAATTTTGGCGCGCGTGGAGTGAAGCTGCGACAAAGCGTCGGGCAGCGGGAATAGCAGCATGGGAAGCAACGCGGATCGCTGCGTGGCGCCCACGTCTGGGACATGAGACTGACGCGCGCTCGATGCCTGCCGAACTGGACTGGTTGCGTACTGCGGTTCACACGAATAAGGGGTGCTACCGAGGACAAGAAGCTGTTGCTCGGATCTTGAACTTGGGGCGTCCTGCAAGGCGCTTGGTTTTCCTGCAATTGGATGGTTCCAGGGGAGATCTTCCAAATCCGGGGCAATTCATCGAAGTGGGTGGACGCCGCGTGGGCGTGGTGACATCGGTTGCTCGCCATGCTGATATGGGGCCGATTGCTCTTGCTGTGGTTTCACGTGCGCTCTCACCTGATGTCGTTCTGGACTTGGATGGGGTTGCAGCAGCGCAAGAACTTATTGTCCCGATCGATGGGAAGTCCTCGGTGTCCCCGAAGGAACGCCCGGGGGCAGAACTGCACAATCCAGATCTGCGCAGGCCCGATGTTCCCGCACTTGGCGGAAAATCAATCGGCGGACGGTAACGGACTTATCTGCGGAATAATCTGTGGACGGACTGGCGGACGGGCCAGCGGATACAACATCTAGGAGCCAAGGAGCACGCTCATGCGTGGAATTTTGCAGCGCGTCACTCGCGCCTCGGTATCGGTTGATGGTGAGGTAATTGGCGAATGCCCGGGACCGGGAGCTCTTGTCCTTGTCGGTGTCACTCACGAGGACACCCTCGAGCAGGCAAAAACTCTTGCACGAAAGATTGCAGAATTGCGGATCTTTGAGGACGAGACGTCTATTCAGGATCGCGCAGAGGAAGTCAGTGTTCTGGTGGTCTCGCAATTTACGCTCTATGGAGATGTGCGTAAAGGTCGGCGTCCCTCGTGGTCGAAGGCAGCGCCGGGACCCGTTGCAGAGCCTTTGGTCGATGCTGTTGTTGAGGAGCTGCGCAACCGCGGAATCCACGTCGAGACTGGACGTTTCGGCGCAATGATGTCCGTGGAACTAGTGAATGACGGCCCCTACACCCTGGTTATTGAGGTTTAGAGAATAGGCCAGATGCGCATCTGGGAAGACGCGCTGTTTCATCAAGGCGCGCTCGCGGAACTCGCGTCAACCGATCGCATCTGCCCTTGGTGAACAAACGCGCGCACGGCCTCGCTACCCCGTAGTGTGGGACTCAGTGAAAAGCAGGTCGCGTGCTTGAGACCGCGATCTGAACAGAGGGAGAAACGATGTTTGAACGCTTTACGGACCGAGCCCGACGGGTCGTCGTCCTCGCGCAAGATGAAGCGCGCAGCCTCAATCACAACTACATCGGTACCGAGCACCTTCTGCTCGGCTTGATTACCGAGGGTGAAGGCGTGGCCGCGAAGGCCTTGGAAAGTCTTGACATCAATAAGGACGCGGTTCGCGCAGCAGTCATCGACATTATCGGTGAAGGTGAGAAGCCGGTCGAAGGACACATTCCCTTCACCCCTCGTGCCAAGCGCGTTTTTGAGCTGAGCCTGCGTGAGGCACTGCAGCTCGGCCACAACTACATCGGCACCGAGCACCTTCTCCTTGGTCTGCTCAAGGAAGGCGAAGGCGTGGCCTCGCAGGTTCTCATCAAGCTTGGTGCAGACCTCGGCAAGGTTCGCCAGACTGTCATCGAGCTTCTCTCCGGCTACCAGCGCAATAGCGATGATGGTCGCGAAAGTGTCGGTGTTGGCGCTTCCTCCACTGGTTCAGGTCAGACGAACTCGGCGATTCTCGAACAGTTTGGTCGTAACCTCACCCAGGCTGCCCGCGAAAACAAGCTCGATCCGGTGATTGGTCGCCGTACTGAAATGCAGCGCGTCATGCAGATCCTCTCTCGCCGCACGAAGAACAACCCGGTTCTGGTTGGTGAGCCAGGCGTTGGTAAGACCGCCGTTGTTGAGGGCCTTGCCCAGGCGATCGTTGCCGGTGACGTGCCCGAAACCATTAAGGACAAGCAGATCTACAGCCTCGATATGGGTGCGCTGGTCGCTGGCTCGCGCTACCGCGGTGACTTCGAAGAGCGCCTCAAGAAGATCCTTAAGGAAATTCGTACTCGCGGCGACATCATCCTCTTCATTGACGAGATCCACACCCTGGTCGGTGCGGGTGCCGCGGAAGGCTCCATTGACGCCTCGCAAATGCTCAAGCCCATGCTTGCGCGCGGTGAGCTGCAGACCATCGGCGCAACCACCAGCGACGAGTACCGCAAGTACATCGAAAAGGATGCGGCTCTTGAACGTCGTTTCCAGCCGGTGAAGGTTGACGAGCCCAGCGTCGAAGAGACCGTGGGCATTCTCAAGGGCCTGCGCGATCGCTACGAGGCCCACCACCGCGTCATCATTACCGACGCTGCGATCCAGGCCGCCGCTGAGCTGGCCGACCGTTACGTCTCTGATCGCTTCCTTCCGGATAAGGCTATTGACCTGATGGACGAGGCCGGCGCTCGCCTGCGTATTTCCCGCATGACCGCGCCGCCGGAGTTGCGTGAGCTGGACGAGAAGATTGCCGAAGTAAAGCGCAACAAGGAGTCCGCGATCGACGATCAGGACTTCGAGAAGGCCGCTGCTCTTCGCGATGAGGAGCAGAAGCTGACCGAAGAGCGCAAGCAGAAGGAATCCAGCTGGCGCGATGGCTCGCGTGAGGCGATCGCCGAGGTTGGCGAGGATGATATCGCCGAGGTTTTGGCGATGTCGACGGGTATTCCGGTCTTCAAGCTGACCCAGACCGAGTCTGCGAAGCTCCTCAAGATGGAAGACGAGCTGCACAAGCGCGTCATCGGTCAGGATGCCGCGGTCAAGGCTTTGGCTCAGTCGATCCGTCGTACTCGAAGCGGCCTGAAGGACCCGAAGCGTCCCGGTGGCTCCTTCATCTTCGCCGGCCCGACCGGTGTTGGTAAGACAGAGCTTGCGAAGGCTCTGGCCGAATTCCTCTTCGGTGATGAGGATGCGCGGATCCAGCTCGATATGTCCGAGTTCTCTGAGAAGCACACCTCCTCGCGTCTCTTCGGTGCTCCTCCCGGCTACGTCGGTTACGACGAGGGCGGCCAGCTCACGGAGAAGGTGCGCCGTAAGCCGTTCTCGGTCGTCCTCTTCGATGAGGTCGAGAAGGCTCACCCGGATATCTTCAACTCCCTGTTGCAGATTCTGGAAGAAGGTCGCCTGACCGATTCGCAGGGCCGCAAGGTTGACTTTAAGAACACCGTGATCATCATGACGACGAACCTGGGTACGCGAGATATCAATAAGGGCGTGCTCACGGGCTTCCAGTCCAGCGAGAACATCACTCACGATTACTCGCGCATGAAGGCCAAGGTCAACGAAGAACTCAAGCAGCACTTCCGTCCCGAGTTCCTCAACCGTGTGGACGAGGTCGTTGTCTTCCCGCCGCTGGACAAGGAGCAGATCAAGCAGATCGTGGATCTGATGATCGCCAACCTTGCCAAGCGTATGGAGGCTCAGGATATGAAGCTTCAGATCACCGACGAGGCGCGCGAGCTGCTTGCAGATCGCGGTTTCGATCCGGTTCTGGGTGCTCGTCCGCTGCGTCGCGCGATTCAGCGCGATATCGAAGATGCGCTTTCCGAGCGTATTCTCTTCGGCGATATCCTTCCGGGACAGGTTGTCACTGTGGGCGTGAAGGGAGAAGGGGCAGAACGCGAGTTCACCTTCAACGGTCAGTAAGACCGATAGCGGCGGGGCTCCTTGGGTAGTTCCCCTTGAGTTCACCGTGACTTGTTGTACGAGGCCGGGCGGGAGTCTGCGAGAATTGTTGCGCAGGCCACCGCCCGGTTTCTGTTTGATTCGAACTTGGCGTTCAGTACATACATGAATGTAATTTGTAGGATTTTTTCCGCGAAATATTGCGGAAAAACTGAAAATAGTTAATGTGATGTTTGACTTTAGTTCTTCAAATGAGGGTGCCTCGTGGGACACTAAAAGATGCGAAATAGAAGAATAACTCCCCCTACCCATCAGCAAGAGTGGTGAAAAATATATGAAGCAGCAGCATGGTGCATCCGCATCGCGCGTTAATCGACGCCGTCTTCCGGCTGCGTTGGTTGCTGCATTTACTGTTACCGTCTCGACTCTTGCCATCCTTCACCAGGGCGTAACGACCGCTGAAGTCGATGTCGATGATGGCGGAATTTGGGTGACAAACTCTTCGAAACGGCTTGTTGGCCACCTGAACTACGATTCTCGGATTCTTGACGGTGCCCTGCGCACAAAAACAACCGAATTTGATATCGGTCAATCGGGCAATGACGTCAGCTTCACGGATAAAACAAGCCACTCCGTTGCCCCCATTGACGTTGCTCAAGTTTCGGTAGGAGCTGCGACCTCTCTGCCTGAAAATGTGAAGGTAGTCCAAGGTGGGTCACGACTTGCTGTCATGGATGCTTCCCAAGGCCAGGTTTGGCTCGCTCAAGTGTCCAGTCCTTCCGGTACTGCCTATACAGATGAGGGCGCGCTGGCAAGCGATATGGAGCAGGGCGCTGTTGCTGTTTCGCAGAAGGGCACTCTTTTTGCGATTTCAGCCCAGGGTGGCCGCCGTATTACCGTCACGCGCGAAGGCCAATTGGACCGCCTGAAATCGCAAGATGTTGAGGGGCTTTCAGGCAACGCTGAACTGGTCATGACTGCAGTGGGCGAGCAGCCCGTTGCTTTAGATAAGCGAAATCGTGTTCTGGTTCTTCCCGATGGAAAGCTTCGCAACCTTGCCGATGATGGCATCAGCGGAAATATCACTCTGCAAGAATCTGGTCCGGAATCGTCGTCTGTGCTTCTTGCGACCGACCGTGAGTTGATCTCCATCCCTCTTAAGGGCGGAGCCGCCACGAAGATTCCGGCGTCGAATGATGGTGCATCGGGTACACCTTCGCGCCCCGTTTTCCATAAGGGGTGCGCCTACGCCGCATGGTCAAAGTCTGGTGCATACCTGCGAAACTGTACTGATCCCAGCCTCAATAAACAGATGACAGTTGACTCACTGAAGTCAGCTCAATCAATTGTTTTTAGAACAAACCGCACTCGTATTGTTCTCAATGACACCACATCGGGATCGGTGTGGATGCCCGAACACGACATGGTTTTGATGAACGATTGGGACCAGATCGAATCTCAGCTTGAAAAGAAGGAAAAGCAAGAGGACTCTCCTCAGGTCACGGATCAGATCGCAGACCCAGAGCGAAAAGAGCAGAACACTCCTCCCGATGCGGTTAATGACGACTTCGGCATTCGCCCCGGTCGAACTACTACGCTTCCGGTCCTGAACAATGATTCTGATGCGGATGGAGATGTCCTGACCGCTCGTCCAGTCACCGACCCTCAGTTTGGGAAGGTCACGCGTACTCGCGGTGGGCGAGCTCTTCAAATTACGGATGTTCCCGATAAACAGACCGGTAGTACCTCCTTCACCTATGAGGCTTCCGACGGCAAGGCGGTTGCAACCGCTCGCGTGAATGTGACCGTTCACCCGTGGGAGATGAATTCGGGGCCAAAGCAGCTTCGTGATCCCGGTGTCACCCTGGGCAATCGTGCTCAAATTGAGTACAACGTGTTGAATGATTGGCAAGACCCAGATGGTGACCCCATCTTCTTGGCGAATGCTCACGCGCCAGAGGGCATTGAACTTCAGTTCCGCGAAGAAGGAACACTTCAAATTCGAGATCTCGGTGCCAGCGTGGGTGCACACACGATCACTCTTGAGGTCTCAGATGGCCGTCAGAGCACGACGGGCACCCTCACTGTTAATGTTCAGAACCCCGGGAACTTGCCTCCCGTAGCGAACGCAGACTTCTATGTCGCACGTGCCGGTGAAGTGGCGACAATTTCTCCTCTTGCAAATGACACTGACCCCAACGGTGACAACCTGTCTCTAGTTGCCCTTTCGGTTGCGCCCGCGGGTAGCCAAATTACTCCCGATCTTGAACTGGGAACGGTAAATTTCGTTGCCCAAGCTCCGGGTTCCTACCAATTCACCTATACCGTTTCTGACGGTCCTTCGACCGCTTTGGGTGTTATTCGCGTTGACGTTGTCGAGGCCGATCAGCAGGCAGTCCCCGTCGCTGAAGATGACCTCGCCGTCCTGCCCGCAGGCGGTTCCGCGTTGCTTGCGCCCCTGAATAACGACTCAGATCCCGCGGGCGGTGTGCTAGTCATCCAAAGAATCGAAGTCCCTGCAAATCTCGGCTTGGAAGTGACTTTGGTCGACCGCCATCTGTTGCGCATTACAGCCCCCGGTGGTCTGGAGAGCTCGGTCTCCTTCGACTACGCCGTCTCCAATGGGACGAATACCGCTAAGGCACGAATAACCGTCGTCCCAACCAGTGCACAGGACACGAAGCAGCCTCCCGAGTTGCAGCCAGACCGCACGCGCGTACGCGTTGGCGATATCGCCTCGGTATCAGTGCTTGCCAACGATCGTTCTCCTTCTGGTTTGACCCTGAAGGTTGACCCGAACCTCCAATTCACCCCGAATGAGGCCGTGGGCACCCCCTTCGTGACGGGCAACTTGGTCCGCCTTGAAGCGGGGAACACCCCGGGCGTTATGCACGTTGCCTACACGGTGCGCGACAGCGCTGGAAACATGGCGACGTCGACCGTGACCTTTGAGGTTCTTCCCAAGAGCGGAACCAATGCACAACCGCAGCCGAAGGCACTGACTGCCTGGGCTGTGAGCGGTGAAACGACCCGTATTCCGGTGCCTTTGAACGGCATTGATCCCGATGGTGACTCAGTGACTCTGGTTGGTATTGAACAATCCCCAACCAAGGGCACTGTCGAGCTTGGCGTGGACTGGCTGCAATACACCCCGGCGCCCAATACGACGGGTACCGATGTCTTTACCTACATCGTTGAGGATCGTCAGGGGAAGCAAGCTTCTGCACGTGTACGCGTGGGCATTGCCCAGCCTGCAACAGTCAACCAGCCTCCGACGGCGGTCCCAGATACCGTCCTGACCCGTCCGAACAGGCAACTGGGCGTCGCGGTGCTCCAAAACGATATCGATCCTGACGGCGATCCAATCTCGATCGTCCCCGGTTCTCTTCAGACTGCGACCGCAGAGCTAAAGCCTGAAATTCATGGAAATTCCATTGTTTTGACGACCCCCGCGCAGGATGGTTCCTACCTGGTGTCCTATGAAGTCACCGATAACCGCGGTGGTATTTCACGTGGAACATTGACAATCAACGTCGCAAATGACGCGCTGCTCCAAGCTCCCATCGCGCGCGATGACGTTGTTGCGGCCTCGCAGCTGCCGGCAAAGGGCGGCACTGTGAAGGTCCCGGTCTTGACAAATGACGAAGACCCGGATGGTGATGTCAACAACCTGCGTGTGTCCACGAAGGCCGCAGGCGTCGAAGTGAACGGCTCCGACCTGATCATCACTCCACAAGAAGAGCGCATGATGGTCGTCTACACGGTTACTGACGCCGACGGTTTGAGCTCTTCGGCAGTTGTTTCCGTACCCGGACTTAAGCACAACCAGCCGACCATCGATACCACGAAGGTTCCCGTCAAGGTGCGCGCTGGTGAAGACGTCACCCTAGATATTTCCGACTACGTCATCGTTCGTGAAGGACGCAGCCCGCGTATCACCAATGCTGCAACGCTTCGTCCTTCTGCCGGCATCGATCAGGGAATGACCTTGAGCGATGAGCGGCACGTGAGTTTCCATGTGAATTCGGAGTGGTCAGGGAAGTCATCCTTCTCCTTCGAAGTCTCTGACGGAGCTGCGGGTGATGACTCGGCCCTGACTGCGACCTTGACTTTGCCGCTGAAGGTAGAAGCCACGCAAAATCAGCCGGTTTCCTTCATTCCTACCGCCATTAGGGTGGCTGCCGGAGAGGAAGCAACTGCCGTGGACCTCGCGCAGATGGTGCGAGATCCAGAAGGTGCAGACCCAGCGGGATTTAAGTACGACATTTCTAACCTTCCCGAGGGCGTTGCAATCAGCCTCGATGGGCATATCCTGCGAGTCCGAGCTGATGTGGACCGACCAAAGGGTTCTGTCGGTTCGGTAACCGTCAGCGTTGATGACGGTGCGGGTGCAGTGAGCGCTCAGATTCCGATCACTGTTGTCGCATCGACCCGACCGCTAATTCAGGTCTCGGATGCGCTTTTGGAAGCGGCACGTTCGGGTGGCCTTGAGGCCGTTGACCTGACGCGCTACACGATCAATCCCTTCCCTGAGACGCCAATCCGTATTGTCGGCGCTTCAATTCAGATCGGTGAAGGAAAGGTTGATCCCCAGGGAACGAACCTTAATATCACTCCTGCGGTTGGCTTCCGCGGACAGATGACCGTCCGTTATCGCCTGATGGATGCAACGGGCGATCCTGACCGTATCGTTGAAGGCAAGGTGCGTTTGGTGGTCCGTGACCGTCCTGACGCTCCGACGAATGTCTCACTGACTGCGACCGGCCCGGGCAGCGCGCTGGTGACCTTCCAAGCGGGTGCCGATAACGGTGCGACCATTACCGGTTTCACTGCGACGGACCGCGCAACGGGTCGTAGCTACCCCTGCGAGTCCGGCTCATGTGAACTCAGGGGTCTTGAGAACGGTCTGCGTCACTCCTTCACCGTTGTTGCGCATAACGCGGTCGGTGCTTCAGATCCTTCCGCAGCCTCTCCCGAGGTCCTCATCGATATGCGTCCCGAAGCGCCCCTGGCGCCTAGAGTTGAGCCCGAAAACGGTGCAATTGTCGTGAAATGGACACCACCGACCAACCAGGGTTCCGCTATCAGGAACTACACGCTTTACGTGTACGAGAACGGCGGTGCACGCCAGATTGAGGTCCCAGGCGACGTTACCGAATGGCGCGTCGATGGATTGCGTAATGGCCAGACCTACTCTGTCGCAATCTCCGCAAAGAACGGTGCAGAAGAACCTTCACCGACTTCGCAGAACTCCGCGAAGGTGACACCCTTCGGTCCTCCGGATCGCACCGATGGAGTCCGCGTCGAAAACATCGGCGGACAGGGCAATACCGGACGCGTCCGTTTCACGTGGACAACACCGCGTACAAATGGCGCGGAAATTACTCGCTACACCATCGATGTCAACGGTCGAACCGTTGGTGAAGCTGGTGGGGATCGCAATGACTACGCTACCGATCTGCCCGTGGGTGAGAACTACCGCGTGAAGATCCGCGCGTACAACTGGAAGAACGACAGCTCAGAATCCGATGAAGTCGCCTTCCAGGTCTTTACCTCGCCTCTCAACCCGAATGTGGGCTCCTTCTCCTCGGAACCGACTGGTAACCATGGAATGACGAAGGTCAGTGGCCTCTCTGTTAATCCTGGACAGGGCTTCAATAGCCGCAATCTTCACCTCGAGTGGTCGCACAGCGCTGGAGGCTCATGGAACTCCGTGACCAGTGGTGAAATCATCAATATTGGTTCCGATGGAGATGTCCAGATCTTCATTCGCCAAGTTGGCAACGTCAATGGTCAAGAGGTTGCTGGTGGAGCGGTTCCTGTGACTGCGAAGGCGCTTTCTGCCCCCACGAAGCCGACCTACACGGTTGCGGTTCACGAAGGAAGCGTGACAGTGAGCTGGAATGCGAACCCGCCCGCCGGATATCTTGCACCCGATCAAGTTCTTGTCTGGCAACGGGTTGGTGGCGTTGAGACAGAAGTTCCTCAGGGAGCAGTTCTCAATGGCAGCGCAACAATTACCGCAACTGCAGGTTCGGCAATTGAGGTCGGTGTGGGTGCCCGAAACTCGCTTGGAACAACGTGGGGTAACTTGGCCGGAACCGGAACCGACACCGCGAAGATCAACGTGATCGGTGGTTTCGGCGGCACGACAAGCCAGTGCACAAGTGCAAACGCACGTGGCGCGGAGGTTAACCAGTGCCAGATGGTCTATCTGACGCTTCCCTCGACCTGGGCCAGCGATGCGCTCCCCATGAAGTGCACGATGTGGGATGATTTCTCGCAGTCCAATTGGACCTTCACGCCTCGTGGTTCGGCAGGCGCCTCTGTAGAAACCGGTGTGCGACTGAGTAAGGACAACTCGGGTAACCTCCCCATCCTGCTGCATCGTATTAACTGCTCGGTGGGACGGTAAATGATGATTAACCTACGTCTTACAACCGGATCCCCGACATACGATGAGAGCTGCGGGCTCACCGCCCAAAGACCTCAGCTCATCCGAAATATTCACCCCAGAACTGAACACTCACTACCGACAGATGAATGGAGTCCCTCCCATGGCGCTTAGCTCGCAAGATGCCCAGCGTTTCGCCGAAACCTTCGCAGGTTTGGTCGGCGGTATCTCCCAGGCGCTGCTGGACAAAGAACCGGTTATTCGCCTGGCTCTGACGACTATGTTCGCCGGGGGACACCTTCTTCTGGAAGATGCTCCCGGTACGGGAAAGACCGCTCTTGCTCGCGCGATCGCAGCAACAATTGCGGGCACGCACTCTCGTATTCAGTTCACCCCCGATATGCTCCCTGCTGATATTACGGGCGTGAATGTCTACGACCAGAAGAACAACGAGTGGCACTTCCGTTCCGGTCCGATCTTCGCCTCCATCGTCCTTGCCGATGAGATCAACCGTGCGTCGCCGAAGACCCAGTCCGCTCTCCTTGAGGTCATGGAAGAAGCACAGGTGACGGTTGATGGCGTCACCCACGCTGCGCCTCGTCCCTTCATGGTTATTGCAACGCAGAACCCGGTGGAACAAGCTGGAACCTACCCGCTGCCCGAAGCGCAGCTCGACCGATTCTTGATGAAGGCCTCGGTCGGCTACCCCTCGCGCGCGGCGATGGCTGAAATTCTTGACGGTTCTGCGGCCCCCGACCGTTCTAAGCGCCTCAAGCCGCTTCTTGAGAGCGGACAGGTGGTTCGTCTTTCTGAACTTGCCGCGCAGACGCACACCGAGCGCGCAGTGTTGGATTACGTTGCCGCCCTTGCCGAGGCCACGCGCGACGATGATTCTGCCACCTTGGGTGTGTCGACCCGTGGTGCTATCGGCATGGTTCGCTGTGCACGAGTGTGGGCCGCAGCTCAGGGGCGTCACTTCGTGCTTCCCGATGACATCAAGGCCTTGGCCGCTCCCGTGTGGGCACACCGTATTGTTGTCGATCCCGACGCAGCCTTCTCCGGTGCAACCGCTCAAGGCGTTATCGCGCGTGCACTTTCCTCCGTTCCCGCCCCGGCGGTGAGCGCCTGAACATGCGCACCAAGGAAGTCCAAGGCGTGAAGGTGGGTGATTGTGGCTAAGCATTCGGCTCCGAAAGTTCCTGCCGCACCGCGCACCTCCGCCTCGCGCCGCGGCGCAAAACACCCCGGAGGAGAGCACCTCGACAGCGGTAAACGACGTCAAGGAAAACGCTCCTCCGCCAAACGAGGCGCAGGTTCAAAGGACGCAAGCGCACGCTCGTCAAAGAGCTCAGTCTTCGCCTCGGCGCGCGCGAATGTGAAGACAAGCTTGGGCGGGCTTCGCCAGGGCATGTCGCGTTTCGCGCAATCTCTGGGGAGTGCGCCGGGTGTGAAGTACCTGCGTCATGCGGCTCGCTCGGTCACCTCGGTTGGCTGGGTTGTGCTTTTCTCGGCCCTCATTGCGGCCGTTGTGTCTCGCGCTTTTGGTTGGGTTGAAGCATTCTTCGTCGCCTGCGCATGCCTCCTTGCCTTCCTCATCGCCGTTGTGTGGGTGATTGTTCCTTCCCCTCACAAGGTTTCGGTGCGACTTCCGCGTCAGCGCATCGTTGCTGGTCAAACCGCCGTTGGTGAGATCACCGCTGAAAATATGTCGGATCGCCGCGCGCGCTCCGGTCTTATCGAACTTCCAATTGCCTCATCTGCACTTCAGTTCCTGGTTCCTCCTCTTCCCGGAAAGGGAGTCTGGAGTGAAGTGTTCTCTGTCGTTACCCATCGCCGAGGCCTGGTGACCGTTGGCCCAGCACGTGCACTTCGCGCTGACCCGCTGGGTCTGATTCGTCGAATTGGCACGTGGTCGGAGCCGGTGACCCTGTACGTCCACCCGAAGACCATTCGCGTTCCTTTCGATGCGACGGGTATCCACGCCGATGTTGAGGGTGTCACGACGGCGAAATTGTCATCCTCTGATGTTTCATTCCACGCGCTTCGTGACTATGTTCCCGGTGATGATCGCCGAAATGTCCACTGGCCAATGACCGCTCACATCGGACGCCTTGTTGTTCGTCAGTTTGAGGAAACGCGCCGTTCGCACCATTTGGTTGTTTTGGATACGCGACTGGGACAGTGGAATGACCGCGATTCTTTCGAAAATGCTGTTTCGATTGCGGCTTCTTTGGTCGTTGCCGACATGGCTGCTTCTCGGACCGTGTCTTTGACGACCGCCACCGATTGGGTGACGACCAGTGCTGCGACGCGCATGCTCGATGCGATGTGCAAGATTCAAGACTCGGGTGAAGCCGATCTGATGGCGCGTCTTCGTGAGGCAATCGCAAAGCGTCCCGGCCTTTCGGTTGTCACGATCATTGCTGCGCCAACGGTTGATGACGATCAAGCTTCACACCTGTTGAACGCCATTCCGGTTGATGTGCGCAGTGCGGTGGTTCGAGTTCGCCCCGGCCATCCGAAGCTGCGTCGCCTGAGTCACGGAACTTTGGCTGATTGCCCGACTCTTGAGGATCTTCCTCGCTTGGTTGCTGCGGGAGGTTTGGCCTGATGTCTCAAACCACCACCGGTTTTCACCTGGGCGCCCGCGCCGGCTTCCAGGTCTCTCGCCGAGGCCTGCCGTCCTGGTTCCTCATTGGTTTAGTTCTGCTTTTCCTTCCCACCATTTGGGTTCACGAGGCCGTTTTTGGGTCGTGGGTCGGCTTGCGTGCCGCTGCGGCTGGCGTCGCTGCAGGTCTTTTCGTTGCCTGGGCCTCGAGTTTCTGGCGCTGGGACTGGCTATCGACTATTGCCGGGCTGATCGCTGCTCACTTCCTTATTGGTGGGGTCGCAGCTTACCCCTCGACGACTTTCTACGGGCTTCCAACCTCGCGCACCCTGCAGCTCTTGGTTTTGCAGGTGGTCTATGCGTGGAAGGATCTGCTGACACTCACCCCGCCGGCCTCGGCCTACGTCGGTCCATCAATGGTTCCGTGGCTGAGCGCTCTGCTGTGCTCCTTCATCTCGGCGCTATTGGTCCTTCGTGCTGGGCGTGCAATTGCTGCGGTTATTCCCGTGACCGTTATGGGAGTTATCGGCATTGCTTGGGGTAAGGGCGGTACATTCCCGAATATTTGGCTGATTGCCGCATGGTGGGCACTTGCCTTGGGTTGGTGTGCATGGACAGACCAGTACCGTCGACTCGAGGCCGGCTTGGATGTTCGTGTCGGTGGTGCAGCCGCATCGGATACCTCAGCGACGCTGGGGGAGACCACTCAGGGCGGCTCTCAGGGCAGTATTCACCTGGGCCGTCAAATCGCAGGTGGCGCACTGGTCATTGCAGTTGTTGCAGCTGCCGCTATTCCGCTGACTAATGCCTATGGCCCGTGGTACACCCGCGTTGTGCTTCGCGATGTTGTCCAGCCTCCGCTGGATGCCCGTCAGTATCCCTCTCCGCTGTCTGCGTTCCGTCACTACAACGTTGACTTGCAAGAGCAGAATTTGATCCACGTGGATGGTCTTCCAGAAGCCGCGCGCGTGCGTATCGGTGTCATGGATAGTTACGACGGAACGACCATGACAATGAGTGCTCCGGGAACTGGTCCCTCCGATGGCTTTATTCACGTGGGATCGACCTTGCCGCAGCAGCAGGCTCCCGAAGGTAGCTCGTCAGCTCATATGACCTTCACAACGTCGCAGCTCCTTGGCCCCTGGGTTCCGATCGTCGGTACGCCCTCGACCATGAATTTCGACCAATCGGCATCAGCTTCTGGTACCCAGGCGAACCAGCAAGAAGGTAATCCGAATGCCGCTGTGGTGAGCACCCTCTCTGATGGGCTCTACTACGACATGTGGGCGAATGCCGCACTTGCGACATCGAAGAATGTTCAGGGCGGAACCATGGTGTACTCCATGGATTCAACGGTTGTTCCGATCTGGTCGGATGGCCAGCTCTCAGGAACCCGTGCGGTTCCCTATCCCGGCGGAGATAAAGGCGTTCCCGATTCGGTTCGTGATCTGGCAACTCAGACCTCAGCAGCCGAGCAGGGTGACCTTGCAAAGGCCCGCGCGATCGAGCGCTACCTGAAGGAAAAAGGCTTCTACTCGAATGAAGACAACGCTCAGTCGCGCCCGGGTAACCGAGCAGACCGACTGAGTCGCATGCTTGAAAGCGAGCAGATGATCGGTGACGATGAGCAGTACTCCGTGCTCATGGCGCTGATGCTGCACAACCTCGGCATGAACGCCAGGGTCGTCATGGGCGCGTATCCGAATGAATCGAAGGGTGGCGATGTCGATCTACGCGGTTCGGATGTTCACGCGTGGGTTGAGGTCGAGTTCCAAGGAGTTGGTTGGGCGGTTTTCGACCCGACCCCGCCGCGCGACCAAGTGCCTCAAACCGATGTCCCGAAGCCACGTTCTGTGCCGCGTCCTCAGGTTCTTCAACCGCCAGAGCCGCCTGAACAGCCCGCAGAACTTCCGCCGACAACTACCGATCGCGGTTCAGATTCTAACGATGACTCGCGTCTGAAGATTCCGTGGCGAATCATTGCAACCGGTAGCGGAATTCTTGCGATCATCGCAATCCCGCTTCTGGCTATTCTTCTGGCGAAGAGTCGCCGTACCAAGAAACGTCGTTGGTCCGCGCCCCCGCAGGCGCTCACCGGTTCGTGGGATGAGGTCGTCGATCTCGCGCGCGATGCCGGAGTTGTCGTGCCGACCGACCTTACTCGTCAAGAGGCCGCGTGGATGCTGACGACATCACCTCTGTGGCCAGCAAGTGCTGCCAAGAGCAGTGTCTCAACCCCTCAGTGGTATGAATTTGGCGAGGAGCTGCCCAGGCCTGTTCGGGTTGCCCGTTGGGCAGATACGGCTGATTTCTCCGGTGATGAGGTCCAGCCCGAACAAGCGACTGATTCCTGGCAGATTGTTGATGAGCTGACTCAGGAGCTGCGCGAAAATGCAACTCGCTGGACCCGGATTCGCCGTGCGCTTTCCTTGTCCTCACTGAGCGCACGCTACCGCCAAAAGCACGGTGCTTCACCGATCGGTGTACTTCGTCGCCGTCTTCGCCACCCCTTCAGAGGTAAGCAATCATGACCCCTTCGGTTCCCTCTAGGCGTCTTCCTCCTCCCGAGCTTCCCGGTCACACCTGGCTGCGAGCCCTGGGTTCTGGAGGTTTCGCTGACGTTCACCTCTACCGCCAGGAGCTTCCTGCGCGTGAAGTTGCGGTGAAGGTCGCGCGCTCGGTGGGCGACCAGGTTGAATACGCGCAAATCCGTCACGAGGCCGACGTCATGACCTCCATTGCCGGCCACCCCGCCGTGGTGGAGTTGTATTCGATTGGGACTTCACCCGATGGCCGTCCCTATTTGGAAATGGAGTTCTGTCCGGTCGCAAACGTTGCCGAGCAGGTACGCCGAATGCCGATGGCGGTCGATCGAGCACTTGATGTCGTGATTCGCCTGTGTGGAGGCGTTGAGATGCTCCACCGAAATGGCTATGTCCATCGTGATATCAAGCCAGCGAACGTCATGTTCGACTCCTACAACTACCCGGTTTTGGGAGACTTCGGCGTTGCCTCGCGCATTGGGGCTTTGGAAAAAGGAAGCCTGGATGGCTTCTCAGTGCTCTGGGCTCCGCCTGAACAACACAATCGCTCCACCCACGCACATCCAACTCAGGATGTGTGGGCGCTGGCAACAACCTTGTGGACATTCCTCAGTGGGCGTAGCCCATTCGAGGATCCGGTTGGTGACAATAGTGCTGCCTCGGTGGCTGCTCGAGTCTATGAGGGGCGCATTCGTGGGCTTTCTCGCCCGGATGCCCCGAAGGAACTTGAGCGCGTTTTGCGCCACGCGATGCAGCTGGATCCCCGGAAGAGGACCGCGTCAGCGGCTGAACTAGGCCGTCAGCTTCAAGACATTCAGACCCTCATGGGGCGCCCGGTCACCAAGATGGAGTTGCGTGACGGTAATACCGTGGGCAGTTTCGGGGCTCACGGCTCTTCGGTTGGCGCCGCTGATGATGGAACGGCTGCGTGGGGTGCTGTCCAGGGCGAAAATTCCCCGAATGCAGCTCAAGATGAGGCAACCCGCCTGCGTGCGATGCCTTCGATCGATGCCGAGCGAACGCGTTTGCGTGCGCCTTCCCTTGACCTGGGTCAGGCTGCCTCTTCTTCCGCTGCCGAGGCCGCAGCCCCTTCGCCTGCTTCGGTAACCAATCCGTTCGGCGCGAACGGGGCCTTCGAGAGTGCTTCTAGCGGGATGCAGTCGCAGCCCACCGATGCCTCGCTTTCGGGTATGCAAGGCCCGGGTATGCAAGCTTCGACACCAACCTCGGAAAACCAGCAGGATTTCGCTGGTCTCCACCAGCAGGATGCCTCAGCGGTTGACGCATCCAGTGAGCAATTTGGTGTCGGATATGCACCTGCCCCAGACTCGTGGCATGCCCCGGGGCATACCACTCAAAACACCTTTGATACCGGTCATCCCTTGGGTTACCTCCCAGATGGTCGACGTTCAGGTCCGAAGAGGACCATCGCGATCATCGCGCTTGTCGTGATGGCGATGGTGGTTTTGGGTGCCGTCATTGTTGCAATGCTGACGGGTGGAGGCAGCATCATCGGGGTGGGCAATCAGACTGCTTCCCCTACGGCCTCGGCAAGTAGCTCTTCCACGCAGGGATCGCAGGGTGAAGACCCGATTGCAGTTCCTCCGCCTGCGGTTGACCAACTGGTTGCACGCGTGAATGGCGAGGATATCCAGTGGAGTTGGACTGACCCCGCGGTCGGGAAGACGTCGGCCGGACATCGGCGTTATGTCTATACCGTTTCAAAGCCGGGGGCAGATGATGCGGTTGCTGAGACGCGCCAGAATGCGGTGTCGGTAAAGGCTGTTCCCGGTGAAGTGTGTATCGAGGTCGTGTCAGTGGCCGAAAATGGGCGCGCCTCGCAGCCCACTAAGAACTGCGTGACAATTCCCGAAAATGGCAACGCTCAGAACCAAGAGGGCGATAAGAACCAGCAGGGTAATGGCCAGCAAGGTAATGGGCAGAACCCACAGGGCGACGCAAATACGAATAAAGAGCAGCACTAACTACTCTGAAATTCGGCATACGCCACTTCACGCCTCTTTACTGCGCAATCTACGAATCAAGAGCACTGCGACAACAATCGTGAGGCCCGCGCCAGAGATTCCCAATGCCCACATTCGACGCGGAGTCGTCGTATCAACCGGAAGATCAGGTTTCACCATAACCGGATCTGCGGTCTTTTGAATCGGCGGATACAAGGGGTTTGTGGGTCCTGGCATCTTCCCGTCGTTGACGAAATTCAATGCGTTAAAAGGTGCGACGATTCCCCAGCCCTCTTCGGCAGTGCGCTGTGAAGGGGTTGGGCGAAGTGCGGTAGCCAGAAGTCGATACTTCCACTGATCGGGGGTCTCGTTCGGATACCTTGCAGCAATCAACGCAACAATTGCGCCCACGTATCCCGTCGCATACGAGGTAGAGGCTCCCTGCGTTGCGAACATGCAGTCACCGTTTGCAAAGAAGGTCGACGCAATTTGCGAACCGGGTGCAGCGATTTCTACGTGGGTTCCATGGACGACGGACTGGCTGGGGTTACCTTGCGCATCGACCGCGGTGACGGCCAAGGCCTCGGGATATCCCGCGGGGAAGCGCACCGCAGTGTCTTGCGAACCGGAGTTTGCATTCTGTTCGACGTTTCCAGCCGAAGCGACGACCAGCGCGCCCTTTGAGTGCGCGTACTGGGTGGCTGTGCGCAGGGCAACATCGTCAGAGGTCAAGGATTGCGGAACAACGATCACGCGAATTCCTTGATCCGCAGCCCAACGAATACCATCGGCTGTGCGCGCAGCTGTCGGCCCCTTGCCCGCGCGCTTGGCGTCGTCACTGGAGTCAACGTAGACGCGCACGGGAACAATGGTTGCTCGCGGTGCGAAGCCGACGACACCGGAACCTGAGACCTCGCGCGCGGCGATCTGCCCCGCGATTGCGGTGCCATGTCCAAAAACGTCTTTTCGTCCGTCACCAGACTCAACCAGGTCGGTACCCGGCTCAACAGCGTCCTTGAAATGGGCATTTCCAGCGGCAACACCCGAATCGACGATCGCAACGCGCACTTGGCCCTGTGACAGTTTCAAGGCCTCTTTCATTCCGAGGAACGAGTAGGCCGAAGGTGGCTGAGTGATCCACTTATCGATACCGATTTGGCAGCCCTCTTCGGGCTGCTTTGTGGCGGATCCACGCTTTTGCTGCGAGTTCGTCTGGTCGTTTCCTTGAGTCTCACCCGGTGTGGGTGTATCCGCATATGCGGAAGGAAGCGCAACTGCGCTACACAGCGCCAGTGCGGCAAGAGCGCTCAGCGTGCAATTTGTCAGTCGATTCACTGAGCACCAACCGTTTCCCAAGCAGCAGCGGAAGTGAGTTCTTGCCCCTCAGGAACGAGTGCAAGCCATGCTGCCGGAATGGGAGAGACCGCAGTTTCGGGCAGCCCCAAGCGTTGCAGTGAATCGCTGGGGTTATTCCCCAAACCGTGGACCTTCCCGATGTCAGAGACAAACACGATAGGACCGCTTGAACCGCCGGAGGAGGAACGGACCAGTGCACCTGAACCGCCTCGAACATTGACCTCGCGCGGGTGAAGCTGAGCGAGCTCGGAGGTGGGAATGGACTTAAGAACGGTCTCTGCCTTGGAGTGGTTCACAACGAGCTGAGCGCATGGCGCCGCATCGGCCCCCAGAACTTCACCGACCTGGCTGGGCCAATCCGAGGGGATGACTCCCTGGTTACTCACCGTCAGTGATGCCAGTTCCGAGAGGTCAATCATGAGGTTTTGCGGACTTCCGCGGTCTGCCCACGAGGCCTGGTAGAGCTTGTAGGAGAAGTCCGTTAGCGGAGTAATAGTCCCGTCGTCAGTGATGACGTAGCGACGCGGTGTTCCGGATTCGTCGACCTCGATAATGGTTCCGACCTGTGCTGCGGTGATTCGCGGAGACATGCCTGAAACCGGGCGACCGAGGTTCGGGATATCGACGGGTGCCAAAGTTGACCCTTCGGTGAACAAGTTCAGCCAAGCTGCAGTCACCGGGGTGATGGTGCGACCGGATAGGTCGAGCACGTTAACAATGGCTTGTGCGTGCGCAATTTCAATGGGGTAGCGGACCCCACCTGTGACCAGGTAGAGCCTTCCCTCGTTGGAAACCAGGGCGCTGGTTGCATTGCTGAGCCCCTCGGGGTTACCAGCGACCCAAGTTTTGATTCCTGACGAGGCCGCGCATGAGGTCCAGTCGTAGGAGTGCAGTTGGTCTGCAGTTGGGATGTCGTCGGGAACATCGCTCAGGCCGATCGCGCTTCCGCGGGGAATTCCTTCGAGCGAAGAGGTCGAAACCGAGGAAGTCACAAGCTTTCCGCTTTCGCTGAGAAGCTTGGCGGAGGTGACGTTAGAAACGGGGCGAAGTGTTCCTTCGATCGAGTAGTATCGTGCACCTTCACCCTTTGTGATGATGAGGTGCGAGTCTTGCCAGCCGCTGGGAAGCGTTGGCACGAACCTACCGATAGCAACTGCAATAAGGACTGCAACCGCGGCAAGTGAGGCCCCAACGATTAGAGGGCGAGTGGTTGATTTTGATTCGAGTTCTTTTCCTCCGGGGGTGCCAGAGGTGAAGGCTGTGACCAGGCGGCGACGATTAAAACGTTGCGCCTCAAGGATGTCCTTATTTGATGGCATTACAGGATCCCCCATACCAGAGTCGTGATGGGCACCAGTGCCAGCAAGCTGATGAGCGAGAGGGTGTCAGCGATTCGAGTGACCCACGGGCGCATCTTCGGATCGATAACCGTCAGTGCCAAGACAAGGCCGGTTGCAATGAAGAGCAATAGGACAATCGGAATGAGTGCCTGAGGCATAAGGATTGCGCTACCGATCGCGCTCACAAGGATCAGGATGATGCCTAGAATCGCGCCGATCAGGACCTCGACCCGTGAACGCAAGGACCGCGTTGAAAGCAGAAGAGCAACGCCTCCGCAGATGAGAAGGAGTAGTGAATAGCGGGTATCAAGAAGGAGCGGGACACAGATCAAGATTCCCAGCGAAGCGCCAGTTTTAAGGGAGATGGTCAGGATATGACCGTCGTTTACCTTGCGAACAACCTGGTAGGCATCGATAGTTTCGGGGTTTCCTGTCACGCGAATAGGAATTCGGGCCATCGCAAACCAGGGGGCGATCAAAATAAGCACTATTAATAAGGTATAGATTGCACTTGCTGAGCGCTGGGTTGAAAGGTGCCCAAATCCCGTAAGCAGGCCAATTGTTGCAGCTGAAAAGCCATAGGTAAGGGGCGCAACAATGGAGCCGTGCAAGGTTTTGGGAAGAATAATCAGCAAAATTGCTGCGCTAACCATCGCTGCAATTCCAAAGCCCGCCAGCGGAAGAGCTGACCAAGAGCCAGGGATTGCACTCATGACTGCGCTACCGGCAAGGATCGGAATTGAGTGCGCAAGAGAGAGGGGAGCAAGGCGCTGAGTTGAGTGTGAAATCAGTGCGCAGGCTAGAGAAGCCAGTAAAGTTCCGGCCAATCCGGTAATTAAACCAAGGTAGCTTCCTCGACCTCCGGTGAAGATCAGAACGGCTGCTGTAAGGACTAACAGCGCTGAAGCATGTGTGCTAAGATCTACCGAATTGTCAGAATTCCATGGAGCCTGATCATTTTCGACCGCGGTTCCCACGGCCTCGACCAAGTCGTCATAGCGCAAATCCTGTGTGCTGTCGCCGATTTTCGACAGAATCAGAACGGATCCGGCTTGGATTCCCTGGTTGATCAGGGTCTGGCTTTGATCAAGAACTCGGCCCTGAGAATTCGTAATTCGGTATCCCTGAGAGGCAGAACTGGCCGATAATTGTGTGATTTGTGACACAATATTTGGGGCAAATTCGGCCAGTGCGACGTTCGTTGGGACCGACATATCGACGGTGTGCTCACCCATGCGAATGCTAACGGGCATAAGGGCTGGAGGCCTGGATGCGGTAGTGCTTGCCATGAGGTTCCTTTGCTCAATAGTGCTGCCTTAAGCCTAGCTGGTTTCATGAAACCTGTATTTGCATTCCCAGATCGCTTCGATAATGTAATACCCGAAAACGAGATTGTGCCCTCCGTTACAGGGTCTCAATCGCAATAAGCTTCGGGGAGACCCGAACGAAAAATAGGAGGGTGAGCTGTGAGCGGTGCAAATATTTCCGCGGAACAAGCCAGCTATGATGCCATTCGCACGGCTGTTACCAATCTTCAAGGCTACCTGCAGGGACTGAACTCCAAGGTTCAGGGCGAGGTTGCGACCGTTATCGGTTCTTGGCAGGGTGGCGCCTCGCAGGCGTTCAACTCCGTCATGGAGCAGTGGAATGCAGGCTCGAACAAGGCCACCACGGCACTGAATGACTTCGAGAGCTCGCTGGCCTCGGTCGGCGCTCAGGTCATCCAGAACGAGCAAGAATCCCAGCAGGCTGTTGCCAAGACCGGCGCAGCAATGCTGAACCTGTGAGTAGATCGGGGAATAGGAAATGAACGGCGGAGATTTCAAGGTAACTCCTCAGCAGCTTCAGCAGACCTCTGTTTCGCTGCGCGGCCAGGCTGCGGACCTTCGTAGCCAACTGGACCAGTTCAATAAGGACGTCGAGGCACGTAGCGCCACATGGGAAGGTGCTGCAAAGGAGTCCTACACCCAGAAGCATGGTCAGTGGACCGACGGCATGAACCAGATGCAGCAGGCGCTTCACGCCTTTGCAGACCTGGTTGACCAGCTGGCTGGCAACTACATTGCAACCGACAACGCTGGCGCAAACACCTTCCAGGGAATGTCGACCGGACGTTGATTCGTCTTCGGTGCGCCGTACGTTAGTAGGCGCACACGGTGTGTGGGTGAGTAGAATATGCTGCTCACCCACACCCATATCCTCAACAAAATGATCAGTCGGCGTGGTCTGGTGTTTGAATCGGATCTTTTCCAAGGAGTCACTCGTGGTAATGATCAGTCTTATTTCTGGGGAGTATGACGCTGCTGCGACTACGATGTCGCAGGTTTCAAATGAACTTCAGAGTGCAAAGATCGATGACCTTTCGGAAGCTGTTAGCGAAGCAATGAAGGGCGCAGATTCGATTTCAAAGGCGGTGGAGGTTGAAAGTCGGTATACTTCGCTGCTTCAGACTCACTCCACGGCGTTGGCGGAACTCGCGTCAGCCGCGAAAGCTGCAGGCGTTACTTTGCAACTGGGAGAAGCGGATAATACCGCTGTTGTAAACAAGCAGGGGGAAGCCGCACTCCCCACAGGGCCGAGTCCTTCAACACTCGCGCGGGCAGCTGCTCTGAATGGCGGACCGCGAGGACCTTTGCGTCCTGAGTTTCTGACACCCACGCTGCCGAACGCAAGTGGCGCACAGCCTGAAATGCCTGTTTACAGGCCCGGTCAGGGAATGCCGCCCTATGCGCCGGCTTCAAGTGATTCAACGGGTGGGCAGGGGCCTCTCCCTCACCCATCACCATCTCCAATGCCTGTAGCCCCGTGAATCTGAGAGCGTGAAATTAGAACAATGGCGTTAACGTGGGGTCAGGTAAAAACTTGGAGTTCAGGCAGTTTGTCAGCTTACGTAGGGACGATTGGCAGTAGGCGTGACATTGTCGTTAAACAAGCCACTAGTCTCCAAGCGCGTATGAGCTCATTCCAAGGTGAAGGTGCGACTGCTAAGGCCTTGCGCGACCAAATGAAGAGAGCCCATGAAGCTCTGACTACTCTTGCTGATGACTTGGCAGAGGTTCAGGATGCGGTGAACGCCGCAGCGGGGAACATCTCTGACGTTGAGGGCGCTGTTAAAAATGCGCTTTGTACAGCCTCACTTAAAGGTTGTAAGATTTCGGATAACGGTAGTGTTTCGTGTCACGTTTCCTATGGGGCAGGTGGAACGGCTGCAATCCTGAGAGCAATTGCGAAAGTTGAAGCACTCGTTCAAGAAGTCTTAGCGCTTGCAGAGTATGCGGATGCTTCGTTTGTGGCGAGTTTAGGTTCGGCAGGTACGCCGGGAAGTACCTCTTCTGCTTCTGGGAAAGGTACTCATGCTTGGTCGAAGAAAGAGCAAGATGCTTTCCAAAAAATGTCGCCGGAGGAGCGTGCAAAGTATTGGTCTGAGCAGTCGTATGAGCAAAAGCAATACCTAGCTGATCACTATCCTCAGCTCATCGGTAATGCTGATGGCGTTGAAGCATGGGCACGCGACCGCGCAAACCGAATCAACCTTAGGGAAGAAACACTTAAGACCGAAATACTAATTGAGCGTCTTGAGATGGCGTTGCGTGATAGGCCTCGATATGTCTTTCAAGGGGAGCTCTATAACCCAGCTCAATTTCAGCCGGATGGAGGTCTTCACTTCAGACTTGTGCGCGCAAAAAACGATCTTGAAGATTATGCCAAGATTAAGTCAGCTTTGGGAGATGCCGTTTCGCTGGAAGACTATCAGCATGGGAAGCACGGAGATCCAGTTTCTCTTTTGACGCTGCAAAACGATGGCCGTCGTGTGAAAGCTGCTGTGGCTCAAGGCGATGTAGATCATGCGAAGCATATTGCGACATTTGTTCCCGGTATTGGGACAACGGTCGAGGGAACGCTTGAGGGCTATCTCCGTGATACGAGCAATCTTCGTCAGGCTGCTGCTGCTCAGGGGAACATGTCCACCCGTGATGTAGCAACGATTGCCTGGCTAGGTTACGACGCCCCAGGGGGGGCCGAGAATCCCTTGAACTGGGGTGATATTGCTTCGACAAAGTTGGCCCAGGCAGGTTCTGATCGTTTGGCTGGGTTTATGACGGGTATGCATGCGTCTCGTCAGTATGGCGCTGGTGATGCGCATATGACGTTGGTGGGTCATTCGTATGGTTCGACAACTTCTGGTATGGCTGCAACGAAAGTTAAGCCCGGTGTCATTGATGATCTAGTGATGTTTGGTTCGCCAGGTATGGGAACTTATGATTCGAATGACTTGCACGTTGACAAAGGCCATCGTTGGGTGTCTGGTGTCCCTAAAGGAGATTTCGTCCAAGGGGCTGGGCGTTTTCAGATTCGTGATATTGGCGGTTTAGGCAAGAATCCGATGGACGCGGATTCGAGTTTCACTCATCTTTCGGATGATGCGACTGGTAGTAAAAAATATGAGCATATTGCTCCGCCGAATAGGCTGTCGGACTACCCGGCTTACGTCGTTGACAGTCTCTTGAAGGGCCACCTTCCATTACCTAGGTTTTTTAAGAATCACGGCGTCTACCTCGATCAGGGAACCGAGACGCTTCAAGATATCGCCCGTGTTGTCGCAGGGACAAAGAAATGAAGACTTTGAAGCATCTGCAAGCTTTTTGCCTCCTTGGAGCCAGTGCACTCGTATTTGTCGCGTGTTCGCCGGGTGTGCTTGATCCAAACGAGACAAGATCGACAGCATCAGCATCAAGTGGAAAGACAAAGAAAATGAACTATTGGGATGGGGATCTTCCTCTAGAAGCGCGTCAGTCTGTACAGGCATTTCAGCGTGATGAGGAACCGAAGATTCTAGAGTTCCGTCGCCGGCTTGCCGAGGTCGGTGGGGGAGAGTGGGAAGCGCGTAGCTTCGGGTCGAGCATTGCGAAATGGGATGACGATTCTGCTGGATATTCTCAAGACTCATGGGAGCTGCAAGGCCAGATGACTGCTGGTCCCTTTGTTGCTATCTCTGAGATCGAGAAGATTGGTCGCGAGCTTCTGTCTGAGACTTATCCTGAATATGAGTTAGGTTCAGATAAGGGCGGTGTGCGTCAGCTGTCATGGAGTGACCCTCATAATGGTGGCTTCTTGTATGTGACTGTTCATGATGGTCAGGCGACGTTGATGCGCTATCAGACGGGTCTGCGTCCTTCCGATGGGACGACCGAAAATCCTCGTGACTTTATTGCTGGTCGCGTCGATATCGATATCCCTGAACAATAGCTTGTGAATTAGCTTCTGTAGTATCCGTCCAGTGGCTTGAAGGAATGACAATGTCGTTAACCTGGGGTCAGGTCAAAACCTGGAGATCATCAGATCTGGAAACCTATGCTGGAAAAGTTGGGTCTCGTCGCGACACTGTGGTGAGTCAGACTGAAACACTGCAGCAGCGTATGTCGTCTTTCCAAGGTCAGGGGGATACTGCCGACACGCTGCGTGCGGCGATGGGAACTGCGCATACGGCACTCTCAACTCTGGCTGATGATTTGGCAGAAGTCTGTGATGCCTTAGATGCTGCAGTACCAAATATTGAGCAGGTCTCGGAGGCAGTGAAGACAGCCGAATCATCCGCGTCATCGATGCAATGTACTATCGACGACAATGGCAAACCAACCTGCCACTATTCTGGCCGGGAGTCAAATTCGTATTGCCAGGCCGCCGAGGCAATAGTCGCAGGAAAGATTACCCAGGCAATCGCTCTTGCAAACTATGCAGATGAGTCGCTCAGTCGCGCCTTAGGGAAAGTTGGGACCGAGGGAAGGACCTCAAGCGCGTCGAGGCAAGGTACTCACAAGCTTTCAAAAACCGAGCAGGAGCGCTTCAAGAATATGTCTCCTGAAGAGCGCGCTGAATATTGGTCGAAACAGTCCTACGAACAGAAGCAATACCTGTGTGACCATTATCCAGAGATGATCGGTAATGCCGATGGTGTTGAAGGATGGGCGCGAGACCGAGCGAACCGGATCAACCTGAGCGAGAAGAAACTCGCGGCGGAAAAGGAAGTTGAAGCACTGAAGGCAGCTGTCAACGATCCGCAACAGGCATCAATGAAAAAGAAAAACCAGGATGCGCTGACCAAAGCTGAACAGGCGGTTGAGGCGTACAACAAGATCGAGTCGGCCTTGGATAACGGCATTAGTCTTGAAGATTACCAGCACGGGAAAAAGGGAGATCCAATTTCCTTATTGACATTGCAAGATGATGGACGTCGAGTGAAAGCCGCCGTTGCTCAGGGTGATGTCGATAATGCCAAACACGTCAGCACCTTCGTTCCTGGTATTGGTACAACAGTTGAAGGCAGCCTTCATAACTACATCCGTCAAGCAGGGAACCTACGTCAGGCTGCAGCAGATCAAGGCAACATGCCCCTGAAAGACGTCGCGACGGTTTCATGGCTTGGCTACGATGCTCCCGGTGAGCCAAAGTTCAGCAACTACGGTGATATTGCCTCGCCTGAACTCGCAAAAGAGGGATCGGATCGTTTAGCAGGCTTCTTGACGGGCATGCAAGCTTCTCGCGAACATGGCGCAGGTGATGCGCACATGTCACTTGTGGGCCACTCCTACGGATCAACCACCTCTGGTATGGCCGCCACGAAGGTCAAATCGGGTGTTATCGACGATTTGGTCCTTTTCGGTTCGCCAGGTATGGGAACGTTTAACCCCTCCGATCTTCACGTCGACGAGGGACATCGATGGGTTTCAGGAGTGCCTAAGGGAGACTGGGTTCAGGGCGTTGGTTCACTAATCAGGAAGAAGATCGGCTTTGCGGGTCTTGGTAAGAACCCCATGGATGATGATTCGACCTTTACACACCTGTCTGATGACGCGACGGGATACGAGGGCTATAACCATGATGCGAAGCCCAATAAGTGGTGGCGCTTCGATACCTCGAACCATAGCGTCTACTTGGAAAAGGGAACTGAGACCCTGCAAGATATTGGCCGTGTCGTTGCAGGGGTGAAGTAGTGACCTATCAAGGCATTACTCGCATATGTGCCGTGCTTGGAGTAGTAACGCTTGCTTTAAGCGCCTGCTCCATCGAAGGTGGAAGTAGTAATCAGTCGACTGGGACTCCTTCCCCATCGACTGACAAAGCTGTCTACTGGGATGGAAGCCTCCCCCTGGAGCAGCGTCAGTCCATTCAGGCATTTCAGCGTGATGAGGAGCCGAAGATTCTTGAGTTCCGTCGTCGCCTTGCCGAGGCCGGTGGTGGAGGCGCGTGGGAAGCGCGCATCTTTGGGTCCGAGATCAATAAAGAGACTGACCACTCTTCAGGCGATGAGCAGCCGGCGTGGGAGCTTGTTGGGCAAGTTGTTGCTGGTCCTTATGTTCCCGTTCCTGAGGTCGAAAAGATCGGCCGTGAACTCTTGTCAGAGACGTATCCCGAGTATCAATTGGGCTCGGATAAAGGTGGCGTTCGTCAGCTGTCGTGGAGCGATCCGGTTAATGGTGGTTTCCTCTACGTGACCGTTCACGAGGGAAAAGCCACCTTAATGCGCTACCAGACGGGCTTGCGTCCATCGGATGGGACGACTGCTAACCCTCGAGATTTCATTCCTGGGCGCGTCGACATCGATATCCCGGAGAAGTAGATTTACCGACTCACCGACAACTTCCGCTCGCCCAGCAGAAGCACCGTACCCAGCGATACCTTGACGCGTTCACCGCGAGGGAGTGGCTGCGTGGTGCCATCGGGCGCCTGCAGCCGCGTGCCATTCGCCGAGAAGGTGTCCTCGACCCACATCGCATCGCCATCAGCCGGTGCGACACGCAAGTGTGTACGCGACAGGGAACGCGTGGAATCCGCAATTGCCACTGCCCGCGCATCAGAAGGCGTCTGCTCGGGAGCACGTCCCAACACGATAGGAGCATTGACCTCGATTCGCTGCCCATCGTCAACAATGATCGCCAGAGGCGCCGCCTGCGCGAATGCGGGGACAGAGGCCGGTGTGCTCGTTGCGGGAGTGGCCTGAGGAGCTGCTGGCTGTGTATGAGTCTGCTGACCAGCGTTCTGCGCGCTGCCGGCCTGCTGAGGTGGGCCAGCCTGGGGCATTGGCACCTGCGGAACTCGTGGCATCGCCGAGGCCGGGCTGTGGCGCGGGGGAGTGGGTACCTTGGGCGCGGCCGGAGTTTGTGCAGCTTGCTGCGTAGGCATGGGCGCGGGCATCTCGCTGAGGACTTGGCTGGGTGCCTCGGGCATCGGTGAAGGTGCTGGCAGGTCGGCTGCGGGAACTCCCGCTGGCGGAACACTCAAAGCAGCAGGATCGGAAGCAGGAACTTCGGGGGGCGTAACGCGCGGCCCTGCCCACTGATGTGCCGGGGCAAGTGCGGCGGGATCCATTCCCTGAAGCTGTGCAGATGCGGACCCAACCCCAGCCGAGGCCTCGGCAAACGAGGGGGAAAACTGCTGGGAATAAGCGGGAGCTCCAGCGTCTGTGCGGCCAGCGCGGACGTCAAGGTTCCCCATCCCGCAGACGCGGTCAACCCAGGTTTGGCCATCTCGAGCGATCGCCCAAGTGACGGCCGGTCCAACGACAGTCGCGTGTAAGAGCAACATGATCAGGCTGTGCGCGCTCTGGCGAGCCAAGCCGGGGGCGTGACCGGCCTCGGGACCAGCATCGGTGGCTACGGGTGCCATCGAAATTGCGGCCACTTGCATGGCGAAAGCTCCGGGAGTCCTTCCCGAATGGGCGCGAATCAGAGTGCCAACGATCCATGTCTCAAGCGCAACGATCACTGCAATGGCGATCGAGGGATAGAACCACCATGAAAGCGCGGTAATTGCGACAAGGCATGCAAGGTCAATGAGGTAGGCCGTAACCAGAGCACCACCGGTCGCGGGCGCTGAATACGCCACGCTGGGCTGGGGGAGGCCTCGCTGGACACTACCTTGCTGAGCAGCGGCCAGATGAGCTGGGTCCACACCTATTGCCTGAGAAACGGGGACCTGAACTGGGGTAATGCGAAGCTCACTCATGATGCCACCTGTCGAACGAGTTCAAAAAGATCCGCGGCGAAAAACGCAGCTGGGAAAACAACAGTCAATGACAGTGCTTGGAAAATATCGGTAAAACGCCCAATAAGTGCGGATTGTTCTTTGCCTGAACGCAGGCGAGTCCACAGAAGAGAAACACAGCCGATGAAGACAAGAACAGCTGCCGCGATGGGAGTCCCAAGAAGGGCTCGGGAAGCGGGGGAAATAAGTAGCGTTGCAAGCAAAATAACCGCTCCCACGCGCGGAAGGACTCGCGATGAGGCCCAACGGCGCTCGCGGGGAACAACGACAAGCGCGATCACTGACGCGCAAACCAGCACCAGTGAGGCGATCTGCTGTAACGAATGAATCCCGATCATTGAGTAGATCACGGGAACCGCAACAATAATCAAGCCCAGTCCAAGGTATTGGACCAGTCGAGTACGTGAGGTTGCATCAGTGACCGTGCGGTTGACGCGGCGGCCGGTAATGCGTGAGGGAGGGGGAACCTCGGGTGCGCGGACAGTGGGTGCGGAGGTCGTCACAAGGGGCATATCCAGCAGCTGGGTCGCGGGGATGCGCACTGACAAGCTGGGCGAGGCGGTGATTGCGCATACCGCGCAGGCGATTGCGAAGGGCGCAACTCTGGTGAGAGAAGCATTGAGATAGGTTAAGACAGTCGCGCTTGCCGTGAGAACGCCCCAACTGAGCGCGTGCGCGCTTGTGAGGGGAGTGGGACGCCAGAGCCAGAGTCCAAGTGCAACGCCCGTTGCTCCCCACAGGGGGAAGAGAAGTGCGGCGACCTGTGACATCGTGGAGATTTGCGAGGCCTCAAGATAGATTCCTGCGCTTCCCAGAGCGGGAAGGACGCCAAGAAAAGAAAGTCCCGCGCCGAGCGTCCATCCGGACAACAATCCGGCGTTGGAGTGGACTTGTTCTTGGTAGAGGACGACAAGGCAAAGGGCAAGCGAGAGGACGCCGATTGTCAAAGGTGCCCACCATGGCACGCCCGCAATGATGGTCAATAGCTGGGCAAAGAGAGTGCAGAAGATGAGAACCGCGTCCATAGCAAATGCCAGCAGGGCGCAGATGCTCAGAGCAAGGGAAGGGCGGAACCAGGGGTCGGAAGCTCGCTCAATTGCGCGTTGTTCTTGACGCTGGCGCTCGCGGCCAGAGGTAATGGAGATGAGGACTCCCTGGGGAAGGTCGGTCCCCAAGACCGCGCCAAGATTAAGGGGACGACCGTCGGCACCGGTGATTTGCAGGCTCGGATCGCTTGAATCGATATCAAGCATGGAGAGTAGGCCAGTGACCGTTGTTCCCAGCGGAACAACCAAATCTTTGACGCCGGAAGCGTCGGTGACGGTCACCGCCGCCTGTTTCTGGGTCACGCCTCCTCCTTCATGCGGTTGTGCCGGGAATTGTCCTCGGTGCCGATCCGGCTATTGATCCGCTGAGGTTCTTTCACCGATTCTGTTCAAAAGTCATCATTCAGACTACCTGACCAGATCAGTGCCATGCCACGACTGCTCGTGCTACAAGCTAGGATACATACAGAAATGAAGGAAAACGGGAGATTGCACTCCAGGAGACTGTATGGCCGTCAATGAAATGGAAGCCCCCGAGCTCCCCAGCGGTGAAATCGCTGTAGAAAAGCCACCCAGCCAGGTCGAAGCCGGCGGCATGGGTTCGATCCTTGCTACTGCGATCCCCATGATGGGTTCCATGGGTGTCATGGTCATCATGGCGCTGACTCAGGGGCAGAACACGCGAATGCTTCTGATGGCGGGCGGCATGGTCTTCATGATGCTCTCCATGGTTGGTTTCAACATCTACCGCCAGGTCTCGCAGTACCGCAATAAGGTCAACTCCCAGCGTCGCGAATACCTCTCCTATCTGTCAGAGACTCGAACCAGCGTGCGTAATATTGCCGCGAAGCAGCGAATCTTTATGCAGTGGTACCTGCCTGAGCCGGATTCGCTGGTGCTTTTAGCCGAAGAAGGCTCGCGCCTGTGGGAACGCGAAGTGGGCGACGATACTTCCGTCTCCACCCGAATCGGAACTTCTGACCAGGAACTGGCCATGCGCTTGGTCGAACCCGATATTCCCCAGATGGCCAACCCAGATGTCGTCTGTCATTCGGCAATGCGCCGTTTCTTAGATGTCCACAAGACCGTTGAAGACCTTCCTTTCAGCCTGGACTTGGGTCAGTTCTCTCATGTCGAGGTCGCCGGTGATGGCGAGCGCGCTCGTGGAGAAGTCCGCTCGATGATCTGCCACCTTGCGGTTATGACGCCAGATTCGGCCCTGAAGATCGCGGTATTGACGACTCCCGAAAACCTCCCGAATTGGGAGTGGATGAAGTGGCTGCCTCATATCCGTTCCACTGAGGTCACTGACGCTCTGGGCGGTGCGCGAATGGTGTGCACCAGCTACGCCGAGCTCGAGGATCTCTTGGGTGAGGAAATGACGACCCGAGGCCACTTCCAGCCTCGAAATGACGCAAGCCCCTGGCCGCATTTGATCGTGATTACCGACGGTGCTGAGCTTCCTCCCGATTCGCACCTGGGCTCTATTGAGGGCTGTGCAGGCGTGACGATCATGAAGGTCCTCACCTCGTGGGGCATGTTCATGAACCCCACCGGTGTTCGTCTGCTTCTTCATCCCGCAAACGATGAGCACACCCCCATGGAAGTTCTGCTTCTTGAGGCAAAGCCCGTGCTCGCCAACGCCGATTACATGGGAATTCCTCAGGCCGAGGCCGTGGCCCGTCGCCTCACTCGCTTCCTGACTGCCGGTGGCAGGGATGCGGCAACCCCCGTCGGTAAGCCCGACCCCAAGCGTTCTCAAGACCTCATGGAATTGCTCAATATCGGCGATATTCGTGACTTCGATGCGGAACGGCAGTGGAAGCGCCGCAATGGACGTGATCGTCTGCGCGTGCCCTTCGCTGTCACTCCCGAGGGCATTCCGGTCGTTTTGGATATTAAGGAAGCCGCCCAGCAGGGCATGGGCCCGCACGGCCTGCTGATCGGTGCAACCGGTTCCGGTAAGTCCGAGGTGCTGCGTACCTTGGTGCTTGCACTGGCGCTCACGCACTCTCCCGAGCAGCTGAACTTCGTTCTGGTTGACTTCAAGGGTGGTGCGACCTTCGCGGGTATGTCAGACCTGCCTCACGTCTCTGCGATGATTTCGAACCTGGAGTCGGAGCTGTCTCTGGTTGACCGTATGGAAGATGCTCTTCATGGTGAAATGGTTCGCCGTCAAGAGATCCTGCGTGATGCCGGTAACTATGCAAATGTCACGGATTATGAAGCGGATCGTTTGGCTGGAAAACATGACTTCCCAGTCCTTCCGGCGCTCTTCATCATCCTTGACGAGTTCTCCGAACTTCTGACCGCCAAGCCCGACTTTGGCGAGCTATTCGTGGCAATTGGACGTCTGGGCCGTTCGCTGTCGATCCACATTCTGCTGTCTTCACAGCGATTGGAGTCCGGCAAGCTCAAGGGCTTGGATTCGCACCTGTCATACCGCATTGGTTTGAAGACCTTCTCCGCCTCTGAATCTCGAGAAGTCCTGGGCGTAACGGACGCCTACGATCTTCCGCCCTACCCGGGTTCGGGCTTCCTTCAGCCGGGTACGGATCAGTTGATCCGCTTCCGCGCCTCCTATGTTGCCGCACCACCGCCGCCTCGCAGCGTCCTGCCCAGTTCGAGTTCCGAGGCCTCGCAGATCCGACTGCTTCCCTTCTCTTTGGGAGAGGTCCTGGACAATACTCCCGAGGAAGAGGCAATTCCCGAAGGCGGTCTGGTTGCACCCGGCGATGAGCGCTGGGAGGGCATGACCGAGATTGATATTGCGGTCGCCCGCATGAAGGGCAAGGGTATGCCTGCCCACCAGGTGTGGCTGCCGCCTTTGGATGTTCCCGACACCATGGATTCGCTCATGCCCGACTTGGCTGTGGATCCCGAGCTCGGCTTCATCTCGCACGAATGGCGTGCGAAGGGACCGCTGCATATCCCCATGGGTATCGTCGACCTCCCACACGAACAACGACGCGAGGTTTTGGAATACGACTTCGCCGGTGCCGGCGGTCACATGTCGATCTTGGGTGGTCCGCTCTCCGGTAAGTCCACGGCATTGCGCTCGATTGTCATGGCCCTGTCCCTGACCCATACTCCGAAGGAAGTCCAGTTCTTCGTCATCGATTTCTCGGGTACTTTTGCCGCTTTCGAGGGGGCCGCTCACGTTGCAGGTGTTGCCTCTCGAGAGGATGAGGACATCTTGAACCGCATGGTGTCCGAAATCGAAGGCATCATTGAGGACCGAGCTGCTTACTTCCGTGCGAACCGTATCGACTCCATGGCGACCTATCGCCGAGGCTGCGCTCAGGGACGCTTTGACGATGGTTACGGCGATATCTTCCTTGTCGTCGACGGCTGGGGAACATTGCGAAGCGATTTCTCGGACGCAGAAGACCGTATCCGTCTGATGGCCGAACGCGCGCTGTCTTTCGGTGTTCACTTCATTGCCACGGCACTGCGCAAGATGGACTTCCGTATCCAGATGCAGGACATCTTCGGCTCTCGCATGGAGCTGCGAATGGGTGATCCTTCGGATTCTGAGTTCCGTCGCGAGATCGGTAGCAAGGTCCCCGAGGGGCGTCCGGGACGTGGTTTGTCTATGACCGGTCACCAGATGCTGGTTGCCCTCCCGCGTGCTGATGGCGATCATGATCCGGCCACGATCGGTGAGGGCGTCGAAAAGACACTTGTGCGCATTGCTTCTGCGACTGAACCTGGCCCGCGTCTGCGTTTGCTCCCCGAGAAGATCACCGTTTCTCAGATCGAGGCAACTCACGGCAAGCAGCAGAAGATTGTTCTTGGTTTGGAAGAACGCCGCTTGAGCCCGTGGACTTTCGATCCGGAAAACGAATCGCACATGTATGTCTACGGTGACGCGAAGTGTGGAAAGACCGCGTTCTTGCGCAACTTGGGCAACCAGGTGCTGGCAAAGCCAGGTTCGCGTCGTGCCATGCTGGTTGTCGTTGATGTGCGACGCTCCCTGCTGGGCGAGTGGGATGAATCGGATATGCCGATGTACATCACCAACCGTGATGAAATCCAGGGAAGCATGGAGGCAGTTGCCGAACAGCTGCGTATGCGTCTTCCGGGACCGGACGTGACCCCCGAGCAGTTGCGTAAGCGTAACTGGTGGAAGGGGGCCGAGGCCTGGGTTCTGGTTGATGATTACGACCTGATTTCCACCGGTGGTTTGAGTGGTTCACCTTTGGCTCCGCTTCAGCCTCTGTTGTCGCAGGCTCAAGATATTGGTTTCCACTTGGTGATTACTCGCCGTATGGGTGGTGCCTCGCGTGCGTCCTATGAGCAGATTTTGCAGTCACTGTCCGAGTTGTCGGCAACCGGCATCATGATGTCGGGTAATCCTTCCGAGGGCATGGTGATTGGCCGTGAGCGTCCGCGTATTCTTCCCAAGGGTCGAGGCCTGGTTGTCTCGCGTGATCAAGGAACCTTCTTGGCGCAGATGGCGTGGGCAGAATCACGTGTATAGGAGTTATTGAATATCTCTTTAGGTGTTAAAGCATGAAATTTTCAGGAACTTCAATGCCGCTGCCGCTAGCTTGCTGTTTGTAAAATTGCTGGCCAGGCGGGATATGCAAAGGTGCTGCTCAGGTCTGCGATGTTGCCTACATGGGAAGAAAAGGACCGTGGCAGACAAGATTACCTTTAACCGCGAAGCCCTTGGTGTTGTGGAAAGAAAGCAGTGGCGCGATGCAGAATCCCTTGGTCAGATTGGTGCATCTGCTGGCAGGATTTCATCCGCGGGAGTTGCTTATCCGCTTCCAAACTCGAATGGTTCAGGTCCGCGTGACTTGTTGTTCGCTGTAGATGACTTCAATAAGACCATCTCGATGGTGATTCTTGAGTTATCGGACGCTGCCGCAAATCTGGGCTCTGGTGTTGCAGAGGTTTCGGCAAATTATGATGCGACCGAGGAGTATAACCGTGAGCGTGCAGCGAAGCTGGGAGTGGAGTGGAATAAATGAGCGTCGATCTTCGTCCGGGATCCACAGCTTTAGAAGCTCCTATGACTGTGCCGATGGCCTCGACCGTTGCTTCGCAGTGGAAGGCTGTTGGCTCAGCCCTGTCACAAACCCAGGCCGTGCAGAACGCATCAATCCCTCCTGCGTCGTGGACCGGTGCTGCTGCGGAGGCGGCATCGGCTGAGATTCAGAAGTTTGGGACAAAGGTGTCTGGAATTAGCCAAGCTTTTCCATCACCAGTGCAAGCCATGGAAGCCTGGAATGAGCGTGTGCAGACCACGATCACTGCAGTTCAGGGATTCCAAGCGCAGTGGGATGAAGCAATTGCGAAATACCGCAAGGATATGGCTGACATCGATGCACGTGTGGTTGCAGATGAGGAATACAGGGCTGATGTCGATCGGACAAAAGCTCGTGCTGCGCTTCGAGGTGCGCAGGCACCTCTCAAAAAGTCGTACGAGGATCAGATTCAGCAGCTCGATAAAGCCGCCTCAGATGCTGCAAAAGCAATCCGCGGCTCTGCTGAATCGATGGTTCCTCCTGAGGTATTGAAGGCTGGACGTAATGCTGTCGGGGCATCACTATTTGGTAGTGATATGCCTATTGCTAGTGGCGCTGCACAATGGGAATATGCGCGAGAAGTTGCTCCTCAGATGGCTGAGGATCTCCAAAAAGCTGCGGATTCTAAACAGCCCCTGAGTGTGGAGCAAGTTAAGGAACTTCAGGAAAGATGGGGAGATAAACTTCAAAATCCCTATTTTGTTATGGCGTTCGCCGATGAATATCGAAAGAAACATGGCGGCACTGGAGACTACTCTGATATGTTGAATAGGCTGCTTTTAAATGTGGCCGGTGAGATGAAACTAGATGAGTCTGAGAATCTGGTGCGGAATTCTCTGACGAAAAGTATTGGAACTGCGATGGTTCTTTCGACGGGAGGTGTTAATGCTTCCGGTGCTAACGGTTTAGCGATAAGCGAAAGTTATGCTGAGGTCAAGGCTGCTCTGCGTGGGAACGACGGGAAACCGATTGCTCAGGTCGAAAGTGAGAATATTGCTTCGTTTATAGAGACTGGTAGAAAGCAGTATCAACCGGTTTTTCGGGTGGGAAGAATATCTCTCCAAGGCTACGATATTTTTGCTCAAGCAACAGGCTACGCTGCTTCGAAAAATGCTGATCTGGCTTTCGGGCAGGCGGTGTATGAGGGCGGGGATAACTCTCTCGCTGCAAAGCTGGTTCAGTTTGATCATGAAGTCGTGGGTGGTCGAATTAAGGCGACAGGTCTTAGCGTTCCTGGCCCGTACACGCTTGTGCGCTATACGAATGCTGACAAAGATAGCTTTAATCAGTCGTGGGATCCTCTGCAATCGCTCTATCTGCTCTCGGATACCCCCGATAGTATGCAGACTGAGGGATTTGCTTCGGCACATCATCAGCTTGCAGTAGGTGAGCAATCGCGTTTGGGTGCTGTACGCGGGTTCCTTCAGCAGGAAACTTCGTTTGAGGTCAATGGAGACTGGGACCGAGATGGCCAAAAATCGGATGAAAAAATCCGAATGGCTCGTTATCTAACCGGAAGTCGCAACTATGGTGGAAGTCGTTTTAGAGGATTCATTGACAATGGTGACGCCTTCGGTACGATGATTGAAGATGTCACGCGTCCTCTAGATGAAGACTCGCGGACAATTCTCGGCGGTGCATCTGGTCAAGCTGCTAATTCTCAGGCCAAAATCGTTGGTGATTTTGTTGCCGGTTACCAAGACGGACTTGACTTTAATAGGCAGCCAGGAGTCGCTGAGAATAAATTCGGGGCTACGAACTGGAAATTGCGCTCGCATACCGGCACAATTTTAGGGCCATGGATTGAGAGTTTTGCTCAGATGGACTCTGATAATGCTGGAAATCCAGTAGTGGCAGCAAAAGATTCGGTTGGCAACGGGCGTGGTTCACAATTCTCGCTTTCACCCAAGCTTCGTGATTCGCTTTACGCAAAGGGGGGCTTGTTCACTGATCTGGCCTTTGATAACCCCAAGCAGATCACGGGACAAGATACCCTCAATCCATTTGATGATCGATTTGAGGGAGGGCGGCCGCCGGCTCATAGCGTTATTCAGGCTGCGGCATATGCTTCTTACAAGCACGACCTTATTCACGCAATGGCCAATCGTGAGGCAGACCCCCAAAAATGGCAGGAAGGTGTCGCGGATGCGGTCAATAAATGGGGTGGGTTGTTTGAACATCTCGCTGGCTCAACAGCCGGGGTGGAAGGCCTTAGATATGAAGAGATTGCGCAACGAAACAAAGTAATTCGAGCTGGAATTGATGCTATATCTTCGCTTGTTCCAATCCCTGGGCCGAAAATTGTCGATGTGTTAGCTTCGGCAGCGATTAAAGAAGGTAAGAATGCTCTTCTTGACCAGTTACTACCAACGGATTTTAATTCTCAAGCGCTTGAGAGTGCTATAAATAGTCACTACTCGGCAAGTGAGAGGGTTACGGATACGCTTGTCGAAACGTATTCCTCGCGTGCGGACTGGCCGAACTCTGAACATAAGACGAAAGCGGAACTTATCGCGGAATTTTTGAGAGAAGAAGCAGAATTTCAAAACGATCCTGTAAAGAGGGATAAAGACGGAAATTTCCCTCCATATGGAGCAATGTCGGAGGAGCAGCAGGGGCGTTATAGAAGTTTCTTGAAAGAACGTACTTATCTCAAGCAGCCGCTTGAAGCTGCGGATAATACGACTTTCACGCAATTCGCGAAGATGCGAATTGCACAGAGGTGACTAAACGCCGGCTAAGGAATCCGTAGAGGGTGTAGTGTTGGGGCGCGCGGGGTAAGAGCGCGCCCCAACTATTCGAGGTGAGCCTGAAAGATATTAAAAGCGTGTTTGATGAGAATAGCTTGAACCTTTGTCAATCTTTGAAGAAGGCTTCGAACCGCAACTTTAGTGATTGATTTGGTAGCACGCCGTCTCTCAGTGATCTTACCGCAGCGATGAATAACAATAGTGAACTCGGAATGAGCGCAGGAACGGGTGAAGGTGCGCATAGCGCCGTGAGAGCAGTCTTTACCCGCGATATGGTTGAGCGCTTCTCTGGCAAAGGTGGTTTGTTTGAGGATCTGGCTTTTGATCAGCCGGAGGTTACAGATAAAGGTGATCCAAATAACCCCTTGGATGATCGATATGCGAGTGGCCGAATAGCGGCTTTGAAAGCTGTTCAGATTTCTGCCTTCATCAACTACATGGATGAAGTTGCGCATATTCTTGAAAACTCTAATTATGATTCCGCGTTCGGTTCTGGTCAATCGCGTAACTGATAAATGGACTGAACTTATTCAAGAGACTTTTGATGCGGATGCTGACAGGGATTCAGTCGTTGCAAGAGATCTGGATAAAACGAATAAGGATACACGAGAGATCGTAGACTTCATCGTTGACAAAGTCGCGACATTCTGCGGAAAACAGATGCCCGGCGGCTCTGATTTGGCAAAGGCAATTATCAAAACTGCTGCTGGAAAAGCTGAAGGCGCCTTTTGTGCGACCGATCATGAAACGAAGGTATGGGCCTCTGAACGTGACGAGGCGAATAAGTCGGCTCATGAGCTTATGCAACGTGGGCTCACCCGTGTCTTGTATGACTCTCAGTATTGGACTGAACGTGCAGGTACTGTTGATGTGTCGCCGGGGAGTGAGTCGCTGGCAAGAAAAGGACTGCCGTTCGTCAACGAGGATGGCACTATAGAACCTTATGACTCGTTAACTAAAGAACAGCGAGCGGCGGTTAACCGCTATTTCACGGGAACAGAAAGTGATTTCCATGATGTACTGCAGCATCAGTTCCAAACGCAGCAAGACGCGAACCGGCACGGACAGGTCCGCCAGCCGTTACCAAAGAAAAACTAGAGGATTTTACTTGTAGCTGTTTGCCTGTAGATTGCCATTGCTGCCGGTACCTTGTTTGGCTTCCCATAAGCTTGAAATGTTATAGTGTTCGCCAGATGTGAGAGTCAACGCTGGCTCGCCTTCCTGTGTCTGCATGCTTAGTGAGGTTACCGATGACAGATATCAGCTTCGACCGCGAAGCAGTGGGGGTTTTTGAGAAAGCCCAGTGGACTGATGCTCAGGACTTGGCACAAGTCGGTGCGGCAGTGGGCAAGCTTAGAATATATGGAGTGGCGTTTGATCTCCCAGAGGGAGACAATGCTGGCGTTGCAGCGCTACGTGCAGCTCTGGATAACTTTCGTGACTATATGAGTGCGGCGGTGTTGGAATATTCTGATGCTTGTTCAGAGTTGGGCTCTGGTGCAAAGGATGTGTCCCAAGATATGGATGAAACCGAAACGTACAATCGAGATAAGGCTCGTGCTGCAGCCACTCGTCTAGGTGTTGGGGAGTATCTCTGATATGGCTGATGTAAGACGTGGGGCGGAAGCCCTCCCACAGGTCCCTCTAGTTGAGATGTCCGCAGAGTCAGTCGCCACCGATATCAGTCGGCAAGGAACCGCAATTGGTAACACACAAGTGGCTCAGAACAGATCTTTGCCTCCAGCGGAATGGACAGGTCAGGCTGCTGATGCCGCTTCAGCGGAGATTCAGAGCTTGGGTGACAAGACCGTCACATTATCTCAAGCTTTCTCCCCTGCTGCGACGGCTCTTAACACGTGGGCTGAGGATGTGCGCTCTGCGTGTTCTGATATAACCAAGTTCCAAGAAGAATGGGATGCTGCAGTCGCAGAATATAATGACGTTGAGGCGACATCAGCCTCTACCACAGGAACACATGGTAGCGGTTCAGTTTCTCATCCCGACGGCAATCTTGCTGTGGCCGGGTCGATTTTGTCCAGTAAGCAAATGGGCATTTTGGAGCGGTACAAAAAGCGCGTTAATGATCTAGACGACCGCGCCGATGCTGCTGCACAATCTGTCAATACAGCACGTAAAACTATCGTGTCAGACGAGGCGGGTTCAAGAGGGCGTGGGGCGATTGGAGTTGAACTCTTCAAGTCTGATACTCCGATTTTGAATGCTGCGGCCCAATGGGCAGATGCACAGGCTATGGCTCCTGAGATTGCAGAAGCGATTAAGAAACAGCCTCTGACTGCTGCGGATGTTAATGATTTCAACTCGAAGTATGGAAAATACTTAGATAACCCGTATTATGCAGCAGCCATTGCTCAGCATGTTAGTGTCGATGATCTCAATAAAGCAGTGCTGGCTGCGATGCAGGCGGGGTATGACCGGAAAACGGGGTATCTCATTAGTGACGGGTACGAAACCTTTAACAAAAACATGGGTTCCTTGATGGTCATGGCAACTGGAGGAAGCAATCTAGCCGAAAAGATGGCAGATACTCAGAAGTCTTTTGACATGTTTTCCCAGGGATTCCTTGGAAAAAATGGTGTCACTGTTCAGCAAATTTTCACCGACAAACTCGCTCAGCTCCAGGAATCTGGATGGAGTAAATATGAGCATCCGAAAATCGGAGCAAATGCATCGACAACTCTGTATGGCTACGACATATTTACTCAATTAGCTGGAGCTGCGGCACGGGATAATACCTCGCTCGCTCTCGGGCCGGGTTTCTATGATACGGGAGACGGCAAGGGCGCGTCCGTTTTCTCCGATATCGTAAAGTGGGACCATCAGATGCAGATGGGGGTGACAGGTACTGACAGTATGGCTCAGAGGGCATCCCAGTATGCACTGTTTGGATTGGCTGGAAACGAAAAGCTGACCCATGAACAATTTAAGTCAGTCTTTGATCCAGTTCAGTCAGTGCTTGAGCTTTCCGATCGTCCTGACAATTTAGATCTGAAGGACCAGTCAGTCCTCGCTCAACATGAAGAAACACGTATGCGTGCTATTCGGTCGGCGATGAGTGCAGATACCAACTTTGACGTGAATGGCAACAAAATGAGTCTAACCCGCTACTTGACGGGTTGGCGCGGTAACGCTGCTGGTGGGGGCGCAGCATATCAGGATCTTGGTAATGCGTTAGGTGATCTTGTCAACGATGCATCCCAGCACAATGCTCAACTTATGGATGCTCCTGATGCCACAAAGTACCCGCTCGGGCTTGAAGACCCTCAGTATAAAGCGGATCAGGCGGCCTATGACCATTGGTCGGTCGATGAAGTGAACCGTGCGAAGATTGCGCAGAACTTCATGCTGGGTTATCAAGATGGCCTCGACCATAACAGCTGGACAAGCGGTGGTGAGGATGCTTTTGGCCACAGTAATTCAAAGATGCGTTCTTGGATGGGATCTGTGGTTGCGCCGCGAGTTTCTGAACTTGCCGACATGTTAATGGATACAGAGGGCGAGGGTGGTAACAACAATGTTCGTGATGAGGCTAGAAAACATCACATGTTAGATCTCAGTAATCAAGATCTGAAGAGGATGTTCTCAAAGAGCGGTTTATTCACAGATCTTACTCATGATCAACCTACTCACACATCGGGCGACGGAACTAAAGATGAGCATTATGAAGGCGGACGTCGACCGGCATGGTCTGCGATCAATTCTGAGGCGTGGAAAGAGTATCGCTTGGAGCTTAAGCGCCAAGTTAATGCCGAGTATGGCCCTACATGGGCGTCGGATGTAGCAAAGAATACTGCTGGTTGGCAGACTTTGATTAATGGCTTGGATGAGGCACCAGTTAATGCGAAACTCGCAGAAGATAATGACATGGTGGCGCGTAACAAAGTGATTCGCGGCATGATCGACTATGCGGTCGATAAAGTTCCTCTTAGCGAAGCGGTCCCTGTCGGCGGCTCAGAATTTACGGGTGCAGTTAAATCTAGTGCCAGCGCTATTTTGGATAAGTACCTTCCAACAGACTTATCTGCGGCAGATGTGGCTCGGCGAATTGAGCAAGAAGAGCATACGAGCACTGCGGTAAAAGATGCTGTGAATGAAGCATTCCTAGCTCGCGGAGGTGCTCTAGCAGGAGCGGACAAGACAAAGGCGGAGCTAGATAGAATGTTCCTCGCATCTAACGGTGCAGGACAAGGCCTTAATTCTCAAGCTGCACAGATGCCGCCTGTTAGTGAGCTGACTGCTGACCAACGTAAGGCCTACTTCGAGTTCCTCGGTGGCAGTACTGATGACGCAACGATTAATGGGAAAAAAGTCTACACCGGGGATAAAACAGCATTGGGTATGCTTCAGCACGATGTCAATCAGGAGATTGCAACTGGAGAAGCATTCCTGAAGGATGCAAAGGAACATTATTCGAAGTGACTGAGATGTGGGGGTGGACGAAGCGCCACCCCCACAGATCATTTACTCGATATGGTTGAAGGGGCGCTATACGTGCAATTTCACTTGTAGTTAAAGGGTGCGTTGTGCCTCTACTGACATCGTTCCTGAACTCTAGGCGTGCCATCGAATAGCTGCTACCGAGTCTGCGTCCTACCCCGCCGCCGGAATAACCCCGATCACGGGGTTCCACTCGCGGGGGATGCGCTCGGTAATGAAACCGGCTTGATTAAACGGGTCGGCTTCAAGGAGCTCCAGAGCGCTCTCCTTTATTAACTCAGATGGTAGTTTAAAGCCCTTTGAATCGCTGTCTGAAAAACAGCGCGAGTCTCTTCGAGATTATCTGATGGGGCACGCTGACTCCCATAGTGACTTTAAGAAGATGTTTGAAACACTGAATACAGCGTTTACGAACGCTCAGCATGAGTGAGGGACTAGCTGATAAGTAGTTCCAATTAGCTCCTTGAACTCTATTGTGCGGGTGTTGTCTATGGAAGTAATTTCGCAGACAACACCCGCACTCTAATTTGCTGATCTCGAAAAATTGCAGATTGTGAATGATGGATAAGCACTGTATTGATTTAGGGTGTTCAATGATCGGTGGACAATCGGTTTTCCCATATTTTTATAAGGTTGAAATGTTATCCTTTGGCAGTAACGTATGACCGATGGTGATCCGTGTTTCGCGTGCTCGAACATTGAGAGGCCCAAATGACGAATATTAGCTTCGATCGCTATGCATTAGGTATTGCGATGAAAGATCAATGGACTGATGCGGAGGATCTCGGTCAGGTTGGCGTGGCTGTAACAAAATTGGGGGACTATCGCGTAGCGGAAGACTTCCCTCAAGGAGATTGTTCAGGTGTGGTTGCGTTGAGAAATGCAATGACGAATTTTGCGACCTACTTGGGGTGGGCGACTCAAGAATATTCTGATGCCTGCGCGCTGTTGGGTTCCGGTATGTCGGAGTATTCGCAAAATGCGGATAGTACCGAGCAGTATAACGAAGCAAAGACACGGGCTGCCGCTGCGCGTCTGGGTGTTGGAGAGGAACTCTGAGATGGCGGTTGATCTTAAAAGCAGTGGTGCGGAAGCTCTTCCGCAGATTCCTGGCTCGGAGATGGGTGCGACTGCGGCGGCAGCTGAAGCTGACCGCTTGGGTACTGCAATCGGAAATACTCAGGTCGTGCAGAATAAGGACTCTGTCCCAGAAGAATGGACTGGAGCAGCTGCGGATTCTGCCTCGACAGAGATTCAAGCCCTTGGTACAAAGGTCAAAACACTGGCTGATGCTTTCCCTACCGCAGCGAAGGCACTCAACGACTGGGATTACCAGCTGAGGGGAGTACGAGGGAAAATTTCCCTTCTCCAGGCTGCTTGGAATTATTATTTATCTGAATATAACTCGGCAGTTGCGGACGCAGGGCAGCAAGAGGTTAATGACCCAACGATTGATAAAGAGAGTCTGATTAGCAAAGCACGTTCAACTTTGCGTACGCATCAGGAGACGTTGCGAGGCAAATACGACGGGCATATCTCATTCCTCAATGAGACGGCTCAAAGTACTGCGAATACCATTGATGAAGCCCGTAGGAACATTGTTTCTGATGAAGCAGGCTCGAGGGGGCGGAGCGGGGTTGGTGCCGCACTTTTTGGTTCGGATACGCCTATTCTTGACGGTGCTGCTGAGTGGGATTTGGCGCAAGAGATGGCGCCAAAGATCGCGGAAGCTCTTAAGAAACGACCAATGACGCTCCAAGATGTCAAAGAATTTAATGAAAAATATGGCGAGTATCTGGGGAACCCATTCTTTGCAGCAGCAATTGCGGAACGCGTGAGCATGGATGACCTTAATACTGCTTCGCTTGCCGCTCGGGATGCAGGTGACGCCGGGCAGAGCAAAGAAGACTCGTATCTTTTCAATAAGAATTTAGGTACGTTGATGGTGTTGTCGACGGGGGGAAGTAACCTTTCTGACTCGATGGTCGGCACTCAAAAATCATTTGACATGCTGTCGGATGCGTTGATAGGTAAAGAAGGAATTGGTGTTGAAAAGATCTACCAAGCAAAGCTTGCAGAGTTAAAAGATACAGGCTGGAAATTCTATCCAGATCAGACTTCGCATTTGGATAAGCAAAAGGCTTGGTTAGGCTACGATATTTTCGGCATGCTGGCAGGATATGCAGGGCGCGAAAATACCTCTCTGACTCTCGGTCCGCGTTTCTATGACGACCAAAGTGGAAGTCCTTCGGTGTTTGCAGACATGGTGAAGTGGGATCACGATACTAGAGGGTGGGAACGCGCAGCGGCTCGCCCAGGGGCACCTACGACTTCTACGCTTATTCCTAATGAAGGTATTGACGAATATAAGTTACATTCGGATGCCCTGCAGAGTATTTTTGAGCTTTCCGATACTCCGGACTACCTTGAGAAGAACGCCGACGTTGTTCTTCAACAGAACGAGGATCGGCGACTTCAAGCCTTGACGAAAGTTCTAAGTTCAGATACCTCGTTTGATGTCGATACCCCGTTCAATTACAAGGAAGTGCCAGAAAAAGATTTGTTTGGCAACATCAAGACGAAGCCTGACGGTACACCTGTAATGACTAAAGTCCCAGACCCGAAACCGATTAACATGATCCGTTACCTCGCCGGGTGGCGAGGTGGCGCTGTTAATGATTACGGGGCCTACCTTGACGGTGGTGAAGTATTTGGGAATATGGTAAACGATGCTTCCAAGCATACTCCCGCGCCGATGTATGCTCCGGAACCGAGCGACTATGCACTCGGAGAAGATGATCCTCAGTTCAAATCTGCGCAGCTTGCCTACAACCGTTGGTCGGTTGACGATCAGGCACGTGCAGTAGTTGCAGAGAATTTTATGCTTGGATACCAAGACGGCCTCGATCATGATACGGATGCTGCTTCAACTGGTGAAGATAAATTTGGAAGTAACAACAGTAGGATGCGTTCGTGGTTAGGTTCTGTTATCGCACCGCGTGTGGGTGAACTTGCTTACGCTCTCAGTGACACGGAAGGAACAGGCGGAACTGGTCACGCAACGAATCCGGCTACTGGGTACTCAATGTTGGATATCAATAATGAAGATCTGAAGCGAATGTTCTCGCGGACCGGATTATTTACAGATCTGATTTACGATCAACCAGGTGCTGGTACCCCGGATGATCCATCAGATGACAATTACAATGGGCGTCCACCAGCCCTGCAAGAAATCAGCAATAGAGCGTGGGCGGGCTACAAAGTGGACCTCCGACGAGCAATGAATGCAGAATACGCTGATGGCTGGGCTGAAGAGACTGCAAGGCAAACATCTGGTTGGCAGACATTGATTAGCGGTTTGGATCAAGCACCGACTAACGCGGGGATTGCTGCGGATGACCAGATTGTTCAGCGTAATAAGATCGCACGCGGGGTGATCGATTTTGCGGTGGATCAAATTCCGTTAGATAAGCTTCCTGCTGGTGCAGTGGTGGGGCTTGGCGCTGACGCAGTGAAGGGTGCCGTCCTTGACGCTTACATGCCAACTGATTTGACAGAAAAAGGCGTTGCGCAGCGAATTCAGCAAGAGCTATCTACGACTAGTTCAATCAAGGATGAAGTCGATAGAATGTTCCTTGAACGCGAGGGAGAGCTTCCTGGCAAATCGGGCATGACGAAGGAACGGTTGGATCGAGAGTTCCTAAGGACACAGGGGGCCAAGAAAGGTCTCGATTCGATGGCTTCTTCGGTTCCGCCACTAGACCAGCTGACACCAGATCAGCGTAAGGCGTATCTAACCTATTTGGGCATTGATCGTCCTGATCCTGATTTTAAGACGGATCGTACAGCTTTGGGACAATTGCAGCATGAGGTTAATGCTACTCAGACAGCTGCAGACGACTTCCTGAAGAGCGCAAGGGATAACTATTCGAATAAGTAATTGTTTCAGGCAACTTGCTGGATTCTAGTGGTGGTTGCAACACGGTCTGATTGATTGGGGTGTGTTGTGGCTAGTATTGGTTGCATTTTTCGTGGGGCACGTACCTCCGGCCATGAAGTTTGAAAAGCTCAGCATCTTGCTTATGTACAAGCTCTTACTGTTGGTTTGAACTTTTTATCTAAGCAACCCACGCAGGTAAGTGTTTCAAAACGTATGGGCAAGGTGTGGGGTAACGGGAGAACACCTTCAAGTGGTAGGGGCGAGTGCGTCAGTATTGCGCCGCAAGTTGACTGGCATAGGCAGGGTATCTCGATGACTCAGATATGCAGTGTTTAGGGCGTTCTGTTTCTACCATGACCGGGGAACTATCCCGTAATCGCATTGTTCCTGGGGCTCATCACCCATAGATTCCCTCATATGCGGGAAGGTGGTGAACGCCTCAAAGGCGCCTAAGTGAGCAAATGTGCCGATCTGTCATCGAGGGGTACCATCTGGGATAAAGCTAGGGCAAGGTGGAGTCCGGAGTAGATCTGCGTCTACTCACGTCGGTGAGTCCCAGATAATCCGAGTATGAACCCGTATGTGGAAATGTTATACCTGTCGATCTTCATTCAGGCTAAGGGCGCTCCTCGCTAGGCGCATGCTCTCTTGTGCGTCAAGAGTGAACTCGTAGGCGCCCGGCTGGATACGCCTATCAGGTGTGGTCTTTATTTAAAGTTCCTTTGGTGATGCTTAGTGAGCGGCCTGCCGGCGCAAAAGTTCGGGTGATTCCGGAGTGTTGGGAAGGCAGGTTAATCATCGGATTTAAGGGGAAAATCGCTGTTGGAACTCTAGTGGAACACTTTACCCGGTATAGGTTGTCGCTTAATTCACCCATTGGACACGCGGCCGCTGCTGAGATTCAAGATACCGTTATTTCCAAGCTTGCAAGTTTGCTTGATTCTTTGCACCTGTCATTGACTTGGGAACAGCGAAACAAACTAGTCTAAGACCGAAAGATCGCCTCTAAGTTGTGCCTTGAGCTGTATTTCTGTGACCCGCACTCGCCCTGGCAGCAGCTTGGTGTGTTGTAAGCGGCGTGAGGACTGTTGCAGTCATCCCCTAAAATCTGTCAGTCCTACCCCCACTGAAAAATCAACAGTAGTTTACCCCTCCGCCGGAATAACCCCAATCACCGGGTTCCATTCGCGGGGAATGCGCTCGGCAATGAAACCTGCCTGATTAAACGGGTCGGCTTCTAAGAGCTCCAGAGCGCCGGCAGCGTCCTCGGCGCGTACGATGATCAACGCGTCATGAGTGCCGGTGTAGGGACCCGCGGCAATCAGACGGCCCTGGGCGGCAAGCTCGCCATTAAACGCGCGGTGCGTGGGGCGGACCTCTGCCATTTCCTCATCGCGATCGGTGACGTAGTGGTACTCGACAGTGAAAACCTTCATTCTTCCTCCTTGAATAGGACAACATCTTCACGATATACCGGCGGCCCGGCCTCTGGCACATCCGAAGGGGAGCAAAAGAGAAGGCGAGCGGGAAACAAAAAGAGGCGCGGAGCTGGGCTCCGCGCCTCTTCACACTATCAGAAGCTCACCAGCGATCATCCTGATCAGCAACTGCAACAGGCTTCAAGGACTCTGCGTTACCAGCGGAAAGACCCGCGGCAGCCGGAGCCTTCTCCTCAACGCCCTCAACGCGAACAGCCTTAAGACCGCTCAGCGCGCGACGCTTCGCCTTGTCCTTTTCTTCCTTTGAGGCTGCACCAGCAACCGCTCCCGTACCGATGGGACCGCGGGCGGTCGCCGCCGAAGCGCCACGGGCTGCTGCGGAGGAAGCACCTCCTGACACGTTGCCATTCGAGGAAGCGCCACGTGCCGCCCCAGTTCCTGCTGAAGAAGCCTTGGCAGACGACGTGGCCTTAGGCAAAGCTGAGGTTCCCTTGGTAGCGCTGCCCTTAGCGGTTGAGCTGGAACCCGACGCTGCGCCAGCAGTTGTTCCCATAACACCAGGGCGTGGGCCCACACCTGCACGAGCGGCAGAAGCTGAAGCCGAACGAGCCGAAGTGGCAGCGGACTGCGAGCTTGTTCCTGCCTTAACAGAAGCCGAGCCCTTTGTAGCGCTCGAAGCGGTGCCGCGTGCCCCGGCGGCTGCGCCGTTCGCAGGTGCTCCGGTGGCCGTAGTGCCACTAACTCCTGCCGGACGGATGCTAGCAGCCGCACGTGCACGTGCCGACATCGTCGACGCATTACTTGCTGTCGATGAAGCGCCTGCGCCAGTTCCGGCGGTAGCACCGCTGCCGTAAGCTCCGGGGGCTCCCATACCGCGCGGGAATCCACCTGCGCGAGCAGCTGTCGAGGCAGGGGTGCCCGGGTTTGCCATGCGAGCCGCATTGCCCCAGTTACCAGCCTGAGCAGTTCCACGAGGAGTCAAAGCACCACGCTCAAGGTCATTCATCGCGCTAGAAATTGCGTTCGAGGACGACAAACGCGCGCTGGTCGAAGGTGCGAGTGCGCCACCGGCCGGCACAGTTCCAAATTGAGAAGTAGCAGCACGTGATGCGAAGCCACCCATCGAACTTGCGATAGAGGTCGCGGAAGTTGCCATGCGGCCAAGACCAGCCAAAGTGCCACCGGTCGTTAGTGCACCACCGGCAATGGCCAAATCCTTAGAGTGCGATGATGTCGAGAAGGGGTTGTAATCAGGCTTCCAACGAGGATCATCCGCATCGGTAACAGGTGCGGGAATATGCCCGCCAGCGGGACCATCAGGGGTCATGTAGCCACCAACTGGCATAGTCGTGACATCAACACCAGCCAGAACGGAAGATGAAGGGGAAACAGAAGGAAGGACCTCAAGTCCAGCGATTGGACCTCCCGAAGCCGCAGAGCCGACACCAGCGCCACCGCCGGCGGCATATTGAGTGCCACCACGACTGCCGGCAGCGGTAGCTCCGGAAGAAGAGCCTCCACCACCCTTCGAATCGCCATCCCCATTGCTGGGGACCTCGGCGAACCCTGCAGCAGCACTGCTCACTTCACCATTCATGGCGTCAAGGGCTGCTTTTGCCTTAGCTTCCCTTTGGGCATTGCGCTGAGCCATCATATTCTGGATGTACTCATTTTGAAGCGCAGCTTCATTTGGCTGCCCTTGGAATATCACTTGCGCGGCAGCCTGGTCTGCGGGATGCAAAAGTTGTGTGCTGAGAGTCCCTTGAACAGACTTAGCTTCTTGCATAGCTTGACGAGCCTCAGTATGGGCGGTTTCCATGGTCCCGACTCGACCCTCCAAGTTGGCGATCGAGGCCTCGAAATCGCTGACTCTTGATGTCATTGCCGCATGTGTTGCACCTTCAACGCCGGTGTTTCCAGAGAAGCTTGCGCATGCGGTCTTTAGAGAAGCCAGCTGAGCTTTCAAGTCATCCAGAAGCGATGCATCATGGTCTGAATAGTCAAGGCGAGCAACTTTGGTGAGTCGATCATAGTTCTCTGTGGAGAGTGAGGCTGCCATAAGAGGTCTTTCTTCAATCCTAGGTATTACTGAGAAGCGTCTCGATATTCGATGTCGCTATCAGTCTCGTCCAAAGCCGTAAGGGGAGTTCCAGTTGGGAAGTCCCGAAGTGGGTTTGCTTGGTGCTCGTGTGGCCGAAGCGACGAGGTCATCCCATGTCTCAGAACCCTGCCCAGTAGCACCCAAGAATGTTGGAGGAAGTTGAAGTTGCGGAGTAGAGGAGGAAGTGTTGTTTGCAGCAACTGGGCCAGGTTGTTGGGCACCTCCTTCTGCCGAAGTCCGAGCAACCCAACCCGGTTGGGGTGCGCCCCCGACAAGATCTGATGCCTGAACTTTTGCTATATCTATAGCCTCGGCCAACTTTGAAGGTGAATTTCCAGCTATCGCTCTATCCTTTTCCATATTGGCCTGGGCTAGGGACTGCTCTTTCGCCTCAAGCTGTGCCTCCGACAAGGCCTGAGTCGCATCGATACCGTTTTGCTCATTTTCGGCCATCAGCGCTTGGGTCTTACCGGCAGCGCTCAAGAAAGCAATGACCTCTGCATTTAGAGAGGTAATTGCGTCCTGGATTTCTTGAAGGGCAGTCGTATATTGCTGTCGAGCTGCGACGGGACCCGACTCTTCGCCCCACTTGCCTGCTGTTTGGGCTGATGTCAGCGACGCGACCTTAGAGGTCGCCTCTCCCGCGAATTCGCCACGCGAGCTGTCTAGAGCTGATTGTGCGGCAGTAAATTCGTCGTTTTTAACGCCAACTTCTCCGCTCATGCCGTCTCTCTTTCCGCCTCTTGCCCGTCAAAAAACAGACAAAAACTACCTGCTCGTACATATTGAAAATACAAGATCGTTTTCAAAGGTGCACGAGCCCTTCAATATATGGGATTATTCTCGCGTAAAAGAGAACGTACGTCAAAGGTGGTTGAGCTGTGGATCTTCCTCTGTGTGGGACTGTGATCCGCACCCAGTGGGGTGCGACCAGTGACATCGGTCCTGTTCGCTCATCAAACCAAGACTCTTGGCTTGCCCAAGACCCTCTCTTCGCAGTTGCCGACGGGATGGGCGGGAACGCAGAAGGCGAACTGGCCTCGACAACCGCGCTTGAAGTGCTCTCTAACGCCCTCAGTCCCGAGGCCTTGGACGCAATTGACCCGAACCCGGCCGAACTGGTCGGCGCGATCCGCGCGGCCGCAGAGGCAGTGGCCTCGTTAGGGGAGAAGGAGGACCCAGCTGCCCCTGGAACCACGCTGTGCGGAACCCTGACCATTGACCAAGATGGTCCGCAGTGGCTGACCTTTAATATCGGTGATTCTCGTGCCTATCTCATTGCCGATGGCAGCGTCCTTCAGCTGACGACCGACCATTCAGCAGTCCAAGAAGCCAAAGAATTCGCTAAGCGGACCGGTGCAGAACTGGTTCTTCCGCCCTCGAATGTCATCACTCGCGCGCTCGGCGCAGCAATGCCGGAACTTCCCCAGGCCGACTACGTGCTGACTCCAATGTGTGAGGGCGATGTCGTCGTCCTGTGCTCGGATGGTGTTCACGGCGTGCTTTCAGAACAAGACCTCATAGATATCGCCAGCCAGGATTCATCTGCGCAAGAAATTGCCAACGCTCTGGTTGACCAAGCGATCGAGAGCGGTACGCGTGATAACGCAACTGCACTTGTAATCCGTGCACAATCGGTTGTGGGAAGCCGCTACGATGGGGACATACGCGCGAGCGTGCGTCCACGTATCCCAGTGCGACCCCTTCCGGTCACAACGGCGCGCCGCGCCCGATAGAGAAAAGAGTTTTCGAATGCTGCAATTGGGCCGCCATGCAGTTCGCGGTAACGGTGGGTTCATCGTCGCCGGCCCCCTGGGCTTTGCCCTGGTCCCCGCTGACCTCGCTGACTCCGCACAGCGCGTTGTCACCGATACCAACGAAGATCTGACAACCTGGGTTAATTCCGCTACAGCCAGCGGTTTGCCTTTCGCGCATATGGACCTGCGCGGCCCCGTTCCACTTCTATCCTTGGGTGGCAGTGCGAATGTTCGCGCCATTGCTCCCGGCTATGACACCCCCTTCACCTGGGGTGGCCCGCTGTCGATGTGGGAATTTGTTCCCGGCGAGTGGACGCTCATGGATATCGCATTGGGCGAGTTCGACGATGCTCAGCCGTGGGCACACTTCGCGACATCTGAGGCCGAGGCCTCTCAGGTCCGTATTGGCTACCCCGTAGAGCCCGAGCTTCCCTCGGCCCCCGCGCTGGTGGAAGAAGAGAAGCCCGCTCAAGTTCAGGAAGAGCACGCTGAGGATGCTCCCTCCGCTGAAGAATCCGCACCTGAGCCCGAGGCCTCGCACACGGTGTGGGGAGCGGTTGAGGAAGAACCCCAGCCCCAGGAGGAAGCCGCAGAGCCTCAGGCCGCGGAAGAACCCGCGCCGAAGTATCTGTGGGCACCCGAGCCGGAGCCCGAAGCAAACGTCGCTGAGGAAACTCCCGATATTTATGCTGCGGGCGCTCAAGTTGCCGCGGCTCAGGCAGCAGTGACACCGACCGCCGCTCCCGTTTACACCAGCCCCGAGGCCTTGGAAGAAACCATCACCTCTGAGGCCTTCGCAGCAATGCAGCAGGCAGCTTCTCAAGATGCACCGCAGGATAGCGTTGAGCCGCAGGCCAGTGTTGAATTGGATACTCCCTCAGACGAGCAGAACGCTGAGCCCAGTGCTTTCGTCGAAGAAGAAGCTTCCATTGAAGTTCCCGCTGACGAACCCGCAGAGGTAGAGGCGCAGGCCTCGCAAGAGCCGGTCGAGCAGGAAAGCCAGCCCGAAGCTGAAGAGTTCGCCCCGGCCTCGGAAATCGAAGAAACTCCGGCGTATGAGGAAACCCCAGCTGCGGAAACTCCGGCAGCAGGCGTGGCCCCCGCTTTCGAAGTGGATAACTCCGATAGTGGCGCAACGGTACTGCGACGCGTGACCGATGACTCGCAGCACACCCAGGCCGGCTACCTGGTCTACGCAGGCGCTGCTCCCGTTGAACTCACTCACGACGTGATCTTGGGACGCGACCCCAATGCTCGCGTCCTGACGGGACGCCCCTCGGCAACCGTCATGCGTGTGCCCAGCCCGGCAAACGAGATTTCGCGCTCGCACGCAGCTGTCATTCCCAGTGGTTTTGGTTCCTGGATGCTCATGGATCTGGGAAGTGCGAATGGAACCCTGCTGCGCAGCTCGAATGGCAATGTTCAGGAAGTTCCTCCGCGCGTTACCGTGCCGCTGAGTGACGGCGACGTTATTGATCTGGGAGAAAACGTCCTGGTCGAATTTATTGTTCGATAAAACAGCGACCATATGGTGAACGGGCCACCCGCGTAATTACGCGGCGTGGCCCGCATCATTTGGCCGGTACTTTTCCATTGGTTAGTATGTCAATACACAGGGTCCCGATGACGGGTACCCCCCAAAACAACGGAAGTTGAGGGACCAGATGGTCAAGTATGTATACGACTTCTCCGAGGGCGACAAGTCAATGAAGGACTTGCTCGGAGGTAAGGGTGCGAACCTGGCAGAGATGACAAAGCTCGGCCTGCCTGTTCCTCCCGGATTCACAATTACCACCGAAGCGTGCCGCGTCTACCTGCACGACGGCAAGGCCCCTGAAAGTCTTGATACTGAAGTGACCGTCGCACTTCGCAAGGTCGAAGAAGAAATGGGACGCAAGCTGGGCGATCCCAAGGACCCGCTGCTTGTCTCGGTTCGTTCGGGCGCAAAGTTCTCCATGCCCGGCATGATGGAAACCGTCCTCAACATCGGCCTCAATGACGAATCCGTCCACGGTCTTGCTGCTGTCAGCGGCAACGAGCGTTTTGCATGGGACTCCTACCGTCGACTGGTCCAGATGTTCGGCAAGACCGTTCTGGATATCGAAGGCGATCTTTTCTCTGACGCTCTGGACAACTTGAAGAAGGAACGCGGCGTCAAGGGCGATACCGAGCTCACCGCCGAGGACCTCAAGGGCTTGGTCGATATCTTTAAGACCATCGTCTACGAGCAGACCGGTGAAGAATTCCCGCAGGATCCTCGCACCCAGATGGACATGGCTATCGAGGCCGTTTTCCGTTCCTGGAACACCGAGCGTGCCCGCATCTACCGTCGCCGTGAGCGCATCCCCCATGACCTGGGCACCGCAGTCAACATCTGCACCATGGTGTTTGGCAACATGGGCGAAAACTCCGGCACCGGCGTGTGCTTCACCCGCGACCCCTCCACCGGCCACTCCGGTGTGTACGGTGACTACCTTGAGAACGCTCAGGGTGAAGACGTCGTTGCAGGTATCCGTAACACCCTGTCCCTGGCTGACCTTGAGAAGATCAACAAGCCGGTCTACGACGAGCTGCGCGGAATCATGCACAAGCTTGAAACCCACTACCGCGACCTTTGCGATATCGAGTTCACCATCGAGCGCGGCAAGCTGTGGATGCTCCAGACCCGTATCGGCAAGCGCACCGCTGCCGCCGCCTTCCGCGTCGCTGTCCAGCTGGTCGACGAAAAGCTCATCACCCGCGACGAGGCCTTGGGCCGCGTGACCGGTGACCAGCTCACCCAGCTGATGTTCCCGCAGTTCGATGCAAATGCATCCAAGGAACTCATTGCTCGCGGTATGGCTGCCTCCCCGGGTGCAGCTGTTGGCCGCATCGTCTTCAACAACGCTCAGGCCGAGGCCTCGGCAGCAGCAGGCGTCAAGTGCGTGCTGGTCCGCCGTGAGACCAACCCCGACGATCTGCCCGGCATGGTTGCAGCCGAGGGCGTTCTGACCGCCCGTGGTGGCAAGACCTCGCACGCCGCAGTTGTTGCGCGAGGCATGGGTAAGACCTGTGTCTGTGGCGCTGAAGCTCTTGAGATCGACGCCGAGGCCGGAACCGTCACCGTCGCAGGTCGCGTCCTGACCGGCGAAGACACCATCGCAATCGACGGCCAGACCGGTGAAATCTTCCTGGGCGAGGTCCCCGTGACCGACTCCCCGGTGACCACCTACCTGAGCCACGGCCTCGAAGCTGGCCTGGCCGCAGCAGCTGGCGACCCCGGTACCTCCGAACTGATCGAGGCCGTCCACCGCATCCTCACCCACGCCGACGAGGTGCGTCGCCTGCAGGTGCGCGCCAACGCCGACACCCCCGAGGACTCGCAGCGTGCACTGGAGTTCGGTGCACAGGGTATCGGCCTGTGCCGTACCGAGCACATGTTCCTGGGCTCGCGTCGTCCGCTGGTTGAGCGCGTCATCCTGTCCGAGGAAGGCTCCGCTGAGCGTCAGGAAGCATTCGATGCCCTGGAGAAGCTCCAGAAGGAAGACTTCCTGGCAATGCTCGAGGTCATGGACGGCAAGTCGATGACCGTGCGTCTGATCGACCCGCCGCTGCACGAGTTCCTGCCCCAGCTCACCGAGCTCGAGGTCAAGGTTGCACTCGCCAAGGCTGCTGGCACCGTTGATCCCGCGGACGAGGAAATGCTGGTCACCGTGCGTCGCTTCCACGAGCAGAACCCCATGCTGGGCCTGCGTGGCGTGCGTCTGGGCATCTACCTGCCCGGCCTCTTCGCCCTGCAGATGCGCGCACTGTGCGAGGCCGCCGCTGAGCTGGTTGCTCGTGGCAAGGATCCGCGCCCTGAAATCATGGTTCCGCTGGTTGGCTCGGTGCGTGAGCTTCAGCTGATCCGCGAGGAAGGCGAAGGCATCATCGCCGCGGTTGCTGCTGACAAGGGCGTTGACCTGTCCGGCGTCACCATCGGCGCAATGATCGAGCTGCCGCGTGCGGCCATGACCGCCGAGGACCTGGCTGAGGAAGCAGACTTCTTCAGCTTCGGTACGAACGACCTGACTCAGACCGTGTGGGGCTTCTCGCGCGACGACGTCGAAGGCGTGTTCTTCCCGCAGT
>ERZ772956.106-NODE-106-length-69028-cov-4.837096_pt1 | contig 69028 bp, 58 predicted proteins | sample MGYA00580683_ERZ772956 | MGnify/ENA primary metagenome ERZ772956 (study PRJEB29015, sample SAMEA2738077) | human oral metagenome | biome: human oral; feature: human-associated habitat; material: saliva | place: China | collected 2212 ... | reverse complement strand
CTTACGAAGGCACCATCGACGAAGACCCCCACACCCACAGCCGCAGCCTGGACCCTTACCGTCCCCTGCACAAGGTGCAGCTGCCCGACGCTGACCGAACGCTGCTCTACATCGCCAACACCACCGGTGAAGTGGTGCGCGACGCTCCCCACACCGAACGCACCCTGGACTATGTGGGTACCTGGCTGCACTGGCTGTACATGTTCCGGGGCGGCAGCTTTGACGCCTGGTGGCCCACCATCGTCATCTGGCTGGCCACCATCGGGGTTCTGGTGGCGCTCACCGGCGGCATTGTCGGCATCCTGCGCTGGCGTTTCTCGCGCCCCTACCGCAGCGGTTCGCGCTCGCCGTTCCAGCCCGGCGTCATGCGCTGGCATCACATCGTGGGCCTCTTCTTTGCGCTGACCACCCTCACCTGGATCTTCAGCGGGCTCATGTCCATGCGCCCGTGGAGCCTGTTCAAGAGCCCCCACGCCGCCCTGGAAACCGAGAGCATCAGCAGTCTGCAGCTGGACCCGGCACAGGCCCCCATGATTCCCCACGTGCTTCTGGAATCTGCTCACCGCGACGGCCTGGGCGATGTCCGCGAACTGCAGTGGAGAACCATTCTGGGCAAGCCGACGGTCCTCGCTCTGGGGGCAACCGGCACCCCACATGTTCTGGATGCCGTCACTGGCAAGCCGACCCGGGTGAAGGAACAGGACCTGACGGCCGCACTCAACGCCCTGACGCCGGATCACCCGCCCCGGATCGAGCAGCTGCGGGAATACGACTTCTACTACTACACCCGCGCCGACCACACCATGATGGGTGGCGGCGACCCTCAGCCCCTGCCGTTCTGGCGCGTGCAGTTCGACGACCCCGACCAGACCTGGGTTCAGCTCGATCCCGCCACGGGCACCGTCCTGAACACGCTCAACCAGCATAAGCGCGTCGAACGATGGCTGTTCTTCCTCATGCACAGCTGGGATCTGGTGCCACTGCTGCACCGCCGTCCGCTCTGGGACATCCTCATGCTCGTGCTGGCCGTGGGTGGCCTGGCCCTTTCGGCCACCGGCATCTGGATCGGCACCAAGCGCCTTGGCATCAAGACCCGTCGCCGCCAGCTGCTGAACCGGAAGGGTCAGGCGACGCAGTGACTAGGGCACCTCGTGCCCCTGCGAGGCGGCATAGACACTGATCCAGTCCGCCTCGGAGAACTTCACGCGCACCGCCTCGGCAGCAGCCCGCAACCGTGCCGGGTTGCCCGAGCCCACCACCGGCATGATGGACGCCGGGTGGGCCATCAGCCAGGCCAGCGCCAGCACGTCCAGCCGTTCCTCACCCTGCGGTGCGCCCACCGCCCGCAGGGCCTCGGCCACCCGCACGCTGCGGGCATCCGTCGTATCGAAGAGCCGCCCGCCGGCCAGCGGCGACCACACCATCGGCCGGATGCGCATCCGCAAGGCCAGATCGATCGTCCCGTCATCGAAGGCGTTCAGATGCAGCGGCGAGGCCTCGATCTGGTTCGTCAGCAGGGGCTCGGCCAGATACGATTGCAGCATCCGGAACTTGGGCACCGGAAAATTGGACACCCCGAACCGCCGCACCAGCCCGCGCCGGCGCAGCTCATCGAACGCCCCTGCGATCTCTTCCGGATTGGCGCACGGCGAGGGACGGTGGATGAGCAGCAGATCCAGATAACCGCACTGCAGACTTCGCACCGAACGCTCGGCCGACCAGACGATGTGCTTTCTGGAATTGTCGTAATGCTTGGCCTTCATCCACGGCAGCGCCTTGTTGGGAAACAGGATGCCGCACTTGCTGACGATGCACATCTGTTCACGCAGTGAAGGCTCCAGCGCCAGCCCGCGTCCGAACATCTCCTCGGTAGTGAAGCCCCCATAACAGGCAGCATGGTCAAAGACCCGGATTCCCAGCGCCAGCGCCTGCTGGATGAGGCGCAGGAAGCCTTGATCATCCAGCCCCCATTCATGGGCTCGCCAGTAGCCATGCGCCAGACGCGCATGGGTGAAGAAATTGGTGGTCATGGCGTGCTCCTCTCGCTCCCTTGACAACTATACATAACTCAAGGAGAGACTGTCGACCATGACCGGACTGGCGGAGCCACCTGGCCCGCACCAGCAACAGTCCACACGCGTGGCAAACAAAATCCCGGTCAGGAAGAGCGGAAGGGATTCCGGCAGGGTCCGGGTCCCAGGCGCAGGAACCGCACCAACGCAAGAACTGGACCGACAGCGACGCTCAGAAATCCCAGTCCTCATCCTCGGTGGCCACCGCCTTGCCGATGACGTAGGACGAACCGCTGCCCGAGAAGAAGTCGTGGTTCTCGCTATCGGGCGACAATGCCGACAGGATGGCCGGATTGACCTCGCACGCCGCGGGCGGGAAGAGGGCCTCGTAGCCCAGGTTCTGCAGCGCCTTGTTGGCGTTGTAGTGCAGGAACGCCTTCACGTCCTCGGTCAGTCCGATGCGGTCGTAGAGTTCCTCGGTATACAGCGCCTCGACTTCGTACAGCTCGAAGAGCAGCGAGAACGCAAAGTCCTTCAGACGCGCCTGGTCGGCTTCCGGCAGCCGGGCCAACGCACGCTGGAACTTGTAGCCGATGTAGTAGCCATGCACCGCCTCGTCGCGAATGATGAGACGGATGAGGTCTGCCGTGTTGGTCAGCTTGCCGCGGCTTGACCAGTACATGGGCAGATAGAAGCCCGAATAGAACAGGAAGCTCTCCAGAAACACGCTGGCGATCTTGCGCTGCAGGGGATCGGACGCGGCGTCGTACTCTTCCAGAATCAGCCGTGCCTTGGCCTGCAGCTGCGGATTCTCTTCCGACCAGCGGAACGCCTCGTCCACTTCCTTGGTGGAACACAGGGTCGAGAAGATCGACGAATAGCTGCGTGCATGCACCGCCTCCATGAAGGCAATGTTGGTCAGCACCGCCTCTTCGTGCGGCGTCTGCGCATCCACCATCATCGAGGGCGCCCCCACCGTGTTCTGGATGGTGTCCAGCAGCGTCAGCCCGGTGAATACCCGGATCGTCAGCGTCTGCTCTTCCTCGCGCAGCGTGGCCCAGCTCTGCACATCATTGGACAGAGGCACCTTTTCCGGCAGCCAGAAGTTCGCCGTCAGCCGGTTCCACACCTCCAGATCCTTCTCGTCCTGCAGCCGGTTCCAGTTGATGGCCAGCGGCACCTTCCGCACCTGTTCCTTGTTCGACATGTCAATCACCTGTTCTTGTCGGGCCATGGCCCCTGTTCCTGTTCCGTCCACTCTCCGTCACCGCGAAGGTTTCCCTTCGCGGAACACGGCGGCGCTCACAATGCGCAGGACACGCAACCCTGCACCTCGGTCCCTTCCAGAACCGCCTGGCGCAGCCGCACGTAATAGATGGTCTTGATGCCCTTCTTCCAGGCGTAGATCTGTGCCCGGTTGATGTCGCGCGTGGTGGCATCCGACGGGAAGAAGAGCGTGAGCGACAGACCCTGGTCCACGTGCTCGGTAGCGGCGGCATAGGTATCGATCAGCGGTTCCGGGCCGATCTCGTAGGCATCCCGGTAGAACTCCAGGTTGTCGTTCGTCATGAACGGTGCCGGGTAGTACACGCGCCCGATCTTGCTTTCCTTGCGGATCTCCACCTTCGAGACGATCGGATGGATGGAGGACGTGGAATGGTTGATGTAGCTGATGGAGCCTGTGGGCGGCACGGCCTGCAGGTTGCGGTTGTAAAGACCGTGCTTCATCACCGCCTCACGCAGCGTCGCCCAGTCCTCACGGGTGGGCAGCGTCACGTCCATCCGTGCAAACAGTTCACGTACCGTCTCGGTCTCGGGCAGCCAGTCGCGCGTCACGTATTTCTCGAAGAAGCTGCCGTCGGCGTACTTCGACCGATCGAAGCCCACGAAGGTGCTGCCCTTTTCCTGGGCCAGCAGGTTGGAAGCACGCAGCGCGTGGTAGGCCACTGTGGCAAAGTACACGCGCGTGAAATCGATGCCTTCCGGGCTGCCGTAATGAATGCGCTCACGCGCGAGGAAACCGTGCAGGTTCATCTGCCCCAGCCCAACCGCATGGGCCTCGTCGTTGCCACGCCGCACCGAAGGCACGCTGTCAATGGCCGACATCTCCGAGACGGCGGTCAGTGCGCGCACCGCGGCTTCCACCGTTGCGCCCAGATCCGGACCATCCATGGCAGCGGCGATGTTCAGCGACCCCAGATTGCAGGAAATGTCGGTGCCCAGGTGCCGATAGCTCAGATCGTCGTTGAAGGTGGACGCCTCGTTGACCTGCAGGATTTCCGAGCACAGGTTGGACATGGTAATGCGCCCCTCGATGGGGTTGGCTGCATTCACCGTGTCCTCGAACATGATGTAGGGATAGCCACTCTCGAACTGGATCTCGGCCAACGTCTGGAAGAACTCGCGGGCGTTGATCTTCTTCTTGCGGATGCGCTTGTCACCCACCATTTCGTCGTATTTCTCGGTGACAGAAATTTCCGAGAAGGCCTTGCCATAGACCTTTTCCACGTCATGTGGCGAGAACAGGTACATGTCGGCATTGCGCTTGGCCAGCTCAAAGGTCACGTCCGGAATCACCACGCCCAGCGACAGCGTCTTGATGCGGATCTTCTCGTCGGCATTCTCGCGCTTGGTGTCCAGGAAGCGCAGGATGTCTGGATGGTGGGCATTCAGGTACACCGCACCGGCGCCCTGCCGCGCGCCCAGCTGGTTGGCATACGAGAAGGAATCTTCCAGCAGCTTCATCACGGGAACCACGCCGGACGACTGGTTCTCGATGCCCTTGATGGGCGCGCCCAGCTCGCGCAGGTTGGTAAGCATCAGCGCCACACCACCGCCCCGCTTGGAAAGCTGCAGCGCCGAATTGATGGCACGCCCGATGCTCTCCATGTTGTCTTCCACACGCAGCAGGAAGCACGAGATCAGTTCGCCCCGGCTCTTCTTGCCGGCGTTGAGGAACGTGGGCGTGGCCGGCTGGAATCGACCGCTGATGATCTCGTCCATGAAGCGCAGCGCCAGCTGCTCGTCGCCGCGCGCCAGCGTCAGCGCCACCATCACCACGCGGTCCTCGAAGCGCTCCAGGTAGCGCTTGCCGTCGAAGGTCTTGAGCGTGTAGGAGGTGTAGTACTTGAAGGCTCCGAGGAAGGTCGGGAAGCGGAACTTGTGGGCGTAGGCGCGTTTGAACAGCGCCTTGATATCCGCGAAGTCGTATTGGGCGAGGACTTCGGCCTCGTAGTAGCCCTCCCTCACGAGGTAATCGAGTTTTTCCTCGAGGTCGTGGAAGAACACCGTGTTCTGGTTGACGTGCTGGAGGAAGTACTGGCGTGCGGCCTTGCGGTCGGCCTCGAACTGGATGTGCCCGTTCTCGTCGTAGAGGTTCAGCTGAGCGTTGAGGGCGTGGTAGTCGAGCTCAGGGTCGAGGATTTCCTCTACTCCTGTGTCGGTGAGATTCTCTGCCAAAATTCTTTCAGTCCTTTACGAACTCGGGAGACATCCTCGGCGGTTCCGAGGAGTTCGAACTTGTACATGTGGGGGACACCCAGTTTTGCTGCGACAATATCGCCCGCAAGACAGTATGCGGTGCCAAAATTCGTGTTGCCCGATGAGATGACGCCCACGCAGTGGGAGCGGTTTTCTGGGTTGTTGAGGAAGGCGATCACCTGTTTGGGGACTGCGCCACTGAGATTGCCGCCCCCGTAGGTGGGGACGATGAGCACATATGGTTGGGTGACCTGCAGTGGTCCCTCGCTTTTGCGTAGGGGGATGCGATTCGCGTCGAAGCCGAGTTTTTCAACGAAGCGGTGGGTGTTGTTCGTCGCTGAGGAGAAGTAGACGAGCTTCACCACGGGGACTCCTTGGGGATCTGAGGGGGCCTGAGCTTTTGGCGTGGAAGCGAAAAGTAAGAGGCGAGCAGGGTTGGAATAGTCTCAACGGTGGCGCAGTCCGGGCCGAGCCTGAAGCGCGGGGCGCCTGAACTGCGGGGTCCGGGTGGTCGTAATCTGAGGCGCTTCGAGTTTCCCGCAAGCCTGAGGGTTTCGAATAATACGACTCGGGTGCACCCACGCGACTCGGGTGTGCCACTCGTTTCGCGCCTCGGCGTGCGGAGGGGAGTGGCTCGGTGCATCATAGCCCGGGTGGGCTCTTCAGATTCGAGGGGAGAGTGAAGAGCCGGATGTTTCTCGTCCCGGTCCGCTGAGCAGACCGAGACGAGAAACAGTGATCAGGCTTGGCCGACTGCGAGAGATGCGGAGTCGAGGTGGGCCGCGACGGCGGCCTTGATACGGTCGGGGCGGAAGCCCGACCAGTGCGAGTCGCCGACGACGACGACCGGAGCCTGCTGGTAGCCGAGCCCCTTGATGTACTCGAGGGCGTCAATGTCCTCGGTCACGTCAATGCTGCGATAGTCGATGCCCTGTTTGTTGAGGATACGGTAGGTCGCGTCGCACTGCGGGCAACGGGGCTTCGAGTAGACGGTGATCGTCATCGGTATCTCCTCTAGGGCTATGAGACGGGGCTGGCAAGCCACGAATCGGTGGTGTTCGTCGTTTTGCGGAAGGTCGCTGTGAAGTTGTCTCAACACTACACCTTGTGGCACTTCGTCTCCACGAACACAAGATGTTGTGTTCCTTGCTTCTGCGTATTTTCTTGTGGATGCTGCGCCCCAGATCTGTGGGAAGGGTGTTGATGGGGGTGTGGATTCTTCCCCTCATCCTCTCTGCAAGCATGGGCATCTGCGTTCTGATGCTCCACGGAAGGGGCTCAATTCTGCGGAAAATAACATGCGTGTGATTCTTCGTCAGAGTATCCACAGGTGTGGAGGATTGCTACGCACAACAGTGGAAAAGCCTGTGGATAACTGTGGATGTGGATCTGTGGAGACAACAGAAAAATCCTCGACGAACTCGGCGTGTCTCACCTCGAGCATGTGATCCGGGTTCTGAGCCGCACAGGTCGTCCCGCTTGTGATCGCAGGCGCTCCACACATCACCCGGAGGGACGTGAAGGGCGAAGACGTCCAAGACGCTCTCACAGCATTATGGCCCCATCTTTTCGGCACTCTGACGAGGAAAACTCCACGCTGCTCATACACATTCGTGCCGCTCAGTCCACAGGCCCGGGTGTCGACACAGTCATGCTGAACCCCATCGAGACCCAAGGTGCGCGTGGAACGGTCCGTCTCGACGCGCGTTGAAGGGCCCGTGTCTTGTTCAGACCCTCATCCGTGTGGAACAGGTGCTCTGTTCAGCACTCGACGACGTTGACGGCCAGCCCGTCCTCGGAAGTCTCCTTGTACTTCGAGAGCATGTCGTTACCGGTCTGGCGCATCGTCTCAATGACAACGTCGAGGGACACCATATGCCGCCCATCGCTCCACAGGGCCATGCGGGCGGCATGAATAGCCTTGACCGCGGCAATCGCATTGCGTTCAATGCAGGGGATCTGCACGAGTCCCGCAACCGGATCGCAGGTCAGCCCTAAAGAGTGTTCCATGGCGATCTCCGCCGCGTTCTCCACCTGCTCGGGCGTTCCCCCAAGGGCCTGCGCCAAGCCCGCTGCCGCCATCGCTGAAGCCGAGTCCACCTCTCCTTGACATCCGACTTCTGCGCCCGCGATCGAGGCATTCGTTTTAATGAGCGCACCGATCGCGGTTGCCGCCAGGAGGAACTCGTGGACCGCGTGGCGCCTGCGGAGCGCGGCCTGTGAGAGAAGAGAGGCGGAGTCCTCCTGTTCCTCGCGAATCGGATGCACGCCGATCCTCATGTGCTTCAGGGGAGCGCTCGCCCGTCCGAGTCCACTCGGAGCCGAGGGCGTGCCCCTGTCCGCCCCGGCCTCCGGACAGTAGAGGACGAGGTAGCCAAGGACTGCTGGGATCACTCCTGCCGCCCCATTCGTCGGCGCTGTGACAACGCGGTGGCCCGCGGCATTCTCCTCATTCACTGCGAGCGCGAAAAGGGTCACCCAGTCCATTGCTCGCATCGGATCTTCGGGGGCGCACACCCAAGGGGAGCCCGAGGCGGGCACGCCCGCGCTGGAAGATGTGCCTTCGAAGAGCCTTGTGGCGAGGCCCTGAGCTCGGCGCGGCACATCCAATCCGCCGGGCAGGATTCCGCTCGTAGAAGTCCCGGCGTCCACGCACTCGAACATTGTGTTGGCGATGAGATCGAGATAGTCGTCGAGTTCCTTGCGTGGGCGCACCGCCTCTTCGTTTCGGCGCACGAGTTCGGCGACCGAAAAGCCCGAGGCTTCGCAGGCTGAGAGAAGCTCTGCTCCAGTGGTGAAGGGGTGGGGTGCGGGCACATCCATATTGAGAGCCGCTTGCCCTGCGGCCAAGGACTCGACCCCGAGCGGGTCCTCGGTAGTGTGGACCATGACGAAACCGCCGCCCACCGAGTAGTAGGTGCGCTTGAGAATGATCTGCTCTTCGCGCTCCGCGCTCGGGTGGAGGCCGTGAAGCTCCGAGTTCGAGGGGACAGCGTCTTCACCTTCTCCACCTGAAGAGTGCTCCTCGCCTCGCGTGCAGGTTCCCTTCCTCCTCCAGGCCGTGAGGGTGAGGGCATTGACGTGGTAGGGCAGGCGGGTGCGAGGAATGAATCGGATGTCGCTCGCAATATCGAAGGGGATGGTGCCACCTCCTGACAGGGGCAGGCGTGCGGTGGCGGCGATAGTGGGAAGGAGGGACTCGACCTCGTTGATGCTCACGCTTTCGGGCGCGTATCCGGCCAGGCCGAGCAGGACCGCGCGGTCGGTGCTGTGCCCGCGCCCCGTCGCCCCGAGCGAGCCGAACAAGTCGATGGCGATGCGAGCGGGGGCGCGATCGGGATCGGCGGCGGTGTCGAGGTCGGCGAGTTCCACGGCGAAGGCGCGCCCGGCCCGCATCGGGCCGACCGTGTGCGAGGACGACGGGCCGATGCCGATGCGGAACATGTCGAACAGGGAGAGCGGGTGGGCGGCGTCCTCGGCCGCGACCTCGCCGGACACGAGAGCCGCGGGCGTGGCGCGCCCGGCGTCGAAGCGCTCGAAGGAGGCGTCCGCCTCGAGTGCCGGGCTGTCGGCGGGGGTCATCCGTTCATCCATGCCGACCATTGTCCGTCCTCATGAGGGTCTGCGTGTCTCTATCGCGAGGCAGTGCCCCCTCCGAAACCCGTCCTCTTTCTCCGTGAAACCCGTCCGAGGGCGAATGCGGCGCGGCCCGTAGACTTGGAGACATGACCGAACCCCTTCGCCTGCCCGAACGCGTGCCCGTCGACGCCGTCATCCAATGCGCCATGGACATGGAGGCCGCACCCGTCCTCGCCGCCCTCGACCCCGCCGGCGCCGACGCTCCCCAACGCATCGAGGTCGGTCAAGAGGGCGGGGCCGTCCGCTCCTTCACGCTCGGGACGCTCGCCGGGCGCCGCGTGCTCGTCGCAGTGTCCGGCATCGGCCTGGCGAACTCCGCCGCCGCGACCGCCCGCGCCCTCGCCCTCGTCGACGCGCCCATCGTCATCGCCGCCGGAACCACCGGGGGGCTCGCCCGAGACATCGAAGTCGGGCAGGTCGCCGCCGGAACCTCCACGATCTACGGCGCCGCCGACGCCACCGCCTTCGGATACGCGATGGGCCAGATCCCGCAGATGCCGGTCGACTACAGGTCGTCGGACGAAACCGCCGCGCGGGTGCGCGCCCTCGCCGACTCCTTCGACGCGCCGGTGCGGATCGGGCGCGTCGTATCCGTCGACTCCTTCGTCACCGCGCCCATCGCCGACCCGGTCCGCGCGAAGTTCCCCGACGCCATCGGCGCCGACATGGAGACCTGCGCGATGGCGCAAATCGCCTGGTCGTGCGGTGTCGACTGGGTGAGTCTGCGGGCCGTGTCCGACCTGTGCGGGCCGAGCGCCGACCAGGACTTCCACATGGATTCCGAGGCCGCCGCAGAGATCAGCGCCCGCGCGGGCGCCGCCTACCTCGCCCTCGCCTGACCCTCGAACCACGCACAAGTTGATGCTCGAACCACGCACATCTTGTCCGCCCCGCCCGTCCTTCAACGCCAAGGAGCCCCGAACATGACCCGAGTCCTCATGGTCTGCACCGGCAACATCTGCCGATCCACCATGGCCCACCAGGTGCTCGCCGAAGCCGTCGAGGCGGCGGGCCTGGACGCGCAGATCCACGTCGATTCGGCCGGGGTGTCCGACGAGGAACGGGGCAATCCCATCGACCGGCGGGCCGCTCGGGTCCTGCGCGAGAACGGGCACGACGTCCCGGACCATTGCGCGCGCCAAGTCGGCCTGCACGAGCTCGGCGAGTGGGACCTCATTCTCGCGATGACCGGGCACCACCTGGCGGCGCTCAATCGCCTCCGCGACCGGGCCGGACTGCGCGGACAGGATCGCCCGGACATCCGGCTCTTCCGCGACTTCGACCCGCAGGCCCGGCCCGGCGACATGGACCTGCCCGACCCCTGGTACGGCGACTACTCCGACTTCGTCGAGACCCTCGAGGTCATCGAGCGCACGACCCCCGCAGTGCTCGAGCATCTTCGCGGGCTCTGAGGAGCGCAAGGGCTCTGAAAGGCGTCGCCCGAGGCCGAGCTCGACGGACGCGCGCGAGCGGATGTGCGTGGTTCGAGCCTCAACTTGTGCGTGGTTCGAGGGTCAGACGAGGGCGGAGGCCTTCGTCTCGCGCAGCAGCAGGCCCGAGGCCATCGCGAGGGCGAAGGCGCCGGCGAAGACCGTGAACACGCCGGCCGTCGACATGTGCTGGAGCAGCACCGGCACGGACAGCGGCGCGGCGATCGACGCCAGGCGCCCGAAGCCGGCCGCCCACCCCGAGCCCGTCGCGCGAATCCCGGTCGGGTAGACCTCCGGGGTGACCGCGTAAACCGCGCCCCACGCGCCGAGCGCGAAGAACGACAGGACGCAGCCGGCCGCGATGATGCCCGCCGGGCTCGACACCATGGAGAACCAGAACGCGCCGACGCCCGCTCCGGCGAGGAACGCCACGAGGGTTGCGCGTCGGCCCCACTTCTCGATGAGCCACGCGGCCACCAAATACCCCGGGATCTGCGCGAGCGTGATGATGAGCGTGTACCCGAAGGACTTGGGCAGGTCGATGCCGGACTTCACGAGCAGGCCGGGCAGCCAGATGAACGCGCCGTAGTAGGCGAAGTTGAGGAAGAACCACACGCCCCACAGGCCGATCGTCCGGGCGAGGAACACCGGGTGGAAGAGGGCCGCCACGCCCCGGTTCGCGGCCGCGATCTCGCGTTCGGCCTGGGCGCGGGCCGAGGGCGCAGCAGAGCCGGAATCGGCGTCCGAAGCGGCGGGGGTCGACCCCCACAGGGGCGTGCCCGCCTCGAACTGGGCGACGGCGGCTTCGGCCTCGTCCTCGCGACCCTTGCGTTGGAGGAAGCGGACGGATTCGGGGATGGAGCGGCGCACGTAGATCGCGTAGAGCGCGGGGATCGCGCCCAGGCCGAGCGCCCAGCGCCAGCCGCCCGCGGCCGGGACGATGAAGTAGCCGATGAGGGCGGCGAGCAGCCAGCCGAGCGCCCAGAACGCCTCGAGCAGGACGATGATGCGCCCGCGGATCGCGGCGGGCGCGAACTCGGAGACGAGGGTCGAGGCGACGGGGAGCTCGGACCCCAGGCCCAGCCCGACGATGAAGCGGAACACGAGGAGGACGCCGAGCGACGCGCAGAACGCCGACGCGCCCGTGGCCAGGCCGAAGACCAGCAGGGACAGGGCGAAGACTTGCTTACGCCCGAGCTTGTCGGCGATGAGGCCGCCGAGGGTCGCGCCGACGGCCATGCCCGCCATGCCGATAGACGCGATGAGGCCGGACTGGCCGGGGGTGAGGCTCCATTCCTTCGCGAGCGCCGCGATGACGAAGGAGATGAGTCCGACGTCCATGGCGTCCAGGGCCCAGCCGATGCCGGAGCCGATAACGAGTTTGCGGTGGGCGGTGTTGAAGGGGAGATGGTCGAGGCGTTGGTTGCGCGTCGCAGTAGCCATATGACCAACCCTAGACCATCTCCGATGGGCGGATGTGCACGCGTCCGCGGGGGACGAGGTCGATCGCCTCCAGCCTCGGGCGCCTTTCCGCTTCAGGCCGGGCCTGGGAGATCGTCGGCGGTAAATCGTGCAGGTCGAGGGCGCATCCGTGCGGACCCGGCGCGTTCCGTCATACGGTCGGATGGGCTTAGCGTGCGCCGTCGCTATCGGCCGAGCCCCGCCCGCCCTCGTCGCCCGCCGAAGCACCTCCGCCGCTCAGGGACAGGACGTAACGGCCGGGCGCCGCCGCGAACGCTGCGACGGTGAAGACGAACGCGGCGAGGCCGGTGGCGATGAAGATCCACTCGATCGGCACGCGGTCGGCGAGCGGGCCGAGCACCGTCATTCCGGCGGGCATGGCGAGCACGGCGACGATGCTCATCAGCGAGGACACGCGGCCCATGAACTCCGGTTCGACGGTGGTCGCCACGAGCGTCATGACCGGCGCGGAGAAGAAAGGGATGGCGATGGCGACGACGACCATGATGGCGAACATCGTATACAGACCGATCGTCCTGCCGAGCAGCGGGGTCAGGCCGAACGCTGCGCCGAGGAGCCCGAAACTCAGACACGAGACCATGAGCATCCGCCCTTGATGCCACTTCGCCGCGAGGGTCGCCACGAGGATGCCGCCGATCCCCATGCCTGCGGAGAAGGCGACTTCGATTCCCGTCAGCGCCCAGACTTCGGGGGTGAAGGAGCGGGTGATGAATAGGGGGTCGAGGAAGGTCGGTGCGACGACGAGCAGGTAGATGACGGTGAACAGGACGAGCAGCCAGGCGACGACGCGGTGCGAGCGGACGTAGCGGATGCCGGCCGCGAAGTCCTGGACGAAGGACGCGCCCTCGGCCGCGCCGGAACGAATGGTCGCCACCGGGATGGTGAGGACGATCGCGACGCCGACGAAGGCGGTCACAACGTCGATCCAGAAGGTCGGCACGAGGCCGCCCCACGCGTACACGGCGCCCGCGACGATCGGGGAGAGCAGCATCATCGCCGAGGTCACGGTCTGGTTGATGCCGTTGACGCGCATGAGGTGCGCCGCGGGCGTGAGCTGAGGGAGGAGCGCCGAGACTGCGGGCTGTTGGAACCCCTGGCCGACGGAGCGGACGGCGACGGCGACGAGGATGAGGGCGAGCGATGCGCGCCCCAGGGACATCGACACGGCCAAACCGAGGGTGACGAGGGCGATGAGGGTATCGGACACGGCGATGACGGTGCGCCGGTTCGTACGGTCGGCGAGGGTTCCGCCCGCCAGGGACACGATGGCCTGGGGGACGAACGCGACGAGGGCGTACAGGCCCATGACCCACCCCTGCTTGAGGGTGAGGGTGAGGTGCCACATGATCGCGTACTGAACGATGTTGGACCCGAACAGGGAGATCGTCTGGGCGGTGAGGAAGAGGGCGACGCGGCGCTTCCACCCGGGGTCGGGCTCGACAGGCTCGGTGGTGGCGGTTGGCGCCGACATGACGCTGGGCGCGACCGTGCTCGGTTCGTCGGGCCCGAGGGCGGGGCGGGGATCGTCGCTCACGGCGCAACACTAGCAACGGGTGCGGGCGGCGGCTCGGCGAGGGAGGGCCCGCCTGGTCATTGTGGCGAGGGCGGCCCCGCTCTCGTCCTCGATCCATGCCTCCGCCGCGCCCTCATGGCGAGTGGGCCCGTCCCTGGTCCTCCTCTCACCGCGCATGGATGGAGGGGTTGACGAAAAGTGGAGGGGATATAACCCCTCCACAACTCGTCAACCCCTCCTTTCACGGGGGCGCGGCGCAGGACGAGGTGGCCAACGGCGTTCCTCGTCCCCCACAGGTGCGATGCACGGTGGTTCGCTCCACGAGACCCGGTTCAGTGCACCAACGGGGGATCATCACAGGGGCCATGCCCAACTTGTGCGTGGCTCGAGCCCCAACTTGTGCGTGGTTCGAGCCCCAACTTGTGCGTGGTTCGAGGGTCAGAGGCCGGCGGAGACGATCGCGTCGGCGCGGCCTCGGCACTCGTTGACGAGGGCGATGTTCGGCGCATCCACCGTGCGCACCCAATGCGCGGCCTCGGCGGTCTCGCGCCCGAAGGCCTCATGGCGGGCGATGAGCCGACGGTAGACGAGCTCCTCGGCGGTATCGACGTGGACGAGGAAGTCGATGCGCTCGCGCGCCTCGCGCCAGCCCGGTGCATCGAACCCCAGGTAATTGCCCTCCGTGATGACGACGCCCCGGGCGGGCAACAGGATCGACGCAGCCACGGGTTCATGCAGGTCGCGCCGGTAATCGGGGGCCAGCACCTCGCGGTCGCCCGCCTGGACGCGCGCCAGCAGCGCCGCGTACCCCCACACGTCGAAAGTGTCGGGAGCGCCCTTACGATCATGACGATCCAGCTCGTCGAGGACGGCGTTCGACAGGTGGAACCCGTCCATCGGCGCGATCCCCGCGACCTCGACCTCGGCCGCGCCCTCGAGGATCTCCGCGACGAGCTGAGCGACCGTCGTCTTACCGGTGCCGGGCGGGCCGGTGATCCCCAGGACCCGGATCTCCTCGCCGCAGGCGAGGCGGTGCAGAACGAGGTCGGCGATCTGCTGGGCGACGTTCAACGACGCGAGCGCCCGCTCGCCGCTGTGAGCTCGCGGCGCCTCGACCTCGGCCCCATCCGCCCTGGCCGCCTCGCCGAACGCGCCCTCGCGCACCGAATCGCCCTCGTCATCGGCGGACGAGAACGAATCGAACTCGGGCGCGGGCGTCATCGCGAACGCCTCACGCGGTAATGGTCGGCAGCGTCGACCAGGGGAAGTTGATCCACTTGTCAGTGTGGCGCCACACGTAGTCGGGGTCGATGATCGACACGGGCTTCTTGTAGATGACCGCGCAGCGCGCGTCGACCTTCACCTGCGTCTCGCCGTCCAGGGACAGGCCGTGCTCGTCGATGAGGTCCATGACCATCTTCAGCGTCTTGCCCGAATCCGCGACGTCATCAACGATGAGGACCCGCTTGCCGTTCATCGCGGACACATCCATGAGCGGGGGCAGGAGGACCGGCTCGTCGAGGGTCTCGCCGACCCCGGTGTAGAACTCGACGTTCATCGTGCCGCAGGCCTTGACATCCATCGCGTAGGAGACCGCGCCAGCGGGGATGAGACCGCCTCGGGCGATCGCGACGATCAGATCCGGGATCCACCCGGAGGTGACGATCTGCTCGGTGAGCTCGCGCGATGCCTCTCCGAAAAGCTCCCACGTGAGGATCTCGCGCTCCGGCGCGTCGCTGGCATCTTTGCTGGACTCGAGGCTCATCTTCGGCTGATCGGTCATGTCGCTCCTGTGGATTGAAATCTGCGAAAGTCCCATCGGACCGGAGGGCCCGCATAGGCAATAGCCTAGTCCCCGAGCCCTGTGCCGACGTGACGCGCCGCATCGATCCAAGGGTGGTCGAGGGGAACCATCTTCACCCGGCCCGCGACCTCTTCAAGAGGTACGGGCACAGCCTTTTGAGCCTGCGAGGCGACAGTGAAACCGAACTCGCCCCGAGCAACAAGATCGGCCCCCGCCCCTCCGAGCAGAGTCCCCAGGAGACGATCCTGCGCATCAGGAGTCCCGCCACGTTGCACATAGCCCAGGATGGTGACGCGCGATTCGAGGCCGGTCGCCGCCTCGAGCTTCTCAGCGAGGGCGTAGGCGTTGCCCCGGTGGGATGCGAGGACGGAGGCGCGGTGCTTCTTCGCGGCAGCCTTGCCCTCGGGGGTGTCCGCCTGCTTAATGAGGGATTCCGCGGCGGCAAGTTCAGCTGCTGCAGAGACATCGCGGGCGCCCTCGGCGATGGCGATCACGGAGAAGTTCGCTCCGTGGCGGGCGCGCATTTCAATGGATTCAACGACCTTGTCGACGCTGTAGGGGATCTCGGGCAGGAGGATGATGTCGGCGCCGCCCGCGATGCCCGAGCCTAGGGCGAGCCAACCGGCGCGGTGGCCCATGATTTCAACGATGATGACGCGGTGGTGGCTGTGGGCCGTGGAATGGAGGCGATCAATCGCCTCGGTCGCGATCCCGAGCGCGGTGGAGAAACCGAAACTTGTGTCGGTGTGGGCGATGTCGTTGTCGATGGTCTTCGGCAGGTGGATAACGGGAAGGCCTGCGGCCGCGAGGCGCTGCGCATTCTTCGCAGTCCCGCCTCCGCCGATGCAGACGAGGGCGTCGAGCCCGTCCTTCTCGCAGTTCTCGACAATGGTGGGCACCATGTTGCGTACTTCGCCGTCCACCATCATCTTGTGGACTTTGTCGCGAGAGGTCCCCAAGATGGTGCCGCCGAGGGTGAGGATCCCCGACAGGGCTTTCGAGTCGAGACTGAGGAATCGGTTCTCCGCGAGTCCTCGGATGCCATCCTGGAAGCCGATGAGCTCCATCCCGTAGTGGCCGATCGCGGCCTTGCCGAAGCCGCGGATCGCGGCGTTGAGGCCAGGGGAGTCGCCTCCTGCCGTGAGGATGCCGATGCGCTGGGGCTTTTTAAAGGACGGGGCTTTTGACTTCGACATGGCTGCTCCTCAAGGGGGACGTTCAATGAAAAGGGGCTTCCAAGTGGGTGGATATTTCCCGCAGGAGGCCCACGAGGAAAGCCTCATCATTGATTCCGGCGGCGGATCTTGTTCGAACTCCCCTCCCACAGGCGGGGCCTGCGCTGAAGGAGGGGGAGACGAAGCGCTACTTCTTCGAGACGATAAGCCCGATCTTCGGTCTCGGCGCGGCGAAAGAGTTGATGTGCGCATCCGAGGCATAGCCGAGGGCGAAGCCCGTCAACAACTTGTAGTCCTCGGGAACGTCGAATTCGGCGTCCACGGGGCTGCGCCAGAACGACAGGAGGCCCAGCGGGCATGAGTCGACGCCGCGGACCTTCGCCGAGAGGAACAGGGTCTGGAGCATGAGACCAGCATCCATTGCCGCCCAGGGCATGAAGTCCCCTCGCACGAAAACGAAACCGATGATGGGCGCACCGAAGGCCTCGTAGTTGCGGCGACTGAGTGCGTTACGGCGCTCGCGGTCTTCGCGTCCAATGTCGAGATGCCCGTAGAGTTTCTTGCCGAGGTCGACGCTGCGAGCGCGCAACTCATCGGGGTAGGGGCGCCATCCCTCATAGTCCCCATCGGGCAGTCCCTCGGCGGGGCCGTTCGCGTTGGCGTTCTTGTCCTTCGCCATCTGCGCAAGCCACTTCTTCCAGGCCTCGACGTAGGCGCTGCGCAGACGATCCGCCTGTTCGCCGCTGGCCAGGGCGAGCATGTAGGGGCGGGTGTTCGACCAGCTCGGCGCATTGCTCACGTCCTCGAGGATCGAGTCGAGGACATCGGAGGCAATGGGGTCTGGAAGGAAGTCCCGGACCGAGTGACGGGAAGCTGCAAGGCTGGAAAAGGCGGCGGAATCCATGAAATCACTATACGTTCACAAGACCCACTTGTGAGGCTGTTCACACGAAGAGCAATGTAGTGACCTCGCTGCATTCCTCGAGGCCATGCGGGACGAAGACATCAACATCAAGGCTCTGCTCGGCATTCGCATCAGTGCAGAGGAGGTTCTTGCAAGCATCGCCGACATGTACGGACTGTGATCTGCGCGTTCCTCCTCAGCGTCGAGCCGAGTCAGAATCTGAGGCTCTTGCGGATCTGACGCAGCTCTCGTGTATAGGCCCCACCGGGCACGGCGGCCACGCCTTCGTACTCCCAGGTGAGGATTCTGGCGGGATCGAAGTTGGGGGAGCAAGAACCGCAGGCGCTCACCCTCCTGGGGGCTCGGAACAATCGGCGTTGCGCACCGCAGTGTGGGCAGGTGCCGACCCAGGGCTCAGGGGGAGTGGGCAGGGAGGAAGGCAGGCGGACAGTGTCGGGGGCGCCGAGCATCCTCGCGGTCCTCTTCCACTCCTCATCATGATGGTGCTGCGGTCCGACCAGTGCATGCGCGATCTCATGCAAGATGACACCCCTCACCGTGTCCGGGTCGTACAGATCCGTCAGCGGAGCGGATAAGGTGATCGTCTTCGTCCGGTGCGTGCACGATCCGGCCCTCCTGCGGGCGGAGTCGAAATGGAAACCCCATCCGTGCAGCTCTGAGGCTTCCATGAGGAGAAGCGCCTCTTGGCGGGCGATCTTGCGGTCCACGATCACACCGACTCGATGAGGGCGGCGACCCTCTTGAAGGACACTTTGTTCGGAGTCCCCAGCTTCTGGGCGAACACGGACACTCGCAGTTCTTCGAGGAGCCATCGGGCAGAAGAGATCGTCCTCGCCGATCTGGAATCGTAGGGGCGGCGAGCGGCCAGGGCTTCGGCCTCGGCAAGGCTCGCTTCAAGGGCGTGCAGGCGATCCATGTCCTCCAGATCTCGGTGAAGAGCGCCCGGTGACGTGCAGGCCCTCTCAATACGCACGGCCCCGGCGCGCAGGTAGCGGGCCAGGTGGGGCAGTGCGGACATGGGCGTTTCTACGAGGAAGCCCGGGTGGATGAGGGCATGCGTGTGCTCTTCGACTTCGGCGACGATCGGACGCATGGAGGCTTCACTGTGGCCGCGGATCTGAGAATCGACTTCGGACTGGGCTTCCATTGCGCGGACCACATGCCCAAGAATCTCGTAGACCCGGTCCTCGTGGATGTTCCGGCAGCGCGCGAGTAGCTCCTCGAAGGCTCCGGCGTCGCGGATCGCTCCGGGCCCCGCCTCCCCGCTCAACTCATCGACGAGGGAGAGAGCCGAGGCTAATTGCGCATCATCGACGAGGGCGGCCGTGTCCTTGTAGGGCGAGGCCGCGAGCATGAGGGCTTGGCGTCCCGTCCAGCGGGTCGTGACGCGGGTCCGTTGGAGGCGAAGCCTGAGGAGGAGCAGTCGAGCAAGGCCTTCTCGGTGTTTGCGCTCCGCTTCGTGAGGGTTCGCCATGACGCGCACTCCCGCAAGCGGATTCGCAGCATCGCCCTCGGCGACGAGCGCAGGGAAGGCCCTAAGGGTCGCCGAGGAACCGGGGGATTCAATCGAACGGGGAAGGGGCGTTTCGGGGAAAGCGGTGAGGGCGTCGAGGTGAAGGCCCGCGGACATGTGGCCGTGAGGAACTGAGACGCTAGGCGATCCGGCGTGCGCGGCTTTGCCGCCAGGCGTGCGTGGAGGCGACGCAGTGTGTGAAGAGTCGTGTGAAGAGGGGAGTGTGGCCTGTGGGCCTTGAAGCTTGTGTCCCCGGGTGGAGTCAGGGTCTGCGAAAGTCTCTTGGCCTGAAGAGCTGTGTTGAGAAGCGGTGTCCTCTAAGGAAGCGGCGCTGTGGTCTTTGAGGCCGGGAGTGCCATTCTGGCCTGAAAAGCCCTTCCGGCCTGAAACGGGGTGGCCGCTGGGGCCGGGAGCGCTCAGCGCCGAGGAGGCAGTGGAGCGAGGGCGACCTCGGCCCCGACGCCCAGAACGATCACGAGAAGCTTCGAGCATCGCTTCGGCGACCGCTCCTCTCACCGCCGAACGGATGGCCTCTTCGGCTCGGCCCGCCAATTCTCGCTGAAGATGGACGAGATCAGTGCCAGCGCCGATCTCGACGCCGTGGGAATCGAGGACGACGAAGGTCATGAGCAGATGAGGGGGCAGCTTGCCGCGGGCATGCGACAGATCCGATTCAGACAGTTCGACGCCGCGCAGGACTCGGATGGCAGTCGCAAAGGCCTTCTCAAAAGGTGGGCGCTTGTGGGACCAGTCGATTGTGGAGGGGCCCGTGTTCGAGGGATTCGAGGCCGTCGCCGCAGCGGAGTGAGTCTGGGGTGCAGCGGAGTCTGTCTGTGCCGCAGCAGAGCCCGGCAAGGTTGCAGCGGAGCCCGGCTGGTCCGTGGCGGAGTGGGAGGCTGGGCTCGTTGGGGCCGAGTCCAGCACTGTGGGGGCTGAGTCCGCTCCTTTCCCAGCTGCGCCATTTCGCCCAGGGTTCTTGTGAGTAGAGGATTTGTCCTGTCCTGAGCGGCTCGCATGCCCCGTGGACTGACTCCAGCGGGCGAGGCGATCCATTGCTGCGTCAAGACTCATCGGATCCGGGGCCTGTGCATCCTCCTTCGTAGGCACTGACGACCCCGATTCGCTGGGGTTGAGCGAACCTGCGAGAGCCTTCTCAATCCATGCAGCGGCCCGGGCTCCGACCTCGGGCGCAGGCGCGAGGAGGCGCCGCTTCGCCTTGGGCAGAGCGCGGATCATCTCTGTGATGAGCTCTTCGCGCATTCCGGGTACGAGCCAATCAGTGCCCTCATCGCTCACCCGCTCAAGCACCTCGATCGGGATGCTCAGCGTGACGCCGTCACGTGAGGAGCCGGGGGTGAAGGCATAGGACAATTCGAGTTCGAGCCCCCCGCTTTCCCAGGTGTCCGGGAAACCATCACTCGCTTCTCCGACTCCACGAGGAAGCAGCAGGGAGTCCGTGTAATCAAGCAGCTCGGGATGGCTTCGCCGCTCGTTCTTCCACCAGCGGTTGAAGTGGGCGGCAGAGACGATATCGTCTGGGATCAGCTCGTCGAAGAAGGCGAAGCGGGCCTCTTCATCGGCGACAAGGCCATGGGTGCGCGAGCGGAGCCTGTTCGACGAGCTCGTCATTGTGGGCCTGGAAGCGATGGCGTTCACGCCATTCCCCCGCCACGAGGGCGTGGCGGATGAACATTTCGCGCGCCAACTCGCGGGCTGTAAGAACTGAGTGCGCTGTGAGATGTGGCTGGGCTTGTGGAGTCGAGGCCGAGGGCGCGGGCGCCGAAAGCGGGGGTGCCGACTCGAGTTCGGCCTCATTCTTCGGCGCGGCCTGTGCTTTCGCCTCAGCTCGTGTGTCCGCTTCTTCCTCGCGCCGTGTGCCCGCTGGTGGTTTGCTCCGTGCCTCCGGTTGCGGTTCGTTCGGTGCGCCCTGCTTTCGTGGGGCTTGGCAAGAGGGATCTTCGACTGTGTCCTTCCCAAAGCCTCGCGCCCCTAAATCCGCATTCGCTCCATCAACAGCACTCCCAAAGTTTGCAGCGCCTCCGAGTGTTGCGATGACCGCAGAGTCTGTGGCGCCTTCGGAAGAGGAGGAAACGCCCGGGGAAGCAGTCCCGGAAACAGCTGAACCCCCGGAGACATCAGAACCGGAGAGGGCTGCGGTCCCGGAGAGTGAAACAGGGGCGGAGACAGCGCCTTCGTCTTGCGCACTTGAAGCGTCAGGCTTGTCTTTCCCTGCGCGAGCAAGAGCCATGGCCAGGAAATCACGGCCAACAGAGCCCAACTCCCGGCCCGATCGACGCTCATCACCGGCCCCCACGAGGCCCTGCGCAAGACCGGCAAGAGTCCCCGCAGTGACGACCCCGGTGTTGTGCGCCCCGCCCTCGTCGATCACACTGTCCCCGAGGCGGGCGAGCAGTACCGGGCGCTCCGCGACCAGGGTCAGGCCGTAGAGCAAGAGCTTCTCCTTCGCCATCGCTGCGCCCTTGGAAGACGACCAGTAGGGCTCGGAATAGACGCGCTTCAAAAGATGAGTCGCGAGGGGCTCAACCCACGCCGGGTCGATGCGCGCAACCGTGCGGGCGAAAAGCCGAGAAGTCTCCACCAGCTCCGCCGTCATCACCCACGCCGGATGCGAGCGGGCAAGCCCCGAACCCGGCCAAATCGTGAAGCGTGCTCCTCGCGCCCCCTGGTAGTCGCGCTTCGCCTCATCCCAAGAACCAAGATTCGACAAAAACCCGACAAGCATGGAACGGTGCACATCATCGGCGTCAACCGTCCTCGACCCCTGAGTGAAAGAGACGACCGCGCGAGCCGCAGCATCTTGCGCTCCCCCGTACTGAGCGGCCTCAATGACATCTGCCGGAGAAGGAAGAGCCAAGGGATGCACGATGAGATCCAAAGGCCGCGCCATCTGCTGGAGCTGGACGACGACATCCCTCCACTCGCGGAAACGCAGGTAGTGCAAGAACTCCGCGCGGCACAGTCGCCGGAACTGCGAGCCCGACAGATCACGCTGCTGAACATTGAGGTAGCGCCACAGATTCAGGTAGGTGATGAAATCCGAATGCGGGTTCGCGAAGCGCGCATGCGCCGCATCCGCAGCCTGCTGATGTTCAAGAGGGCGCTCGCGGACATCCTGGATCGATAGGGCTGCCACAATCACGAGGATCTCCGAGGCGCAGCCATTCGCATCGCCCTCAAGGAGGATACGGCCAAGCCTCGGGTCGATCGGCAGGCGTGCGAGGTCGCGGCCGATGGGGGTGAGGCGATGCGTGGTACGGCCAGAATCGTCCTTCTCCTCGCGAAGCGCCCCGATTTCAACAAGAGAGGCGACCCCGTCCCTCACGGCCCGGTGTTCGGGGGCATCAAGGAAGGGGAAGTCGGCGACGGAGCCGAGGCCGAGGGCCGCCATCTGCAAGATCACGGACGCGAGGGAGGTACGGAGGATCTCGGGTTCAGTGAAGCGCGGGCGCGACTCGTAGTCGCCTTGGGAGTACAAGCGGATTGCGATGCCGTCCGCGACGCGGCCGCATCGACCGGCCCTCTGGTTCGCGCTGGCCCGGGAGATGGCTTCGATGGGGAGGCGCTGCACTTTCGTCCGGTTGGAATAGCGCGACACTCTCGCAAGCCCCGGGTCGATGACGTAGCGGATCCCCGGCACCGTCAGGGAGGTCTCGGCAACATTCGTCGCGAGAACAACGCGGCGCAGGAGGTGCTCTTCGAAGACGCGATGCTGCTCGGCGGCGCTCAGACGAGCGAATAGGGGCACGATCTCGATTGAGCCGGGCAGAGCTTTCGCGGTGTCTCCCGCGCGAACACCGCGCGTTCCGAGGTGATCGAGGAGGGCCTGCTCTGTATCGCGAATATCGCGTTCGCCCGGAAGGAAAACGAGGATATCCCCTTCGCCCTCGGCGCACAGTTCATCAACGGCATGGCAGATCGCGCTTTCAACATCAATGTCTTCGCCCAAGCCATATCCGAGGGTCGGCAGATCATCATCAAGATCTTCGAGGACGAGCTGGGTGGCATCTAGCCCGGGGGTGAAAACGAAGGCTGAATCATGAGTGGAGGCCGCATCATGTGTGCAGACCGTGTCCTCCTCGGTGGCTTTTGCCAGGGGCTGCTCGGTCTTCAAGGCATGCTCCGAAAGAGGCGAGCTGAGCGGGCGGGCAGCGAGCCCCGAGAGTGAGGAAGAATCCTCAGCGGATGAGGAGGATTCCTGAGAACTCGTCGAGGTCGAGTACGAGGAGACGACATCGGCGGCGAGGGGTCGGTATCGGATCTCGACGGGGAAGGTCCGGCCGGACACTTCAATGACAGGTGCGGGCTCAATGAGGCGCCCCCGCCCCGGAGTGCCTTCCCAGCGGCCGAAGTGCTCGGCGAAACGGGCCGAGTCGATCGTTGCCGAAGTGATGATGACTTTCAGGTCCGGGCGGGCTGGCAGCAGGCGTGCAAGATATCCGAGGATGAAGTCGATGTTGAGGCTGCGTTCGTGCGCCTCATCAATGATGAGCGTGTCGTAGCGGCGCAACAGTGGGTCGGATTGGATCTCCGCGAGGAGGATGCCGTCCGTCATGAGTTTCACGAGGGTCGTTGGGCCGACCTCGTCGGTGAAACGCACCTGATAGCCGACGACCTGGCCGGGCTCTTTGGAGACTCTTTGCCCGAGCTCTGCGGCGATGCGGTCCGCAACCGAGCGGGCAGCGAGCCTGCGGGGCTGGGTGTGTCCGATCATCCCGGTGACGCCTCTGCCAAGTTGGAGGCAGATCTTCGGCAGCTGGGTCGTCTTGCCCGAGCCGGTTTCACCGGACACGATGACGACCTGGTGGTCGCGGATCGCGGCGGCGATCTCATCGCGCCGGGCGGATACGGGCAGATCCGGGTAGTCGATGACGGGGATCGCGGCTGCGCGCTCGGCAAGGCGTTCAGGGGTGAAAGGCTGGAAGGCTCGGGCTCGCTCTGACTGGGGGCGTCGGGTACGACGGGTTGTGCGAAGCTTGTCGCCCCTCTCGTTTTCCTTGCGTCCTGCCCCACGGCGCTCTTGCGTGCGCTTCGCAAAATGCGCAGACTTCTTGGCGTTCCTGCGCCCGGGGTGCTGTTCGCGCCGCTTCGATGCTTCGCCCGACTGCAATGTCCCGTCCTGCTGTGTTGTTCTCGCCTGGGGTGTTGCCCCGACCCGAGGTGTCTTAGCGGTGGCCTGGGATGCCTCTTTGGTGGCTTTGGAACGGGAGTCGTGGGGTGTCTTTGAGTCGGTGTGCCGACCTGGGCTTGGGGTTGGTCTTCCGGTGATGTGCGGGCGTGAGGCTGATCTTGCTGTGGTCTGCGGGCGTGGGTTATGTGGCCCTGCGAGAGTGCGTTGACTTTGGGTTGATCCTCCGGTGATGTGCGGGCGCGACCCCTTCGGCCCCGCTGGGTCGCGAGGGTCGGGGGCTTTCGAGGAATCGGGGGCGTTTCGCACCCTGGAAGTCTACCGAGCACAGTCCACGGAGGCTCGGCGCAGCCGCTTCGGGGGATCAATGTCAAAGGGGATGCCTGGATTGAGAGCCTCGTTCAAGGCGAGTCTTCACCCGACTTCATCCTTCACCAGTCGACCTTGAGTGCGCTGGCCTCTGAGACCTGCACGAGAGCCGGAAGCTGTTGGCACCTTTCAGCGGGTCGATCCCTACTTCTTCTTCATCCTCGGGCGCAGTTTCGGGACCTCGAGATGCTTGATCGCTCGGAGCATGAATCGATCGAAATGAGGGACGGTGAAGGCCGCGAATCCGTGCTCGGGCGTGTAGAGCAGACCCATATTGATCAGCTTGGCGCGTACTGGAGCGAGGTTGTTCGACGTGCGGCCCATCTTCTCCGCGACATCTGAAGCCTTTTGCGGCTCGGGCCCGAGCTCTGCCATTGCGCGCATGTAGGCGCGTTCCAATTCTGTTGCACGATCGAGTCGCACGCGGAAGAAAGACTCGTCGAGCTTTCCCTCATATGCGGGAAGAACCGTCTCGATGTCGTCGAGGCGTATGCGATCCTCTTGTGCCGTGGTCCAGACCGCGTACCCGAGCTCTTGCAAAAAGTACGGGTAGCCTCCGGTGATCTCGACAGCACGTTCCAGAGCATCATCGTCAAAGATGACGCCTTCGCCTTCTGCAGGTTGGATCAATGCGGACTTCGCATCTTCAGTATTGAGGTTTCCGATCGTCGGGAACTTGAAGAGGCGCTCCGCATAGGACTTCGCATCGCCAGCCAGTTCAGCGATCTGCGGAAGGCCGGCGCCGACCAGGGTGATGGGAAGACCCCGCTGAACGACCTTGTGGAGGGCCTCGATTAAAGCCTCGAGCTGGAGGGGGCTGAGGAATTGGATCTCATCGAAGAGGAGGACGACCCCAGATCCGGCTTCGAGGGCGGCCTCTCCGAGAGAGACGAACACATCGCATAGATCGAGGGCGAGATCCTGGTGATCGGCCTTTCCGAGAACGGCGTCGACATTGAGTCCTGCGGAGAGGCTTCCCGTTTCGTCGATGTTGATGGTGAAGGATTTCAAGACTCCTGCAGCGTGGTTCATGCGTGCGGACCAGCGGGCCTTCGGGCTCAGTTCGAAGAGGGCCGTCCTCAGTTTGCTACCGAGCTCGCGCCGGAACGCAAACTCGTCGTGCTTGCTGACTTCGAGCTCGACGACAGTCCAGTTGTGTTCGAGAGCCGTCTTTCGGAACTGGCCCAGAAGGACGGTCTTCCCGACCCCTCGCAGACCGGTGATGATCATCGATTGCTCGCTCCGTCCCCGTTGAAGTCGGCCGAGCAGGAGCTCGAAGGAACTCAATTGGTCATCGCGTCCGACGATCGCGGAAGGCTGTGCTCCGGCGTTGGGCGTGTAGGGGTTCGTCAGGGCGTCCATGACGTAATTTTACTCAGTTTATCTAGAGTTATCTAGATCAGATAAACCTGAGTAACATTGGTAATGTTCTGGGTCCCCAGCCGCCTACCCGCGGATCCTGTGCTGCTCCGCCTCAGTACACGGCCTTGCCGATACGCCTGAGGTTCCTCCGGGAATACTGTGCTTCTCATCGGATAATGTCCCCATGCACGCCCTTCTCGCAGGCCTGACGACCCTTGACGTCATTCACGCGCTCGACCACGAGCCGGACACGACGAGGAAGACCACCTCAACGAATCACGCGATGTCTGCAGGAGGGCCAGCCACGAACGCTGCCGTGACGATCGCGGCCCTCGAATCCCTCCGGCCCATGCCTTCCTGCGCCCCAGCCTCGTCAATCACTTTGCTCAGCGCAGTGGGGGAGGGGACGATCGCGGGCATCCTCGCCGCCGACCTTGAAGGGTGCGGGGTGAGCGTGCTCGACGCGAGCGCAGCCGATTCGCCCGTGAGCGCACCCGCGATCTCCTCCATCATTGAACATCCGGGAGGGCGCATGGTCGCCTCAACGAACGCGCGGATCAGCGTGGATGCTGAAAAAGGGGAGGCACTCCTCGCCGAAGCCCTCGACAAGGTGGGCAGTCCGGATGTGGTGCTCGTTGATGGGCACAACCCTTCCCTCGCGAATCTCGTTCTTGGCGTCGGAGTCGCCCCTGAGGGCGGGGTGGGCGAAGACCCCTTCGCGCGTCTTGAAGAAAAGCCCTCTCACCTGCGGATATTGGATGGAGGTTCCTGGAAGGAATGGTTTGTGCCGCTCCTTCCTCTCGTGGATGTGGCTGTGGTGTCAGCAGACTTTTGTCCGCCCCTGCTCGAACGCCCGGAGATTCACGGCGTCGCAGGATTCTTGCGCGGCTTCGGTATTACGCGCGTGGTGCGCACCCGCGGCCCCGAACCCGTTGAATGGGTCTGGGACGAGAGACAGGGCACGACTGCCGTCGACGAGGTCGAGGCGCTGTCCACCCTCGGCGCCGGTGACGTCTTCCACGGGGCTTTCGCCTGGGCGCTCGGCATCCTGCACGAGGAAGGGCGTGAAATCCTGGAAGACCCCTCAAGACTCATCGCCTTCGCCGCCCGGATCGCAAGTGTTTCGACGAGCGTGTTCGGCACTCGTTCGTGGCGCGATGACCCGCGAGTCGTGGAGGCGGTCGAAGAGTTCCTGAGCTTCTCGGAGGTCGAGGACCTGAGGCGGGGTTCGGCACCTAAATAGGTGTGAAGCCGGGGTTCGGCACCTGGAGGGGTGTGAAGGGGACGGATCAAGATGGATTCATGTCCTGTGCCACCAGGGAGTATCGGGTTCCGCGCCTGGTACCACTTCGAACGGCGAGACCGTGATCGACCAGCTCCATGAGCTCGCGTCGCGCCGTCGCCGAATCGACCCCAAAGCGTTGTCGATAGTCGGAATTGGCGATGGGACCGCCTCTGCGCATGAGGAGGAGCGCTTCGCGCTGGCGAGGCGAAAGCTCGAGTGGAGCAAAGACTGATGCGAGCCATTCGAGATCGTCGTCCGAATGCAACGCGTGATTCGGGAAGAGCACGGTGAAACGGAGGCCGTCGTCAATGAAGACTGGCGGAGTGAGACCGGCGCTCTCCAGCGCGTCGCGGGTCGCCCGGATTCCCGTGCCGAGAGCTTCGATGACGCGCCCATGCCGCCCGCTCGCGTGCCTGCAGATCGTGTACAGGTATTCGTTGACAGCAGAACGACCACGCCCGAGGCGATCGAGGCTAATGCCCCATAATCCGCCGGGACTTGTCAGGACGAGCCCACGTTCCGTGAGTCGGAGATCGACCGGAACTCCGACCGTTGCGGGTGAGAGATCACGATGGACGAGTGCGTTCGCAACGACCTCGCGAACGGCCTCAAGCGGAAGCGGGTACTCCCTCACCCCCCGTCCGTCGTGCGTCACGACTTCTGTTGCCCCGAGGACTCGGGCGACCCAGTCGAGAGCCTCGTCGAGTATGTCAGGGATAGACCCGGTGAGGTCCTGGCGAGCGCGCGACCGTGCTCCTTCGGTGAGGAGGCCCTGATCGGTCACCGCGGCGCTGAGGAACAGATGGGGCAGGAATTGCTGAGGGTATAAGCCGAGTGCGTACAGGCCTGCGACGGTAGTCTCGCCGTCCCGAGTAAGGACGTTCAGGAGGTGGAGGATGTCGATGTCGCTCGTGTTTCTCAATCGCGGTGTCGTTTCCCTCGCCGATGCGATGAACGAGGCGAGAGCGTCCGGGTCGAGGTCGTGGATCGTCGTTCCGGGAACGGGAGCGATGTCGTCGCGCGGACGCTCCCTTCGGCGGATGAACTGTTGTTCGTCCTCGCGGGACATGGCTTCGTCCCCGTCGAAGACGCGAACGTAGGCCTTGCCTGACTTGTTCCAGACGCAGGGCTTCTTCGACAGGGGAGCTTCTTCGACCTGGATTGCGACGAGGGTCTTTCCTGAGACTTCAACGCACTCGACTCGAACGGAAATCGGCGGGGTGAATCCTTTTCGAGCCTGATCTGAGGCGCGTCGCGCGTAATCGGCTGCGACCGCGGGGGATAGGCCGACGAGGGGGTCCTCTTGTCGTTCATCGATGCCGAGGAGGATGAGGCCGCCGCCCGGCAGGTTGGCGAGCGCCGAGAGGCTGGGGCCGAGGGCTTGGGGGGAGTACTCGGAGAAGGTCTTCGCCTCGACATCGAGGCGGTCTCCTCTTTCGAGGTTGAGGCGGACGAGAGCTGATCGTGCGCGGTCTGCCAGGGAATCCATGGAAGCGCCCCCAATTGCCTGTTTGATGAGATTCTTATCAAAGATATCTCATATTAAGGGCGAGTTATGTTTAACTCATTTGAGTTATGTCAATCCACAGAGTTCATATCCGAGGTGCTGAGGGGCTCCCGGGTGGTGCGCAAGCCCCGGAGTCCCTGGCCTCCTCGGAGGTCTCGTGCCTGGGGTGGGGTTCGGTGCTTGAACGGGTGTGAAGGGGCCACAACTGGTCGAATGGAACGGCTGGGCGCCCCCACATCACCGTCCGCGCACGACAGGCACCCAGCGCTTTACCCACTCGAGGGAGGGAGCATCCAAAGCCTCGACGTTGATGCTCTCCCCGAAGAACGCGTCTTGCGCGACCTCCACGCGAGACCCATCAGGCAGAAGAGGGAAGGCCTCCTGCGTCATCTCCAAGAGACCGAATTCTGCATCCGTCGCATCGTGAATGATGAGCGTCGGCTTATCGAGTCCGTCGAGAAGCTTATTGGCATCACCCATCGACAAGTCGGCGAGAGTCTGCTTCGAAATCGTGAACGGTCGCCTCGTCGATGCGGAATCATCGGGGATCGAGGTCGCGCCGATCTGTTCGAGATCGGCCAGCTGATCCTCAGAGAAGATCTGCCTCCAGTCCACCGACATCGGTCCGATCCGGGGCGAGGAAAGGATGTAGGTGAGAACAGCTTTTGGCCTTGCAGTCAGTGCGACGCTCGCCCCGAAGGAGTGCGCGTGCACGGTCTGACGCGAGTACCCCTGATCGGCGAGCCAGCCCGAGGCTGCTCGCAGGTCCTCAACCTCAGCTTCGAGGGTGATGATCTCGTCACCGGACTGCCCATGCCCCGAGTAGTCGAACTCGAGGGTCGCGTATCCGGCGGCGCGGTACTGGCGTGCGAGACGGTCGAAATGCTCAGCGGAATGGCGATCAGCGAGGAAGGAATGGGAGAAGAGGACCGCCGCGTCCACCGAATCGACCGGCGATACGAAAGTTCCTGCAAGTGTGACGCCGCGGGGAGTGAGGATCCTCGTTTCAACCATCCTTTTACGGTAGCGGTCACTTTCGACGAGGCAAAGAGGTTTCTCGCTCAGCGCACATGAGTAACCTGCGTCGCCCGCTCCTCGCAGGCTCCAGGAGCGAGGAAACGCTGGGAGCAGGTCAGAAGTCTGGGCGATTGAGAAGAGAGCACTGCGGGATCGAAGAGCGGCGCCAAGGCCGCTAGGCTTAAAGCGGATTCACGCCCCGTGCAGGGGCGACGATTGGGCGTCGCCCCGCTACAGATATGACGAGGAGAACTCATGGGAACCAAGTTCGGACTGCTTCTTGGACTGGGTGCCGGATACGTGTTCGGCACTCGCGCGGGCCGCGAACAATACGAAAGGATCCGCCTCGCCGCTTCGAAGATTCGTCGTTTCCCCGTGGTCGCCAAGCCTCTGGACAGCGCCGGTGAGAAAGTCTCCAACATTGTTCGCGCCCAGGGTGAGCGCGTCACCGACAAGGTCGCGGACGCGGTGAAGGAACGCCTCTTCGGTGCGCCCGCCACCCCTCGTGAGGTCGATCTGCGCTTCGAGGACGAGGGCCCAAACAGCCGCTGAGCGCATGACGATCCCAACACCTCATTCCACTCCCTCCTCTCCGTCCGGACGCGAGGGCAATACCCCTCAAGGAGTCTCCTCCGATTCGGCTTCAGCCCCCCGCTCGGAGCCGACTCGCCAACAGATTCGCCGCTGGCGTCGACACCTCGCTGAAGAACGGATGGAGGCCCGCACCTATCGGGCGCTCGCGGAACGCCGAACCGGCTGGGAACGTGAAGTCCTCCTCCAACTTGCCGACGCCGAGCGCCGCCACGAGGAGTACTGGCTCGCCCTCCTCCAAGAACGAGCCCTGCCCGCGCCCCGCCCACCCATGCGAACCCGCTTGTCCGCGTGGCTGGCGCAGATGTTCGGCACGATCTTCATCCTCGCGATGGCGCAGCGCGCAGAGCAACGCACCACCTACGACCTTGACGCCGACGCGACCGCACAAATGGCCGCCGACGAACACATTCACGGGGAAGTGATCCGCGGCCTCACAGCCCGCTCACGCGAAGCACTCGCGGGCACCTTCCGTGCTGCGGTGTTCGGAGCGAACGACGGCTTGGTATCGAACCTCGCCCTCGTAATGGGAGTCGCCGCCACTGGAATGGCACCGCGCCTCGTCCTCGCGACCGGTGTGGCCGGCCTGCTGTCTGGCGCTTTGTCGATGGCCGCCGGGGAATGGGTATCGGTGAAGAGTCAGCGAGAACTCCTCGACGCCTCCATTCCAGACCCTGAAGCACACCAGGCAGTGCCCGACCTCGACGTGAATGCGAATGAATTGGCTCTCGTGTTCCGCGCCCGGGGTGAGAGTCCCGAGGAAGCGGACGCTCACGCCGAAAAGGTCTTCCGCCAGATCTCACGCCCCGCGCTCTCAGAAACAGGGCAGATCGCCGTTCGCGCGGCGCTCGAGGGCGGGAACACCACTCAAGCGGGGGCCGGAGAGCAGATCGGCACGCCCTGGCATGCAGCCGCATCTTCTTTCTGCTTCTTCGCGATTGGGGCTCTCCTCCCGCTGATCCCCTATCTCCTCACTCTGATCGGCCTCGTGCCCGTCGGCCTCGCCGCCGCGATGGCCACAGGAATCGTGGGTCTTGCGCTTTTGGGGACGGGCGGGGTCGTTGGAGTCCTGTCCGGCCAGCCGCCGACGCCGCGCGCATTCCGTCAGCTCTTCATCGGTTTTGGAGCCGCCGCGCTCACCTACGCTTTGGGGTCTCTTTTCGGAGTAGCACTCGCTTAAAGGGTGTGTGTCGCTCACGGGGTGGCAGATATGTCAGGAGTGCTCCCCTGAGGGTTTACGCGCTTTTTAACCTCCGAGCAGGACACTCCTCAGTTCCTGGGATACGCGAAGTGGTATTCGAGGGGCGAGGACGAGGGCGCTTATCTACAGGCATTGTGGAGACGAGACTCGCGTCTTAGCGCGATGCCTATCATGCTTGCATGAGCGAACAGAGGAACTACCCGCCTGAGGCCTATTGCCCCGATGACGGCAAACTGTGGTGGGACCGTGGAACCGCCGATGGGCCTGTCGGCGCCTCGGGGAGTGTCCCTCGAATGGCCTCATGGCTGCGGTGGAATGTCGAGATCGGGCAACGCTTTAGTACTCGTGAACTCCGAAACGTTCTCGGTATCGCTCACGAGCATTTCCAACGACGCCAACGAGAGCTTCGTGAACTGGGATGGACCTACCTTTCTGCAAAAGAGGACCCGAGTCTGGGCGAGGAATGCGAACTCCTCGGATACGGTTGGTGGCCGGGAGAAGGGCCACGACCTCGAAAGTCAACAATCTCGTCAAAGTTGAGGCGTCAGGTCTTTGAAAGGGATGGCAGTCGCTGTGTGATCTGTGGGCGTGCCGCCGGGGAAAAGTACGAGGACGGCGGAGTCGTTGTGCTCACCGCGGGCCATATCATCGCCCATTCACATGGCGGGAGCGCAACTTTGGACAATCTGCAAACAGAATGCCGCCGCTGCAATGAGTCTGCGCGCGCTGACACGGGGACGGCAGCGGACCCGAAGGCAGTGTGTGAATCAGTGAAGTCACTGAGATTCGCGGAACGTATGGAGCTTCTGGAATGGCTCAAGCGTGGCTCGAGGACACGCACTCAGCTCGACCGTGTTTACGACAGTGTTCGTCTCGGTGGTCCCGCAGTACGGGAAGCTGTTATGAGTTATCTACTCGAAGCTTCAAAGAGACACTATCAGCGTACGCCGCCTTCTGAGGAAGGCTGAGAGTCTGCTTGGCGAAATGCCCTGAGGATCGCCAAACCAACAGCTTTTGCAACCGGCGGAGGAAAGGCATTCCCGATCTGTCGACACGCGTTGGTCTTTTTCCCGGTGATCTGCCAGGCATCGGGGAACCCCTGAATGCGCGCCATCATTTTTGGGGTCAAACGTGGTTTGCCTTCGAAATCAGCTTCTGGGGGAGCATCCGCAATAGTTGTCCCCGTGACCCCGAGCTCGCTCCAGGCTTGTCGAGCTCTCGTCGGCCCCAGGTCAGGGCCACCGTGCTTTTTCGATCCTCCCACCAGGGTGGGGGCGATCTTGTTAGCCTGCTGTGCCCATTGAAGCGCCCCAGTCCATCCACCTTCACTCATCAAATCAACAAGGGTTTCACCGACCGTAGGAGTCCTGTCTGGCGCCGGGGTTGGCCAGGTGAAGTATTGCTTATCTGTGTCGTTGAGGGCGACAAGGACTGCCCGAGGACGCAGCTGGGGGACACCGAAATCAGAAGCGTGAACGAGCTTCCACTCCCCCCGATACTCCAAGGCGTCCAATCGTTCGAGAATCTCTGCCCTATAGGAAGTGAACTTCGGATCTAAGAGGCCCCGCACATTCTCGATCATCACTGCCCGCGGTTTGAGTTCTTCAACGAGGTCGATTGCACGATCGAAGAGATTACGTTCGTCGTCCTTGCCGAGCTGTCGTCCAGCAACAGAAAAAGGTGGGCATGGAACGCCGCCTGAGAGAAGATCAACGTTCTTGAGAGAAGCTTCAGGTGCCCACTCATTGAGGTCAGCCTGCAAGATGTTCCACTCGGGGCGATTATGTCGAAGAGTCTGACACGCCCAAGATTCCAGCTCGACGAGCGCCAGGTGGTCAAATCCAGCTTGTTCGAGGCCAAGTGCCTGGCCTCCTGCGCCTGCGCACACCTCCACAGCGGTGTAGGACGAGGCGTGTGCTCTGCTCTTTGTTGGCATGGAAGCGTGTCCTCCTCCGCTCTCATCAGAAGTCCTGCCGGTCCGTGATATGCCCATCGTCTCAGACCCCATGGGCACTTGCGAATGAAGGACGACAGGAGAAGCCCGGAATCGGGCTGTGTGTGACATAGTGCGCGAAGCAGAAGGCGAGGAGCGAGCATCATGATGATTGAGAGGCACAGGAGGATGCGCGTGACCCTGTGAATGTCCGAGAATACGAGCGTGCTCGACGCCCTCAACCACGCGCTTCCCGACCTGTTCCGTGCGATCGACCTCATCGGTGTACTCCTCAACGGCATCATCGGCGGGCGCCTCGCTCGGACGAAACACTTCGACGCGGTCGGCTTCGCGGTACTCGCAATCATGTCCGCACTCGCGGGCGGAATGCTCAGGGATGTGCTCTTACAATCCGGCCCGCCAGCAGCACTCACCGACCCCCACTACCTGGGTACCGCCCTCGTCGGTGCTGGAATCGCCATGCTGTGGAAACTGGACTCGAGGCCGTGGCGCATCGCCCTAGTCATTATGGACGGGATCGTCCTCGGATGCTGGGCCGCAACGGGAACACTGAAAACCCTCCAGGCCGGTTTTGGGATTTTGCCTGCGATCATGCTCGGCGTCATCACCGCAGTCGGAGGAGGAGCGATCCGAGACATTTCGGCCGGCAATATCCCGCAGGTGTTTGGTGGCAACAACCTCTATGCGACGCCCGCGCTCGTCTCCTCGGCGATCATGGTCCTCTTCGAGCTGCGCGGCCTGGGCACGATTGGCATGCTCTTCGCAACACTCGTCGGCTCGAGTTTCACGGTTCTGTCCCATTGGCGAGGCTGGCAACTCCCACAGGTGAGTGAGTGGGAACTGAGCTTCACCTCTTCCCAGTTGCGCTTTCTTTTGGGGGAACGCTCCTCGTCTGGGCGAAGGCTCGTGATCCACGACGCCTGCCCAAGCCCGGGTCAGATCAACAACGAGGACCTTCCCTCCTCGGCTGATGAAACGTCAGCACCGAGTGACGATTCCCCCTCAGCGTGATGTGCGGTCGATTCGCCCAATTTGCCGAGGACGGGGAAATCGTCTCAGCATTCGATCTGGATCTCCTCGAGGGGGACGCAGAACGGCCCCGCTACAACCTGGCCCCGAGCCAGAAAGCCCGAGTCGTTCTTGAACGCTTCGTCGACATCCCCGATGCCACCGGAAGCATCCGGAAACGACTCCTGAGAAAAGGACGCTTCCTCCAGTGGGGTTTCGTGCCACGCTGGGCGAAGACCCCTTCTCGCCCCATGATCAACGCTCGCGCTGAAACGCTCCTCGATAAGCCGATGTTTCGCGCGTCCGCGGCCGCAAGACGCTGCATCGTCCCAGCTAACGGCTACTTCGAGTGGCATCAGCACCCAAAGGCGAACACAAAGATCCCCTACTTCCTTTCCGCCAGCCCCTGCGATCCCCTCCTTGCTTTCGCCGGTATTTATGAAGCCTGGCGTAACCCCCTGGTTCCCTTGGGCGAGGAGGACGCCTGGCTCCTCACCTTCGCGATCCTCACTCGCGCAGCCCCCGATGAACTCGGGCGGATCCATGATCGAATGCCGCTGATCTTGCCCCCTGACATGTGGAACGAGTGGCTTGACCCCGCCCTCAAGGAGCCAGGATGCGTCCACGAAATGATTGGTGCCGTCCCCGACCCTATGCTGCGCCCTAGGATCGTTTCGCCCCGCGTGGGCAAGGTAGATAACGACGATCCGACGCTCATTGTGGAAAACCCCTTGTGAGCGTCCTCAACCAGGGCGAACCGCCCCAGGAAAGGCGCACGGTGGCCACGAGTCAGAACGTGCCCGGAATGACGCTGGATAGCGCAACCGGAGCCCCCACCTCCACAACAGCCCCGAAACGATTCCGCACACGCCATTTGTCGATGATGGCACTCGGCAGTGCGATCGGCGCCGGCTTCTTCCTCGGAACGGGAGTCGCGATCAGCGAAGCGGGTCCAGCTGTCCTCGTGTCCTACGCGCTCGCGGCCCTCATCGCCGTGTCCGTCATGTTCGCCCTGTCCGAACTCGCCTCGGCTCTGCCCTCAACGGGTTCCTTCTCCACGTACGCGGAAGTCGGGATCGGCCGCTGGGCGGGATTCGCATCCGGCTGGCTGTATTGGGCGATGCTCATCATGGTTCTCGGCATGGAGATCACCGGCGCTGCGGGAATCTTCGTCCAATGGTTCCCCTCTGTCCCCCAATGGACGGTCGCCCTCGCGATCGTGATCGTCCTCGGCGGCGTGAACCTCATGGCCGCCCGAGATTTCGGCGAGGTCGAGGCCTGGCTCGCAGGAATTAAAGTCGTCGCGATCATCCTCTTCCTCATTATCGGCATCGCCCTCGTCTTCGGGCTCATCCCTGGGCGCACTGAGCCGGTCGGCCATATGATCATGGGCCACGGTGGTTTGGCGCCGAAGGGTTTCGCGGGCATCGCAATCGGTTTGCTCGCGATTATTACCTCTTTCGGTGGGATTGAGATCGTCACGATCGCGGCGGCCGAGGCCGAGGACGCGAAGTCAGCGATGTCCGCGGCGATCCGCTCCGTGATCGGGCGAATCCTCGTGTTCTACGTCGGCTCGGTCATTCTCTTGATTTGCTTGCTCCCCTGGGATTCGGAGGAGATGCGCAAGAGTCCTTTCGCTGCTCTGCTTAATATGGCGGGCGTTCCCGCCGTTGGGCGCATCATGGAGGCAGTCGTCTTCATCGCGCTCATTTCGGCGTTCTCCGCGAATGTGTACGCTTCGAGCCGCATGGCCTATTCGTTGTCCGCTCGGGGCATGGGCATGCGCTGGCTGCTCGGCAAGAACGCGGGCTCCTTGGGGCGCCGTGTTGAGGCGGGCGCTGCTGTGGATCACGCTGAGGAGATTTTCGACCAGGTTGCCCATAGCGGTGAGAAGGGCGATATCGCTTTGGGTCGCACCCCGAGACGCGCGGTCGCGACCTCTATCGCTTTGGCTCTCGTTTCCGTGGCTTTGAACTGGTTCTTGCCAGAGACCCTTCTTGGCATCCTCTTGAACGCGATCGGCATGGTCCTCCTCATCATTTGGGTGTTCATCCTCATTGCCCAAGTCCGACTCCACCCGCTCCTTGAGGAGAAGGGGGCGATTTCTCTTCGTGCTCCGGGCTGGCCATGGCTGCCGCGCCTCGTCCTTCTCGCCCTTGTTGGTGTGGCGGGCCTGATGGCTTGGGATCCGGCGGCCCGCGCGCAGCTGATCTCGATGACGGTCCTGACGATCATTGTCATTGCCCTCTTCTTCGTGAAGGAAGCAGTGGAGAACAAGTTGAAGTAGAGCCTGGCGGCGCTGCGAGTTGTCGCTTCTTGAAGCAAGCGGAGGCGTTCACGCTTCGCTCGTGACGTCTTGCGATCCGCTCGCCACCGGTAGCCCCGCTGTTTCTTCTCCCTCTGATTGTTTCTGATCCCTCTGGTTGTTTCTTCGTCCCTCCCGCCCTCGTTCTCCACATGGGGACGAGGGCGGAGTCGCAGATGCCTACGCCTCGGAGGAGAATATGCCTCCGCAGGGCGAATGTTTCCCCTCCGCTGAATCTTCGGGCTGCGGAGGGGAAGCATGAGGGAACACAGAGCCGGGAGTGCACGTCGAGTACTCGGAAGGAGAAGAGGAATGCGTCGGCGCAAGGGGCGAAAACCTACTCTTGGGGACTGGATCATTGCTGTGATCGCCGGGATGCTCCTCGTATCCGTCTTCGTCGCACCTGTGCGCACATGGGCTTCGAACGCCGCCCGGGGAGCCGCTGAGCACTGGGGACTGGAACTGCCCTGGGACATGGGGTTTTTCGGCTCGTCCGCCGCAGATCCGCTCGAGGGACTGCCTGATTCACCGGAGATGAATGAACTCAAAGCCCTCAGCGTCCGCGAATCCGAGCGGGGCGGAGCGCCGAAATATGATCGTTCCGAATTCGGCCCGGCTTGGGCGGATGAGGACCACAATGGCTGCGACACGAGGAATGACATTCTCGCGCGCGACCTCGCCAGACCAAGCTTCAAAGAAGGCACGCACGATTGCGTTGTCCTCAAGGGGAGTCTGGCCGAGCCCTACACGGGACAGATGATCGAGTTCCAACGAGGGCAGAACACCTCCTCGCTCGTTCAAATCGACCACGTGGTCGCCCTCGGGGACGCCTGGAGATCGGGCGCCTGGCAGTGGGATGCCGCCTCAAGGCAGAGCTTCGCGAATGATCCGCTCAACCTCCTCGCCGTTGACGGGAAGACGAACCAGGACAAGGGGGCGGCCTCAGCGGATGAGTGGATGCCCCCGAACTCCGCTTTTCACTGCGAGTACGCGAGACTCCAGGTTGCCGTGAAATCGAAGTGGGGCCTGTCGGTCACGCAGGCGGAGCGCACGGCCCTCGCACGCGCCCTCGCCACCTGCGAGTGAGCCTGAGGGCTTTCCCGACGAAGGGAACGGAAGACGAAAAGGCTGCGGGCTGGGCGCGAACAACTCCGGCGCGGGCAAGGGGGCTCAGAGCCATCCCTTCTCAGTCGCGAGGCGAAGGGCCTGCGCCCGTGTACGGGCATTCGTCTTCAACATCGCCGATGAGACGTGATTGCGGACCGTTCCGTGTGATAAGCCGAGTTCGGAAGCGATATCCGCGAGGGTCCCGCCCTCGGCGACACAACGAAGGACCTCGGCTTCGCGTTCCGTCAATGGTGAAACGCCGAGCGAGAGAGTCTCCACGGCAAGAGTCGGATCAATGACCCTGTGGCCAGCATTGACACGACGAACCGCCTCGGCGAGCTGTTCGGAGGGGGCGTCCTTCACGATGAAGCCGCTCGCCCCCGCATCGAGGGAGCGCTGGACATAACCGGGACGGCCAAAGGTCGTGAGCATGAGGACACGAGTCCCGGGGAATTTCGTGCGAATCGCTTCACAGGCCGCGATGCCGTCCATGACGGGCATTTCGACATCCAGAAGGACCACGTCGACGGGACGGGTGCAAGCCGCGCCCGCAGGCGCCGAATCTTGGGAGCATGCCATGCCCCCGAGGACTTCCAGGGCTTCGCGACCATTACCGGCCTGTCCGCACACCTCGATGTCCGGCTCCAATGAGAGCAGGGCCGCGAGGGCACCGCGCACCATCTTTTGATCGTCGACGACAAGGATCCTCAGGCTCATTCGATGCCTCCGAATCGCAGCTCGAGCGTCCACAGATCAGCCTCGCGCCCCCACAGGAGGCTCCCGCGCGATCCGACGCGATCGCGCAGCCCCTCAAGCCCTGAGCCGTCGGCCCGGCCGAGCTGGTCCGAGCTGCGGTGAAGAGGATCACCGAGCCGCAAGGCCTGCCTTTTCGCCCCGTCGTTCGTCACCGTCACGCTGTCCTCGCGCACCGTGATCGTCACGGTTTTTGCATCCGAATGACGGAAGGCGTTGATACAGCCCTCCCGAATGACATGCGCGACGAGAGATGAGGGCGTTCCAGGGGCGGGATCGCCTTCATGAACGACATTCAGTCGAATTCCCGCGGCATCGAGGATGGCGCGCGCGGATTCGATCTCCGTCTCAGGCAGGAGCGTCCGATTCGCGGCGACGACATCGCGCACATCGGCGAGGGCTGTGCGCGACATCTCGGTGAGGTCGTCGATCTGGGCGCGGGCCTCGTCAATTCGTCCCCCGTCGAGGAGACGTCCCGCGAGGTCCGCTTTCACGGTGATCCCGGTGAGAGTCTGACCGAGAATGTCGTGCAGATCGGCGCTGATGCGGGTGCGCTCCCGTTCGCGTGAGAGGGCGAGGTTCTGCACCATTGCAACCTCTTTCGTGCGATCGTGGTCGATCATGAGACGAGCGAAGACGCACACGAGGGTCGTGATCGTGACACTGATGATAGGGAAGAAGTTCAATACCGGGCTGAAAAGCAATTCAAGAGCTCCGAGGGCCACAACGAGAGCGATTCCGGGGGCCACCCAGCGTTTCGGTGCTTGGAGCGCAATCGGCGAGAGTACGTAGGAGAGCATGTAGACCCCGCCCCCGCCGCCCGCGTTCGTCGCGGTGATGAACATGGCGATCTGGAGGGCGAGGATCACGAAGATGAAGGCGAGGAAGACCCACTTGCCGGAGTCATTCGCAGGTCCCGACTCATTCACCACCCAGGATGCGGAGTACACGAAGCCGAGGGCGATCACTTCGATGAAGAACGCGCGTGCGATCGGATGATCTAGGCCCATGTCGAGGGCCGAGGCGATCGGGAATGCGAGGAACGCGAGGAACGGCAGGGCCCAGGCTAGTGAAATGAGTGTGCGGATCGGCAGTCCGAGCCAGCGGCGTTCCCCTTCAGATGCTGTGGGCAGTGCGATCATCACGTGCCTCCTTACCGAAATGACACTACCCGAGTACAAGTGCTCTGAGGGCGGTTGATCCGAGGGCGGGAACGAGTCTCTTGGCTTTGCCTCTCATGCCCGATCACCTGCCGGTGTCGTGCCTTTGCGCCCATATTGAAAGGGCGAGGAAGGTGATCATCCAGAAAAGGTAGTTGCCGAGCCAACCCCATTCGAAGGAATCCCAACCGAATAAGGGTGTCTGCACCATGGAGACGAGCCCGTAGAAGGGCGTGTAGGGTGCGAGGCTCTGCCAGAAGCCCCCCATTTGCTCCAAGGGGATGAACATGCCTGCGGCGAAGGAACCGGTGACGGTGAATGCGCTGGTGAGGGCGAAGGCGCCGTCGGAGCGGACTCCGAAGGCGCAGGCCAGGCCGAGGGCGATCGGCAGCGCGGTCACGGCGACTATTAAGCCGAGGGTACTCGCCCACGTGGCGCTCTCCATCCGCGCACCGCTTGCTGCGCCCACGCAGAAGACGATCCCCGTGACGATGAGCGAGACCAGCATCGACGCGATCACACGTGCTGCGATGAGCGCGCCAGAGGAGATCGGCGTGAGCGCGTAGAGGCGGGTGATTCCACTGGTGCGTTCTAGTGCGACATTCGTCCCCATTGAAGAGGCCGTCATGATCGTCCCGTACACCGCCATGTTCACTAAGACGATCGCCGAGACATTCGAGTTCACGACCCATTGCTCCTGAGCCTCCGAACTCGTGCCGAAGATCAGGTACATGAACACGGGAAGCCCGATCGCAAAGCCCAGTGAGAAGGGATTCGTGAACAGTTTCCAGAAGGAGAACCAGAGTTGGACCGGGAAACCTCTCCATCCCGAGCCGGGTGCGCGTTCGACGAGGGATTCGTCGAGGGCGGAGGAGGAAGGCGTATTCGCGGCGACGATCATGGGGTATTCCCTTCTGTGGGATTTCACAAGGACGGGGATCAGGGGAACGGGCTCCGCTTGTAGGAGGAGGGGAGGTCGTCCATAGCTGCGGAGACGGCTTCGCCATGGGCTCCTCTTGTTCGGGGAGAGGGCGTTCCGAAAAGGGGGAGAAAAGCGGATCGCCTCAGGAGGTCAGGGTGCTGAAGGCATCCTCCAAAGATGCCGGGACGATCTCGAGGTCGTGCGCGCCTTCGATGTGAAGGAGGAGAGCTGCGGCCTCGTCCGTGTTCTTCGCCTCAAGGGTGAGCAACGCGTTCTCGTCAGGAGCGGTGCTCCACGTGATGCAAAAGTCGCCAGAGCCCTCCAGACCGCCCAGGAGGTCGGCTGCGCGATCGCGTTGCAAGTCGGGGATCCTGATGCGGAGGGTTTTCGCTGAAACGGAGCGGCGCAGTTCATCGGTCGGAGCATCGGCGACGATCCGACCGTCTTGGATAACGACGGTGCGCTGCGCGAAGCTCTCTGCCTCGGCGAGGTAGTGGGTGGCGAACACGATTGTTCGGCCGCGTTCAGCCTGGCGTTGCATGAGGTCCCAGAATTCACGGCGGGCGGTCGCGTCCATACCAGCTGTCGGCTCGTCGAGGATCAGGAGCATCGGGTCGGGCAGGAGGGCGAGGGCGAGGCGCATGCGCTGCTGCTCGCCGCCCGAAAGTTTGCGGATTCGACGCTTGACTAGGTGTTCGAGATGGGTTTCCTCGATGATCTCTTCCAGTGGGAGCGTATTCGCGTGGACGGAGGCGAAAATGCGCAGGGCTTCGAGGACCGTGTAGTCCATTGGCAGGGAACCGGTCTGATGGACGACTCCGATGAGGGATCGCCGAATTGCCTCCCGGGGTGTCATCCCGAAGAGCGCCCCTTCGCCGCTCGTCGGATTCTGGAGTCCGAGGGTCACGTCGATGAGGGTTGTCTTTCCGGCGCCATTGCGGCCCAGGAGCGCCATGATCTGCCCTGGCGGTACCTTGAGGTTGATGCCGTCGAGGGCTTTCACCTTCCCGTAGCTCTTCTCGATGCGGGACACGCGGATTGCGGGAGTCGTGCTGTCCATGACTGCATTTTCGCCCGGAGTGGATCCCTTCAGAAGTGCCGGGTGTCGGAGGGCTTGCCATGACAGATGTCATGCCCGGTGTGCGCGGCATTTCGGTGTGCTGCCCCAAGAGGTTTCAAAGCTAGGAGCCTCCGTACACAAGAGCGCCGCGCAGGAAAAGTCTGCGCGGCGCTCCCAGTTGATGCCGAGGGGGTCCCGAAGGATCGTGAAGGATCAGAGATTGAGCTGAATCTTGCGGCCGGGAACCGCTTCGATGAGTTCTCTCGTGTAATCCTGGACGGGGTTCGCGAACAGGGCGTCCGTGGTGTTCTTCTCGACGAGCTTGCCCTTCTCCATGACGACGACATCATCCGCGATCTGACGGACCACCGCGAGGTCGTGAGTGATGAAGAGGTAGGACAGGCCGAGTTGGGCTTGCAGATCGTTGAGTAGATAGAGGATCTGGTTCTGCACGAGGACATCCAGGGCGGACACGGCCTCGTCGAGGACAATCACCTCAGGATTGAGTGCGAGGGCGCGCGCCACTGCGACGCGCTGACGCTGACCGCCGGAGAGCTCATTCGGGTAGCGGCGCATCGCGGAGCGGGGCAGGGCGACCATGTCGAGGAGCTCGGAGACGCGTTTGATGCGCAGCTTCTTCGGGTTGAACTCGCTCTTCTCAGCGGAAGAGAGCTCGCGCCCGGCCTTCTTCGCACCCACAAGGGTGGTGATCCACTCTTCGGGATCGCGTCCGGTCTTCATGGCGCGCGCATACTCCTGTTCGGCGTAGGCCAGGGTGCCGTATCCGTGGACGCGCAGGGGCTCTTCGATGACTCTAAAGATTGAGAACATCGGGTCAAGAGAACCGTAAGGGTTCTGGAAGACCGCCTGCAGGCGACGACGCAAAGCGAAAAGCTCCTTGTCGTTCATCTGCGAAGTGTCCTGGCCGTCAAAGAAGACTGTGCCGGAAGTGGGGGACAAGAGCTGGAGGACCATGTTCGCGGCGGTCGACTTCCCAGAGCCCGACTCGCCGACAACCGCGAGGGTAGTGCCGCGCCGCAGCGCGAAGGACACGTTGTCAACGGCGAGGAGCTTCTTCGCCTCGCCCCTGGAACCGCGGATGTCGAACTCTCGGGTCAGGCTCTCGACGCGGATGATCTCCTCAGTCGAGGTTGATCCCTTGCCGGCGCCGATGAGTTCCTCGTCGGTGACATTGATCCCCTTCGCGTGGGCTGATTCGATGCGCGCAGACGCCAGGGAAGGGGCTGCGGACACGAGGCGCTTCGTGTAGGGGTGGCGCGGGTGCTGGAGAATCTCGAGGGCGGGGCCGGACTCGACGATACGACCGCGGTGCATGACGACGAGCTGTTCGGCGCGTTCGGCGGCGAGGCCGAGGTCGTGAGTGATGAACAAGACGGCGGTCCCCAGATCGCGAGTCAGGGTGCCGAGGTGGTCAAGGATGCGGCGCTGAACGGTCACATCAAGGGCCGAGGTCGGTTCATCCGCGATGAGGAGCTTGGGGCGGGCCGCCATGCCGATGGCGATGAGGACTCGTTGGCGCATGCCGCCGGAGAACTCGTGGGGGAATTGCTTGGCACGACGTTCGGCGTCGGGAAGTCCGGCCTCTTCGAGGAGTTCGGCGACGCGGGCTCCGGTCTCGGTGCTCGGTACGACATTGTTCGCGGTCAGGGCTTCTTTGACCTGCGTGCCGATTTTCAGCACGGGATTGAGATTGGACATGGGGTCCTGGGGGACCAGGCCGATGCCGGAGCCTCGCAGGTGTACCCATTCCTTCGAGCTCAGGTGCGTGATGTCCTTACCGGCGAATTCGATGGTGCCCCCGGTGACCTTACCGGTGCCGGGCAGAAGGCCAATGACCGCTGCGGCGGTCGTGGACTTGCCGGAGCCGGATTCGCCGACGATCGCGACGGTCTGGCCCGGATAGATCGTGAGGTTTGCGCCGCGAACGGCGGGAACGACACCGGTCGAGGTCGTGAAGGTGACCTCGAGGTCGGTGATCTTCAAGAGGGGGTTCTGGTCCTCGGGGTGGAAAGAGGCGGCGTCGAGAATCGAGGCGGATTCGGTGCCATCACCGAGGACGGTGCGGGTGATCGCCTCTTCGAGGGCGTCCTCGTTCATGGGAGTCGGGTTCTGCTCAGTCACTTGCGGGCCTTCGGGTCGAGGGCGTCGCGGACGGCGTCACCCATCATGATGAAGCTGAGAACGGTGAGGGCGAGGGCGAGCGCCGGGTAGAAGAGTACCATCGGGTTGGTGCGTAGCGACGCTTGCGCGGCGGAGATATCCGCGCCCCAGGAAACGACCTCGGGTGGCAGACCGATGCCCATGAAGGACAGGGACGCCTCGGACACGATGAAGGTGCCCAGGGCGACGGTCGCGTACACGATGATCGGCGCCATTGAGTTCGGGATGATGTGGCTGAGGAGGATGCGGCTCTTGGAGGCACCGGTTGCGCGTGCCGCGGTCACGAATTCCTCATTCTTCGCGGACATGACGGCGCCGCGCGTGATTCTTGCGATCTGCGTCCAGCCGAAGAGGGAGAGAACGGTGATGACCATCCAGATATTGCGGTTGTCTTTGAACATCTGCATGAAGACGATCGCAGCGAGGAGCAGGGGGATTGCGAAGAAGATGTCGGTGATGCGCGAGAGGAGTGCGTCGAACCAGCCGCCGAGGTAGCCTGCGGCTGCGCCGATCACACCGCCGAAGAGGACGACGAGGATCGTCGTGAACACGCCGACGGAGACGGAGGCGCGGGCGCCGTAGATGACGCGGGAGTAGATGTCACAGCCCTGGCGGTTAAAACCGAAGGGGTGGCCGTTTGAGGGGCCCTTCAAAGAGTTGGACAGTTCGCAAAAACGCGGATCCTGGCTCGTGAAGAGGCTCGGGAATGCGGAGATCGCGAGGGCGATGACGATGATGGTGAGCGCGATCCAGAAGATTGGGCGTCTACGCAGGTTCTTCCACGCCTCTCCCCACAGGGATGAGGGGGCTGAATCGTCTGCGACAGCGTCGACGGCGCCCAGACCGGTTTCGTCAATGCGGGAAACGTAGTGAGCCTGGCCTGCACGGGTACGCGCAATATTGGCGGAGGGAATGAAGTCACTCATAGCGGATCCTCGGGTCGAGCACGGCGTACAGCAGATCAACGACGAGGTTCGCGATGATGTACACGAGAACCAGGACGGTGGTCACAGAGACGACAGTGGCGGGCTCACCTTTGATGATGGCCTGCCACAGTGTGCCGCCGACGCCGGAGATGTTGAAGATGCCCTCGGTGATGATGGCGCCGCCCATGAGGGCACCGAGGTCGCCGCCAAGGAAAGTGGCGACAGGGATGAGGGAGTTGCGCAGGATGTGGCGCGTCATGACGCGGCCGTTGGACAGGCCTTTCGCGCGGGCGGTACGCACGTAGTCGGCGGAGACATTCTCAGACACCGACTGGCGGGTGAGGCGAATGACGTATGCGAGGGACACACCGCCCAGCACGAGGGCAGGCATCGTGAGGGATTTGAGAGTGACGTGCGCGCCGACGGTGGTGGGGAAGATTCCGAGTTTCACACCGAGGAGGAACTGGAGGACGAAGCCGAGGACGAAGGTCGGCACCGAGATGAGGAGGAGGGAGACGACGAGGATCGTCGAGTCGAAGATCTTGCCGCGACGGACACCGGCGATGACACCGAGGAAGATGCCGAGGATCGCCTCAATGGCGAGGGCGTAGAGCGCGAGCTTCACGGTGATGGGGAAGGCGCGGGCCATGACGGCGGTGACTGGCTGACCGGAAAAGGTTTTGCCGAAGTCGAGGGTGAAGACACCCTTGAGGTAGAGCAGGTACTGCATCCAGAAGGGTTTGTCGAGGTTGTACCTTGCGGAAATCTCGGCGTAGGCGGCGTCGGAGAGACCGCGGTCGCCTCCGAGTGCAGCGACGGGGTCACCCGGCATGAGGTACACCATCGCGAAGATCAGGAACGTGGCTCCGAAGAAGACCGGGATGGTCTGGAGGAGTCGCCGTCCGATGTAGCGAAGCATGGACAGTCCTTTGGATGGGGACGAGGGGGTGAGCCCTCGTTGCGAATCGGTGGGTTCGTTCGGTTTTTGCCTTGGCGAGGAAGGTGAGGATCGGACCCCATTGTTCCTGAGCTAAGACTTACTCAGGGCATCATAGGGTAAAAGAACGGCAAATGTCTGTTTCGGCTGGTCAAGGATGAGCCAAATTCCCTTTTATATGCCCGGTGGCGGGTGGGAGTTTCCCACCCGCCACCGGGAGTTGAAGGCGCTCATTCCGGTGCGAACCGGGGGCTGCTCAGGCCTTCTTGGTGATCTGGTTGTACACGGGCACGGACTTCCAGTTGAAGACGACGTTATCGACCTTCTCAGACCAGCCGCCGACAACATTGGCGTACCACAGCGGGATCACGGGGAGGTCCTTGAACAGGACTTCCTGTGCCTGGTCGAGGATCTTGTTCGATTCCTCAGTGGAGGTCGCGGAGGCGGACTCCCTCAGGAGCGAGTCAAGCTCGGCGCTGGAGTAGTCGGTGTCGTTGGAGCCTGCGCCGGTGCCGTACAGCGGGGCGATGAAGTTGTACTTGCCCGGGTAGTCGGCCTGCCAGCCGGTGCGGAAGGCGCCGGTGATGGTGCGGTTCGTGACCTCGGTGCGCAGGGACTTGAAGTCCGGGTAGGGGGCGCCGACGGCGTCGATCGAGAGGGTGTTCTTGATCGAGTTGGTGACAGCGTCAACCCAGGCCTGGTGGCCGCCATCGGAGTTGTAGCCGATAGTGAAGGTGCCTGACCACGGGGAGATGGCGTCAGCCTTCGCCCAGAGTTCCTTGGCCTTCTCCGGGTTGTAGCTCAGGACTTCAGAGCCCTTGACGGAGGCGTTGTAGCCGTCAACGACCGGCGAGGTGAAGTCCTTGGCCGGGGTGCGGGTGCCCGAGAAGATCGTCTCGGTGATGGTGTCACGGTCGATCGCGTAGGAGAGTGCCTGGCGGCGCAGGTTGCCCTCTTCGCCGGAGAAGTGCTCAAGCTTCTGCGGGATTGCGAAGGACTGGAAGATCGCCGCAGCCTGGTTGACCGAGCGTCCCGAGAGGTCGGCTTCGAAGGTTGCGAAGGCGGAGTCCGGGATGGAGTCGAGGACGTCGAGGTTGCCGGAGAGGAGGTCCTGGTAGGCCGCGTCCTGCGAAGCGTAGAAGATGATGTCCACGCCGCCGTTCTTCGCGACATTGTCGCCCTTGTATTCGGGGTTCGGAATGAGGTGGATCTGGGCGTTGTGCTCCCAGCCGTTCTCGGCGACCATGTAGGGGCCGTTGCCGATCGGGTTCTCGCCACCCTTCTCCATGTCTTCGAGGGTGGAGTCGGGGAGCGGAGCGAAGGCCGAGTAGCCCAGGCGCTGGGAGAAGTCTGCGGTCGGGGCCTTGAGGGTCACGGTGAAGGTGTAGTCGTCAACGACCTCGAGGCCGGTAAGGTCACCGGCGCCCTCTTCATCGGCACCCTGGATGGGCTCGAAGAAGAAGGAGGAGAGCATGGCCTCGGAGGCGCCCTTCTTCCATGCCTCGACGAAGTTCCTGGCCTTCACTTCGGTGCCGTCGGAGAACTTCTGACCCTTCTTGAGGGTAATGGTCCAGACGGAAGAGTCCTCATTGGGTTCGATCTTTTCGGCCATCTCATTGTGGACGGCACCCTTGGCGTCGTAGTAGACGAGGCCCGCGAAGATGAGGTCGAGGATCTTGCCGCCGCCGGTCTCGTTGGTGTCGGCCGGGATGAGCGGGTTCTGGGGCTCGGAGCCGTTCGTCGTGATGATTGCGTCCGAGGCGCCTTCGCCGGTGGTCGCGGAATCGGCGGTGCCGCCCGAGCAGGCGGACAGGCCGAGGGCGAAGACGGCCGGGACTGCCAGCCAGGTCCTCTTGAGGTTCATGAAGACTCCTCTGATTAGATGGGTCGATCCTGCGTCGTTCAGACACAAGTGCTCGTCGAGCCTATCGGGCCCCGAGAGCGACTTGCCTTTGCAAACCCCCTAGGGGATGTTGCGGTTCGGTCACGAAGTGTCATGATTCAGTAAAGAATGTGCTCAAAATGCCTGTTGAAGTGCGGATATGACAGTTTCTTTACCTTTGGCGAGCTTTCGCTTGTGGTGTACGCCTCAGGGGATAAAGTCCAAAAGATGAAACGTTGTGGCCAAGATGCGGGATGATCTGGGAATTGTCTCGCCCTCCTCGTGTGAAAGCGCTCTTCCCGATCTGCCTGCGCAGGTGAAGCATCCTCGCCATTCTCTTCCCTTCCCCATCAGAGCCTCGTTCTGCCCTCGGGCGCGAAGAACCTTCTGTGCGCGTCGCCGACACATCGAGCGATCTCAGGTTCTGTCCGCGCGCGATGCATCCTCCGCGATTCCGATCTTCGCCCCCACGCCCATCTTGTTCTGCCTCGCCTGCGAAGCATCCTCGTTATCCTCGCTCTCCCCACTCCGGAACTCTGAAGTTCTACCCTTGCGTGCGAAGCATCCTCCCCGTGCAGACTCCCATCACAAAGCTCCCCTCTCGCCTTCCCAAGGCTGTGAAGCGGACTACAGTGAGGACCAGCCACGGCGCGCGCATCCAAGCATCCAAGCGGCGCCTCGAACTCTCGAAGGAACGCGATGCCCCTCGGAGAATCACCGGCCCCCACCCCGAAGGTGTGCGTCGCTGGACCTCTCGTCCTCGCCCTCGTCATGGGTCCGCTCGAGCATGCTCCCCGCGCAGGGGAAGAGCAGATCAGCCCGACCTCGTCCATCGCCCCCGGAGGGTCTGCGAACCAGGCGATCGCGCTCGCGCGCCTCGGACTCGACACGGAACTCATCTGCTCCATCGGCATCGACGAGGCCGGGGCCCTGGTCCGCCAGATGCTCACCGCACACCATGTCGACTTGGAGCACGCCGCCAGAGTCCCCTCCCAGGCCATCACCGTCGCCCTCGGATTCGAAGGGGACCGCGCCCTCACCACCAGCGGAGACCTCAAAGTCCCCGCCCTGTCGAAGCTACGCGCAGCGCCGCACGCCCTTGTCGCTGAACTCGGAGTGCTCGCAGACAACGCCGATACGCTGAACGAATGGAGGCAACGCGGCTGCGTTGACAGGATCGGTGAGGGCGGTGAACTGATCGACCGCACCTGGGTCCTGTCCGAATGCCGCTGGGACCCGACGGGGCAGTGGAAACAATCGGACCTGGATCCTCTCAAATACGTCGACGTGTTCTCCTTGAATGAGCATGAAGCCGTGTCCTACACGCGCAAATCGGATGCGAAATCAGCTGCCCGCCAACTCCTATGGCAAGTTCCCAGCGTGGTCGTCACCCGCGGGGCCAATGGCGTCTTCGCGGTCATCGACGACGAGGAGATTTCACTGCCCGCAGCTCCCGCTCGGACGATTGACCCAACTTCGGCCGGACACGCCTTCTCCGCGGCCCTCGTCTATGCGCGAGTCAAGGGCCTGCACCCCAGAGCCGCCATCTCCATGGCAATGCTCGCGGCCGCCCGTTCAACGGAATCAATGGGCTCCTTCCTCGCAGCCCCGACCCTTCAAGAACTGTGCGAGTGGACGAAGACCTGTGACGTGCCCGAGGGCTACGACCTGGCTTTCCTCGACCTCGCGCAGGAGTCTGCCGAGTCGGCTTCGGATCAGGAGGATGCGGGATTGTCCGATGAGGACCCGCGAGATGGTTCGGCTTTCGAAGTCGCGACCGATATTGCGTAGGGGCTGCCGTACCGGAGCTGAAGACCTAGCGACGCCGTGCTGGTCTTGCGTGAGTGGAGGGGTCTGCGGGGGCTTGGACGCTGGGTGACAGGGGGCGTCCTGCTTGCTCTTGCGTGAGTGGAGGGGTTTGCGACTTGTGGAGGGTTTATAGCCCCTCCACAAGTCGCAAACCCCTCCTATTTCATTTGGGGTGCTTCAACTGAGGTCGTGCATCATCAATGCCCACAGGCGCTGAGCCTCACGATCGCGGGAGCCCTTCCACCGTCCGCTCCCGGTGATCCGCTCGACGACCCGCCCGCGGAGGCGACGAGGGTCGAGCAAGTCGTTCCAGCCGATGCGGATGATGAGCCACCCCGCGTCCTCCAGGTCCCGCTGCCTCGCCATGAGCTCGGCCTGTGCGCGGCGGAACTCCTCCGGAGTCTTCCCCATCTTCACGACTCCGTCGAACTCGAATCCGATCCTCGCCCCTGGAAGGGCGAAATCGATGAAGTATCGCCGACCGGCGACGATGACCTCGTGCTGCGTCTGAAGGCCCAGCAGGCCGATCGTGCTGAGAACCGCCAGCGCAGCCGACTCCCCGGCGCTCTCGCATCCCGCATCCGCATGGGCGAAGACGAGCCCGGCGCGTCCACGGCCGTGCAGCGCGCCGAGGGAGTCGAGGCATTCGAGGAGGCCGCTGCGCGCCCGGGCCTCCCGCGCCCTCGAGGCCGGTATGTCGAATCTGTCGAAGGAGGAGAGGCACCGGAGAATCCCCGAGACGGCGACGAAGCCGTCGAGGAGCGGCCTCCTCGCGGTGAGGAGCACCGCCGTGTGGGCGAGGGCATCATGAGCGATCCCCGTCGGCGACTCGACGACGGGCGGCAGTGAGCCCGCGCGGCACTGCCTCACGGAGACCGGAGAGATGCGGTGCGGGCCGAGACTCACCGCGGGGAGAGCCGTTGTCGAGTAGCGGCCGGGAACCCGCACGTGCACATCGGGATTGCGTCTCCACATCGGATGATCCTCCAGGATGAGGACGGACTCCATTGCGAAGGCGTGCGGTGCCGACAGGGCCGCGTCGACGGCCTCGATCCTGGCCCTGTCGACCAGACTCTGAGCATGCCAGGGGCTGAGACGCTCCGGATCTTCGGGCAGGACGACGGCGAATCCGCGCTTCACCTTCTCGATGCGGCCGTCCCCGCATTCATGGGAACCGTTGAGTCGGATGAGCTCGTAGTCCTTCAGCGCCATGCGGCAAGGATCACCCCGTCGGGCGTGACCGGCGGGGCGACGGATCCATACCTGTGGACGGGCTCCGCTATCCGCGGTGCTGTGGATGGGACCCGGCATCCGGAGGGCGGGCGGGCGAGGTCGAAGGCGAGGCAGACGCCGCCGAGATGGGACCCGGCATCCGGGGGGCGGGCGCTTGGGGGTGAGGACGACTCGTCCGAGTGAACCCGCAAAAAGGAGGGGTTGGCGAAAAGTGGAGGGCCTATAACCCCTCCTCAATTCGGTATCCCTTCCTTTTCCGAGGGGAGAGGGGGAGGGACGGGGAGAGCGGCGGAAGAATCGAACGCGAGTCAGCGTTCCGCGATGATCCCCTCCGAGATCAGCCACTCGCGTGCGATCGTCTGCGGCGAGGCCGCCTCCTCGGTGGACCGCCGATTCATCTCAATGAGGTCAGCCGAATCAAGCGCCGCTGACACCGCGTTGAGAGCATTCACGGCCCCCGAGCCCAGTCGCTCGGAGACGAGTGGTACCACCCTGGAGGAAAGGAACATTCCTTTCGGGTCCTCCAGAACTTGCAGCTCCGGGTCCGCCAGAGCCGGGTCTGCCGAATACACGTCAATGAGCTGGACCTGATTGTTCTTCAGGGCTTTCACGCTCAGAGCCCCGCCCGAATCCTCGATCGGAGTGAAAGCAACTTCGACGCCGTAAAGCTCTTTGAGACCCTTGGGGCCATAGGGGCGGGTCTCCAATTCAGAGTTCCCGCCGAGGGTCAGTGGCCTCACCTTCGCCGCAGCCAAGTCGGAGATGCTCTTCAAGCCGTGTGCTTTCGCGAATTCTGCGGTGACGACATAAGAGTCCTGATCGGATGCCTCAGCTGGAGTGAGCACGCCAAGACCTTGTGGCAGCGCCTCAATGAGCGCGGCGAGCACGTCCTCGGGAAGTGTTGCCTCTGTGTCCGGAGCGAAGTACTGCAGGAGCGAGCCCGTATATTCGGGCATGACGTCGATCGATCCGGCCTCAAGCTCGGGCAGGTACACCTCGCGTTGGCCGATCCGGTATTGGCGATCGACCTCGTAACCCGCGTTTTCAAGGGCTTGCGCATAGGCTTCGGCGAGGATCTCATTCGAGTAATAGTCCTGCGATCCGACAATGATCGGCGCATCCTCGCCCTCCGTGCGGCCCTCCAGGGTTTCAGCAGTCGCGCATCCGGACAGGACGAGGGCGAGGGCGCCGAGTGCGGCGAGTGCATGAAGCGGGCGGATCATCGCGTTCTCCTCATTGATCAGATCGGTCGCGCAGTCACGTTGGTCGGGACGGTTGCGCATGTCGTGTCGGTCGCGTCTGTCGTGCCTGTCACCTTGGTCCTACTGGTCGGGGCAATTCCACTGGTTGCGCCCTTCCCACTGGTCGCGCCAGTCACGTTGGTCGGGACGGTTGCGCTGGTCGGGACAGTCGCGCCTGTCGTGCCTGTCACTCCAGTCGGGACGCTCCCACTGGTCGGGGCAGGTTCGTGATCGGCGTTGGGCGAAAGGGAACTGGGACCAGCGCCGGGTACGGAGGCGTGAGTGGTGTCGGGCCTCAGTGTCGGCTCCGCCGCCTCACTTCTGGCCTCAGCTGCTGAGGACGCTGTTCCTCCACCCCCAACGGGTGGGGATGCTTCCCCTCCACCCCCAACGGGTGGGGATACTGTTCCTCCACCCCCAACGGGTGGAGATACTTCTCCACCCCCAGTGCGTCGAGACGCCGCCCGCGAAACGAGGACCCACAATCCGTCGAGAACGAGCGCCAAGGCGACAACAAGGATCGCGCCGACGATCATCTGCCCGTAGTCGCGTGTTTTAAGACCGATATAGAGGTATCGGCCCAAACCGGCATCCGCTGTATAAGCCGCGAGGGTCGCAGTTGCGAGGACCTGAAGGGTTGTGGAACGCAATCCTCCGAGGATCAGAGTGCGCGCGGCGGGCAATTCGACGAAGCGGATGATCTGCCATTCCTTAAGACCAATGGCGCGTGCCGCGTCCACGGCCCGAGGATCCGCAGAGTCGATACCGGTGTACGTCGCGGTCAGCATTGGCGGAATCGCGAGAACGAGGAGGGCGAGCACGGGCGCAGCGAGGCCGATCCCGAACCAGAGCCCCGCGAGCGTCAGCACGCCGAGCGTGGGGATTGCCCTGGCAGCACCGGAAGTTGCGACGATGAGGAAGCGGAATCTGCCGGTGTGACCGATCATGATCCCGAGGGGGAGGGCGATCAAGGCTGCGAGCGCGACAACGCCGAAAGTCAGGCCGAGGTGTTGAAGAAGTCGCACAGGGATCGAAGCTGCTCCCACCCAATGCGTCGGCTCCGCGAGCCACCCCAGGGCATCCATCAGGAGATTCATGCGTTGACCTCCGAGATCATCCGAGCCTTTCTGGTCTGCTCGAGTCTTTCTTGTGATCTCGTCCATGGGGTGGCGACCCAGCCGAGGAGGACAAGGAGGGCGTCGAGGACGAGCGCGACGACGAGCGTGGCGACGAGGCCGGACAGCACTTCGGAGATGAGGCCGCGCTGGAACCCGTCCGTGAAAAGGGTCCCCAATGAGCGCACGCCGATGAACGCTCCGACCGTTACAAGCGAAACCGTGGAGACGACAACGACGCGGACCCCGGCCAGGATCGAAGGCAAGGCCAGGGGAAGCTCGACTTCGAAGAACCTGCGGAGCGCCGGGTAGCCGAGGGAATCAGCGGCCTCAAGGACGGAGGTGGGTAGGGAGGCGAATGCGTCGGCGACTTGACGGACGAGGACCGCGATCCCGTAGAGGGCGAGGACGATCACCATGTTCGTGTTGGAGCGCAGGGCGATCCCGACGATGACCGGAATGATGATGAGCATCGGCAGGGAGGGGATCGCGTAGAGCAGTGAGAGGGCGGTGAGGAGCGTGCCGCCGAAGCGTTTCGAACGGTTCGCCCACCATCCGATGGGCACACTGATGAGGCTCGCCGCGAGGATCGCGGGCAGTGCGAGGGCGAGGTGTTGGAGGGTCAACTCTCCGAGGAGGGCAAAGTTTTGGGTCAGCCAGTTCATCGGGCCCGGTCCTCTTCAGCGTGCGTCGGGGAGTCCGAAGTATGGGAAGGCGCATCGGGGTTCGCGCGCGCCAATAGTCCCAGCGGGCGCCCCTCCGGGTCTGTGACGAGCTGTCCTGCTGGGGTTGCGATCGAGTTCAAAGGGCGAGAGGCCTGCGAGGATACGAAGGATGCGACGAAATCATCGGCTGGATTCGCGACCAGTTCTGGGCCTGTTCCGACCTGTGCGAGTCGCCCTCCTTTTGCGAGCACGGCGATCGTATCCCCGAGGATGAATGCTTCATCGAGGTCGTGTGTGACGAACAGGATGGTCGTGCCAGTCGAGTCGCGAAGGCGCCTGATCTCCGCTTGAAGATCCGCACGGACCAGGGGGTCGAGGGCGCCGAAAGGTTCGTCCATGAGGAGGATGTCCGCTTTGTTCGCGAGAGCGCGGGCGACGCCGACGCGTTGACGTTGACCGCCCGACAATTGGCTCGGATAGCGGCGGGCGAGTGAGGGCTCGAGGCCGACGAGTTCCATTAATTCGAGGGCGCGGGCTTTCGCTGCGCGTCTGCTTGCGCCCTCAAGTCGGGGGACGGTGGCGATATTGTCTGCGACATTCCTGTGGGGGAAGAGTCCGGCGTCTTGTAGGACGTAGCCGATGGAGCGGCGCAGTTTCACAGGGTCCATTGCGGCGACGTCTTCGCCTCGGACGAGTACGCGCCCCGAGCTTGGTGAGATCATGCGGTTCACCATCCGCATGAGGGTCGTTTTCCCGGAGCCGGATGAACCGAGGAGCACGGTTGTCGTGTGGGCTCCGACTTCGAGACTCACATCCTCCAATGCGCTCGTGCCATCGGGGAAAGTGTGGCTGACGTGCTCGAATCGGATCATTCGATTGATTCTCCTCGGGTGGTTTCGCCTCCAGCGTGATGATGCCGGTCGACGAGGACGATGGTGCGCGGCGGGCGGGTGCAAGTGCGGCCCTCGTGCGGTGTTCGGAGCCGATGCATGTGCGGATTGGTGTTCTCCTCGTTTCTGCTTCGAGCGCGTGGCCCCGTCCTCGTCACTTACTGTCGCATCTTTCATCGTTTCAAGCGCGGCGAAGAATGCGGAACCGACCCCGAGTGGGATCGGCCGGTTCTCTTCGAGTCAGAGCAGGGCTGTGATCTCAATGGATTCTCTTCGTCCTGCTCCTCATGTGAGGCTCTGTGAGCGCATCCTCATGTGCGGATGATCACCGTGAGGGGGGAGCGTGAAGAGAAGCCTTCGTAATCAGGCTTTCGGCGGTGTCGCCTTGTGGCGAGTGGAGTACGCCTCGGACTCGAGCTCGGTTCCTGCGGGCGCCGAAGCGGGGGATGCCTGCTCGAGGTTGGTGCCCCGTACCTTCGAAATCCAGCTCATGACGTGGTAGATGAGGATCGCGGCCCCAGTGCCCAGGGCAATGCCCTCGAAGGACATGTCGCCGATGTTCCAGGTGAAGTTCGCGATCGCGACAACGAGGGAGACGGCCGCGGTGTTGAGGTTCACCGGGTTGGAGAAGTCCACGCGGTTTTGGACCCAGATGCGCACGCCGAGCATGCCGATCATGCCGTAGAGGACGGTTCCCGCGCCGCCGAGCACGCCCGCCGGGATTGTCGCGATGATCGCACCGAACTTCGGCAGGAGGGACAGGGCCAGACCAACGAAGGCGGCAACGACGTAGGCTGCAGTCGAGTAGACGCGGGTCGCGGCCATGACGCCGATGTTCTCCGCGTAGGTGGTCGTACCCGAACCGCCGCCCGAGCCCGCGAGGACGGTTGAGATGCCGTCGGCGAAGAGAGCACGGCCGGTGACGTCGTCGAGGTTCTCGCCGGTCATGGCGGACACGGATTTGACGTGGCCGACGTTCTCAGCGACGAGGACGAAGACGACGGGCACGAACAGGCCCAGAGTTGAGGGGTCGAAAGCGGGGGCGTGGAACTGCGGGAGGCCGAACCATGCGGCCTCGGAGATCGCGGAGAAGTCGACCTGGTTCTGGACGATCGCGGCCCCGTAGCCGATGAGGACTCCGAAGAGGATCGACAGGCGGCCGATGATGCCCTTGAAGAGGACCGTGATCAGGCAGATTGACACGATTGTGATGAGGGCGGTGAGGGGCGCGGTTTTGACGTTGTTCCACGCGGCGGGCGCGAGGTTCAAGCCGATGAGCGCCACGATTGCGCCGGTGACGACCGGGGGCATGAGGGCGTCGATCCAGCGTACTCCCGCGAAGTGGACGATCAGACCGACGAGAGCGAGGGTTGCGCCGGTTGCGATGATGCCGCCTTGGGCGTAGTTCATGCCCAGGGTTTCGGATACGGCGATGATCGGCGCGATGAGTGCGAAGGAGGAGCCGAGGTAGGAGGGGAGGCGGCCCGCTGTGATGAGGAAGAAGAGGAGGGTGCCGATGGCGCTGAAGAACAGAGTGGTCGCCGGGGGGAAGCCGGTGAGCAGCGGGACGAGGAAGGTCGCGCCGAACATTGCGACGACGTGTTGAGCGCCGATGCCAATGGTGCGGGGCCAGGACAGTCGTTCACCTGCGGCGACGACTTCGCCGGGGGAAATAGTGGATCCGTCGCCGTGCAGGGTCCAGCGGAACAATCCGCGAGAGTTGTCGCTCATGAAAGAGCTCTCCGATCAGTCGATGGGCATATGGCCGTTTCACCGGTCGGAACATCAGGATACCGACTCGAATCCTGCGGATTCGCACTGAGTGCGGTTCTGTGAGGATTCCCCCGTCCTTGTTCCTATCGCTGGTCCTGTTTGGCCCCCATCTGCTCGGGTCTGCTTGGGCTCGTGAATCGGACTTGCTTGGGCTCGTGAATAGATGGCGTGTGCTCGCATCTCCTGCTGATGTTCCAATGGCGGACTGGTGCTCTGGCTCTAGCGCTGGATTGGTGGTGCGGTCTGGCGCTCTGACGCTGGACTGCTGGTGCGGTCTGGCGCTCTGGCGCTGGACTGCTGGTGCGCCCTTGGTCGTGATGGTGGTGCGCTCTCGGCCTGCGGAGACCCCAGACCCCTTCTAGGTGGTCCAGCTGGAGCGCGCGCTGCACCCTCGGCCCGCAGGGGCTTCCAGGGGGAGCTCCTCGAAGAAGAACTTCTCGAGCTCAGGGTATTCCTGGACTTGCGGGCGCCCCCGGCTTGTGGGGTGTTCCTGGGGACGCGTGGCTTTCCTGGACCGGCTGGGTGTTCTTGGGGGTGCGTGGTTTTCCTCGACATGTCGGGGCTCCTGCGGTTGCAGGGGCTTCCAGAGTGCGAGTGTCCTCTAAATGAACGCCCTCGCCCTCGCGACCTTCTTTACTTATTCTTGGGGTATGAACTCCTTTCTCTTGGTTTCTACGCGTCCTGAAGACGAGGCGGTTGCTGCTGAGTACGCCTCCTTCTTGAAGGTGACGGGCCTTGAGCCCGAGGAGTTGGAGCAAGTCCGCCTGGATATGCTGGGCCTTCCTGAGATCAATGTGCGCGCCTACGCCGGGATCATCGTTGCGGGCTCCGTGTACGGCACGACCACGCCCGACGAAACGAAATCGCCGAGCCAAAAGCGCGCCGAAGCAGAGTTGTGCAGGCTCCTCGCGCAGATCGTTGAAGCTGGGACGCCCTGTCTCACGACAGGTTATGGGGCTGAAGTTGCGACCGTTCTCATGGGTGGTACCGTGACGCGCAGGTGGGCGGAGTATCCACAGCTGACGGAAATATTCCTCACTGAGGCCGCTTTCGAGGAGCCGCTCCTTGACGGATTCCCGCGTTCCTTCATGACTTTCGTTTCTCATAACGAGGCCGCCGAGGAGCTGCCTGAAGGTGCGGTGCTTCTCGCGAAGTCGATCACCTGTCCTGTGCAGATGGTCAAGCTCGCGAAGGACTTCTATGCGACTCAGTTCAATCCTGAGATTGATTCGGACGCGATCCGAATGGTGCTTGAGCGTTATGAGGATGCTGGGTATCCGGGTACTGATGATCTCGACTCCCTTTCCCACATTGCGCATCTGGGCGAGGCCCGCCATCAAGCGGGTAAAGTCGCGGCGAACTTCGCCAAGCTCTACCGCTGACTCTGCCTGATCGCTCACTCTTCGTTCAGGGCGAACTCTGCGTCATTACGGACTCTTCTTCGAGGCCGTCGCCTTGCGTCCTTTCAAGTCAAGGTCTGTGCTTTCCCGCTTCTTCTTGGCAACCCACTCCCATTCTTCTCGGCAGCCCACTCCCAGGGGTTTCGGTGATGTTCGCGAGAAGGGGCCCTGGATTTCATCTCGTCTGGACTTCGCCTGTGAAGGTGCTGTCCAGGCCCCGTCCTCGTCAGTGAAGTATGAAAGTGATCAGAAGGTCGACTGCTCAGCCGAACTTAGCTCCGTCCTCGTCAGTGAAGAACACCGCCGGAAGCATCGGCTGAGCGTGTGGAGGGAGGAGGTGGAATCGCCCCTCGTCTTCACTCGTTTGCGACGCTTCATTGAATGCGTGAAGACGAGCGCGGTGTTGATCACTACGTCATCGCCGAGGGTGAAGGATCTTTGAGTACGTGGAGGAAGAGGCGTGCGATCAGGATGGGCGCGGGGTTGAGAGACGAAGGATCTTTGAGTGCACGGGGAAAGCTGTCGGTGGGCCTTGGCGCGTTGCTCCTGGACTTTGGGTGCGGTCAAAAGCGCGACATTCGTGTGGGTGGCTCGTCGATTTCCCCTCAAATCGTGTTTCCTCGCCTCGGAGGTGCGTGAGCGAGTTCATGGGTTTGGCGGGGCTGAGCGGTTGGTGTTTTCCTCTGCTTTCCGTTTAGGATGGTCAGGTGCTTCGGCGCAGCTGGAGGATTCGCCTAGTGGCCTATGGCGCACGCTTGGAAAGCGTGTTGGGTGCAAGCCCTCGGGGGTTCGAATCCCCCATCCTCCGCAGAATAGCCCCGGAATCCTTGAGGTTCCGGGGTTTTTCGTTGTTTTCGCGTGTCCTGGGCCCCTGCGGGGTGAGCGGGTGGGGGTTAAAGGACAAAACGTGTTGGTTTGATGGGGACTTTTCTGCTGTGTGGTGTCAGAAAGTCTGGGTTGAAGTTGGTTGGGGTCAACTTCAAGGGTGGACAAAACGTGTTGGTTTGATGGGGACTTTTCTGCTGTGTGGTGCGGGAAAGTTGGTGTTGAAGTTGGGTGTTTCATTGTGTGAGGGGTGAATACCTTGAAGTGCCTGGTGTGTGGGCGTGTGATGATTCGGTATGGGCGTTCGGCTTGTGGTGTTCAACGGTGGTGATGCTCGGTCTGCAAGGTCAGTCACGTGAGGCGAATTGATGCGACGGCGAAGCACTTGTCGGAGTTTCTCGCGTGGCTGCTCAGTGGTCGGCGTCAGGCGGACATGCCTGGTGGTGGGAGGTCCTTTCGGCGCAGGTGTCAACGGTTGTGGGAAGTGTGGCCTTTGGCGCCGCTCATCGATGAGGTTCATGAGGTCGTGTTCGTCGATGGGATTCACTTGGGCCGTAAAGCGGTCGTGTTGATCGCTTGCAGTGAGGAGTACGTGCTGGGCTGGTACGTGGCGCGCAGTGAGAACTCTCGGGCGTGGGCGGCTCTCATGGACAGGATCGCGCCCCCGGAGCTGGTGGTCACTGATGGGGGGCAGTGGGTTCGAGAAGGCCCGCAAGAACGTCTGGCCGCAGACGCGGGTACAGCGGTGCACCTTCCATGTGTTCGGGCAGATCACGCGGGCGACGACGACCCGCCCGAAGCTTCCCGCGTCCAAGGAGCTGTACGCCCTGGGCAAGCGGCTCATTCGTATCTGCGATCTGGCGCAAGCTGAGGCATGGGTGAGCGAGTATCAGGCGTGGTGCGTGCGCTGGGAGGCGTTCCTCGCCGAGAAAACTCCCACGCCTGGCGGTGGGTGGGAGTACACGCCCGCCTCGTCAAGGCCCGTAACGGCTTGAACCGGCTTGCTAGTCGGGGTGTGCTCTTCACTTTCGTGGACCCAACCTGGGGGCGGGTGATGCCAGCGATGAACAACCGGATCGAGGGGGCCACGAACGCGCCTTTGCGTCAGGTGCTGCGCGATCACCGGGGCATGCGATTGAGCCGGCGGATCAAGGCGGTCTTTTGGTGGTGCTACATGCACACCGAGCATCCCTTGTCAGCGGCTCAGATCCTCAAAACCATGCCAACCGACACCCAGATCGAAGCGGCATGGCACCACTGCTCACACGAACACGCCGCCAACGGTGTCATCCCCCGATGGGGCGACGCCATCGCATGGCACGACCTCCACCACACCACCCCCTACACCAACACCTGGGACTAACCCCGACCAACACATTTTGTCCTATAACCCGCGGGTGGTGGGTGAGCGGGTGAGCGTCAGAAATGTGTGTACAGGGGCGGCGGGTCCTTGGTGGTTTGGTGTCCTGTGACCCCGTCGGTTCGCGCGCTCTTCGCGGCTCCATGTAGACTAAAGGTCGATCCTCCACGTGACGGTATCATCCGAACCTCCCCAGGGCCGGAAGGCAGCAAGGATAAGGGTGCGCTGCCGGGTGCGTGGAGGATCCTTTGCATACGCCCGATCCTTCGCGTGATGAGTCACGCTCGTGAGTCCGTTCTTAAGGTTAGGGATCGAGAGGGTATCGGCGACGGTGACGTTCATGTAGTCACTCTGGTTCCGAGTTCGGGATCAATGCCCACAGTCCTGTCGCGCCGGGTTTGAAGCTTCGCTTAAAGCCTCATTTGCGGGTTATGGGACGCAACGCGAGGGATAGTGACTCGAAGGTACGCCTCCGTTCGGGTGTGGCTGTCCACAAGTCGAACTGTATGCCGTGGCTCTTGGAGAAACCCCCAGGTCGCAGTTTGACTCGTCCGACTTGTGCGCACCTGGTGTCCGACTTGTGGCCATAGGTGGGGACTCAGTGTCCGACTTGCGGACGCATTCGGGGCTTGGGCTCAGCTGTGTGTTCACAGGCGAGCGTCAAGTATCCGGCTTGTGCTCTTTCCTGGTGGGAGCCTGTTTGTTGGAGTGTGATCGAAACCTCCAGAGGGAAAGGCCTTCTCGTTTTGCCTTTTCGACGCAGAGGCGCGTACAGTTGGCGTCAGCCAAACGGCGATGCGCTCGTAGCTCAATGGATAGAGCATCTGACTACGGATCAGAAGGTTGGGGGTTCGAGTCCCTTCGAGCGCGCAGCGGCCCCCCTCGGTGCGATCCACCGGTGGGGGTTCTGCGTTTTTCTGGGCCTTCGCTCTCCGATCGTCGCTCCCCAATTGCATCCTCCCTCCACGAGTACGGGGGTTGGTCGTCATTGAGAGTCGTGCCAGTCCTGACAAGTCCGCGATCCACAGCGGGAGATCTCGGCCAGAATGTGGGTTATAGGACAACGCAGGGTTATAGGGCAAAGCGCGTTGGTTTGATCTGGACTTTTTAGCTGTGCGGTGTACGAAAGTCGGTGTTGAAGTTGGGTGGGGCAGCTTAGAGGTCGGATAAGGCGTGGGCTATCGGACGAAACGTGTTGGTTTGACCTGGATCTTTAGGGACTAGCACCACGAGCACGTCTTTTCGGGCACATCGGTGGAGCTTGATATCGCCGGAGGCCCATGTCGTGGGGCTTTGTTCCTCGGCTCATGCCGCCGGTCTTTATCTCCTCGAGTCATGCCGCAGGGCCAGGGCAGTGGGCTTTGAGACATGGATGCATCCCCCAGCTTCTTCGTGCCTGTGCCAACTTCCTCATGCCTGTGCAGCCTTTCCGTGCTCGTGCTGGCCTTTCCTAGTGGGAGCGGTCTCTTTGTGCCCGTGGCGGGGACGGGTTCTCAACACCGCCGACGCGACGATCGAACGCGGCCTCCTTGTGTCTGTGGCGGAGCCCTTTCACCGGGGAGTGATCGCGAAGAGGATGACTTCTTCAGGCACGCGCTCGAACATTCCTTTCGATGGCATCAGACATTCACAGCATCAGACATTCACTTCGACGGCGAGGCGTCCGTCCTCGTTGCGAGTCGCGCGAGCCTTCACTGCCGTCATCCTCAGCCCCGAATCGGCTCGCATGCGCTCGAGGAGGTCGTCAACGAGCTCATGGGGGAGCATTGCGATCGGGGAGCCAAGACTGTTGACCTCAAGAGTCCCGTTGGAGAAGTTCCCATGCACAATGAGAAGACAGACGAATTCGTGGGTTTGACCGAGGGCTTCGGCCCATTTCTCTTTCTTTGCGCGCTTGTCGAGCGCCTTTTGCAGTTTCTCGGTCCAGGGCAGGGAAGTCCAGTTCTCGGATTCGGCGAGGATCAGCGTCGGCTCCTTGTGGCCGAAGAGCTTCTGGAAAAAGTCCATGCGGTAAGTCTGCCACGAGGAGTTCCTTTCCCCGGGAGACTGCGCTATCGCGGTGGCCTCTTGGTGAAGCCCCTTCGAGGGAGGCTTTTGACGTGAGGACGGGGCCCACAATCGCCGACTGGTGGGGTTGGCGCCCAGTGGTGGGGTTGACGCCCAGTGGTGGCGTTGGCTTCTAGTGGTGGAGGCGTCCTTTGAACGGGCGCGCAGCGCGGCGACCTTCTGGCGCCCAGTGGTGGCTAGATTCTAGTTGCGGGGCGGAGGCTCCTCGGGGTGCGATGCCCAGTTGAGGCTCTCGTGAGTGGAGGGGTTGACGACGTGAGAAAGGGGAATAACCCCTCCATTAGGAACACTCGCTCGAGTTCGGAAAGGTCAACCCCTCACCTCGGACGATTCGCCCAGATCCGCCCGCAAATGGGGCGACTCAACACGTCGCGAAAGTAAAGATTCCGCGCTTCTTCAGGCTCACCCGTGGTGAGGTGAGCACGAGTCGGTAAGCCCTCCGACCTATCCCGAGCTTTGAGGCCCTCCCGTGGACGGGGTGACGGACATCTCCAGCCTGGGCAGCGAGCTACGCACCGTGAGGTCCTCCCGTGGGCGGGGTGACCACCCACGGATCCAGGGGCATCGCGCGCAGGTGGTCCATGTCGAGGGCATTGAGAAGATCTGCAGCCGTCCTCGCCCCTGATACGCCCAAAGAACGTCCGATCCATTCGAGGACATCCGCGGGCGACCACCCCAGGGTAGCCAGATCCTCGAGGGTCACCGCTCCATCGCGCTTTGCGAGCCTCGCACCTGAGGGAGCCAGCGCGAGTGGGACGTGGACGTAAACGGGAACAGGAATCCCGAGCAGAGTCGCTAACGCCGCCTGCGCGGGGGCCTGTGAGAGAAGGTCGTCTCCTCGTACGACCTGGTCGACGCCCTGGAATCCATCGTCGACGACTGCTGCGAGGTTGTATGCGGGCACACCGTCGCTGCGTCGCACGACGAAATGATCGACCGGGCCCGTGTACTCGCCGTGAAGCTCGTCGAACACGGTCCACCGCGATGCGGGTGCTCGGAGGCGTAGCGCGGGCAAGCGGTGCGCGGCTGCAAGTTCTGCCCTTTTCGCTTGGCGCTCGTCCTCGGAAAGATGCAGGCAGGTCCCCGGGTAGTGGCCTGGTGGGACGTGTGGAGCGGAGGCGGCTTCGCGGATGTCTTTGCGGGAGCAATAGCATTCGAAGAGCAGGCCTTTCGCAGCAAGATCATCGAGTGCGGCGGTGTGCGCCTCATGCCGGGTTGATTGCACGAGGATCTCGCCGTCCCAGTCAATCCCGATGGCCTGAAGATCGGCGATCTGGCGTTCCGCGCTGCCCGAACGTACGCGGTCAATGTCTTCCAGCCGCAGGACGAAGGCGCGCCCTGTGCGCCTTGCCCACACCCAAGACAGGATCGCCGTTCGCAGGTTCCCGAGGTGGAGATCTCCTGTCGGCGAGGGCGCGAAACGGCCCGTTCCCACACTTACGGACGAGGAAGAGGACGAGGGCGAAGGCGAAGGCGAGGACGAGGCCAGAGCGGAGGCTGGGAGTGAATCCTGGGAAGAGGCCGGGGCTTGGGAGGAGAGCGGAGCTGGAGAGGATACCGCGAGTGAAAGCGGGCCTGGTGGCAAAAATGAAACCGAAAAGTGACCTGGCGGTAGTGACGAGGCCGGGGGTGGAGACGAAGCCGACTCGGCCTGGCTGCTTGCTAAGACGTGACTGTCTAAGACATGAGGCGAGCCGGAGACCTCAACGGGAGCCGCATCCGGGGAAACGGATGTTGGATGCTCAAAGTTTTCAATCGGATTCATGCTCATAGGACGATGCTCAAGGCAAGGGGAAAATCGTGCGATCAACCGAGCTCTGCGATCGCGCTCTCGAGGCGTTCCAGTTTGCCGTGCATCTCATCGCTGCGACCCGCACGGATATCGGCCTTCATGACGAGGGAGACGCGGGGAGACACCTCCGCGACCGCGTCGGTGGCGGCTTTCACGACGGACATGACTTCATCCCATTCGCCCTCGATAGTGGTGAACATGGATGTCGTTTCGTAGGGCAGTCCCGATTCGCGCACGATCTTCACGGCGCGGGCGACAGTCGAGGTGACGGCGCCCTCGGCGCTGGAGGTCGTGGTCGGGGCGACGGCGAAGGCGAGGAGCATGTCTTCAGTCTAAAGCGGGGTGCCGGAAGGCGGAGGGGCGGAAATGAGGGGTGTAGGCGGGGGTGTTCAAAGAGCGGCGTTGCCTAAGCGGGTGGGTGAAGACTTCTGGCGAGGCTTCGTGGCGGGCGGCGAGGGGGTCCGAAGAGGGCTATGTGCGAACGGGTGGTGAAGAGCCCGGGGGCAGAAGATGAAGACTTGCTCGTGGAACATTTGAGAATGCTGGCGGCAATTGGAGCGTTCGCAAGCGGGCAGTGTGGGCGGAATGCCAGAAGGGGAAGGCGTCGGGAACGAGGCTGCTCAGATGGAAGGCCAGAAGGAGAAGGCGTCGGGAAGGGCGCTGCTCAGGTGGAAGGCCGGGGGAGGAAGGCATTGGAAAAGAGGCGATGAAGGTGGGGTGTCGGAAAAGCGGACTACTCGCAAGCAGATGAGGCGCTGGCAGATAGTGCAGAAATAGCGAGAGAAGAAGGAGAGTGCGTGTCAGCGGGCGTAATGCCTGGGCTTTGCGAGGCTCGGGTGGCAAGAACGTGGACGTAGACTTCCGACGTGAACTCTTTCGCCCACCCCTCGCCCGGAGCGAAGCGCGTGAAAACACGGGAAAAGTCCCTGCCGGAGTGGGTTTTCGTAGCCACAGGAGGCGCTGCGGGGGCGCTCGCGCGAGCAGGCCTTGACGCGCTCGCGGAACTCTTCCCCTACTCAGGCGTCCTTGCTTCTTTCATGCTGCTCCCCTGGTCGACGGTGGCGGCGAATCTGGGCGGAGCATTCTTCCTCGGTGCTCTTTCAGCCTTCCTCACTCGCAAAATGGAGCCCACTCCACAACTTCTGCGCCTGAGACTCCTCGCGGCGACAGGATTCGCCGGAGCTTTCACAACCTATGGGAGTCTTATCGCTGCGAGCGGAATGGCGATGATACGGACACCGAACGTCACCACGATCCTCAGCGCCGCAGCGGCTTCTCTCCTCTTGCTTCTTCTCGGCGTCATCTCAGCGGCTGGAGGTTGGGGGCTTGTGAAGAAGCTGGCGAGAGTGGCTGAGACGCAAAGAATCGGCACGATGAAGAGAAAAGCCCCCTCGAAGGACGCGGAGGCTTGCGAAACAGAGGTCTTAGAATGACGAGTCTGCTTGTCTGGATCGGCCTAGCCTTCGGCGGTGCTCTCGGGGCTGTGTCCCGCTGGAAGCTCGACCTTGCAGTGCGCAGCCTCATTGCCCGCCGCTTCGACAAACACTCTCAACACAGCCCCGAAAAGCCTCTTCAATACAGTCTCGAACAACGCCCTCAGCACAGCCCCGCCAAACGCCTTCAACACAGCCTCGACAAACGCCCTCTCGAGAAGGGCAATCCCCCAAAGAGCCCTCTTGAGAATCCCAATCGAGAAGAACACCGCCCCCACGATGAAGAGCCACAAGAAGAAACCCGAAAACCGCTACTCGCTCCAATGCTCGGCATTGGCCTGGTCAACGTCCTCGGATCCTTCCTCCTCGGACTCCTCATCGCTGCTCCAATGATCGACTCGGAGCTGAGACTCGTTGTTTCAAGCGGATTCCTCGCAGGCTTCACAACCTTTTCCACCGCAGTCATGGACTCATGGACCTTATGGCGTTCGGGCAGACGAGCCGCATCCTTCGCCCTGCTCCTTGGTGTGTGGGCGGGCGCCCTCATCGCCCTCTTCTTCGCTTTTGCTCTTGGCAGGTTCGTCTTCTCAGCGAGCTAGCCCTATCTCCGAGGAGCTTCTCACGTTCTCAGTGGCGCGCGCCTCACTGGGATGAAGCGTTATCGTCGCAGATCAACAGTCATTCGATTCCGAATAGTGGGGGAATGTAACACAAGATTTGGGTCCCCAAAAAGAGCCCCCTATGCTGAACTCATCCACAACAGGGTGCACAACTGCGGCCTGAGAAGCGCTAAGACACGACACGGAGGGCGTCATGATCGACCTGAACGGAGTCCGTAAGGTGTACTCCGTCAAGGGCGGCAACGAAGTCGTCGCCCTCGACAATGTCACGCTCCACGTCGACCGCGGCTCCATCCACGGCATCGTCGGACAATCCGGCGCCGGAAAATCTACCCTCATCCGCTGCCTTACCGCCCTCGAACATCCGACTGAAGGGGCGATCATTGTCGACGGCCTCGACCTTGCGCAACTACGTGGCAAGAAGCTGCGTGAAGCCCGTCGTCGCATTGGCATGGTCTTCCAATCGGCGAACCTTCTCGACGGTCGCACCGCCGCTGAGAACATCGGCTATCCGCTGAAACTCGCTGGGGTGCCGAAAGCACAGGTGAAGGCCCGAGTCGCCGAACTCCTCTCCCTCGTCGGCCTCGCGGGGCGCGGCAACTCCTACCCCTCACAGCTCTCCGGAGGACAGCGCCAACGCGTCGGCATCGCCCGCGCACTCGCCGACAATCCTGCCGTCCTGCTCTGCGACGAACCGACCTCCGCCCTCGACACCGACTCGACTCGTCAGATCCTTGACCTGCTCACTCGAGTCCGCGACTCTGAAGGCGTCACCGTCCTCGTCATCACCCACGAAATGGCCGTTGTCCGAGAAATCTGCGACTCCGTTACCCTCCTCGGGCACGGAACAATCATCCAGACCGGCGCCATTGAAGAGGTCATCGCTGACCCGACGAGTCCCCTGTCGCGCGAACTCATTCCCGCCCCCAGCGTCGACGAGGCAGACCTGCGCGGAGACACCAGTCTCCTCGATGTCATCTTCACCTCGCACCCAGGTGTTCCCACTGGTGCGACCGTCCTTAATCTCACCTCTTCAATGGGCGCGGACGTTACCGCCGGAACCTTCGAATCCATGGGCTCCACCCAGGTCGGAAGACTCGCACTCTCAGTGCCCTCCTACCATGCGCAGAAGATCATCGACAAGCTTCGTGAGCAGAATATTTACGCCGAAATGAGGTCCGCATGAGCCTGACGCTTCCCAGCCTCGCATCCGCGGCGAACCAGCTTGCACTGCTTGTCCCTACCGGGAAGAACGACCCGAAGTGGCTCGATAACCCGGCGTTGACCAAGGAGTTCATTCCCGCGACCCTCGACACCCTTGCGATGATGTTCTTCGCGACGGTATTCACGGTCCTCATCGGCCTGCCTCTTGGTCTTCTGCTAGTGCAGACCGGCAAGTCGGGCCTCACGCCGAACCGCAGCGTTTACCAATTCGCTTCGGCCGTGGTCAACGTCGTCCGATCCTTCCCCTTCCTCATCGGCGCGATCGTCCTCTTGCCCCTGACACGCTTGATCGTGGGCACGACCCTCGGGTGGCAGGCGACCGTTGTTCCCCTCGTGATCCTCTCTGTCCCCTTCTTCGCTCGCCTCGTCGAATCGAACATCCTCGCCGTTGACGCGGGCAAAATTGAGGCCGCTCAGATGATGGGCGCCTCTAACCGGCAGATCCGCTGGGGCGTCCAGGTCCGTGAAGCAGCCCCCGCCCTCGTGCAGTCGATCACGACACTCGCGATCACACTCATCGGATATTCCGCGATTGCCGGAGCGCTTGGCGGCGGTGGCCTCGGGCAGATGGCCATGAACTACGGCTACAACCGTTTCCAAGATGACGTCATGATCGTCACGGTTCTCGCGATCATTGTCATCGTTCAGATCGTCCAGATGTTCGGAGACATGATTTCCCGGCTGGTGGACCACCGCTGAGGCGACCGCCAGCCGGGTGAGATCCTGGCCCAGCACGACTATTTTCTTCCGACACTCACCCATGGACGAGGGCGAATGCCCCGACCTGCAAAGCGGGCTACCATGCCCGCATACACAGCTTCGCCGAAGAACTGGGAACAGGCCGATAGGTACTCCCGGATCAGTCGCGACACAACGAAAGAGACCCATCATGCGCAACTTCCGTCAAATCCTCGCCGCTTCCGCGGCCGCAGCTCTCGCCCTCGGCCTTTCGGCGTGCTCTTCGAGCGCCGACAAGGCGGACTCCACGAACGGAGCCGACGCTTCGGGCGTCGTCACTTTGAAGGTCGGTGCCTCCCCTTCGCCGCACGCGAAGATCCTCAAGTACGTTGACGAAAACCTCGCCGCCGATGCGGGCATCGACCTCGACATCGTCGAATACACCGACTACATCCAGCCGAACGAGGCCCTCAAGTCCGGTGATCTGGACGCAAACTTCTTCCAGACCGTCCCCTACCTCAAGCAGCAGGCCGAAGAAAACGGCTACGAGTTCACCGCGGGCAAGGGCATTCACCTTGAGCCTCTTGCCGTCTACTCCGAGAAGCTCAAGTCCCTCGATCAGCTTCCCGAGGGGGCGACCATCGGCATTATTGACGACGTCACCAATCAGTCCCGTGCACTTGCCCTTCTTGCCGAGCAGGGGCTCGTCACCCTGCCGACCGATGGTTCCGACGCCAATGTCCACACGGTCACCAAGGTGAAGAAGTTCGAGTTCAAAGAGGTCCAGGGCCCGCAGCTCGTGCGTTCTCTCGCCGATGTGGATGTCGCAGTCATCAACGGCAACTTCGCACAGGAAGGTGGTCTGAGCCCGAAGGATGCGATCGTCGTCGAATCCCCTGAGAATAACCCTGCCGTGAACATCCTCGCCTGGGCGAATAACACGAAGAAGCTCGATGCCGTCAAGAAGCTTGAGGATCTGCTTCACTCCGACCAGGTCAAGCAGTACATCGAACAGACCTGGTCCGACGATTCCGTCATCCCGGCTTTCTGATCTCTCGAGATGCTCTTTGATCGGTTGAGGGGCTTTTGATCTCTCGAGAGACTTTTGATCGGTTAAGAGCCTCTCTCGCCCCGAGTGATGGCCGAGGAGGGTGGACGCCTTGCTTTGACGATCACCGGCGGTCAGGATCTTCAATGACGAGAGTCTTAGCTGACCAGAGCCTCAGCTGAATGGATGCCCCGTGGGGCCCGCTCTTT
>ERZ772956.105-NODE-105-length-69323-cov-5.402495_pt1 | contig 69323 bp, 78 predicted proteins | sample MGYA00580683_ERZ772956 | MGnify/ENA primary metagenome ERZ772956 (study PRJEB29015, sample SAMEA2738077) | human oral metagenome | biome: human oral; feature: human-associated habitat; material: saliva | place: China | collected 2212 ... | reverse complement strand
AACATAACATCTAAGAAGTTTAAAAGTGCTATTAATATACCAAGTACCATCAACAAATACAAATCGGCTAGCAGGATTAATGGCTAAACACTCGCCATTTGCTAAACGGTTTTGTAATGTTGTGGCATCAAGTTCATCTTCAAAAGCTAAAAGCTCATATTGACGACGGCTGACTAGCTCAGCAAGTGCAGTTTTAATAATATCATTGCCTGCATCAGAATTTAGTGTGTCTATGAGATTATTTTTAATAGCACTTAGGCTTTCTTGGCTAAGCTCATAAGGGCTGTTTTGTTTAGTTTGTGGTAAGACAATTGGTGAAAATAATTCTGTGTGATGAGTGGCGATATCAGCAACTTCATCTAAAATTTGTACCATACTGGGGCGACGAAATCCAAAGGAAAAAGTTAGACATTCATCGTCTGCTACGCCATAGTGGGATAATCTTGGTGGCACATACAGTACATCACCAGCTTCTAGTACTTCATCAAAAATAAGCTCACCCATGTCATCTAGCAAGCGAATGGGTTGATTTTCTACAAAAGGCGTATCAAGACTGCACATTTTGCCCAGCTGCCAGCGTCTTTTGCCATATCCTTGTGCCAAAAAAACATCATACTCATCGTAATGTTTGCCCACAGAGCCACCTTTTGGAGCGACAGAAACCATAATATCATCCTGTTGCCATCTTGGAATAAAATCAAATGCTTGCCAAAGCTCACCAAGTTCTGGCGACCATTGTTCTAAATTTTGCACTAAAATCGTCCAAAGTTTTGGGGTGTTTTGTAAGTCAGCTTCACTTAAAGGGGAATTTTTGAGCGACCATTTGTCAGGATTATCGTCATTTTGGCTAATAAGTCTGGCTGATACACCGTCTTCAAGCGCTAAATCTAGCACATCGGTGGGTTCAAACATATTGACTAAAGCGGGTAAGCCATTTTTGATAAGAAGTGGTTTTTTTTGCCAATAATCGTTTAAAAATTCTTCTACAGTCATGTTATTTGGCAGGCAATAGGGTAGTTTTTGAGTAAAATTGGTCATGGTTTATTTGCTTAAGTTAAATAAAGTATTCTAACAATTTTTAATTCAAAAACCAAACCAAAAAGTCAATGTAAAAACATCAATTTTTTTCATAGCAAAATAAATGAATTTTATTTATAATGCTTGGCTTATTTATGTAATTATTTTAGAGTTTTTATGTCAAGCATTCCTGATTTACCAGATGATAACAATGCACATTTTGAATATATTTCAGAAGAAGAGTCTTTAACAAAAGAAGATATTACCGATTTATACGCCGAATTAGCTCAAGCTCAAGAACAATTATTGACCATTCGTGATTTTATTCGTTTTGTGGTGAGTAAGCTGCGTCAATATGATGTGGTGGTTGCCCAAGGAACGACCGATGAGTTTGCAGAAGCAGCGGCAATTGTCTTGCATTCACTATCGCTTCAATGGTCAGCTGATTCAGAGATTTTAGATTGTCGGTTAATAGAGAATGAAAAACAAGCAGTATTAACATTACTATCAGAACGTATTATCCAAAGAAAGCCATTAAGTTATCTAATAAATTTGGCGTATTTTTGCGATTTACCATTTTATGTAGATGAGCGCGTACTCATTCCTCGTTCTCCAATTGCTGAATTAATTAATCAAAAATTTTATCCATATTTTGATGTGGATGACAGTAAAAAAAGCGAATTTTTTGGGCATGGATTGCCAGAAATGCAGTTGTCAGCTCCTGAGCGAATTTTGGATTTATGCACAGGTTCAGGCTGTATTGCTATTGCTTTGGCGACAGCTTTTCCTGATGCTAACGTGGATGCAGTGGATATTGACAAAGATGCCTTGGAGGTTGCTTGGATAAATGTTGAACATCATGATTTAGCTCATCAAGTTAATTTATTGCAAAGTGATTTATTTTCTAAATTACCCCCAGAAAATCAGTATGAGCTGATTGTAACCAATCCACCTTATGTGGATGCTGCGGTAATGGCAGAGCTGCCACCAGAGTTTTTGCATGAACCCGAACATGCTTTAGCGGCAGGACAAGATGGTTTGGATTTGGTGCATCAAATTTTATATCACGCTTCAGACTACTTAACGGCTGATGGACTTTTGGTGTGTGAAGTTGGAGATAGTGAGTGGGCATTACGTCAAGCCTATCCAGAAATTCAATTTGATTGGTTAACTTTTGAAAAGGGTGGTAGCGGTGTATTTGCAATGACTTGCACAGAGCTTTTAGAGTATCGTGAAGAGTTTGCGCGTCAAGTTGAGCAGGTAAAAGGATTATCATAATTACAAACTAAATCAAAACATAAAATAGATGATAAGGTAAACTTGGAGTAATCATGTCGGGTAATAGTATTGGTCAGGTCTTTAAAGTAACAACATGTGGCGAATCGCATGGCGTTGGATTGATGGCGATTGTTGATGGTGTGCCACCAAATCTATCGCTGTGCGAGGAAGATTTGCAAATAGAGCTTGATAGACGAAAACCCGGCACATCCAAATTTACGACACAAAGAAAAGAAGCAGATAGTGTTGAAATTATTTCTGGGGTATTTGAGGGTAAAACAACGGGTACGTCAATTGGCTTACTTATCCGCAACACCGACCAAAAATCAAAAGATTATGGTAATATTGCTGAGCTGTTTCGCCCCAATCACGCTGATTATACTTATACCATGAAATACGGGTTTCGTGATTATCGCGGTGGTGGTCGAGCTTCTGCAAGAGAGACGGCAATGCGTGTGGCGGCTGGAGCCATTGCTAAAAAGTATTTATCAGAACATTTGGGGATTGTTATCCGTGGTCATGTAACCCAGATTGGCACTGAAAAAGCTGAAAAATTGGATTGGGCAGAAGTATCAAACAACCCATTTTTTTGTGGAGATAAAGATGCGGTTGTACGATTTGAACAATTAATTACTTCTTTGCGTGAACAAGGCACAAGTTGTGGCGCTCGGCTTGAAATTTTTGCTGAAAATGTTCCTGTTGGTTTAGGTGAACCTGTATTTGATAAACTTGATGCTGATATTGCGCATGCAATGATGAGTATCAATGCAGTCAAGGCTGTAGAAATTGGTGATGGTTTTTTGGTAGTCGAACAATTTGGGCATACAAGTCGTGATGAATTAACCGCTGATGGGTTTTTATCCAATCATGCAGGCGGGATTTTAGGCGGAATTTCTAGTGGTCAAACCATTAAAGTTGCTATCGCTTTAAAACCTACCCCAAGCATTACCACTACTGGCAAAACAGTGAATATTTTAGGTAATACTACAGAGGTTATTACCAAAGGTCGTCATGATCCTTGTGTGGGCGTACGTGCAACACCCATTGCTGAAGCAATGCTTGCAATTGTTTTGCTTGACCACTATTTGCGCCATCGAGCCCAAAATGCTGATGTGGTATTGCCATTTAAACCATTATCATAATGATGTCCTATTTTTATTTATCCAGACGACAATTTTTATGGACGGTAACGGCTGCCTTAGCTGTTGGATTGGTTGGCTGTGATAAAAATCACAAATTCAGCCCATTAATTTCAGGAAGTTTAGTTTCAGCTTTGGGTGATTCTCTAACATTTGGTTATGGAGCAGAGCAATCACAAAGTTACCCTGCGCTACTTGCTCAAAAAACAGGTTGGAAAGTAGAAAATGATGGTGTTAATGGTGATACAACAGAAGATATTTTAAAAAGATTGCAGCCAGTGATTTTGAAAAAACCAAAGCTGGTACTGCTTGGTGTTGGTGGCAATGATGTATTAAAAGGAGTGCCATCACAAATTACAAAAAACAATTTGATAAATATCATCAATCAATTAAAATCACAATCCATTACTGTTGTATTGATTGCTCAACCATACATTTCTGTCAGTGCCTTATTTGGAAAGGCTAGTGATAATCCCATTTATCAAGAGGTTGCTGATTTAACAGATGTGCCTTTATTGAGTGAAGTCTGGTCGGAAATTTTATCAAACAACAATCTAAAATCTGACCAAGTACACGCCAACCCTCAAGGTTATGCATATTTTACAGATAAATTATATCAATTTTTGCAAAATTTAGGACTGTGTTCTTGATTTGGATTAGGCTAAATCAAATCACTACAAGCCTGACAATTGCTTTAAAGAAGTTTTTAGTAAGCTGGCTGTATCATAAGTAGAGCCGGCATTGTTAAGCTGCTTTTGAGCTGCTCTAATGGCAATTTGAGCCTCTTTTTCTTTGTAACCTAAACTTAATAAAGCGCTTTCCACTTCTTTGGAAATGTATGAAAAATTGGTGGATGAAATATCAGGGTGAGTTTGTGTCTCGGTGTTATTTTCTAAATTATCTAATTTATCTTTTAGTTCAATAATAAGTCTTTGAGCGGTTTTTTTGCCAATACCTGGTACTTTAATTAAAAGGGTTTCATCATCGTAAATAATAGCATGTTTTAACTCATCACCATTTAAGGTAGATAAAATCGCCAATGCCATCTTTGCGCCTACACCATTAATTTTAATCAATTTTTTAAAAATTTCTTTATCCTTTTGGTTGATGAAACCAAAAAGAGATTGAGCGTCTTCACGAATATGAAGGTGTGTGAATAAACTGACTTCATCACCAAGTGTTAAAGTACAAAAATCAGGAATTGGTAATTCAATTTCATAACCCACGCCACTGTTTGTGAGAATACAAGCAACAGGCGCACATAGTGAGTGCACCTGCCCTTTAATTAAAGCAATCATATTAATTTTTGTAATAATCTACCATTTTTTCAAGACTGATGGGACGAATTTTATCGGCATGACCAGCTGAACCAAAGGCTTCATAGCGAGCAACACAAATCTCTTGCATAGCTTTGATGGTTTGTGCTAAATATTTTCTTGGATCAAATTCTGCTGGATATTCGTTCATAAAACGGCGAATTGCCCCTGTTGAAGCCAAACGTAAATCAGTATCAATATTAATTTTACGCACTCCATGTTTGATGGCTTCTACCAGTTGCTCTACAGGAACCCCATAAGTTTCACCAATTTGTCCGCCATTTTCATTGATAATTTTTAGCCATTCTTGGGGAACAGAGCTTGAGCCATGCATAACCAAATGAGTGTTAGGTAGGGCTTCATGAATTTCTTTGATGCGATTGATGGCTAAAATGTCTCCTGTAGGTGGTCGAGTGAATTTGTAAGCACCATGTGAGGTTCCTACGGCAATTGCTAAAGCATCCACACCAGTATCGGCAACAAATTGACGGGCTTCTTCTACGGAAGTCAAAAGCTGACTGTGGTCAAGCACGCCTTCAGCACCCACGCCATCTTCTTCCCCAGCCAGACCAGTTTCAAGGCTTCCTAGACAGCCAATCTCACCTTCTACGGATACACCGCATGCGTGAGCCATTTTGACCACTTCGCGAGTAACGCCAACGTTATAATCATAACTTGCAGGAGTTTTTCCGTCTTCTCTTAATGAGCCGTCCATCATAACTGAGCTAAAACCAAGCTGGATGGAGCGCTGACAAACATCAGGACTGGCACCATGGTCTTGATGCATTACGACAGGAATGTGCGGCCATTCTTCAATGGCAGATAAAATTAAATGACGTAAAAAAGGAGCGCCCGCGTATTTTCTGGCGCCAGCAGATGCTTGCACAATAACAGGTGAGTTGGTTTGGTTAGCAGCCATCATGATGGCGCGCATTTGCTCTAAGTTGTTGACATTAAATGCCGGCAAACCATAATCATGTTCAGCTGCATGGTCAAGAAGCTGACGTAAAGAAACCAGTGCCATAATTAAGCTCCATTAATAAAATAAATAACTCAAATTATATCAAAAAATCTTCATTAGAGAAAGTGTTGGAGTGTTGAGATAAATGTATTTCAAAGCTGGCAGATTATTAGTAAGATAAACCCCACCACAATAAACCAACCACACACTCTGCAATAAATGGGACAATTCAAAACGATGTGGGATAAGTTAAGATAGACCATTTTGCAAGGGCGTTGCACTGGGTGCAACAAGTTGGGTGGGGTATAAGTTTTGAGTTTTGGGAAAAGACAGGTAAAAATGCCTGTCTTTCTTATTGCCTTATTTTAATACATAAACTGGCGGGCGGGTTTTTAGGTGCCAGATGTCAGGGCGGACAAGGCGACTTCTATCAATCGTCTGTCGCCATCGCTTTGTAATTGCCCATCAGGAGAAACAGGTAAAAATGGGCGGGCTAGTAGTGTTACCGATTTGACCCTTGCAAAGCCATTTGGTGTAATAAAAACAAGATGTGAGCGGTTTTTGGGTCTGATTGTGCCACCAAAATGATGAATGCGAGCATAAATCATATTTGTGCCAACACTGGCGGTGTGGCTGGTAGCACTGTTGGTAACGCTGTCTTTGAGTTCGCCTGTATTGGTTAGGGTTTTGCCATTACCAAAGGCTTTACGCACCCACACCTGTCCGCCAAAGGCTTCATTTTCAAAGTTATCGCTGGTCATTGTTTCTAATTCTGTGGCAAGCCCTTGCATAATGACACGGCTATTACTGGCATTTCTTAATAATTGGGCCAAAGTGCTTTGAGCTTGGCTGTCGTCTAGATTGATAATGAGCATTGGCAAATTTTCCTAAGTTTGGTATAATGTAGATATTCTGCAACGAGTCCTGCGTGGGCGGGGGGAGTAACACACTTAGGTGTGCCAGTTCGGTTACGGTTCGAGTCCGTCAAAGTTGCAGAATTTTTTATTGGATTTTGGCAAATACATTGCCATCAATAGACCCTTTAATGCTGTTTAAATCTTGATAAAATCCACTTATCACTTCCGCCCCATTCTTGGTCATCTGCACCGTCAGCTTAATCACTTTATCATCAGGCATTTTATAAACAAGCAATAAATTGTTATTTTGGGTGTCCCAAAGCTCCCAGTCTGGCTTGCCAAACTCACGCACAATTTTTTGTAGTGCCACTTCGTCCAAAGCGTCATTGTGGGCGGTGTGGCGTGTATTTTTACGACCTGTGATGACCTTATCACGAAAGCCTACCACAGGCGATAGCTCGTCCAAGTCAAGCCTTTCTTTCTCTGCCAGTTTTTCAAAGGACTTTTGGGGTAATACGCCCACCCCATAAGTTCGTCCCTGTGCTTTCCCATTGATTTGACTTTGGCGAACCCACGCCAAAAACCCTGCCACCCTTACATCGCTTGCCATATCTTTGGCAATCTCTTGCAGAGCCTGTTTTTGCCCTAGGGCTTGTTTGGCTTTGTCATACCAAAGTTTATCAAACAAATGGCTGGCAACAGGACTGCCACCAAAGCCATTTTCGCCCAAAGCTCGCTCATCACTGCCTTGTTTAATGCCCACCTTTTCGGCTTGTTTTGCCGTGATTGCCTTGACAGTGCATCGGCAACCAAAGCCGTTTGGTGGATAAGAATGCGACCAAAAGGGGTCATCGTGGGCATAGACCGCTCCGTGCCTTGCTGAATGACTGGGGCGGGTACGGCGGTCTAGGACGGCGGAATATTGCCAATAGGGGTGGGTGTCTGTTGCCTGTTTCATTCGCTCGTATTTGGCGGTCATTATGGCGGTTCGGCGGTTGGTGTGATAAATGATTCTAAGGCGACGATTTGACCCTAATTTGACTTGTTCAAGCTGACCTGTTTTTGGGTTTCTTGCCAGCGTTTCACCCCACCAACCCTGCTGTATCAAATACGGCTTAATGGTATTTTCAAAGCCCTTATAGCCCGTGCCGTCCGCCATTGCCTGCTCAATGGCTTTTTTGGTGGTGGACAGCATATCAAGAGCGGTCATTTTGGCTACTGTGAAACTTCGTGCGTGAGCAAGGGCGTGCGTGTCCGTCCAGTCCCAACCGATATGCAAGCCTTTGGATTTTAGGTGTTCAATGGCTCGCTCTGGAGGCATATCAAATAAGGCTTTTAGCTCTTTATTTGTGAGTTTATCAATACTACTCATCTTAATTTATCCCCATTTCTTCTTGGGTTTGTAGCCGTGAAAGCGTATCAGCGATAAACAGCATTTGGGTCAGCTTGTCTTGAAGCTCATCGATGTTCATTTTGGGATAAAGACTGGCTAATTTTTCCAAAAGAGCGGTTTCATTGTCTAGATTGACATTGTCCAAACTGGCAAAATCGCCCAGCATTTGCACCGCTTGGGTGGTCAAATCATCATCACTTGGCACGCCTATCGCCAATTTATCGGACAAATCGCCCTCTGGTGCGAAGGATTTTTCACTAAAATTGGCGGTGGCTCGTGTGGTGTCTGTGGACATTGGCTTGGCATTTAGGGTAAATTCATCTGCCGATAAATTATAAGCCCGCTCATAATAGCTTTGGGTAAAAGACACGCCAAGAGCGGTCAAGATTTGGTCTCGCTCCGCTAGGGTTTTATCGCCTATTTCGTCTTCATATAGCACAAATTTGGGTGGACTTACCTTGTGAAAGTTCAGCTCACAAATCCACGAAAGAAGTGTATTAAAACAGCTCTCCACCACTCGGCAATCATTATCACGAATATCTTTTGTTACGGTAAGTCCTGCCATTGCCGAAGCGTGGCTTGTGTCTTTTTCGGTGGTTTGGTCTTGACCCAGTAGAGCAATGTTAATCTCGCTACGGCAATAACGAATAAAATCATCAAACACCTGTGATGAGCCTGTTTTGCCTGTGGCTTCTTTGATTTCTACGCTACTGTCGTTGGGAATGGTCGCTACCGCATTGCCCATTAAGTCTTCTAGGGCATCAAGGAGTTTATTGGTATCATCATCGGTATTGGAGCGAGGCTCGTGTCCGATAATCCAAGGAGAGCCAAACTTTTCGGCAAATTCTGCCCAAAACTTTAAACCGCCACGCTTAAAGACGGTCGCCCAATATACACAAGACAGCTCGGCTGTACCGTAGGGATTGGTAAAGCTGGCGTTGTTGGTGGGGCAAAGGATTTTAAAGGGCGGTGGTGTGGTCTTGGTAATGCCGTCAATCAGCAAAAGCTCGCCATCAGCATCAAAGCCTGCCCATTCTTGGGAAATGGCGATGAGTTTGACGGGTATCCAAACACCATTTTTAAACTGCCAAATCACTTCAATGGGCTGATAGCCATACAATACCGCCTCTAAAATCTGTCCAATCAGCCCATAAATGTCTAGGTTGTCAAAAATCTGGTCTATGACGGCTTGCTGTTTATCAGACAAATCGCTGTCAAGGCGGTAATTTAAGCCTGCCACACTTGCCTTACGACGGCGTACCGCCCCTGCCACAATGGGGTCAATGAGTAATTCACGATATGCTGACAGACTAGATTTACCCAGTCGTCTTAGGATAATGTCAGGATTTGGCAAAATTTGGCTAAATCCATATAACCCAAAATAGCGGTGGGCGGTGGCGATTTGGGTGGAGAGTTCTTTTTTGTCCAGTTTTGGAGCTTGGTTTTGGTTTGTCATTTAAAATCCTTGGGTGAGTTTGCTTTTTCTTTTGACTTTGCGAGTGGCAACCTTGATTTGTCCAATGTTAAGTTCACGGCTGGCATAATGAGCCAGCAACAAAGCAATACCTGCATCGCCGTGGCGTTTTTTGCCATCTGCACCCTGCGTGCGAGTGGTGGGAATGCGTGGCACGCCGTTCACAAGCTCAAAGGCTCGCAAATCATTTAAAATATCTTCATCTTTGGGTAGGTCGATAAGTGTGCCATCTTCTAGGGCGGATTTAAAAGGAGCGGTGTGGGTACGATACCAACTTTCGGACAGCATAATGGCTTGGATAACATCTGCCCCAAAGGTGTCTTGCATTTTTTCGGCAAGCGATTGACCGTTACCCCGAGCATCAAACGCACCGCCCCGCAAATTTGGCAAGCCTTTTAATAAGGCAATCATAATCTGCTCTTGCTGGGCAAAAGGCATATTGCCCAGCTCCAAGATAAAGGGTGGTTTTAGAATTAAATTTGGGTATTGCAACAGTGGCACAATCACAGTTTTGTCGCCACTTCTGGCAAAATCCTCGCCCACAAAGCTGATACGACTTTTATCTAAGCCATCAAGAAGTGGCTCTAAGGTGTCTGTTATCCAATCGTCAATCTCTTTGGCGCGACTGTGTTCAGGCAACAGGGCAAATTCGTCATTTTTATCAAGGCGAATGACAGGCGTGTAAGGATTCATACGACTTTCAATCAACGCACGGTTTAGCCATTTGCCACCGCCATTTTTGGGAATACAGTCCAGCTCTTCTTTGGCGTCCTCGCCATAACTTGCCCGAATGTCCGCTATCCACTGTCTTTCGCCCTCTGGTGTCCAGTCTATGCCACGCCTTAGACAAATGCGTTGGTATAAACCATCAGCAATGGCATCATCAAAACTAATGCGGTGCAAAGAATAAGGCTTTTTGCCTGCTCTGATGTCATTGACAAGCTCATTAAAAGCATTATCCACCCCATCGTGGGTAGAAATGATATGCACCTGACCGCCCCACATTAACAAAGCCATTGCTGATTTTAATAATTCTGGCAAGTTTTCGTGGAAAGCTGCTTCGTCCAAAATGACACGCCCTTGCTTACCACGCAAGTTGTTGGGGCGAGATGACAAGGCGGTAATGCGGTGTCCTGACGCAAAACGAATGACAAACGCCAAAATCGCCTGCCTGTCATCGCCGTCCACAAAGACTTCTTCGGTTTCCTCCACTTCGCCTGCCACCAAGCCATAAAACTTCGCCCAGTTGCCACAGTCGTGGATAAATTCAAGTGCCATATCTTTGTTATAACCAACATACCAGACATTCATTCCGTTTGTCTTAGCAGCCAAAAGAGCCGAATCAGCCGCTTCGCCCCAAGTTAAGCCAATACGCCGTGATTTTTCACACACTTTAACCGCCGATGTGTCAGCACACCAGCGTTGTTGGTAGGGTAATAGCACCATTGGGCTACGAGAAATATTGCTAATTTCTTGGCTAAGTGCCGTGCGTTTTGGCTGGCTCATTCCCCAATCCCCAAAATCTTACGGCGAATTTCGTCAGCCGTTTCGTCAGACAGCCCGCCTTTTTTAACCACTTTGGCGACTTCGCTGGCGGTTTGTTCAATTTTGACTTGTAATTTGGCTTGGTATTCTTTGAGCCGTGTACTGGCAGACATCAAAGGGGCGATGTTTTTGGCAACTTTGCCCATCAAATCAAGCCTTGCCACATCGTCAAGTTCGCCATTATCTAGCTCGCCAATGGCAATGAGTGCATCAAAGACTTCGGTTTGGAGCATGGCGATGACCGCCTCAGAGCGGGTGTCGGCTTCGTCTGACGCTCCTTCGGCAATCAGGCGAGCCGCTTCGGTGGAGGCTTTGATGTTAGCAAAGCGTTTTTGGATTTTTGAGCCATAGCGGTGAACAGCGGAGCGACTAATCTCGTAGCCTTGGGTGTGTAGCCACTCAGCAAGTGCGGTGTAATTGCCAAATCCGTTCTCGGCAAGTTTTCGCTCTAATTCGTGGCGAATGTCGGTGGGTAGTAGCTCCACGCTACTTCGTTTTGCCATGTTGCCCCCTAGCTTGTCCAATACTTAACAGGTCGTCCAATGCCTGCTTCACAGTGGGCGGTATATTCAGCAATGTCCACGCCTGAGTGGGTCAAATCACAAAACCATGCTCCGCTAGGTTCTTTGGTGAGCTTAATAAGTTCCCGACTGTTTAGATATTCAAGTTGTTGGCGTAACTCCAAAGCAGTAACATCAACATAAATGCCCTGCATCACGTCCAGCAAAAACACTTCGCTGGTGGTGTAAGGGCGAGCTTTATTAAGTGTGTTAATAATATGCCAACGCATACCTTCACGGCGTGCTTTTTCATTCATGGTCTTTGGCTCTCCATTTTATAAAGGTCGGTTAGGGTCTTTTGAATGCTGTCCATCTTGGCTTCTAAGACGGCTTGGTTGCGGATATAGTCTTCACGCAAGACATATTTTTCGGGCAAGACAGCCTTTTGTTCGGCAAAGAGATTTTCTAACTGCTCCACCTTCTCGCCCAATTTATCTTGCTGTCTTTGGCGTTCGTCCTGTTGGGTGGTAAATTGAGCAAGAAGCATCTTGCCAAAGCCCCAACACACGCCCAAAAACGACAACAAAAAGCCAACGAGTTGCCAAAACTCAATGCTGATAAAGGTCTTATCGCCCATGACGACCCTCCCGTCTGGTTTGGCACGCCACGCACCGCTGACAGCCAGCGACTGCTTTCCGTCTGGCTTCGCTAATCGGCTCACCACACTCGGCACAATATTTGGCTGATGGTCTGTTAGCGTGGGCAAACTTGGTCTGGTGGGCGATTTGGCTTTGTAACACTCGCTCAGCGTTGGCGTTGGCAAGGTCTATGGCATCCATGATGTCTCCATAATAAAGGTGGGTGCGGTGTTCTGGCGTTTTGGCATTCGGGTGTTCCTGACACTCTGATACTCAAACACTCTGACACTCATGCACCCATAAACGATAAAAATTATTTGGCTAGAAAACGACGAGCCACCGCATAACCACCCACACAGCCCAAATAAGTCAGCCAAAGCTCCCAACTGTCTGTGCCAAGCCTTAAAAATTGAATGGTGGCGACAAGACTTGCGACATTTGCCCAAAGGCGAGTATGGGAGAGCTTACCTGTGGCAGGGTTTTCAATGAGTTCAAGTAGGCGACTCATGCAGACACCCCCTTTATGCTGGCAAGCCCTGCGATGGTGCTGGCGATGCTACGGCAAATCAGCCATTTTTTGTCATACCATAGGGCAAGGTCAGCATCATTACTGATAAAAAATGGCTCAAATACCACGCCACCTGCCTGTGCAAAAGCAAGGCGAATATGCTGACCTGAGTTATCTGGCTTATAGCCTTGCTCGCCACGCAATCGCCAGCCTGTGATATCGTGGACGGCTTGGCAAATGGTCTGGGCAAGTTCTTTATGCTTGGGAGTAGTCAAGGCTTCTATGCCTGTGGCGGTCTTGGTCGCCGATGCGTTACAATGAAACTCAATGGCGATGTCTGCCCCACGAGCCAGTCGCACGGCATCGGCTAGGGGTAGATTTGCCTTGCCCATACCGTCCGTCTGTACGGTCAGCCCATAATCGGCTCGCAGAATGTACGCCACGATGTTACGCATGTCCATGGCGATGTCAGCTTCGGTGTGCATGCCATTTACCGCCCCAACATCTCCACCGCCATGTCCTGCGGTCAGTACTATCTTCTTTTGAGAAACTTTGGTCATAAAAATACCCCCAATCTGTGATGGAGGTATTTTGCCAAAGAAAGTGTGGATAGTCTTTTAAAGGGTTTTAAGAAACAGCAAGAATTTAAATTTATTCCCCAAAAGCACTGACAACTTCATCTATTTTTATGTCGCTAGGCAATGGCAGACCGAAATCTTGCTCAAAATCACCCAGTAACTCATTAGACTTAAAATGACTGTCATAAGTGCTACGAGCTGTACCGTTCAAGGCATAAAAGCGTTTTGTTGGGTCTTTTTGGGTGTCATAATACCAAACTTGCCAAGCGGAATTGCCATTTAATGAGACATAACGACAAGCCGAATAAGAATAATTGCCCACGATTTTGCTTCTGCAATCTACCGTACCTTGTTTAAGCTGAATATAGGCAAGTTGCAGGCTATCAAAGTCTTCACTGCTCGGCTTGGTGGGTTTGTTTGCTTTGGGTGTTTCGGGTTCTTTTGATGGTTCGGTGGTTTCTGTGTTTGCGGTAGGCTCTTTGGCGGTGTCGGTGCTAGGCTCGCCACAGGCGATGAGTAGCAAAGGCAAGCATAAGGGGATAAATCTTTTCATGTTATAAATCCTGATTGAATGGGCTGTTTTTGGTAATAAGCAGATATTGACGGTATCTTAGAATGTCATCTAGGCATTCACGGTCTTTTTTGAGTTTGTCTATTTTTGGCTCAATGTCGTGTTTGATGGCATTACCCATTGTGGACAACCAAGCCACAAGACAGAGCACCGCCACACCCATTCCCCACAGGCTGTCTTTACCTAAAACCCATCGATAAACATCAAAGTAAAATAAACCAGCATACATTAAGGTGACCGCAACTGTGGACAAAACGAATTGAAGCCCTTTTCGTTGAAGGGCGATGATTTCATTTTGCAGTTGTTGTTTGATTTGCAAAATCTCATCATCACTACAATGCCCAAACATTTGCCAAACGCTCTCAGCTGCGGCATTGACGCTGACATTTGCTGTTCCCGCCTGTACCAATTGCCCTATATTGCCGTAAAATTCATTTTTCACAACACATACTCCATATAACCCTATGGCATGGCAATGTCGCCAAGCGTAACTGCACCTTGTGGGTTATTAACTTGTTGCCCAACCGAACCGTGAATGGTGTTTTGGAAGGTGGTAGTGGGTGCGTCTTTTATCTGTTCTGCTTGAATGCCCAATCCTTGCAACACGAACGCTTGTACGCTTGGGCTGGCGGAGCGGAACGCACTTAATAATTTACTGTCCAATTCGTTCACGCTGTTTTGAGTGCGTTGCCCTGTTACGATATAGGTAATGTCTGCACCAATCTTGGCAATCTCCGCCAAATAATCTGCGTCAGGCTTACGCTCAGTGGTTTCGTAGTTCTGCTGTGAGCGTGGCGTAACCTTGCCAATGCCTGCAAACTGAGCTTGTGTAAATCCAAGTCTCTCCCTTTCTTCTCTGATTCTGTCTTTCATGCGAAAAAAAATTCCAAAAAACTATTGAATACGAACAAACATTCGTATAAAATAGGCGACATAAACGAAATTTAATCAATATTGTTTAAATATTGTTAGTTTTGTAATTCTATCACAAAACATTCGGAGTAGATATGCCAAACGCCCAAAAAGTGAAAGAAAGTTTCAAAAAGCGTGGCGAAACCATCAAATCTTGGTGTGAAGCCCGTCAATATGACCCTACTTATGTCAGCCGTATTTTGAACGGTTCAATCCAAGCCAATTATGGCAAGGCTCACAAAATTGCCGTTGAGCTTGGTTTAAAACAGGAGAATACTGATGAGCGGTAAAGGCACTCGTATCCTGCAAGTTTTTAAGGCATTGCATAACCACCCCTTGATTGGGATTAGCAATAAAGAGATTGCCGATAACTTAGGATTTACCCCCACCCAAGTCAGCCGTGATTTGGCGGATTTAATCAGTGAGGGCTTGGTGCAAAAACTGGATAATGGCAACTATGCCTACTCTATCCGCACCCTGCAAATCGCTGAAAATTATCGTAAACAGCACGAACGGCTAAAAGCGAGAATGGACGAAATCCAACGCAATGTCGGTATCGGCTATTAGGCAAAAATCCCGACATCGGGATTTTTAGGCAAATGTGCCGATGTCGGCACATTTGAAAATTAACCAAAGCAAAAGGTATTAAAAATGAGTGAAGCCACAAGCGTAGAAGTCATTACCGCTGATGTCATCAACCAACAAGCCCTGCACAGTATGCAGGTGATGGAGCAATGGGGTAATGGCGAGGTGTATAACGAAGCCACTTGGATTGAACGAGGTCGCCAAGCGGTCGTCAAAACCTTGGAAGGGATGTTTGAGCTTGGCAAGGCGTTGATTGTGTTAAAAGAGCATACCGAACACGGTCGTTTTCGTGAAATTGTAGAGGCTGAGTTTGGTATTAAAGGCTCTGAAACCGCAAGGCTTATTAGAGCAACCCAACGCTTTGCAACCCCACAAATGCAAAAAGCCCAGCCCAAACTTATCACACTTGGCAAATCTAAGCTGTTGGAGCTTTTGGTAGAAGATGATGACACCCTAGTGGAGTTTGCTGAAGGTGGCGATATTAACGGCAATACGCTGGACGATGTAGACAGAATGACCATCAAGGAGCTACGCCTAGCTCTCCGTGAAGCTCGTGAGGATAGCAAAGCCAAAGACAAGGTGATGAGCGAGAAAAATGCCAAGATTGACGAGCTTGCCGAAAAACTTGCCAAAAATAAAAACAAACAGCCCAAGCCTGCCGATGTCGCACGAGAACTGTCTGCACAACTGGCAAGTGCAGAAGTGTCCGCTCGCTCCGAGATTAGCAAATTAAAAGATATTTTTGATGGGCTTATGGCTCACAAAGAAGCACACGGAAGCGACCATACCGCTCTAATGGTGGGGGCTATCAATCAGCTTATCCTAGACTGTGAAACGCTACGAAGCCAGTACCAACTGTCGCACCAAACGCCCACCGATGAACGCCCAGAATGGCTAACTGAATAAGCATAAGGAAGTCGCCATGAAAGACAATCCTGCATTGACAGAACGCCTGACAGACATCGCTCATCACGCCCAAACGCTGGGACATGGCGAGAAGTCCGCCTACCTATCCACCAAAGCGGGCGAGCTTGGCATGAGCGTCTCCACGCTATATCGCAAGCTAGAAGCTGTGGCAGTGAAAGATGTACGTAAGAAACGCTCAGATGCTGGCGTGGTATCACTGCCCTTGGGCGAAGCTCAAATCATAAGTAGCGTAGTCATGGAAGCCATGCGTAAAAATGGCAAACGCATCATGACCGTGGAGCGTGCGGTCAATATGTTACGAGCCAACGACATGATAAAAGCCACCCATATCAACAAACAAGGGCAAGAGGTTAAGCTCTCCACAGGCAGTATCGTGCGTGCCTTGCGTGCGTATCGGCTACATCCAGACCAGCTGACCGAACCTGCCCCTGTACAGACCCTAAAAAGCCTGCACCCAAACCATGTGTGGCAGATAGACCCCAGCCTATGTGTGCTGTACTATCTGCCACGAGCTGGCAATGACAGTGGTCTGCGTGTGATGAAGCATGATGAGTTCTACAAGAACAAACCTGCCAATGTCGCCAAAATCGTCAATGACCGTGTGTGGCGATACACAGGGACAGACCATGCCAGTGGGGTGATTTATTGCCACTACTACTTTGGTGGGGAGACATCGGCAAATCTGTGTGATTTCTTTATCCGCATGATGTCGCCAAAAGCCGATGTCGGTACTGACCCTTTTCGGGGCAAACCTGTTATGGTCATGCTAGACCCCGGTTCGGCAAACACCAGCTCGGCATTTAAAACCCTATGCTCCGCCCTAGATGTGCAAGTGCAAATCAACAAGCCAAACAACCCACGAGCCAAAGGACAGGTGGAGAAAGCGAACGACATCGTGGAGATAGCGTTTGAAAGTGGCTTAAAGTTCGTGTCTGTGCAAAGTATAGATGAATTAAATGCCCTGTGTGATAAATGGCTACGCTACTACAATGGGCGTGAAATCCACAGCAGACATGGCATGACACGCTATATCGCTTGGCAAAAAATCAGTAGCGAACAGCTCATCTTGCCCCCACCTGCGGACTACTGCAAGACGCTGGCTCTGTCTGTTCCCAAAGAAGCCAAAGTCATGCCTACGCTTGAAATCAAATATGGGGGTAGTCTATACGATGTCTCATCATTGGTCAGTGTTGGCGTGGTGGTCGGTCAAAAGGTGCTGGTCGCTCAAAATCCATGGGAAGTCGGCGGTGTGCGTGTCTGCCACTACGACAAAGATGGGGGCGAGGTGTGGACGGCTGTGCCAAAAGTAGAGATGGACGAGATGGGCTTTCGTGTGGGCAGTGCTGTCATCGGTCAAGAGTACAAAGCTCATGGCGAGACAGTCGCCCAGAGCCATGCCAAAGACATGGAAAAGCTCATTATGGGGGCGGACACGCTCATCGAAGCGACCGCCAAGCGTAAGGCTAAGCATCTGCCCTTTGATGGCAAGATTGACCCCTACAAGCACAATGATGACATGGTGGAGCAGTATGGCACGCTGTATATGCCCAAGCGTGGGCAAACCATGCTCTACAACCAAAAAGAAGTCGCCGAGCCCATCTTATCCAAAGTAGAAATCGCCAAGCAACTCAAACCCAAAATCGAGGCACAAGGTGGCGATTGGACGGTGGCGGTCAGTGTGCTACAACATCGCTATCCTGACGGCATCAAAGCAAGTGAGCTTGATAAAGTCTGCGATGAGCTTTTGACTGCCAGTTATTTTAAACTTTTGCAAAAACAGGCGTAATGATGAAAAACGCATTTAAAAACTTGGGTAAATCCTATGCGGTGGTGGCTCGTGAGCTGGGGTGTAGTAAGACCACGCTCATCAACATCATCGTGCATGGCAAATACCCCGTCAAAGGTGGTAGGGAACTACAAACCAAACTCATCGCCTACTTTGACAAACACAAAATACCGTTGCCTATCCATAGCAAAGAGCAGACAACGGCAACCCCCAACCAAACCAGTAAGGAGCAAGATATGCTACTACGCAAAACCAGCTTAACGCAAGTGGCAAAACGCCATTTTAATCTACCCAAAGACCCATTCAACGATGAAATCGCATCAAGCGAGGACATCTACATGACCCCTGACGCTCGCTATGTGCGTGAAGCGATGTATCAAACTGCTTTGCATGGTGGCTTTTTGGCGGTGATTGGTGAGAGTGGTGCTGGCAAATCCACCTTGCGTGAAGAACTGCACGACCGCTTGATGAAAGATGGCAAGCCTGTTGTGGTTATTGAGCCGTATGTGCTGGCGATGGAAGATAACGACATCAAAGGCAAAACCCTAAAATCTGTGCATATCGCCGAAGCCATCTTGGAGGCGGTTGCCCCCAATGAAAAGCCCAAACGTAGCCCTGAGGCTCGCTTTCGTCAAGTGCATAAAGCCTTGATGGAGAGCCATAAAGCAGGCAATCGCCATGTGCTTGTCATTGAAGAAGCCCATGGTTTGCCCTTGCCAACCTTAAAGCACTTAAAGCGGTTTTATGAGCTAAAAGCTGGGTTTAGTCGCCTTATTGGCATTGTGCTTATCGGTCAGACCGAGCTTGCCACCAAGCTGTCCGAGCATAATCCCAATGTGCGTGAAGTGGTGCAACGCTGTGAGCTGGTTACGCTGTTGCCCCTATCAGATGGCAAACTGTCTGGCTATCTAAAACATAAGTTTGACCGTATGGGTGTCAATATCAAAGATGTACTCAATGATAGTGCCATTGATGCCATTACCGAACGGCTGACCGTCAAATCTCGCACCAGCACAGGCATGGTAGAAAATAGCTTGCTGTACCCACTGGCAGTCAATAATCTCGTCTGTGCCGCCATCAATAGTGCCGCTGAGCTGGGCTTTGACGTGGTGGACAGCGACATTGTTAAAAATGTGTAGTCCAATCAAGGAGAACCTTATGACCGAACCCCGAGTTAAAACGGTGAGCATGAAAGTCAAGGCATACAGCAAAAATGATGCTTTGGACATTGCTCGCAAAGCCAATGAGACTTATTGTCAAGGTAAGATGTCTTACCTTTTGGTAGAACAACTGGCTTTTGATTGTTGGTTTGTCGCCTTGGCACACAGTGAAGAAGACGCACTGCAAGCCAAAGACGATTACTACGAACAAGAAGACCAAACCCACCCAACGGAGATAATCCATGAATAAACCTAATCTTCCAACCGCCTGCCAAAGCAAAGAACAGGCACAGACTTGCATCACTGCCATCGGCGATACCAATCGTAAAATTGAGCAATTAAAGGCACAAATGAACAATGAGATTGCCAAGATAACCGCTAAATACGCTGAGCGTCTTATCCCACTGCAAGAGCTGAGTGTTCAGATGACAAATGCGGTGCAGTCATGGTGTGCAGATAACAAAGACAAACTGCTGACAGATGATACAAAAACCGCCAATCTTATCACGGGTGAAGTGGTGTGGCGTAAATGCCCACCATCTGTGGTTGGCAAAAGCACGCCTGAACTCATTGCTCGCTTGGAACGCTTTGGGCTTGACCGCTTTGTGCGAGTCAAAAAAGAGCTGGATAAGCAAGCCATCTTAAAAGACCCATCTGCCATCGCCAACATTAAAGGCATCAGTGTGCAAGATGGCAAAGAAGAAATCATCATCAAGCCGTTTGGTGTTTAGGGAGACAATCATGTTTGATGCATCATGTCCAAAAAAATCGGTCGTCATCGGTATGCTGGTGTTTTTGACCATACTGACCATCATCGCCATCGCCAGCATTGGTGTCTGGGTTGCCCCTGTTTTTGGTGTTTTTGCCACTTGTGTGTTGATGGTGGTGATGACAGGTTTGGTGATTGTGGCAGTGGCTATTATCTGTGCTTTTGCCAACGCCTAGGCGTATTTGTACGTAAAAGCAAGGTGGGCTTGGTCGTCCTACCTTGCCCCATCAAAGACCGTAAAGGAACAATCTTATGAATAAATCAGAATTGGCAGGCTTTGTACAAGCCTACACAGGTTATCTGACTAAGTCTCAGGCTAAGCACGCCGTAGAAGCTGTCTTACAAGGCATCATTGCTGAGCTTGAAGTGGGTGGTGATGTGAGCCTAACAGGTTTTGGCGTGTTTAGCGTCAAAGAAACTCTGCCCCGCACAGGACGCAACCCCCAAACAGGCGAGCCAATCGCTATTCCTGCCAAAACTACGGTTAAGTTTAAGGTAAGCAAATCTCTAAAATCCACCTTAAATTAACCTGATAATCCACTTACAATTAAAAAAGCCTTGTCCATACAGGGCTTTTTTAATGGGATTTTTTTGGGATAAGGTTTATGCTAGAATAGTCTGAAAGCCTTGCCACGTCTAGCTTTGACGTGTCATTTTTGAAATTAAATTTCAAAAAAAGATAACTATGACTAAGCCGATAGAACCAAAATCAAAAACCCAAAATAATAAGACTCGTCTTATTAAACTTATTCATATTGCCAAAACACAACTGCACATGGGCGATGATGAATATCGGCTACTGCTTGCCAATCTCTCAGGGGGCAAAACAAGCTCTAAACAACTGAGCCTAGCTCAACTCAATGCTGTCATGAAGCAAATGAAATCCATGGGCTTTGTGGTGATGGTCAAACAAAATACCACACCCAAACCAATCTATGATGCTCACGATGACATCAAAGAACAGGTCAGGCTCATCAGGCATCTGTGGCTGACACTTTATGACTTAGGAGTGGTTAGAAATAACAGCGAGATGGCTCTTGCTAAATACGTCAAACGCATTACAGGCACAGACCACCATAACTGGCTAAGTTGCAAACAGGCAAGCTGTGTCATAGAAACTTTAAAAAAGTGGCACGACCGAGAAACAGACCAAAGGAAAAATTATGATGACAAGAACCCAAGAGAAAGTACATAACTTTATCCAGTCCCTATATCATGCCACCTATCAGGGGCTTATGCAGGCAAATATAAATAAAGACCAAGCTGATAGCATTGCGTGTGAAATCACTGATAGTGTGCTAGATGAGTTCGGTGGCGAAAACTTGTACATACCACGCAACATCACAGGTAAGGTTGCTAAACGCAACGCCAAAATCTATGTTGAATTTACAGGCAACAATCATGACCTGCTTGCCAAAAAATATGGACTGACCTTACAACGCATCTACGCCATCATCAAAGAAGAAGGTAATCGCCACAAAAAAGAACGTCAGCCATCTTTGTTTGGCGATGACGTTTAGCGATAAGGGTGGTCTTGGCGGTCAAAAACGGTCAAGACCGTCTAAAATCTCTCATCAAAACCCAAAGCGACAAATCACCAACCCATACCCAAAACCCCCTAAAATCGCTTATTTTTTGCCTGCCTGTTTTTACCATTAAAATTCTTAAAACGCTTTAAAAGACCAACCCTTCAAAGTCTTGCATAATAGCCCAAAAAAAGATTGGGTTAATTTTATGCAAACCATACAACACGAAATCTTTATCGCTGGCACACGAGCCGATAACTCAGGCAAAGAAGTTACCATCACACCTGACGATCTTAATGCCATTGCAAAGGGCTACAATCCAAGCTTTCACGAAGCCCCCATCGTCATCGGACACCCAGACGACAACGCCCCTGCTTATGGCTGGGTCAAATCCCTATCCGCCAAAGGCGACAAACTGTATGCAGAGTTTGGCGAAATGGACGCAGGCTTTGTGGACTTGGTTAAACAAGGGCGTTATAAGAAACTCTCCGCCAGCTTCTACCCACCCAAACACCCAAGCAACCCTAAACCTAATAATTGGTATTTACGCCACATTGGGTTTTTAGGAGCGTTGCCCCCTGCGGTCAAAGGATTATCGCCTGTGAGTTTTAATGATAATAGCGACGGTGTTGTCAGTTTTGGCGAGCTGTCTGAGAGTGAAAAACTTGTCTTTGATATTAAAAGTATCTTTGCCAGATTTTTTAATTTTAGTGAAGCTCCTGCAAATCAAGCCGATACAGTAAATCCAAGCGTGAACACCAGCACTCCACCAAAAACCGATACTGACGGCGATGGCAAATCCGATGACCTAAATTCCACCCCAACCCAAAGCAACCAAAGTGAGAATACAATGAATCAAGATGTAACCGAAGCACTGGCACGAGCCGAAAAAGCCGAAGCCGAACTTGCCAAGTTTAAAGCTGAGCAAGCCAAAAAAGAGCGAGATGTGGCAAATACTGTCAATGCCAATTTTGCCGAAACTCTGGTCAAAGACGGCAAGATTAAGCCCTGTGATACGGAGCTATTAACCCAAGTGTTAAACTTTGCAGAATTTCCAAACGACACCACCGCCGACTTTGGCGAAGGCGATGACAAAAAGCCATTGGTGGTCGCCTTTAAAGAATTTTTGGGCAACTTGCCAAAACAGCATTCGCACCTGACCGACAAAGTTACCAAAAGCACGGTCAATTTTAGCGAAAATATATCCCACCACGAACGAGCGGTCGCTTTGATGAAATCCGAAAACATCAGTTACGAAGAAGCTGCCCGCCGTACAGCTTAATTTTAAAAATAATTTAGGAGTATATGATGAGTGCAACACATCTACAAAACTTGCGTGGCAAAGATGAAGTCCTAACCAATCTTGCCTTGGGCTATATGCAGTCGGATTTTATTGGCGAGCGGATTATGCCTGTGGTTTATACCGATAAAGAAGGCATTAAGGTACCGATTTTTGGTAAAGGTTCATTGGTAGAATATGAAACCGAGCGAGCAGTCGGTGCAGCAAGCAACATCATCACGCTGGACAAGTCCACAACAATGCCTGTGGTGCTAGAAGAACACGACTTGGCAGCAGGCGTGGACTATCGTGAACAGCACGAAAGTCAATTTGACGAACACGCCAAAGCCACACGCCGTGTAACCCAAGGCGTACAGCTTCGCCAAGAAGCCGAAATCGCTCGCCTTATCCAAACAAAATCGGTCTATGCCAATGCTCACAGCAAGGACTTTGCGTCCGCCAAGTGGACAAGCGATGATAGCGACATTCAGACAATCATTGACGATGCCAAAGAGCAGGTACGAAGTGCCACAGGCGTAACCCCAAAGACACTCGTGCTAAGTGGGCAAGTCTATACCCAAATCCGCCGAAATGCCAAACTTCGCTCACTGATTAGCGATAACAGCAACAAGCCTTTGCTGAATGTTGCCACGCTCAAAGAGCTGTTAGAACTTGATGAAATTCTCATCGGTAATGCGGTATCAATCCCAGTGGGCAATAAGCAAACCAAACCGATTTGGGGTAATTTTGCCAGTCTGATTGTCCGCCCAGACCAAGTACCGAGCGGTAATGATGAGGGCGTACCTGCGTTTGGCTATACTTTCCGTCGTCGTGGGCTACCCGTCGTGGACAGATATGATGATGTTGGTGGCAAGGTGCAATATGTGCGTTATACCGACATTCGTAAGGCTGCTGTCGTGGGCGGTGCGTGTGGTTTCTTGTTTGAAAATGTGATTTAACCTTTGGAGATTAAAATGACCAAAATTACCCAAGAAGACTTGCAGGCCTTGATTGACAAAGAAGAATATGCTCGCTTTGGCGAAACCTGCACCGTGTGTGCCTTGACTTTAAAAAGTGGCTATACCGTGATTGGCAAATCTGGCTGTATTGACCCCAAACAATTTGACGAAAACATTGGGCGTAAAATTGCCTTTGACAATGCCATTAACGAGCTGTGGGCATTGCACGGCTATCACATCAAAAACACGCTTTTACAAGGGGAATAACAATGGCAAATCCAACCAAATCTATTATTTTAACTGCCACAATGTCTGCAGTTGGCGAAGTGATTGCTGGTCGTTTCGTCTCCGCCAAACGCAAGCAGGCAACTGGCGATGATGTTGTTCTTGGTGTTGCCTTGCATGATGCTAAGCCTAATGAAGTATTGGGCGTTGATGTTTTAGGTATTGGCATTGTGGAATCTGGCGGTGCGATTGAGCAAGGCGACAAAGTCGGCTCAGACGCTCAAGGCTGTGCCATCAAATCCGAGACTGGGCAATTTATCGCCTTGTCATCAGCAAGCGGTGCAAACGAACCAGTCAAAGTCCTATTAAGATAAGGGGAAAACCAATGAAAAAAGTCCAAGTAAACACACCGCTCATTCTTGAACAAAATGGCGAGCTAGTACGCATTGACACAGGCTCGGTGATTGAATTGCCTGATGATGTCTATGCCGAAGTCTCAGCACATACCACGCTACTTGATGATATGTCAGATGAGTCAGTCGAACCTATATCCGAGCCAGTTTTTGAGCCACAGCCAACACCAGAAATTCAAGACGAGCCAACTGATGAAGTTGCCACCGAAGTGGACGAAACCGCTAATGGCGACACAATCAGCGATGAAGTGGCTACCACCGAAGCTGCCGAACCTAAAAAACCCACTCGCAAAAAGGCTTAACCAATGAACCACACCGCCCCTTATATCAGCCGTGATGAGATGACCGCCTTGTGTAGCAGGGCGGAACTTATCCAGCTAAGTCGTGATGACCTAGAAAACCATTATGATTATGAAGGCATTGAGCCTGATTGGGCGGTGGTGGATAAGGCAATTACTTACGCCTGCCAAGTGGCTGATGGCTATTTGGCGGGGCGTTATGCTCTGCCATTGCAGTCTGTACCAACGCTTTTAAATACTTGGTGTGGCGACATCGCCCGCTATTGGCTGCACAAACGGCGGATTAACGCCAGCGAAATGCCTAAACCATTGCAAACTGCCTATGATGATGCTTTAAAAATGTTAAATCTTGTCCAAAATGGCAAAATGCACCTATTTGCCACCGACCTTACCAAAAACGAAAACGCCTTACACAAAGAGCGTGGGGCGTACCGTGTCCGCTCTCGTGGCAAATCGGATTGGAGTGGTTACTGATGGCGGACAGCATTACTTTGGCGATTTTGGCAAGCGTGAAAGATAAGTTACGCCAAGACTTGCCAAGCGTAGAAGCGGATTTGTTTCCTGATAATCCTGCCAGTTATCGCTTTATCCACCCTGTTGGAGCAGTCTTGATTGGTTATCAGGGGTCGGATTATGAGACGACAGACGACTCGCACGCCATTGTCCAAACTCGTAAACTGACCTTTTCACTGACCGTCTTTGGGCGTGGCGTGCATCACGATAAGGGGGCGATTGCCCTCTTGGATAAAGTGCGAGCAGTCATCACAGGCTTTCGTCCCAAGCATTGCAACAAAATTCATCTGGTCAGCGAACGCTATCTGCACCAAGACGGTGGGGCTTGGCAATATGAGCTAAAAGTACGCACCGAGACCCAAAGCGTGGAAGTCTGCCAACCTGACAACCACCCCAAACTGGTACAAGTCCATACAAGACGCCCCTTTGACCCTTTAAATTCAACCCTTAAAAAGAAAACCCCTTAAAAGGAGTATTTTATGTCTTTCCATCACGGCACCGAAACCAAACGCATTGACGGTGGTTCTAGCCCTGTCTATACCGTTAATGGGGCGATTACCGCCATTGTGGGGACTGCCCCCATTGGTGATGTCAATGTGCTAACCCTATGCCAAACCACCAAAGACTTTGCTAAGTTTGGCGGAGACGAGGCGACCCGTGCAGGCTTTACCTTGCCTGATGCTGGCCATATCTGGACACGCTACAAGGCAGGCATTGCTTATGTGGTCAATGTCTGCGACCCTGCTCGCCACAAGACAGTGGTGATGGATGAAGTCTTGACCGTGGATGCGGGTACCTTAACCGCCAAAACAAAAAAGCCTGCCATTCAACGGGGCTACACCATCAAAGACGGTCAAACCGTGCTAAATGCCAACCAATACACCATGAACACGCTGACAGGCGAGATTACCTTTAATGCTCGTCCCACCGCCCCAACGATTAGCTACACTTACACCGACCCCACCAAAGTTACCGAAGCTGACATTTTGGGCGGATTTGTAGCAAGCACTGGCAAACGCACAGGCTTAGAGCTTTTGACCGAAGGCTTTGGTAAATTTGGGGCGGACGCCAAAATCATCATCATGCCAGAGTATGATAAGACCGACACGGCAAGTAGTGCGATGATTACCATGGCAAATAAATTAAACGCCATCACCTACTACAACGCCCCCAAAGGCACAAGTCTATCTGCTGTCCTACAAGGGCGTGGAGCAAGTGGCACGATTAACTTTAATACATCAAGCGACCGTGCCGAGCTGTGTTATCCGTATGTGGTGGGTATTCTTGGCATAGAACACCTTGCCACGCATTTGGCAGGTCTGCGTATGAAAGTAGATGTGGACAAAGGCTACTGGCACTCAAAGTCTAACCACGAGCTACTTGGCGTAACCGCCCTAGAAATTCCGCTCACCGCTCGCATTGATGACCCACAAAGCGAGACCAACCGCCTAAATGAAAAAGGCATTACCACCGTCTTTAACAGCTATGGCACAGGCTTTCGGGCGTGGGGCAACCGCTTGGCGTGCTTTCCATCGGTCAGCCATATCAAAAACTTTGAAGTGGCTCAAAGGACAGGCGACATCATTGATGAGTCTATCCGTCAGTTTGAATTGCAATATGTGGACAGACCGATTGATGATGCGTTAATTGATAGCCTTATCGAGGGTATTCGCACTTATTTGGGAACACTCAAATCTATTGTCGGCTATTCGGTAGGACTAGACCACGATTATGATTTGGTGGACGCATTTAGCAAGGGGCAAGTGCCGCTGGTCTATGACTACACACCAAAACTGCCTGCCGAACGCATTACCAATGCCAGCGTAATGACTCGTAAATATCTGGTCAATTTGACTGGTAAAAAATAAGGGGAAAAGCAATGCAAATTAACGCCATTTTTAACGCCAACATTTATGTCAATGGTAACAGCCTACTGGGTCAAGCCAGTGAAATCAAACTGCCTGATGTGGAAATTTCCCAAGATGAATATAAGGGTTTGGGGCTTGCTGGTACGATTAAACTACCATCAGGCGTAGAAGCACTAGAAGGCGAGATTACTTGGAATAGCTTTTATGAACAAGTTTTTGCCACTGTCTATCACCCATTTAAAGCGGTTCAGCTAATGGTGCGTGCCGACATTCAAAAGCACGACGCACAGGGCTTAGCAAGTGAAGTACCGCTGGTTACAATCCTAACAGGCACATTTAGTAAAAACCCTATGGGAAGCTACAAACCCAAAGAAAAGGCGGAGTTTTCCAGCACCTTTCAAGCTCACGAAGTGCGTCAGCTGGTGGACGGCAAAGAAGTGTTTTATTTTAATGCCTTTAAAAATGAGTACCGTGTCAATGGCACGGATGTGCTGGCGAACTTTCGCCGTGTGGTTGGTGCTTAAAGGATTTTTCTTAAAACCCTTTAAAAGACCCAAAAGCCCAAACTCTCTAAAATACGCTTATCGTTTGATGAGCGTATTTTTTTTAACCTTTCATTTACGGAGTTTGTTATGTCAAACCAAAATCAAAACACCGCCAATCCCGCCCACCTTGTTGCCGAGCAACTAAACACCCACACCGCCATTGTACTTAAATTTCCCATTAAAAATGGACTTGGCGAAACAGTAAGTGAACTTAAAATGCGTCGTGCCAAAGTGGGCGACTTAAAAGCAGTCGGTCATATCAAAAGCGAAGCAGAACAAGAAATTGCCTTGTTTGCCCGCCTGACAGGTACAGTGCCAGAAGATTTTGAGCTGATTGACCTTGCTGATTATAAGCAAATCCAAAACACTTTTCGCAAATTTAGCGAATAACAAAGGCGGACAGAGCGACCCTAACTGGCTTGATAAGCTCTATGATGCCATTGCTGACCTTGCGTGGTGGTATGGGTGGGATAGTCAAGCCATTGATGAGCTTAGTCTTGATGACTTTGGTGTCTGGCTAAAACAACTATCCCGCCAAGTCAAGGCGGGATATGGGAGAGGTGGAGGTTAGGAGATTTGTTGTTTGCCATCAAGTCTGACCATCAGTCTTTCCCAGTCTTTCTTGATAGCTTGCTCATTGCGTTTTGAGATTTGGCGTTGGTCATAGATGAAAGTCGCCACAACAAAAGGCAGTAGGACAACGAACAACACCAAGAAAAACATCAAAATCATAAAAGGTATCATCAGCCAAGCCATATCTTGCCCCTTGTCTGGTTAAAAGAACTTAGGAACATTTTACCTTATGGCGACCGAATTATCAATTGTTATTAGTGCCTCTGCCATGATTGGCGGGGCGATGAGTGCCATTCGTACGCTCACAGGTGGGTTAGATGGCGTTCGCCGTAGCACAAACATTTTAGGCAATGAACAACAAAGACTAAGAAACCAAATTACCAGCTTAGGAACTGGGGCATCAGGTGTGGCACAACTGCAACGCCAGTATGATGGACTGGGTCGCTCCATGCGTGGTCTTAGAACCAATGCCGTCCAACAAGTGGGAATTCAAACTCGCTTAGAAAACAATCGTCAGGCTCGTGCCGATATGCAAGGTGAAGTGATGGGTCTGATTGGGGCGGGTTTAACTTTGACCGCTCCTATCAAACTTGCCATTGACTTTGAAAGTGCGATGGCAGATGTCAAAAAAGTCGTGGATTTTGGCGATGACCCTGTGGTTGCCAAACAGCAGGTTGCCGAATTGTCCAACGAAATTTTAAAATTATCATCCATTCGCCCAATGTCTGCCACCGACATTGCCAACATCGTGGCATTGGGCGGTCAGTCAGGCATTGCCAAAGAGCAGCTAATGCAGTTTGCAGACAGTGCGGTCAAAATGGGCGTGGCATTTGACATTTCTGCTCAAGAGGCGGGCCAGTCAATGGCGGAACTTCGCTCCGCTTTCCAGTTAGACCAAAAAGGCGTGGAAACGCTGGCAGACAAAATCAATTATCTTGGTAACACCACCCCTGCTGCCGCCAAAAGTATTATGGAAATTGTCCAGCGAGTGGGGGCATTTGGCGAAGTGGCAGGATACAGCACAGGCACGGTGGCGGTGCTTGGGGCGAGCATGAAGGGCTTTGGTATTCAAGAAGAAGTAGCAGCCACCAGCATTAAAAACATGATGCTTGCCCTTGTAGCAGGCGAGACTGCTACTAAGGGACAAAAAGAAGCATGGCAAAAATTAGGCTTTGACCACGAAAAAGTCGCCAAAGATATGCAGGTTAATGCCGAAGAGACGACACTGTCTGTCTTAAAATCCATCGCCAAATTGGATGAACATGAGCAGGCTTCTACCTTAAAAGAACTGTTTGGTTCGGAGTCGCTTTTAGGTATAGCCCCTTTGCTTGCCAATTTGGAGCTGATTGAGGAGCGACTGTCGGGCATAAAAAATGCCAGTAATTTTGACGGTTCAATGAATAAAGAATATGAAGCACGAGCTGAAACCACCGCCAACAATATCCAGCTTCTTAAAAACCAAATGGCTAATTTAGGCATTACCATAGGGTCGGTGGTACTGCCTGCTTTAAATGGGCTGATTAACGATATTAAGCCTGTGATTGAAAGCGTGATTGGATTTGCCAAAGCCAATCCTGTACTGGTTGGCACATTGTTTAAAGTAGTGGCAGGGCTGTTTGCCTTTAAGGTAGGCTCTTTGGCGGTGCGATTTGGGCTTAATTTATTGGTTGGTGGCTTTTTGTCTGTCTATGGTTCATTGCTTAGGGTGTCAGGAGCATTTAGGTTGGTCAGTGCGTCTGTCCGCCTATTTCAAATGGGTAGAGCCGTCTCTGCCCTGCGACTATTTGGTCTGACATCTCGGCAAGCAAGAACTGCTATTCGCTTGTTTACAGGTGGGTTTAATCTCATTCGCTCAGGGGCGACAGGCTTTGTATCTGTACTGGGTAAAATCATGGCTTTTGCAAGGCTATTTGGTTCATCGCTTGTCAGCGTAGGCGTAAAAGTCGGTCAAGCCTTTATGATGATTGGGCGAGTGATTGCTATTCTTGGACGGGCAATGCTTACCAATCCGATTGTACTTATTGGCATGGCAATCGCTGGTGTGGCGTATCTGATTTATAAAAATTGGGATACGGTTAAGCCCATACTTGTTGGTTTTTGGCAATCCATCGTCCAGTCTGCAAGCAGTGCATGGCAATGGCTGGTCGGCATTTGGAGTGGCTTTACCACTTGGTTTGGTGGTCTTTGGACGGGCATTACTGCTTGGGTAGGCAACGCTTGGACAGCGATAACAACAGGGGCAAGTACTGCTTGGGGCTGGCTTGTTGGTATTTGGGGTGGTGCGGTCACTTGGTTTTCTGGGCTTTGGACATCGGTACAAGCAGTGGCGGTGGGTGTATGGACTGGCATTACAGGCTTTATTGGCTCGGTATGGGCAAACATTAGGGGTCTAGTGTCAGCAGGCGTGCAAGGCTTAATGGCGGTCATTCGTGGATTTAGCCCAGTTTCTGCATTCTCTGCCGCTTTTTCAGCCGTTTGGGGCTTTTTAGGTGGGCTTGTCGGTCGCTTTCGCACCTTTGGGGTTAATATCATTCAAGGCTTGATTGGTGGTATCAAATCCATGGCAGGGGCGGTAACATCGGCAATCAGTAGCGTGGTGGGCAATGTTGCAGGGCGTGCTAAGTCAATGCTTGGCATTAACTCGCCATCAAGACTGTTTCGTCAGTTTGGTGCGTGGGTGTCTGAGGGCTTAGCCATTGGCATTGACAGAGGCGGTCAAAAGCCTGTGTCCGCCATTGGCTCTCTTGCAAGTGGTGTAACAGCAAACTTTGGGGCAAAGATGGGCAATCTGTCCGCCCAAATCAGCACCAGTGTGGGCGAACATCAAGCAAGAATGACAAGCACCAACGCCACTAATGCCAATCATCAAGGCAACATTACCATCCATTTTAATCCCACCATCAACGCAGGTGGCGGCGATATGGGCAAAATTGAAAGAGCCTTGCAAATCTCACAAGCTGAATTTGAAAAACTATTTAACCGTATGCAAGCCGACAGACAAAGGAGGGCTTACTGATGTACGCCATGCTTGGGCAAATTCCATTTGAAATGACCGACAGCTTTACCGCTTTGACTACCACGCATGATGCCAAATTTGTCCATCACGAAGTCATACAGGGCAAGCCACGCACACAAGGCTTGGGATTACTCCTTGACAAGCTCAAATTTAGCCTGCGACTGCATTGGCGACTGGGCGATGTGGGTCAGCAGTATCAAGCCCTGCACCAAGCCTTTATCTCACAAGATGCACAGGCACTGGTTACAGGCTCAGGGCAGATGATAGGCTTTTATACCATTGATAAATTATCCGTTACCACCATCGCTCAAAACGACACAGGCGATACTTTGGCGATGGACATCGATGTGGATTTGACCGAGTTTATCGGCGACCCCACCACTCCAAATCCCACGCCAGCCATTGCCACCATGGACAGCGTGCCACTTTTATCGGTTAAAGACGACAGCATCAATGCTCCCATAGACATTGAAACGGCAAGCCTAATGGCGGATGTGGGGGCGTGGCACAGAAGTGAAGGACTGCTTGACGGTATTTCATCAAAACTTGCCTTATTAGGCGAACTTGGTAATGACCCTGCTCGTTATGCCTTGACCTTATCAGAAATCGTCTCAGACGGCTCAAATATTGTCAAAGGCCTATCAAACATTCCTGCACTGTCCGCTTATGCTGACAAATTAGACGGTATGGGTCGCTTTGGCGGTGCGGTGTCTGATACGCTTGGCAAGGTAGGTACAGGTATTGGGGCGGTACAAAGTGGCAATCTGATACAGGCAAAAACCGCCTTTACAGGGGCAATGGGGGCAATGAGTATTGGCAAATCCACCGTGTCTAAACTGACCGCCAAAATTGCCAGTAAAAAGCCCTTTAAATTTTGGTAGGGGCGAATTGCAATTCGCCTAAAAGGAAAAACAATGAGTAGCATACTAATCCACACCTGCACCGAACACGACCGCTTTGATTTAATTGCTCATCGTTATTATGGAACGGTAGATGAGATTGGGCGGATTATGGACGCAAATCCACAGCTTGCTCTATCTGAGACCTTGACCGCAGGCACAACCGTGCTTGTACCGATTATTCAAAAATCACAAGCCAAAAATACCAATTTACCCCCTTGGTTTAGGAATTGACCGTTTAGAGATTAACGATGATACAAAATACTGACAAACCTAAATTTGCCGTCATCTATGAGCAAAAAGACATCACAAATGCCATCACGCCTTATCTTTTGGAAATCACTTATACCGATTATCTCTCCGACCAATCGGACGAAATTACTTTAACGCTTGAAGATGTGAATGGCGACTGGCTGTATGATTGGTATCCTGACGCAGGGGACGGTGTAGAGCTGTCTTTGGCTGACGACGCAGGCGAGCTTGTGGCATTGGGGCGATTTGAGATTAGTGAGATTGAATACCGCTATCCACCGTCTGTCGTGGTGTTAAAGGCACTCTCCACAGGCATTAGCAAGGCAAACCGCACCAATCAAGCCAAAGTCTATAAAGACACCACGCTTGCCGACATTGTGCGTACGATTGCCAAACGACTAAATCTATCTCTAACAGGGCAAATTCGTGAGATTAAGATTGCCACCGCCACTCAGTATCAAGAGCGAGATGTTGAGTTTTTGACTCGCCTTGCCAAGACCTACGGACATAGCTTTAAGATTGTGGATAATACACTGGTCTTTTATGATAATGAAAAACTGGGCGAAAATGAAGCGGTGGCGGTGCTGGATAAAACGACAGTCATTGATGTGAGATTTCGTGATGTCGTCAAAGACACCCCAAAAGAAGTGCAAGTCTCCACCTACAACACTCAAAAGAAAGAAACCATTACCAAAACCGCCAAGCCCAAACCCAAAAGAAAAGGGGCAAAACCTACCACCACCGACACCCTAAAAATCACCGCTCCTAACAATACCACAGACGGCGAAGCACAAGCAATGGCAAATGCCCACGCCCAACATCAAGCCGATGAGCAAATCGCAGGGGAGATTGAACTTGTGGGCAATGCCATGCTGGTAGCAGGTCAGACCCTGCTTATCAATGACTTTGGCAAATTTAGCGGCAAATATCTGGTGAAACAAGCTCGCCACACCCTAAGCCATCAAGGTTTTTTGACCACGATTGAGATTAAAATGCTTGAATACCTAGACCCAAAATTAGACCCAAAAAACAGCAACCCTAAATCCGACTAAGCCCAAAATAATGCAATACAGGAAAGCTCCCAATGAACTACGCCCACAATAACCTATCGGCTACTTTGCAATTTGGCGAAGTGAGCGAAATTGACCCAAACAGCCACAAAGTGAAAGTAACCTTCAATGCTTTGGACGATATGACAAGCGACTGGCTTCCTGTCATCACCATGGGGGCAGGTGGCAATCAGTTCTATGCCTTGCCTGATGTGGGGGCGACGGCGGTGTGCCTGATGAACGCAGGTGGCGACGGCGGCGTGGTGCTTGGTGTGATTTATAATGATAAAGACACCCCACCCACCAATAATGGAGAGCTGTGGGTCAAACGATTTAGCAATGATACCACGATTAGCCACAACCGCCAAAATGGACAAATCATCATAGAGACAAATGGCGATGTACTCATCAAATCCGCCAAACAACTCACGCTTGACACCCCAAACACCATCATCACAGGCAATGTACAGGTAACAGGGAGACTTACCGCAAACAGTGATGTGGTGGGTGGTGGTATCAGCCTAAAATCGCATACGCACGGCGGTGTCACTGGTGGCAATAGCCGAACGGGCACACCCTAGATTTTTCTTAAAACCCTTTAAAAGACTTGATTTTATAAACTCCCTACAATACACCTAAATCAACTTTGGGTGTATTTTTTTGTAGGTCAAAATGACAACCACCAACCACCGCCATTGGCAATTATCATCTGACAGCACGGCAATGACTGACATTGACGACATTCATCGCTGTATCGAGATTATTTTGACCACCAAAAAAGGCTCTGATGTCCTTCGTCCGACCTTTGGTTCAGGACATTTGGACTATCTGGACGCACCAACTGACATTCTGATTCCTAATGTGGTGCGTGAAATTCATCTGGCAATTAACACTTGGGAAAAACGAGCGGTCATCAAAGACATTTATTTTATAGGGCAGGCACCGCACTTGACAATGATGATTGATTGGCAAGTGGCGGACGGTGTTAAGGGTGAGATTTATAAAAGCGAATTTATACTTTAAAACATAAGAGCATAGGGGCAAGGCGTGGCATTACCAAAACGAGAAAACCTTAAAGTCGTGGACGATGACATTGGCACAATTTTAAGCCAAACTATTAAAGACTACGAACACCGAGCAGGCAAGGTGCTGCAACCTGCTCATATTGAACGCCTGCTCATCAATACCTTTGCGTTTCGTGAATTGCTATTACGAAAACAGCTCAACGAAGCCTATCGCCAACAGCACATTCCCTATGCCACAGGCTTAATGCTTGATGTCGCTGGGGCGGATTTTGGCACACATCGCCTGTCCGCACAGCCTGCGGATACTGTTTTGGAATTTAGTGTTAATCCTTCTGAAATTGGCAATTTAACCATTCAAATTGCCAAAGGCACACAAGTCTTGGCGGGCAATGTTGCCTTTGCTACCACAGAGGGTGGACAGCTGACTCAAAACAGTTCAAGTATCCGCCTAAATGCCGTTTGCACTCAAACAGGTACAGTTGGCAATGGCTATGCGGTGGGGCAAATTGGCACGCTGGCAACTCGCCCACACCCCACCATCAGCGTATCTGCCAAAAATACCACCATTAGCCAAAATGGGGCGGATGTGGAAAATGACGAAAGCTACCGTGAGCGGATTATGCTTGCCTTTGAACGGTTTTCTAATGCAGGCTCAAAGGGGGCGTATGCCTACTTTGCTCGCTCGGTGAGCCAAGAGATTATTGATGTCTATGTGGGCAATGCCATAGACCGTGAGGGCGAGCCGATTGGTGGCACGGTGGCGGTGCATTTGCTGGGCAAATCTATGCCTGTTTCGGACAACCTGATTCGTGAAGTGGGCAAAGCCCTAAATGACGAAAAGGTACGCCCCCTGTGCGATACCGTTACCGTCAATTCTGCAAAAGTGGTTAATTTTACCCTAAATGCCGAGCTGACCGCCTTTACAGGGGCAAATGTTGATGAAGTCTTGGCAAATGCCAAAAGTGCTTTTAATGCCTATAAGCGGGAAGTAGAAAGCAAATTGGGGCAAGATGTCGTTCCCCTAAATATCGCCAAAACTTTGCAAGTGGCGGGCGTTTATGATGTCAGACTGATTAGCCCTGTTTTGACCGCCATTGCCCCTGATACGGTTGCCATTTGCGATCACATCAATATTCGCATTGTGGGGCAAACCGATGGATAAGCTCATTTATGCCGATGTGATTGCCAAAGAGCAAACCTTTACCGCTTTGGCGGATTTAGGGCTTGCCCTTGATGAGTTGCCAATAGATAAGCTACTGATACGCTTGATTGATTTGGTGGATAGCGAGCATTTACCCATTTTGGCAGACAGTATGAGCGTGGCGGGAGTAGACGGCTATTGGCTTGCCGAGAGCGATGAAGCAAGGCGAAATCTTATTAAAGGGGCGTATGAGTTGCACCGTTATAAAGGCACGCCGTGGGCGGTCAAAGAGATTGTCAGACGGCTGGGCTTTGGAAGTGCGACACTGATTGAGGGCTTTGGTGGCAAACGGCACAATGGCGAAATCACAAGGCGAGATGGCGTGTATAACTACGGACATTCTGACCGCTGGGCGTATTACCGCATCATCATTCACGAACCCATCACGATTGAACAGGCGAACTTACTTAGAAAGACTTTATCCGCTTTTGCTCCTGCTCGCTGTATCTTGTCCGCCCTTGATTTTACGGAGGCGAGCATTCGGCACAATGGCAAAATCATCCGAGACGGCAGATACACTCGTGGCACGGCTTAACTGATTTTATTTGTAAGGAAAAGATTATGGCAAACTTGCAAGAAACACCCACTTGGGAAGCTGGTATTTATCAGCTTGAAACTTCCGACCCTGTGATGGGTGGGGAAAATGGTATTGATAACCGAGCTCCAAGACAGCTTGCCAACCGCACGCTGTGGCTAAAAAATGAGTTGGCAAGACAAATAGATTCGGTCAATCAAAATAGCAACTATATATCAATCCATAAAGCCGACAAATCCCTGCAATTTACCGCAGGTAATGGCTTAACAGGCGGTGGTGATTTATCTACCCATCGCACGCTATCACTTGGTACACCCAGTAAAATCACCGCAACCAGCACCAATGTGGCGGTCTCCAATACCCATAGCCACGAGATTGATAAGGCAAGCACGACCACACAGGGCATTGTCCAGCTTAATGACACCTTGACCAGCACAGCAATCAATCAAGCTTTGACGGCGAATCAGGGTAAGAGACTTAATGACAGTAAGTTTGATAAAGTAGGTGGCACCATCACAGGTCATGTCCTGCTTAACTATCAAAATGATTGGGTGGGATATGGTGCAAACAATCCCACAGAGGGTAAGAATGTTTTCTTTGATGGTGCTGTCAATGGTATTAACCGTGGTGGTATTCAAATTGTCAGTCGTGGTGGCGGCAAATACGATACGGTGCTAACCGTAACACCCGAAGGAGTAACCAATGCAGACAGACGAATCGCAGGTTTGACAGTTTCTCGAGATGGTTTACATGCCCACGCCTACGGACATCTGCATGAGTATTTTGTCAAAACTCGTGACAATCAAACTATTGACGGCTTAAAGTCCTTTTCTAGCAGTATTACGGTTGGCTCGCACAATAACTGGGGCAGAGTTACCTTTCCTTTACCAGATAATACAAACTGGGTCGTTGAAACCAACCCTCAATACAAAAGCCTAGGGGTTGGACAACCCGCCTTTCGTTTTAATCATAATGACGGTGGCAATCGTATTTTTTATGATTTGGTTAAATCCAATAAAAGCGAAAATATTGCTTATCAAAGTTGGACTTCTGACCATTTTGTTGCTCATGATGAGGTTGTTAATAATTTGACCAGTACTGATGCCAACAAGCCCTTATCAGCATTGCAAGGCAAGGTTTTAAATGAGCAAAAGTTTGATAAGGCAGGTGGTGTCTTGACAGGGACGCTCTATGCGGCGAACAGTGGTGTTAAAGCCGCCAGTGACAATGATACAGGCATTGAGTGGGTGCGTGACGGAGTAATGCGGGTCATTGCCGATGGGCGAGAACGCATTCATATTGCACACGGTGGTACAAGTCTTCGTACTCAAGATGGTATTTCTTTGACCCTGCAAAATGACAAAAATCTGGTCGTGTATGATGAGCAAAACCATCCTGTTTTTGCCAGCAATACCGTACTGTCAGACCTAGCAGGAAAGGTCAATAAGGCTGGCGACACCATGACAGGACATCTTGCTGTTACCTATAACTCTGACTGGGTGGGTATGTCGGTAAAAAACCCAAACAACCAAAGAAATGGCTTTTATGATGTGAATATTGGTGGCGTAACAAGAGGGTCATTCCAAATTGTTCATGGCGGCAATAATGCTTACAATGCCATCATCAATATTACATCACAGGGCGATAATGCAGAGAGAAGAATTGCAGGTCTAACGGTTTCAGCAACAGGGTTACATGCCCACGCCTATGGGCATTTGCACGAGTATTTTGTCAAAACTCGTGATAATCAGACCATTGGTGGCATCAAAAACTTTACCAACGAAGCTCATTTTAACAGTGCCAACGCCATTCGCCTAAAACCTACTGGGGCGAACCGTTCGGTATTCTTTCGTTTTGATGGCAATACCTTTTATCTCTTAAAAACCAACGCAAACGACCCTGATGGCATTTGGGACGATGCTCGTCCTTTGGAGTGGAATGTCAATACCAATCAGCTTGTCATGCGTGGCAATAGCGATACCGCTAGCCGCCTACAAACACCACGCACCATCGCCTTAACAGGGGCGGTAACAGGCTCGATCAATTTTGATGGGTCACAGAATGTGAGTTTGACGACCACTATCCAGTCAGTTGGTGAAAAGATTGCTGTCATGACGGGGACAGTCTCTCACGGTGGCACAATTCCTTTGCCGGCAGGATTTAGCGAAAATCAATGCAAGTGGTTTGTCAGTCCTGCGGATTTTGAAACAACTCCCCACGTTGCCAATAACCAAGGTGATGATATTTTTGCAGTCAGATGCTCCACATCAGGGCGGGTGGTAACCGCTCAGGTGGTAATGGTTAATAGCAGTCGTGGGCGGTTGGAAAGTATGTGGAAAAACATCAGTGCAAATTACATCATCATCGGAGTGAAATAATGTATTACATTTTTAATCGAGATGGCAAAAATATAGGTCAATGTGATTTTGAGCCAAATGCAGAAGATTTGGCAAGTCGTCAAGAAAGCTACCAACTGCACGAAAACCCCCTGCAACAAGGAGAAGAGCTTTGGCTTGTCGATGGCAAAGTTACAATCATCAGTCCGAGCCAATTAACTGAAGAAGAGCTTAAAATCCAGCAACAAGACACCGTTTGGGAACTTATCAAAGCCCATCGCCATACCGTTACTCGTGGTGGCGTGTTCATCAAGTCAGTTAAAAAATGGTTTCACACGGACGACAGCTCTCGCACGCAGTACCTTGCTTTGCAGATTTTGCCAAGTTTGCCAGCTGATTTGATGTGGAAAACGATGGATAACAGCTTTGTCAAGCTAACCAAGCCACTTTTAACCGAGCTTGCAATGACGATTTTACAAGCTGAACAAGCTGACTTTGCCAATGCTGAAAAGCACCGTTTGGCAATGTTAAAAGCGGATAATCCCTTGGAATACGATTATTCGGACGGCTGGAGTGCCACTTATGATGCACAAGGGGAAAACTATGAATAAGGTCTATTTGGCTTGTTATCATGGCAAAGCAAGAAAGTCCCTGCACCGTTTTTGTGATAATTTGACACGCTTTTTTACAAGGGGCAAATACAGTCATTGTGAAATTGCCATTGCCTTACCTGATGGTCGTTATGAATGCTATTCGTCCAGCATTCGTGATGGTGGGGTACGCACCAAAATAATGCCCTTAAATCCTGACAAATGGGACTTAATCGCCCTTGATGGCATTTCGCCCGAACAAATTACTCGCTACTACCGACAAAATCACGGCTTAGGTTATGACCTTTTGGGCGCATTAGGCTGTGTGGTAGGACTTCGCCAGTACCCCAATAAGTATTTTTGTAGCGAGTGGTGCTTTAATGCTATTTTTGGAAGTGATGAGGGCTGGCGGTTTAGTCCTAATCAACTTGCCCAAATTGTTCGTCATTTATCCATTTTGGATAACTAATTTTGGTCTTATTTAGGAGAAATCAATGTCAAATCCAAGTAACTACCCAACCCAAATCACGCCACATTTTAGCTACCGTGAGCTGACAAGAAGCGAAACCGCCAGACGGCACGGAGTTGCAAACATCCCAAGCCAAGCTGACCTTACTAACATTGCTTACACCGCAAATCAGCTTGAAAAAGTGCGTGCTTATTTAAATGACAAATACCAAAAGCCGATTGCCATCATTGTAACTTCCTGCTTTCGTAGCGAAAGGGTTAATAAATTGGTTGGCGGCAGCCCAACTTCTGCTCATCGCTTTGGACTGGCGGCAGATTGTGATGCCACAGGCTTTACATCAAGGGCATTTGCCAAAGAAATCATTGAGATGCGTGATAAGGGCTTAATCGCCTTTGACCAGCTGATTTTGGAATTTCCAGAAAGAGGTGATGGAGCATGGGTGCATTTGGGCTTTAAAAAAGACGGCAAAGGTCAAAGAAATCAAATCTTAACCGCCACCAAACGAAACGGCAAAACTGTGTATTTGCAAGGCTTACAAGGAGGGTAAAATGACTTAGATTAAACGATAAAAAAGAAAAGACGGTCGGTATGACGGTGTGCGACCACCGCCATACCAGCCACGCAGTGTGAGTGCGTAAGCCCAAAGAACCGCCTGCTTAGCTAAGCGGTGTTATTTTACCACAAAATCCATAGGATTACGCAAAAAATGAAACAGCGTTGCACAAATTGCAAAAAACTTTTAGCCATTGGCACAGGCAATTTTGCCATTAAATGCCCAAGATGCAAAACTTTAAATCAAATTAACACGCAAACCAAAGAATGCCACGAGCATCATAACCCTTTAAATAAGGAAACCTATGAATGCTCAAAACAACCCCCAACCAACCCAATCCACCCCTAACCCCAAACAATACCCAAAATCAAAACCCAGTGTCGGCAGTCTCTTTGCTAGCATTGGCGGATTTGACTTGGGATTTGAAAACGCAGGTTTTCACACCAGCTGGCAAGTGGAAATTGACCCCATTTGCAAAGCGGTTTTATCAGACCGTTTCCCCCACGCCACCCAGTTTGACGATGTCCAAACCTGCTTGCCCAAAATCCAAGCCCTGCCAAATGGCGGAGCCGTTGATGTCATCATCGGCGGTTTCCCCTGTCAAGATGTCTCCATGGCAGGCAAACGAGCAGGACTTCACGGACAGCGGACAGGCTTGTTCTTTGATGCTATCGGTATTATCCAAGCAATTAAGCCAAGATTTGTCGTGCTTGAAAATGTCACAGGTCTCATCAATTCAAACAATGGCGAAGACTTACAAACAGTCATTGAAACGCTTGCCCAGTGCGGGTATGTGGGATTTTGGCGAGTGCTGGACAGCCGTTATTTCGGAGTCCCCCAAAAACGCCGTAGAGTATTCTTGGTCGCAGGTCTTGGAGAATACCCATCATTTAGCCTTATGGCTGACTTGGGGTCAGTGGAACGCATTTGTGGCAAGACTGAATCGCAATCGTGCTGGGCGGACGCACACCATACGCTACTGGCAGGGGTCGGCTCATCCGCCATCAACATCAATTGTGCCGATATTATCGCTGTGCCAAACGGACGGCATCAGATGGCTGTCAGGGAGCGAACGACTGTCAATGATGGGCTTTGCAAAGGATTGGATGAGACCAACGCTTGTGAAGCTCGGGCTGCGGGAAACGCCGTCTGTCCGCAAGTTGCACAGTTTATCGCAAGCCACTTGATGACAGCTTTTTATTCCTAACCTAACCCAAATCCCAATAATCCAAACGCTTTGAGTGTCCTGAACGCCTTTAACTTTAAAAGGATAAGTTTATGACACTCAATTCACTTTCTACCAAACACCACAAAACCGCCCCTTTGCCATTTACAGGGCAAAAGCGAATGTTTTTAAGGCACTTTGAAAAAATTTTAAAAGACAATATCCCAAATGATGGCGAAGGTTTGACCGTAATTGATGTCTTTGGCGGTTCTGGACTTTTGGCTCATAATGCCAAGCGTATTTTACCCAAAGCCACCGTTATTTATAACGACTTTGATGGTTATGCCGAGCGTTTGGCTCACATTCCCACCACCAACCGTTTACGCCAAGAGCTGTTTGAAATTTTAAAAGACGAGCCAAGAAGTGCCAAATTATCAAACACCACCAAAGCCAAAGCCCTAGACCATATCCGTAAAAGTGCCGACAACGGGACTTTTGTTGATGTGCAAACCTTGGCAGGTTGGTTGTTGTTTAGCGGACGACAAGTGGGCAATCTTGATGAGTTTTTGGCAGAGTCCACCTTTTATAACCGTATTGTCAAAACTGACTACGACACTGCAGATGGCTATCTGGAAGGTCTTATCATTGAATGCCTAGATTTTGAAAAGCTGTTACAAAAATACCAAGACACCCCAAATTGCTTGCTTCTGCTTGACCCGCCTTATGTTTGCACCGCACAGGGGGCGTATGCCAAGCACGGCTATTTTGGCATGACGAAGTTTTTACGGCTTATGCAGTTTGTGCGTCCACCCTTTATCTTTTTTAGCTCCACCAAAAGCGAGTTGATGGATTATATGGCTTATGTGGAGCAGTACGAGCCACCCACTTGGCAAAGGGTTGGGGGCTTTGAGCGGATTGTTGTCAATGCTCGCATTAACGCACAAATTGGCTATGAAGACAATATTTTGGTTAAGTTTTAAAAAGTGAAAATTCATTACAAAAAGACTGGACTACGCTCTATGAGTACGGCAGTATGTGTCTTATAAATTAACAAGTTAAGAGGTTAAAAATGTTAGATATTCAAGCGATTGCAAACTATGTTCAAGAGTATGGCGTGGTGGATTTTGACTGCGAGATGGACGATGGCGTACTTTGGTTTCGGGGTGTCAATTGTTATTTGATTATTGGCAAAGTTACTGACAAGCAGGTGTTTTTGACGGTTTGGGAAGATGATGAGTGCAATGAAGTCATTGAAAACTTTGAAATCCAGAACCTTGATGAATTGAATGTTTGCTTAAAGAAATACGCCTTGATTGCTCAGGCAGGCACCAAGCAAGATGAAACCATCCAAAAACCAACCGACACCACGATGATTGATATCTACTTTAAGCTCATTAAAGACAAATTGGCAGAACATCAAATCAACCTTGATTTTGACAAACAAAGCCAAGCCGAAAAGCTGGTCATTCGCCACATTGAGGATAAGCTGGTGGAGGTTATCAAATTTTTGCAATAACCAAGTAAGATAAAAAAGTAAATGCCCCAAGTAAGATTGGGGCATTTTTTATGGGGTAATTGTAAAAATGAAATTATCTTGCACCTAGTGAAAGAAAATCAAAAAGCGATTTATTGCATAAATAGGCGAGATTTTTCGCGGCGGGCATCAGTAAGAATTTATAAAGCCAATTAAGATAAAACCAATAATAAAAAACCCTATAAATCAATGATTTATAGGGTATAAATGGTAGGCCCAGCAGGACTTGAACCTGCGACCAAAGGATTATGAGTCCTCTGCTCTAACCAACTGAGCTATGAGCCCAAAAACTTGAGTATTCTATCAAACATTTTTACTAATGTAAATACTTTTGGATAAATTAAGTCAGTTTTATAAAGCATTAAGTACCGCATCGCCAATCTGACTGCATGAAAGCAGTGTTGTACCATCTTCATAAATATCAGCAGTTCTAAATCCATTTGCTAATACGCGTTCAACGGCATTCTCTACTTGTTTAGCACGCACTTCATCATTTAGACTATAACGAAGCAACATGGCTAATGACAAAATGGTTGCCAACGGGTTGGCTTTATCTTGTCCTGCAATATCAGGAGCGCTACCATGTGATGGTTCATACAAGCCTTTTGCATTTTCATCAAGGCTTGCTGATGGTAGCATGCCAATAGAACCTGTCAGCATGGACGCTTGGTCGGATAAAATATCGCCAAAAATATTACCTGTTGCAATGACATCAAATTGTTTGGGGTTTTTCACCAATTGCATTGCAGCGTTATCTACGTACATGTGGCTAAGTTCTACATCAGGATAGTTTTTACCAACTTCATTAAAAATTTCTTTCCAAAGTTCAGTTGTTTCTAAAACATTGGCTTTATCAACACTGCATAATTTCCCGTTTCGTTTGGCGGCTGCCTCAAAGGCAACTTTGGCAATACGACGAATCTCAGATTCGCTGTACTTCATAGTATTAAAGCCTTCACGTTCGCCATTTTCAAGCGTGCGAATCCCTCTAGGCTCGCCAAAATAAATATCACCTGTCAATTCTCTGACAATTAAGATATCAAGCCCTGCCACAACCTCAGGTTTTAATGTAGAAGCATCAGCCAGTTCTTTATACAAAATTGCAGGGCGTAAATTGGCAAATAAATTTAAATCCTTGCGAATGGCAAGTAGTCCACGCTCGGGGCGCAGATGGCGTTCTAATGTATCATATTTTGGGCTACCTACCGCGCCTAAAAGCACGGCATCCGCTTTTTGGCAAAGCTCTTGGGTTTGAATGGGGTAGGGTGAGCCATAGGCATCATAGGCTTCTCCGCCCAATTTGCCATATTCATAGGATACGTCAAGCCCTTGCTCAATGAGTTTATCTAACACTTTGACAGCTTGGGCGACAATTTCAGGTCCGATACCATCGCCGTTTAGAATTGCGATTTTTTTGGTCATGATATTCTCCTTTTTGAGTTAAATAATTATAATTACAGTGTTTTCTCTTTTTCGTACGGATTAATAACAAACCAATCCAAAGCCTTATTGCCTACATATTTTTAGTCAAAGCATAATTTGTCGATGAGCTAATAACTAGACCAATACCAAAAGGTAAAGCTTTTTTAAAAGCTGCTTTTGTAAAATTTATTCCAATAGCTTTAAAAAACTGCTTAACTGCTTCTAAGGTTGCTCCTTTTAAATATATATCTGTTATTTTTAATGCAGTTTTTGAAGCAAAACCCCCACCTATTGTATTTGTCATTTGTTCAAAAGCACCTGCACCTGCTATTAGAAAAGTTAAATGCTTCGCATCCTCATTGGTGATATCATAACCATAAGCGGTCGCCAAGCACATTGTCATATCTACCTGCAATTTCATTGTAGCAATCACATCAGCAGTTCCACCGCCAATAATAGATGCTGCTGTACCTAATCCAGGAATTATACCTGCCAACGAAGTAATTCCACCACTCGTGGCTGATAAATAAGCATATCTATCAATTATTTTTTCTGCCACCATTTTTCTACTAGTGTCTTTATTTACATTGGAAGGTATTTGATTAAAATAGCCTTGCACAACTGCCCTAGCATCTTCTGGACTAATTGCTATTTTTTCAACAGTAGTATAAATTAAATCATAATTTTGTTCAGACATTTACATTTCCTTATTATTAAAATATTTAATTAAACTGTCAATTCTTTGAACACCCACGGTCTCTCTGCTTTAGCTTTGGCTTCAAAAGCGAGAATATCATCCGCATTTTGCAAAGTCAAGCCAATATCATCCAGTCCATTTAACAAACAATGCTTACGAAAGGCATCGACTTCAAAAGGATATTCTTTGCCACTTGGGCTGATGACTTTTTGGTTTTCTAAGTCAACCGTTAATTGATAACCAATATTGGCAAAGCATTCTTTAAACAATTCATCAACATCTTTTTCAGATAAAATAACTGGCAACATGCCATTTTTAAAACAGTTATTGTAAAAAATATCAGCAAAGCTTGGGGCAATCACGGTACGAAAACCATATTCGTTCAATGCCCAAGGAGCATGTTCACGACTTGAGCCACAACCAAAATTATCACGAGCAAGTAAAATACTTGCGCCTTGATAACGTTCTTGGTTTAGTACAAAATCGGGGTTTTTAGGGCGCTTATTAATATCTTGACCCAAATAGCCTTCATCCAAATAACGCAATTCATCAAATAAATTATCACCAAACCCTGTGCGTTTGATGGATTTTAAAAATTGCTTGGGGATGATTAAATCGGTATCGACGTTGGCACGGTCAAGAGGGCAGGCGATGCCTGTTTCGATGGTGTATTTTTTCATCTATAACTCCAGATTACTTTTTCTTGATTGAAAATAAATTTAATGGGCAGGCGTGATAAATCAATATTGTAGTTATCCATAAACGCATATCTTTATTTCCCTTATAAATCAAATTTAGCAGCTGTAATACGCCATCAAGCTTGCCGTTGCCAATACTTTGCCATTTAGATTAAATCCTAGTACTGCAGGGCTGATGGTGTCGGGCAGTTCCAACATTTCACTTAAAGCGTACAAAGTAAAAATATAGCGATGGGCTTTATCACCTTTGAGTGGAAATGCTCCAATAAAACCTAAGAGCCCTGCATCGTTTTTAAGTTCTTTTTCACCATCAGTAAATTGACCTGAAGCACCTTGTTTAAGACCTGTAGCATTTGCAGGAATATTAAATACATTCCAGTGCCAAAAACCACAACCAGTGGGCGCATCAGGGTCGTACATGGTCAGTACGAAACTTTTGGTGTTAGCAGGTGCATGACTCCATGTTAGGGCTGGACTGATGTTATTGCCTGTATAACCCCAGATATTAGCGACATAATCATTAGACAAAGTGCTTTCTGGGTGAATATCAGCACAGCTAAGCACCATTTCACCTTTGGGCTGGGTGGGTTGACGAACATTAAGATAAGAGTTGTTAGCTATTGGATTCATTTTATATGCCTTTTTAAATTATGAGCTTATATGATTAATATTTCAAAAAAGATGAAGTCATTTTTGATACAATTTTATCCATTTTTGCCTTATCTTTTTTGAGATATAAAAAACCTAAATAGTGTTCTTCGCCATTTCTAACTCGATAAACTTGATAAAAAATTTTACCATCATCTAAGTAATAGCCGCTGGCAATATAATAATTGTCCTTTTTAACTTGATAAGTGATGCGACACTGATTTTCTGCACAGGTGCTTTGTTGCCGTTCTTGTAGTAGTTCTTCACTACTAGCATCAATGACGCTTGGCCACAAACTACCATAAATTGAGATGACCGCATTAGTATCTTTAACACCAAAAAGTTTTCCATCGCCGTTTTGTGGTTCTATAGACGAAGCAATAACGCCATCAGGCACATCAACACAATAGGCAAAACGAGCGTTGCAATATTGGTTGTAATGTTCTTTTGCCAATACTAAATTGGTTGATAATAACAAACAAAGCAATAAATAATATTTCAAAGCCATTCATCACCTCTTGTATGTGGTTAAGTAAGTTATCTGATGGCTATTTATGAGACTTTGAACCGCTCTTATGAATATCATCAGAAACTTTTTTATACGTCGCCGCAGGAAAACAGGGGTGCGAACCCTCAATTTTATCATCTGTAACTCTTTGGTGCTGACTGAGGTTGTCATCGTCAATGCGCCTCGTTTATCACGATAATGAGAGGTTTGAGAATTTATATCATAACTAACCGATGCTAAAGTCTTGTCTGGGCAAGGTGAGGACGATACCATATCTTCACCGCGCCCACCCATAGTATAGTAGATTTTAACAGCTGACGCCTTATTGGTATTTAGGTACGTACCATAAGGTTCAATCCAATCATCCACTGCCAGAGCGTTTTGAGAAAGAACAAGGGCTAAAAACGTAAGAATAAATTTTTTCATACCAGTTTTCCTTCTTTGATTGTGTGTGGACTGTGTTTACTTTGTTTCATCTATCTAAATTTATTTTAACAAATGAGAACGCCTTGTCATCGCTAAGATAAATTAAATTATGCACTATTTAGATTGATTTCTTTTTAAACCCCTTTAAAGCCCTAGGTTGGTGGGTGGATGATAAAGACAGATAAGATTTATAAAAAATATCAGGGCTGAATTTTAGATAAATTTTCCCATATAATTTTTTATAATTAAGTTTTGGGATTATCAGAGGCATTTAACTGTTTTGCAACCATTTTTTGTTTATACTTTGAATTACCAGCGCGAACACTGCAAAAAAACACAAACACATAGCATTATCCATCACACGAAGTTTTTTATTGTTAATCCTTCTAAGTGTTGAATTAAATACTGAGATTGTGCGTTTGCAGAATAAACATCTGAATTTTTGCGTTGTCAAAACGCCTCGCTTTAATGCTTGATATTGAATTAATCTATCTTCTACACTTTGATAAAAATTTACCATATTTGATTTTAAATCATTATCAATTGGTAGGTTGTGAATGTCTTTAAGCGTTGGTAAATTTGCGTCTTTATTGATATTACATTTTCGGTGAACAATAAACAAATTATCCAAACTTTCCAATTTGTTTCTAAGGTCTTGGTCAGGTATCCATTTATAAATTGCCCGTGGAATATAGTGGTCTAATGACCATTCATTAAAATCACAAACAATCTTTTTGCTGCAAATTATACAAATGCCATGAGTTTTTTTATAAATTAAATATTTTTTAGCATCGGAAACATTCTTTTTGTAAATTGAAGTCATCAGATGAGCCTAGTTTTGAGATAATAATAGGGGAATTAAACCACCTATTACTATCATGCCATACTTATCACTTAAAATCAAAAAGTCCGTACATCCACAAAATGCCCTGCAATCGCAGCAGCCGCCGCCATTGCTGGACTAACCAAATGCGTCCGTCCACCGTTGCCTTGACGACCTTCAAAGTTGCGGTTTGATGTGCTGGCACAATGTTCGCCTGCTTGCAGTTTATCGGCGTTCATAGCAAGACACATCGAGCATCCCGGTTCGCGCCACTCAAAGCCTGCGTTGATAAAGATTTTATCAAGACCTTCTTCTTCTGCTTGTTTTTTAACTAAGCCAGAACCTGGTACAATCATTGCTTGTTTGATGGAGTCAGCAACCTTGCGTCCTTTAACTACGTCTGCAGCTGCTCGAATGTCTTCAATGCGTGAATTGGTGCAAGAACCAATAAATACTCTGTCAAGTTTAATATCACCAAGGGCTTGCCCAGCTGTCAAACCCATATATTGATAAGCGCGGTTCCAATCATTTTTTTGCACATCATCACGAGCATCATTTAGTGTTGGTACGGTTTGGCTGATAGCAACAACCATTTCAGGTGATGTTCCCCAAGACACTTGTGGCTCAATCTCTTCGCCATTTAATACGATGACAGTATCAAATTTTGCATCATCGTCTGAGTGCAGAGTTTGCCAATACTCAACGGCGCGTTCCCAATCATCACCTTTTGGAGCATACGGGCGACCTTTAACATAATCAATAGTTTTATCATCAACAGCAACTAAGCCAACTCGAGCACCACCTTCAATTGCCATGTTGCAGACGGTCATTCGCCCCTCTATGGACATGTCGCGAAATACTTGACCGCCAAACTCAATGGCATGACCTGTGCCTCCTGCTGTGCCAATTTTACCAATAATGGCAAGTACTACATCTTTGGGAGTGACGCCTTTACCAAGTTTGCCATCAACACGCACTAGCATATTTTTCATTTTCTTTTGTACAAGACACTGGGTAGCTAGTACATGTTCAACTTCAGATGTGCCAATTCCGTGAGCTAAACAGCCAAAAGCTCCATGCGTTGCGGTATGACTATCGCCACAAACTACTGTCATACCTGGCAAAGTTAACCCTTGTTCAGGTCCTACCACGTGCACAATGCCTTGACGAATGTCATTAATGCCAAATTGCATGACGTTAAAATTTTTACAATTATCATCCAATGTTTGCACCTGAATGCGTGATGTATTGTCAGCAATGCCACTAATGCCTTCCAAACGTTCTTTTTGAGATGTGGGTACATTATGGTCAGGAGTTGCAATATTAGCAGACAATCGCCAAGGTTTGCGATGAGCCAATTCCAGACCTTCAAAGGCTTGTGGACTGGTTACTTCATGAAGTAGATGGCGGTCAATATAAATCAAACTTGAACCGTCATCACGCTGTTTTACCAAATGGTCGTCCCAAAGTTTATCATATAAAGTTTTGCCTGCCATGTTTTGCTCCTGCTAAAAATATGGTCTGGGTATGGTGTTTAAAATACGTCATTATACTAAATTTCTTTTGAAAAAAATATTTGTCATCAAACAGTCTTGATTGATAATTTAGATGATGTACTTTAACAAATCTTCTTAATTAAGAAACACCGCCAAATTTACAGGCGGTGCTTTTAGCTACTCTACTTGTGATACATCACGCACTGCGCCAGTATCAGCGCTGGTGGTCATTGCAGCATAAGCTCTTAGAGCTTGTGAGACATAACGTTTGCGATTAACTGGCTTCCATGCATTTTTGCCACGAGCTAGCATGGCTTGTTTGCGATTCTCTAACACATCATCATTGACATCCAAATGAATGCTACGATTGGGAATGTCAATATGAATGGTATCAAATTCTTCCACCAAACCAATGGCTCCACCTGCAGCTGCTTCTGGGCTGGCATGTCCAATGGAAAGTCCTGAAGTGCCACCGCTAAAACGTCCATCGGTAAGTAGGGCACAGCTTTTACCCAACCCCTTGGATTTTAGGTAGCTGGTTGGATACAGCATTTCTTGCATACCCGGTCCACCTTTTGGACCTTCATAGCGAATGACAACAACATCACCAGCAACAATTTTATCGCTTAAAATTGCTTCAACGGCGCTGTCTTGGCTTTCAAAAACGCGAGCACGACCTGTAAACGTTAAAATACTTTCATCCACACCAGCGGTTTTAACAACGCAGCCATTTTTAGCAATATTGCCAAATAATACTGCAAGTCCACCATCATCCGAATAAGCATGAGCTTTATCGCGAATACAACCACTTTCACGATTGACATCCAGATTTGACCAAGAAGCGTTTTGACTGAAGGCTTGCGTTGTGCGAATGCCTGCAGGGGCAGCGATAAAACGTTCGCGAGCTTCACTGTTCTGAGGATTCATAATATCCCAATATGTTAAAGCATCTGCCAAAGTTTTGCTGTGAACGGTTGGGGTGTTGGTGTTTAATAATCCAGCTCGATTCAGTTCAGCTAAAATTCCCATAACACCACCTGCTCGGTGTACATCTTCCATATGATATTTTTGAGTAGCGGGGGCAACTTTACACAAACAAGGCACACGACGACTCAAAGCATCAATATCTGCCATTTTAAAATCAACAGCCGCTTCATTTGCTGCCGCCAGCAGATGTAAAATGGTGTTGGTCGAACCGCCCATAGCGATATCTAAACTCATTGCGTTAATAAAAGCTTCTTTGGTGGCAATGCTGCGGGGTAGCACTTGGTCGTCGTCTTGTTCGTAATAACGTTTTGCAAGTTCAACAATAGTGCGACCTGCCTCTAAAAACAATTCTTTACGTTTGGCGTGAGTAGCAAGCAATGAACCATTACCAGGCAAAGACAAACCAAGTGCTTCGGTTAAACAGTTCATGGAGTTGGCGGTAAACATACCCGAACATGAACCACACGTTGGGCAAGCTGAACGCTCAGTTTGAGCAACTTCTTCATCACTGATTAAATCATCAGCAGCATCAATCATTGCATCCACTAAGTCCAATTTGCGAACTTTTTGTCCTGTTTCGTTGGTAACCAGCTCATGCACGGTATGGCTATCGCCAAGTGTGGTTGCTAAGACTTTACCCGCTTCCATGGGACCGCCTGAGACAAAGATTGTTGGAATGTTTAATCGCATGGCTGCCATAAGCATGCCAGGGGTGATTTTATCGCAATTAGAAATACATACCAGCGCATCAGCACAGTGGGCATTGACCATATATTCTACACTATCAGCAATTAAATCACGGCTTGGCAAACTGTACAACATGCCGCTATGACCCATGGCAATTCCGTCATCCACAGCAATGGTATTAAATTCTTTAGCAACACCACCTGCTTTTTCAATCTCATGAGCAACCAGTTGCCCCATGTCTTTTAAATGCACATGACCCGGCACAAATTGGGTAAATGAGTTGGCAATGGCAATGATGGGTTTGTTAAAATCTTCGTCAGTCATACCAGTAGCACGCCAAAGAGCTCGTGCTCCTGCCATATTACGACCTGCGGTGGAAGTTTTTGAGCGGTATTGCATGACAATCGTCCTCAAGATAATATTTTAAGTTGTAAAGGGGGGTTAATTTTACACTGTTTGGCGAATAAAAGGTGAAATTTTTTATATAAGATTTATAAAGCATTAATAATTTGCTAGAATGGGCATCTTTTAATAAAACAGTGTAATTCAAACAATCATGAATGTTCAAATGTCAGATATTAATACAGAGAATAAACAGCCAAGTTCAGAGCCTGTGCATACTTCCGCCCAATTATTAAGTCAACTTGGCTTAAAAGGAACAAGCCTAATCGCTTCAGTTAGCTATCATGAAACTCAAATCCTCAAACAAGGTATGGATTTATGGTTAACCAAATTACCTGTTACTAAAAAATTAACTCCCTTTAAAAACCAATATCGCCAATTGGATTTGGATTTATCTTGTGTTTTATTGGATGATGATATTAATGTAATTAAAACCATTTGGTTTGGTGATTTGGGAGATAATCATACTATTTATCATTTAGGTGATGGTTTAGCTGGTGCAAAAAATTTTGAAGAACAGCTAATTAATCAAGAAGAAATTCATATTCGTCTACCATTACTATTAGAAAAAATTCCAAAAGCAACTTATCTACTATTTTTTATAAGCAGCTTTTGCCACCATCCATTATATCAAGCTAAAAAAGGATTTATCAAATTAATGGATAATGAAGGCAACAGTTTGCATAAATTATCACTTAGTCAACTTTCAAAAGAAGCCAGCGCCTTACTTATATATCAATTAACCAAAATAGATGATGAATTTTTACTTAGTGTTCCAAGTATCATGTTAAATTCAGATAATCAAAATGCCAAACAGTTTATAAAATCATTAACAGATTTTGCTAAAAATCATGTTGCTTTAGAAAAAAGCAAAAATCATATTTCAAACTTAAAATCATCAAACAGCCAGTAAATACACTAGCATTATAAAATATCGATGGTTATTAATTAGATTGTCATCATGAATAGTTTGATTACATTAATCTTAATTTTATTGCCAATGTTTATTGGTTTTTTCTTACCTATAAATCAGATTTTTTCGCTTTATGCTGAAAAAATGATTCAGTATTTAGTTTTGATGATTTTATGGGTAATCGGGATTGAGCTTGGTTTAGTAGAGGGGTTACATCAAAAATTAGATGATATTATTTTATACATTGGTTGTTTGTTTGTTTTAACTTTGGGTTTTGGTGGTTTTGGTGTATGGGTTTTTGAAAAAAAATATCCTTGTCCTTATCCAAAAAAAACAATAAAAATCTCAAATAGCACCTCCTTTTTTGGTAGTTTTAATCAGCTGATTTGTTTGGCATTAGGAATTGTATTTGCCAAGTTTTTTCCATCAGTATTTGTATTGCCTAAACACAGCATTACTGTATTATTAATGGTATTGTTATTTTTGGTGGGAATTGGTTTAAAAAATTCAAAAATTAATTTAAAAGACGCATTATTTAATCCATATGGCGCTTATTTAAGTTTGGTATTTATCATCAGCACTTTATTGGGGGGAGTGGTTTTTGCGCTGATATTTAAATTACCAATTTTTCAAGGACTGGCGTTGGCATCTGGTTTTGGATGGTACTCATTATCTGGCACAGTCATGACTGATGCTTACGGAGCAATCTGGGGAAGTGTTGCGTTATTTAATGATTTGGGTCGAGAAATTTGCGCATTATTTTTTATTCCTTACGTTATGCGTTATTCATCATCATGTGCCATCGGGCTTGGTGGTGTAACCAGTCTTGATTTTACCTTGCCTATTCTGACTCAATCAGGCGGTATTGCCTTGGCCCCACTAATTATTAGTTTTGGCGTAATTACCAATATCGTTTCGCCTTTATTAATGGTTGGGTTTAGTGCTTTGAGTGGGGTATAAGGCGGTAATGATAATTATTTTTAAATACCCCTTGTTTTTTTTTGTAAAATTTTAGATAATACGCCCTGATAATTGTTATCATTTGTATTTATTTGTTTATTTTGTTTGCAAAAAAATTAACAAGGTACTGTTTTATGACAACAGGCGAGATTTCCAACAATAACTTTTTTGATAATAAAAGCACGGCGATTGCGATTGCAATTACGTTGGCGTTGCATGGAGTGGCAGGAACTGGTTTGGCAACCATGAAGATGCTTGAAATTGAACCATTAAAAAATACCCCGCCTTTGCAAATTGAGATGATTAATCTAGAAGAAGCTGAGCCTGAACCACCTAAGCCCAGCATTGCACCAACAATTAGTCCAAAACCTGCTAAAAATCCCAGCACAGCCGCCAAAGCTGAGCCTGCCCCAGCTGCTGCACCACCTGCCCCAGCACCGTCAGCTCCAGCACCAATTCCTGTGCCTGTACCTGTAAAAAAATCAGAACCTGTTAAACCAAAAGTTGAACCACAAAAACTGGTAGAAACTCCAAAAACAGAACCTGTTAAACCAAAAGAAACGCCTAAGATTGAACCCGAATTACCTAAAGAAACACCCAAGATAGAAACATCAAAAATAAATGAGGATTTAATCGCTCAACGACAAAAACAAGCTGCTTTTGAATTGCAACAACGTCAAGAAGCTGAAAGAAAAAAACAAGCTGAAGCAGATGCCGCCAAAGCAAAAGCAAAAGCCGATGCTGAAGCAAAAGCAAAAGCCGATGCTGAAGCAAAAGCAAAAGCCGATGCCGCGGCTGCCGCCAAAGCCAAGGCAGATGCTGAGGCTAAAGCTAAAAATGGTCATGGTCAAGGCGGTCAAGGTGCAAATACTAAAGGCAATAAAACAGGCAAAGAAAACGGCAAGACTGATGGCAAAGAGGGCGGTCGTGAAGATGGCAAAGCTGGCGGTACGGGTAAAGGTGATAAAAATGCCACAGGTAGCGATAAAAATTCACAAGGTAGTGGCGGCGGCGAGCTAAAAGGACAGACTGTCTCAGCAGCTCAAATTAATGCCAACTGGCGCAGACAACCTGATTTTAGTGGACTTAGTACCACCATTGAAGACAAAAAAACCATCAAAGTTTCCATACACATTACTTTTGATGCTAAAGGTAGAATTACGGGTGTTTCAGGTGTAAATACTGGTGATCCTAATTTGAACAAACAAATTATTACTGCTGTTAGACGTGCCAGTTTAAACCCGTTTAAATCACCCAGTGGACAGCCAATTTCAGGGTCGGGAAATTTTTCAGCGGTCATTAACCTTAATTAACCTATTGTATTTATTGATTTTATTATCATTTTATTATTAAATTTACATTAAAATTATCGTATTGATAGTTGGTAAGGAATTTTTATGAATTTTGCAGAATATTTTAAGCATATTGATGCAGTTAGCATCACCTTATTTTGTATTTTAATTGCATTATCATTAGTTTCGTGGATTGTGGCAATCATTAGACTGATGAAATCATTGCAAATGACAAAAAATATCCATGCTGATTTGACTGAAAAAATTGGCAGCGCTAAAGCCAGTTACGCTATGTTGGCATTTGGTGAGCGTAAAACAGTAGTAGAGCAGCTTCTTTTAAAACACATTGCTAATTACCGTTTTGATTTGGAAAAAGGCGCACCTGTTTTGGGAACAACAGCGGCAATCGCTCCATTTATTGGGCTTTTTGGCACAGTTTGGGGAATTTTTCATGCTCTGCATTCCATCGGTCAAAGCGGACAGGCGGGGTTGGCACAAGTGGCAGGTCCAGTTGGTGAAGCCTTGATTATGACAGGGCTTGGTTTGGCAGTAGCCATTCCTGCAGTGGTATTTTTTAATATCATTAATCGCATCAATAAGCGAGCTATTTATCTGGCAAATGATGCCGCTCATCAAATTTTGGCTGATATTGCGCGCTAAGGGGTAAGTAATGGCTTTTGAGTTAGGTGATAATGACGATGGCGGCATGAATGATGTCAATCTAATTCCATTGATTGATATTATGCTGGTTTTGATGATTATTTTTTTGGTAACGGCAACGGTGCTTAATCCAACCGTACCACTGGATTTACCAAAAACATCCGCCAGTGTTAATGAAATGCCACCTGAAGTGGTTCAAGTTAGTATTGATGCAGAAGGTAAGATTTATTGGGATAAAACCGAACTAACGCTGGATGATTTATCCAAACGCTTTGCCCAGCAAGTTGCCGATGGTAAAGACCCTCAAGTCCATTTGCGTGCTGATAAAGAAGGTAGATACGATACAGTTGCTCAAGTTTTAGCAACAGCTAGTAGTGCCGGACTTACCAAAATTGCATTTGTAAATGATTAAATATCAGGAAATTAAAAAAGCGGTTCTAGCCGCTTTTATTTTTTTATAAGGCAACAATTATAATTTGATATTTGTCTTTTAATGTTTTATCGTCACAAAAATCCATAAAATCCAATGCAGCATTTAAATTTTTCACAATCTTCTTATCATCATTTACCAATCATTGGCTATCATCATTCGCCGATGACGGATAAATTTGGAATTCCTCGTCAGCCAAATTTGGTTGCCCTCAAAAGCCATATTGAATTTGTTACTCCCTTTGACAATCCAGATGCTTTTTTAGGAATTGAGCAATACAGTCATTTGTGGGTATTGTGGCAGTTTCATCAAAATAAGCCACAACCAACATTTCATCCTAAGGTGCGCCCACCGCGTCTTGGCGGTAATGAAAAAATGGGCGTATTTGCAACTCGAAGTATGTACAGACCCTCAAATATTGGGCTATCAGTTGTTCAGCTGGACAAATTAGAAATCAATCATCATAAAGCGGTTTTACATATCATTGGTGCTGATATGGTGGATAAAACACCCATTTTGGATATTAAGCCCTATATTGCATTTGCTGACCATATTGTAAATGCCAATAGTGGATATATGCAAATCCCAGCAATTAAAATCGTAACATTCCATCCAAAATTTAATCAAAAAATTCAAGATTTGATATTAAATCATCAAATAACCTATGATGATGTAAACATCATTGAACAATTGGTTGCTCAAGATCCGCGTCCTGCTTACCGTCAACATGAAGTGGATAATTGTTATTTTATGCGTTATAAAAATTTAGATATTGGATTTTTTATGAATCAACATCATGAAATGGTGATGGATGATATTAAGATGACTGATTTAAGTAAATAAGCAACAATTGGATATATTTTAAATTTAAAAATAACAAAGACATATTTGTTATAATGTTTACAAGCGTTTTTTTAAATCGTCTTTCTGTAATAGCTATTATGAATAAATTTTGCTATGATATATTCTTTTACTCATAGCTAATCTTGACAATGAAATCACAAAAATATTTAATTGCCCCTTCCATTTTGTCAGCAAATTTCGCCCATTTAGGAGATGATGTTAAAGCCGTCCTTCAAGCTGGTGCCGATGTTATACATTTTGACGTGATGGACAATCATTATGTGCCAAACTTGAGTTTTGGTGCAATGGTGTGTAAGGCGTTAAAAGACGATGGAGTTACTGCTCCTATTGATGTGCATTTGATGGTGTCGCCTGTTGATGGTATGATTGAGCAGTTTTTGGCAGCAGGTGCTGATATCATCACGTTTCATCCTGAAGCAACACAACACATTGATCGTAGCTTACAGTTGATTAAAGATGGTGGAGCAAAATGTGGGTTGGTATTTAATCCAGCAACGCCACTGCACTACTTGGATTATACTATTGATAAAATTGACCAGATTCTTTTAATGAGTGTCAATCCAGGGTTCGGCGGTCAAAAGTTTATTGAAGCTACTTTGGATAAAATTGCTGCTGTTCGTAAACGTATTGACGATAGCGGTCGCGATATTTATCTAGAAGTAGATGGTGGGGTTAATGTTGATAACATTAAACGCATTGCTAAGGCGGGTGCAGATATGTTTGTGGCTGGCTCAGCAATTTTTAATCAGCCCAATTATAATGTGGTTATTGATAAAATGCGCGCTGAATTAGTGAGTTTGTCAAACTAATAATTTTTAGGTTCATTGATTAATAGACCATTTTACTATAAATTTGCAGTTGATTGACTTATGACGCAAAACATTCATTCCTCAAACTCACTAGAAACTACTGAGATAAAACCTAAACCTATTTCGTTGTGGGTAACGTTTGGGTTTTTTGCCTTTGCCTTATTTTTGGGGTCTTTGGGCTATTTTTTTCGCTGGCTTGCTGGTGATACATGGGCGCAAATTTTGCCACACGCTGCTGCTGTTTTATCGTTCTTTTTGATTGGAGTGCCTGTTTTGGCGTGTATAACGGCTTGGCTTATGAATAAATATTCCAAAACAAACATTCATATGCAAAATGCTTGCACATTAGGATTGTTATTGTCTTGTGTGATGATTTTGACCATCATGGGGCAATACAGTTAAAAAATCATTAAAGAATTTATAATGCTTAAATAAGACCTCAATCACGCTATTAAGTAAAAATACCATGAAAATCAGTAATATAATTCCAGATAGTTGGGTGCCAAAAGACCTGCCCAAATCGCTTGCTTTTACTTTGATTGTAGTCGTTATGTTGCTTGGTTTGTCAGGATATCGTTATGGTGGCGGTGACTATTTGCAAAGTTTTTATCATGTGGCAGAAAACTGGGTACTGTATTTGATACTGTTTCCAGCACTGACGGCACTGGTTAGCATGCCCATTAAATACCGCGATGATGGTTTTGATGTAAAAATGGCTTATTATTTAGGTATGTTTGTGGGGCTTTTATTTATGCTTGCCAAACTTCGCTATTGGCGCTGATTGAAAATTAAGGAAAAATCCTTATTATTATAAATTCCATTGTATATCAAATCATAGGATTATTTATGCCAAACCAATTACATGATACCATGAAGCGAGTTTATGAAGCGCTTGATATTTCTGAGCAAAAACTAGCAGAATCTTTGGGTTTAAAATTATCTACAATTATTAATTGGCAAAAAAATGGCATTTCCAAAATTGGCATTAACAAACTAAATCAGACATTTGGACTAGATACGCAGTGGATTTTAACAGGTCAAGGCGAGCCTTTTATTAAAAAATTAACCAAAAAATCAAAACTTAAGTCAGCCAGCGTATCTGGCAGGAAACCAAAACTAACCGCAAAAGAGGCTTATCTGGAATTTTTGCAACGCGATGATGGTATGCTTGTACTGCAAGAAGTTGGCGACAAAGAACCTTTGGTAACCATTTGTTTTGCTGATAAAATTAAAGAAATGCTTGGACAAGAAAATCTTCAAATGATAGGGCAACATATGATTCAGGCGGCAATTGCGACATTTATGCAAAAACAAATGAATCAATATCATGCTCATGTGTTTGATGAAAAACCAAAGCGATTTAGTTGAATTTGGCCAATTTAATAGTTTGCCAATATATAAAATTTAATAAAGAAAATTAGGTTTGATATGAACACCCCAAAAGTCCAAATCACCCATCCAAAACCCACCGTCAAAGCAAAAAAAGCACTCATCTGGATAGACTTGGAAATGACTGGTCTAGATACAGTCCGTGATGAAATTATTGAAATTGCAACCATTGTTACGGATGATGATTTAAATATTTTAGCAGAAGGACCTGTATTGGCAATCAAAGTGGCTGACACTGTGCTAAACAACATGGATGATTGGAATAAAAATCAGCACGGTCAATCAGGATTGATTGATAGAGTGCGCCGTAGCACTGTTACATTGGCGGATGCCGAAGCAGCAACGTTAGAATTTTTGGCAAAATGGGTGGATAAAGGCGTATCGCCAATGTGCGGCAACTCAATTTGTCAAGATAGACGTTTTTTAGCGCGACAAATGCCGGATTTAGAAGCCTATTTTCATTATCGCAATTTGGATGTGTCAAGTGTAAAAGAATTATGTTATCGCTGGCGACCTGATGTGGCAAATAGTTATCAAAAAGGTGGTACTCATTTGGCTTTGGATGATATTCGTGATTCCATTCGTGAACTGCGTCATTATCGCGAGCATTTTTTCAAATTATTAGACTGATTGTAAGTTTAAAATTAATAGTCACATGTATTTTTGCTAAAAATAACCATGATTAAGAAAATTACTGCTTTTTTACTGATGGGGATTATGTGTTTTTTTGCTATCCAAAATTATCAACATCCCCAATTAAAATTTAATCATGGCTTGGATAGACTGACGCATCCTTTTGATACTAGGGTTCGTTATCGTATTGGTCAGGTGGATAATCGTTTTGGTTTAACTGAAACTCAAGTCATTGATTTGAGTGAAAAAGCAGCAAATATTTGGCGTGATGGTACAGGCAAAGAATGGTTTGTTTATGATAAAGATGCACGATTAACCATTAATTTTATTTATGATGAACGTCAGGCAGAGAGTGATGCTCGCCGTGATACCAAGTTTGCGATTGATGGCATGGTTATGTCGCACCAAAAACAATCTGCAAAAATAGATTCTGATAAGCAGTCTTTAGATATTGAATTTAATGCGATTCAAAATCAAGTTAATCACTGGCAAAGCAGTTATAATGAATTAGTAGGCCGTATTAACAGCACTCAAGACCCAACCATTCGTCAAAATTTATTAAATGAACACCAAGCTATGTTAGCTCAAAAGCAGGTTTTGGATAGTAAGGTTTTGGCGTATAATCAAAAAAGAGCATCATTTAATCAATTTGTGGATGAATTTAATCAACATACTCAAACCATTAATACCGCCATCAATAATGCTAATCGCCGTTTTGTTGCTAGACAATTTCATAAAGGAATTTTTAATGGCAAAGAAATTAACATTTATGAATTTAGCTCATTAGATGATTTAAAATTGACCTTGGCTCATGAATTAGGTCATGCTCTAGATATTGGGCATAATGACGACCCTAGTGCATTGATGTATTCTATGGCAGGCGAACAAGATATGGCGAATTTTAAATTAAAACCCGCCGACATTGAGTTGCTAAATCATCGTGGTGAACATGATCGGCTATTTTAAAATCAAATGTTGTTCAAAGGTCGCTTTTAATGCACTGATATTTTCTTCATTTGGATGAATGCGAAAACGAGTATTTACCTGGATGCCACAAGTAGCACAATCATCATAAAGATATATAAATACAGGTAAACATCCATCAGACACTGATAAATTATCAGCATTATTAAATGAATCATCTTTGTTAATCGTGGTCAAAATTTCAGAGCTTGGCGGATTATTTTCTTTGAGTAGTCCAAATAACTCAGTCATTTTTTGTGTATCTTGACTGTGTATTTTGATATGCAAAGCTGTTAGGTAATTAAGCCGACATTCTAAGAGTGAGTAAGCGTAACGCAATGTAGCAAAAAGTCGTCCATCACTTTCTCTAGCGGTGAGTTTGACTATGATAATTTCACCAATTTTAAACAAATGTTTGAGTCGGTTAAATTGTTCTAAATAACAACTGATTTCACGTCGATAAGTTCCATCATCTAAAGTAATGGCAACACGATTGCCAAAGTTTGCAACATCAACAATCAGCCCTGCAACTTTGCTAACATCCTTAAATCCTGTATCACTAAGCTGGGCTAAACTAGCCGTTGTTGTGTAATTTTTTAGTTCTTGACGGTATTCATCCATTGGATGTCCTGTCAAATACAAACCTAGTTTAGCATTTTCACCCGCCAAACGTTCTTTACTGCTCCAAATAATCGGCGCTAAAGGTGGTGCAACAGACAGTCCATCATCAACTTCAGCAAATAAGTCCAGCGTACCATTGTTTTTATTTTCCCGATTTTGGTTGGCAACCTCCATAGCTTTGGGTAGCTGTTCCCATAAACCACCACGAATTTGATAATTTTGGTTCTTACCGTCAAGATTTTGTAAATGTGGCGCAAGTTTATATGCCAAATCATCAAAACAGCCAGCCAAAATCAATGCTTCTAAAGCTAATTTCCCAACTTTTTTGGTATCAACGCGGTTGCAAAAATCGTATAAATCCTGAAATTCCCCGTCTTTTCTTGCCTGAACGATACTGGCAACAGCATCAATACCCACACCTTTTACAGCACCTAAGCCATAAATGATGGTTTGTGGATCGTCTGCGATAAATTGCCATTGGCTACGGTTTACACTGGGTGGAAGTACAGTTAAACCAAAGTTTTCTTTGCAATCATTAATCAAAAAAACCACAGCGTCTGTATCGCTCATCTCCGATGTTAAAACCGCTGCCATAAATTCGGCAGGGTAATAATATTTTAAATAAGCGGTTTGATAGGCGAGCACACCATAAGCTGCTGAATGCGATTTGTTAAAACCGTAACCAGCAAATTTTTCCACCAAATCAAATATTTTTGCCGCCAAATCCCCATCAATATGCTGACCAATAGCCCCTTGTACAAAAACTTCTCGCTGTTTTGCCATCTCTTCAGGTTTTTTCTTACCCATAGCACGTCGCAACATATCAGCTCCGCCAAGCGTATATCCTGCTAAAACTTGGGCAATCTGCATCACCTGTTCTTGATAAACGATAACGCCATAGGTAGAGTGTAAAGCAGGCTGCAATGAGGCATGTTGAAAGTTTGGGTCAGGATAAGCAACTTCTTGAATGCCATGTTTTCGGTCAATAAAATCTGACACCATGCCTGATTCTAAAGGACCTGGACGATATAAAGCGCACATCGCAATGACGTCTTCAATATTGGTTGGCTTTAGCTGTTTTAAATATTTTTTCATGCCACTGCTTTCAAGCTGAAACACTGCTGTGGTATTGCCAGATTGTAAAACGTTTTGGTAGACATCTTTATCGTCAAGTGGTAGGGTATCCAAATCAATGGGCGCTTCTCCTTCTTTTTGACGACGTTTATCAATGTTGTCAATCGCTGCCTTGATAACAGTTAAATTACGAAGTCCTAAAAAGTCAAATTTCACCAATCCAACCGCTTCAACGTCATCTTTATCATATTGACTGACAAAATGCCCTTCGTCATCACAATATATTGCGCTAAAATCACTAATTTGATTGGGGGCAATTAAGACCCCGCCAGCATGTTTACCAACATTTCGGGTAATGCCTTCCAATTTTTTTGCCATTTCCCAGACTTCTAGTGCTAATTCATGGTCGGGTGCATCAGGATTGGTTAACAAATCCTTTAATTGAGGCTCTTCTTCAACAGCTTGGTCAAGAGAAATCCCAGGTGTTTTAGGGATTAGTTTGGATATCTTATCACCAAGCCCATAAGATTTACCTTGCACTCGCGCCACATCTCGCACCACCGCTCTTGCTGCCATAGTGCCAAAGGTGATAATTTGGGAAACGGCTTTTCTTCCATAAGTATGAGCGACATAATCAATCACGCGGTCGCGTCCTTCAATGCAAAAATCCACATCAAAATCAGGCATGGATACCCGTTCTGGATTTAAAAATCGCTCAAACAGTAAATCGTATTTTAAAGGGTCAAGGTCGGTAATATTTAGAGAGTATGCTACCAGAGACCCTGCTCCAGAACCACGACCTGGACCAACAGGCACCCCATTTTCTTTTGCCCAGCGAATGAAGTCCATAACAATTAAAAAATAACCTGGAAACCCCATTTTAAGAATGATATTAATCTCATAATCTAAACGCGCATCATAGGATTTTTTAATATCTTGCCAATCGTTGCCTCGCGTATCAGGTGGATACAATTTATCTAAACGTGCATTTAACCCTTCGGCGGCAGTTTTTTTAAAAAAACTCTCAATGGTTTCACCTTCTGGAATGGGAAAGTCGGGCAGTACATTGATTCCAAGTTTTAATTGAACGTTACAGCGACTTGCCAAAAGATTCGTATTTTCAATTACTTGTGGAATATCAGCAAACAAAGCACTCATTTCTGCCTGACTTTTGAAATATTGTTGTTCGCTATACAGTTTGGGTCGGTGATTATCATCTAAAATATAACCGCCAGTAATACAAACCCGAGCTTCATGTGCTTCAAAATCTGAACTGGCGGTTTCTTCTTTACCAAGTGTTTGTAAGATTGGATTCATAAAACGCACATCATTATGAGCGATAACAGGAATATTTTTTTGACCAGCATAAATAATGGCGTTTTTATTATAATCATCATCATGCAAGTGTGTACGTTTGATTGCCAAATATAAACGATTATCAAAGGCATCTTGCCAAGGGGTCAGCATTTCTAGCACCCGATGGGGATAATTACCGTTCAAAATAGGAGCAATTTCTGACCGATGTGTTAAAATCGCAATAATTCCGTCGTTTTTGGCAAATAAAGCTGATTTGGTTACGATGGGTGTATCAATGGCAACTCGGCCATTATCATTTTTTGGGCGATTGATGTAGCTATTTGAAACCAGCTGCAAGATGTTTTGATAACCTGTATTATTCATGGCATATAAAATAACACTAAAGTTATTATCTTCAGCGGTGCGGTCAATGGCATCACCAATAATAACCTCTACACCTAAAATGGGTTTGATTTTGTGTGCAAGACAGGCTTTGTAAAATTTTACCAAAGCAAAGGTATTGGATAAATCAGCAAGTGCCAGACTGGTTTGCCCATCTTGACTGGCTTTTGCAACCAGTTCTTTAATACGAACAATAGAATCTACAATGGCGTATTCACTTCGTACGCCTAAATGGACAAATGACATATTTTTACCAGATAAATCAATAAGTTAGAAAATTTAAAAAAATATAAAACTTTGGGTGCATTATAACCAGTTTATCTGTTACAATCCATCTTTATTTATTGTTAAAATACTTACTGTTAGATGGTGTTTAAACAAACATTCAAATCTACAACTAAGATAAAAATTGTTATTAAAAATCAGACTATGTTTCATATTATTCAATCCAATGACCCAGATATTTTGGTCAATAAATTATTAGAATTTTACCAAAATCCTACCTCAACTTTATCGTTAAGCGATTTGGTGTTTGATAAATTCACTGTAATCGTGCCATCAATGGTGTTAGGTGAGTGGCTCAATAAACAAGTGGCATCTAGATTGGGTATTAGTACATTGTTTACTGCCCAATTTTGGGGAAAGTATCAATGGGACATGATAAAACACACTTTAGATTTTGATAAAGCTTATCAAGATGGGTTGCGCGTACCTGAGGTAGCAGTGCTGTCAGCATCTATTATACGTTGGCGGATTTTTGGGTTTTTACATCAAGAAATCAAAGATAAAGGCATAACGTATATTTTGGAGAATGAAAATGAACCTTTAGCTTTTCTTTTAACGCCTTTATATGACAAACAAGAGAATAAATTTTTAGAAAATAGAATTTGGCAGGCGTGTGATGAATTGGCACGAATATATGTACGTTATCTAACGCATAGACCTAAATGGCTGCTCGCATGGGCAAATGGCGAATCATTGGAACAAGCAGTGCAAAAGATGATGAATGATAAAATCAAAATGCACAGTGAATTTAATACCATTAGTTCTGATGATATTCGAACAATAAATGATGATAATGATAATCAAATACCTGATTGGCTTTGGGATTATTATTTAAATTTGGAAAAACTACTTGGCTATTTGTGGTATCAGTTGTTTGGACAAACTTATCTGTATCGTGAAAAACTAGAGGATAGATTTTGGCAAATTTTAGAAGAAAAAAAAGATTTAAATCTATTTGCCCAAAAAATTTTACCACAACGACTTTATTTGTTTACTGTACAGCAAATTCCTCAAGTAGAGTTGGATTTTTTAAAACGTTTATCGCTATCCTTGGATGTGATTTTATTCCATTTTAACCCGTCAATGTTGTTTTGGGCAGACATTGTGGATAAAAATTGGTTATTAACCCAACAAATCATTAAACCTCAAAGCGTCTATTTAAAAGATTATGGTCATGGATTGCTTTCACGTTTAGGTAAGGAAAGCCGTGAAACTTTTGCCATGCTTGCTGACATGTCAGGCGGCGCTGATGAAAAAGAGCAGGCGTGGCGGATAGTGTGGCACGATGAATTTAAAGCGTGTCAAAAAGATACATTACTTGACCGTTTAAAACAAGATATCTTGATGCTTGGAGAAAATCAAACCAATGCCCAAACTGCTCTAGGTGCTGATTTATTAAGTGTGCTTCAATATGATAATTTTAATAATTTAAATCAAAAATCGCGTCCAAAAATTACCTTACCATTGGATAAGATAGATAGTTTATCAATTCATGCTTGTCATAGTCTAAAGCGCCAATTAGAAATTGTGCGCCTTATGATTGCTAAATATCTAAACGAAAATCCCAAAAGTACACTGGCGGATGTGGTTGTATTACTGCCTGATGTGAATCATAATGAAGAACTTATTCGGGCGGTTTTTCCAGAAGGTGTTGGCATAGATGGTTTAACCTTACCAATTAAAATTACAGGTACGACTGACAAAAATATTGATGAGCTTTTGACTGCTATCTCAGGCTTTTATACATTGGTTGGCGATTCTTCATCTCGATTTTATGCAGAAGAAGTATATGATTGGCTTATGACACCAGCTTTATATGAAAGTTTTTACTTGACTTTTGATGAGATAAAACGAGGCTGTGATTTATTAACAGAGGCTGGATTTAAACGCGGTTTTGATGAAAGCCATTTGAAAAAAACCTTGGCTGAAGGTGATGCGGATTACCGTTATAGCTTTAGTTATGCACTAGATAGAATGGTTTTGGGGTTACTAGCGCCAACGAATCATCGTTCAAGCTCAGCGCTGCATCCATTTAAATGGGAAAAAGATGCTTTTGTAGAAGCGGTATTACCATTGCAAACCGTAACTTTAGCCGACCAAAAGGTGATAAATGTTTTGACAAAAATCCATCAGGGGCTAGATGCTAATCGATATGATTATGATAAATTTGACCGAATTGAAGTAATTTTAAATAAAATTGAACAAAATATCATCAATCGTTATTTTGCTCGATTTAATCAAACTGAAGCTATGAATGCAATTTTTGCTACTAAAAATTCCATGATGTCAGATTTACGGGCTAACGCAAATTATCAACAATATCATAAAGATGCAAAAATAAAAAATAAAAAAGATAACATTTATCTAAGTTTGCAGTTTGTATTAAATAGTTTAACTCAAACTGTCAAAGCTCAGGCTATTAAAGCTGAACCTGCCGATGTAATTACCTTTGCTCGGTTTGGTGCATTGCGTAGCATTCCCTTTGGATTGACAGTAATGTTAGATATGAATTTATCAGCATTTCCAAGACAAGATAGGGCGGTGCGTTTGGATTTGATGCGTGCCGGTATTAAAAAACGTGGGGACCGTTACAACGAAGACGATGATAATGGAGCATTTTTAGACGCAATTTTATGTACAAAAGATAGGGTATTGATTTTTTATAATGGTGTTAGTGCAGATGGACAGACCCTATTATTGCCAGCTTCACCCGTTAGTGAGCTGTTGCAGTTTTTTAAAACGGAAGCACGCTGGCAGACACCACTGGTTGATAACTCTTTAAATGCAGATGATGATAAAATAACACAGGCTTTTCAAGAAGTATTGCCTAGTTTGATAGAATCCTATTTAGTTACTTATCACAGTGCTACTGCATTTGATTATTCAGTTTTTTATAAAGATGCTCCAGAGAATTATCTAAAAGAAACGGATGATATCAAGCAACAGATTAAAACTTACTTAAAGAAAAAATTAATGGAATTAAAATATTATCAACAATCAAATTTGCCGCCGCCTCAGCTATGGCAAGAAGTTCGCGATATCTTGGATAAAAATGAACCTATAGGTAATAAGAATTTAGTAAATTTGCCTGATATCACAGTGGTGGAAAATATACAAAACCATCTACAAAAAACATTAGAGCTTGCTGAAAATTGGGTGAAATCTGAGCAATATCAAGAACAATTTGCGGAACATTGTTCTAATTTTACTAATTTATTTAACATAATCCTTGATGATAACGTATCATCAAGAAAAATAACCAATAGTATAAAAAACCCTGCTTACGCTTACTTGTATGATAAAATACATTTAATAAAAGAAAGTGAAGAAAAAGAACCCAATGAACCATTAACACTAGGTTTTTTGGAAAGTTATCAATTAAAAGAATTAATACTAGAAAATATTAAATTAACAAATCATGAAGTATTGATTAATCATCCAGAAAAAATAATTAATTTAAAAAATAAACAAGAATTAGAAAATAATATATTTATTAATAAATTAAATTCAATTTACTATGATAATTTACTTCCTGTTGGTTTATCAAGAACTGATATTCTGAATGAAAAAATAAATGGAATCAATCAAGAAAAAACTGAATTTTTTAATATCTTAAAAAGTCACGATATTGATGTAGATGATTTGATTACCAAAACTAATGAACAAAGCATAACATTAAATTTTAATCAACAAAATGTTTTAATTACAGAAAATATACCAAGCATAAACAGCGATACTTGGATAAATATTTTACCAAAATCAGCGAAATCAACCCATTTATTTAGCTTTTGGATTTGTCATTTGATTTGGCAAATCGCTAGAAAAACAGATAATCAGAATATTAAAAATAATCAAGGCGTAAGTATTTGGTATTTTAATAAACAGAATCAAGATATTACAGATTATAAAAATGTTCAAATATTTAAAATCGTGCCCATTCATTATAAAATAGCACAAGCCTATTTATTTAATATGATGGTTATAGACAAAATTTTAAAACAAATTCCACTAATTTTTACAATTCGTGAAAGCGTTAATTATTGTTTAAGTGATGACAAATTGAAATTTATTGATGATAAAAAAAATTTTGATAAGTGGTTGGCAAAGGATTATCAAAATATTATTGATGAACAATGCAGCATGCATGAAACGTGGAAAATTATGTTATCCAATTATAAAAATCATTTATCAATAATTCCCCGCCATATTCAATTATTAAAACCGCTTTTTGAACTAATGGTAAAAAATTTACAACCAATTAAATAAATTCAAATTCAATAAAATAAGTTATGAACAAAGAACTTGATATAAGACTAAATAATTCACAAAATACCATTCCACCAGCTATCTCATGCAACTTGGAAAGTGGTTATTTAATAGAAGCATCAGCAGGAACTGGGAAAACATGGACATTGACGGGTATTTTATTAAGACTGCTGGTTGAAAAAAAATACCCACCAGAAAAAATTATTGCTACAACATTTACACGGCTAGCTGCTGCTGAAATGCAAGAAAGATTGCAAAAAAGGCTAAATAATTTTTACCAATACCTTATTTGGATGCAATCCAAAAAAGAAAAATATCCAAATTGGTTTTCTTTGGGGTTTAATGAAAATATTTCAATTGATGATATTTTAAATGAAATTAAAGACATTGCTTCTAAGGAAGAGATTGAAGAATATGACGATGCAATTAATTTGCATTTAATTAAATTTTTATTAACAGACAGTCAGAATCATATACTAGAATTAACCATTAGACGTATTTCATTGTTATTATCTACCTTGGATAAGTTATTTATTGGAACAATAGATAGTCTTGCTCAAAAATGGCTAAAAGAGTTTTCTTCTGAAATTAGTTATAACATAGAAACTAAAATTATTGATGATTATAGTGATATTATTCATTCTTTAATTCATGATGAGCTTAGAAAATCCAGATATACATTAAGTCAAGAGTCGCCAGAACTCTATCAAATAATAAATAAATCAATATTTAGTGATATTTCATCCATTGTCAAATTGATTAAATTATCTTTGGATTTTTATACTGCTAATATTGACAAAGTAGAAAAAGTTAATGATTTTTATTTTAAATGGATTAATGATTTTATTCAAGATTTTTTAAATCAAGATTTATCTGTTTTTAACCCTTATTATAATGCAGATTACTGTACAGTAACATGTGGTTTTAAAAAGAA
>ERZ772956.102-NODE-102-length-70225-cov-7.868420_pt1 | contig 70225 bp, 76 predicted proteins | sample MGYA00580683_ERZ772956 | MGnify/ENA primary metagenome ERZ772956 (study PRJEB29015, sample SAMEA2738077) | human oral metagenome | biome: human oral; feature: human-associated habitat; material: saliva | place: China | collected 2212 ... | reverse complement strand
TTTTCAATGTGCTTGTTGCCACCACGTGACAACTTCTATATATTAGCACAAGCCTCACTTCCTGTCAACAACTTTTCAGAAGTTTTTTCGAAGTTTTTGGTCAGTGCTTGTTGCTGGTAGCAACTCATATATCATATCAGTCTCGGCTATGCTTGTCAAACACTTTTTAGCTCTTTTTTCAAACTTTTTAGTGAATGTTCGCTAACTCTCAGACCTACTTTATAATATCATTACAACCGCTTCAGGTCAAGTCCTTTTTGGGAATTGGTCAGCAGCTTTTTTAGCTGTCGCTGTCGTAAGGACTCTAGTAATATACCATGGTCCCCTTACTAGTGTCAACCACTTTTTTCATCTTTTTTAGCCTCTTTGGAAACTTGTGTTTAAGTCTCTTTCTAACCCTATTTGGCCACAAGATATAGTGGCAGAAACAAGACAAGCAGGGAAGTCCATCTGGATCCCTGCTTGATTCTGTCTATTATATAGAAGAAAGTCTTATAAGCGGCTGTTCAATTCCGCAGCTAAGTCTTCAAAACCTGGCTTGCCTAAGAGGGCAAACATGTTCTTCTTGTAGGCTTCTACCCCTGGTTGGTCGAATGGGTTAACCCCGTTGAGGTAACCAGAAATAGCCACCGCGATTTCGAAGAAGTATACTAAGTAACCTAAGCTGTATGCGTCCATAGCTGGGATGCTTACAACCAAGTTAGGAACTTGACCATCAATGTGAGCCAAGAGGGTCCCTTGGAAGGCTTTGGTGTTAACGAAGTCAACTGTTTGACCTTGTAAGTAACCTAAACCATCGGTATCAACTTCTTGTTCTGGAATGACCACGTCATGGCGAGGAGTCTCAACCTTGACAACCGTCTCGAAGATGTTGCGACGGCCTTCTTGGATATATTGACCCAAGGAGTGTAAGTCAGTAGAGAAGTTAGCACTTGATGGGTAGATGCCCTTGAAGTCTTTCCCTTCTGATTCACCGAAGAGTTGCTTCCACCATTCGTTGAAGAAGGCCATACCTGGTTCGTAGTTAACCAAGAGTTCGGTTACTTTACCTTTACGGTAGAGTAAGTTACGAATCGCCGCATATTGGTAAGCTTGGTTGCTTGCTAAATCTGCTTGGCTGTATTCGGCCATAGCAGCTGCTGCCCCTTGCATCATGGCTTGAATGTCGCCACCTGCAACTGCGATTGGCAAGAGACCTACTGGGGTTAAGACAGTGAATCGTCCGCCGATTGCATCTGGAATAACGAAAGTTTGGTAACCTTCTTGGTCAGCTTCTGCCTTGAGGGCTCCACGCTTAGCGTCAGTTGTTGCGTAGATACGCTTGATGGCTTCTTCCTTACCATACTTAGCAATCAATTTTTCCTTGAGGACACGGAAACCAACGGCTGGTTCAGTAGTGGTCCCTGATTTAGAAATAACGTTAATTGAGAAATCACGGTCGCCAATCAAGTCTAATAAGTCATGTAAATAAGTAGAAGAGATGCTGTTACCAGCAAAGACTACTTGTGGCATACCCTTACGGCCAGCCTTCATATTATAGAAGCTATCGTTCAAGAACTCGATGGCTGCACGAGCGCCTAGGTATGAACCCCCAATCCCGATGACTACTAAGACATCAGAATCTTGACGGATTTTCTCAGCAGCTGCTTGTACTTGAGCAAATTCTTCCTTGTCGTATGCTTCAGGCCAAGTCACCCAACCAGTATAGTCGCTACCTGCCCCTGTACCCTCACGCAATTGGCGGTCAGCTACTGTCACGTAGTCTTGGAGTTGAGTGAGTTCGTGTTCGCCAAAGAATTTTTTGGCAGTAGAGTAATCAAATTTAATATGTGCCATTTTTTTCTACCTCTTGTCTAGCTAGTTTGGACTAGTTTATTTGATTTGTTGCTTGACTTCAAAGCGATCTTCTTCAATGGATTGAAGGGCGCTGTCAATCCACTCCGGTAACTTCTTAGCCACACTGGAAAAACCAATGTCAGGCAAATGGCGCTTGGCGCGCTTCTTGGTCCGTGCTGGATATGGCGGGGTGTTGAGCTTCATCAAGACCCGCATGGACAGGCTAATCTTCTTGGTATATTCATCAATGTCAATGACCATGACCTTGACCTTGTCGCCTACCTTAATCTGGTTGCTGAGCTCATTCATGTAGCCATGCTTGCACTCGGAAATGTGAACCAGACCTTGTTCGGTTGGCGAGAGACCTACGAAGACGCCATAATTTTGGATGCCTGTGATTTGGCCTTCAACGATATCGCCTATTTTAAATTCAGTCATAGGATGTCACCATCCTTGCTTATTCTAACACATCAATCGTCTCAATCACAACAGGTTCTACCGGTTTATCTTGGAGACCGGTAACAACTTTATTGATTGCAATGACGACATCCATGCCTTCTACCACATGACCGAAGACCGTGTGGCGTTGGTCCAACCAAGGTGTCCCGCCCTCTGTCGCATAGGCTGCCACGATTTCTTCAGGGAAACCCAGTTCCTGCATTTGGCCCAACATGGTGCTTGGTACATTGCTAGCTGTTACGATAAAGAATTGGCTGCCGTTAGTATTAGGCCCTGCGTTAGCCATGGAAAGGGCGCCCTTCAAGTTGTAGAGCTCACGTGAGAATTCATCTTCGAAGCTCTCGCCGTAGATGCTCTCGCCGCCCATACCGGTACCGCTTGGGTCGCCCCCTTGAATCATGAAGTCTTCAATGACCCGGTGGAAAATCACGCCGTCATAGTAGCCTTGCTTAGCCAGGCCAACGAAGTTAGCCACGGTCTTAGGCGCTAACTCTGGGAAGAGAGCTACCTTGATGTCACCGTGGTTGGTTTTAATTAAAGCATGTAAGCTGGCTTGGGCCAGATCAAGTTGTGGATATGTCATGAATCATCCTCCTATTGTTAATGGTTGAATATCATCTATATGATACACTAAATCCCGTCAGATTCAAATCAAAAGCGACCTCTAGACGATTTTTCTTGAGAATTTACGGCTTACTACTAGTTTCAAGTCGCATTTTTTGATATTATCTAATAGATACCTGTATAAGGAGAAGGAGGGATCCCCCCACTTATGAATACTATATTGCTGACATCTCTTGTCGCGATTCTCTTCACTCAAGCTATTAAATACCCTATTGCCCTCTTGACTAACCGCCATAAGGTCAAAGTAAATATTGTCATGACGACTGGCGGCATGCCAAGTTCGCATTCGGCCGCAGTCAGCAGCCTGATTACTAGCCTGGTCTTGGAATACGGCTTTGAATCCCCTCTGGTGGCCATCGCCACTATCTTCGGGGTCATTGTTATGTTTGACTCCATGGGCGTACGACGTCAGAGTGGTGAACAGGGCCTTCTGCTCAACCTCCTAGCTAAGCGTCGCCTGCAAGATCCGGAGATCCAAGCTGACTTCCGCCGTCTGCAAGAAAGCTACGACATCGATCACTATGAAGATATGATCATCGAAAAATACCTGGGCCATCGCCCCACCGAGGTGGTGGTCGGCGTCTTAGTCGGCGTTTTAGTCGCCTTCGTCAGCCGGGCCATCTATCTCAGTCTCTAAGAAATCTGGTGCAAGGCCCCTGGACTTGCCCTTTTCTTTTGCCGTAAAAACTATGATTGAACAAGGAGTCCCTACTATGTCTCAAATTTACGACATCACCATCATCGGTGGCGGGCCGGTCGGCCTCTACGCTGCCTTTTACGCTGGCATGCGCCAGGCCAAGACTAAAATCATCGAAAGTCTTGACCTACTGGGTGGCCAGCCAGCCCATCTCTACCCTGAGAAGGCCATCTACGATATCCCGGCCCACTACCAAATCAAGGGGGGCGACCTCACCCAGTCTCTAATTCAACAACTGGACCACTTCGACACCACCATCTGTACTGGCCAGGAAGCCCGTCAACTGATTCCGCATGAAGATGAGGACGGCAAGCCCTACTATGAAATTCAGACCCAGCAAGCCAGTCATTTTAGCCGCGCGGTCATCATCGCCGTGGGTAACGGGGCCTTCCGTCCTCGCAAGTTAGACCTAGCTGAGGCGCAAGACTTTGAAGGAAAAACGCTTCATTATTTTGTCCGCCAACCCGAGGCCTTCCAAGATCGGGTCGTAGCCATCTGTGGCGGGGGGGATTCAGCAGTTGACTGGGCCTTAGCCCTTGAACCCTACGCCAAGCAGGTCCACCTAATCCATCGCAGACCCCAGTTCCGGGCCCACGAACACAGTGTCAGCTTGCTGGAAGCTTCTAGCGTCAAAATTTGGACGCCTTATATTCCAGTGGGCCTCCATGGCCAAGACGGCCAGCTTGACCACCTAACCTTGCAAGTGCCACGCCAAGAAGAAAGAGTCGACTTAGCCGTCGATGACTTCATCGTTAGCTACGGCTTCGTCTCTTCCTTAGGCCAGATTGCCAAGTGGCCCCTGACCATCACACGTCAGACTATCGAGACCGGCAGCTGCCACCAAACCAATTTGCCAGGTGTCTATGCTATCGGGGATATCGCCCAATATGAAGGTAAGACCAAGCTGATTGCAACCGGCTTTGGTGAAGCCACTACGGCGGTTAGCCACGCCATGGCCAGCCTCTATCCAGGGCGCAACAATCTACATGTTCACAGCTCCTCCCTTTTCGAGGACAAATAAAAAGACGAGGCCTAGGCCTCGTCTTTATTTTGCTTATTCAGCTACTAATTCTACTTCAATGTTGCCTTTAACTGCCTTGGTGTAAGGACAGATGTTTTCTGTCTCTTGAACATAGCGTAAGGTTTCTTCTGGGCTCAAACCTTCAATAGATACAATTAATTTAGCTGCTAGGTGCAAGCTGTTAGTATCTGGCAGGTCGCCTAAGAGCACTACTTCAGCGCGCACTTGGCGTTGACGGTCGCCTAAGCCATCACGTTGTAATGGGAAGGACAAAGCCCCATTGAAGCAGGCAGACAAACCAGCGGCGAAGAGTTCTTCTGGGTTAGTGTAGCCTTCTTTTTTAGCCATGCTAGTCTTAAGGTTTAAGTCCCCTGTTACGGATTTAACCTCGCCATCACGGCCACCTGTGTTCACGACGGTTGATAATGAAATTTTTTTGCTCATACTTACTTCCTCCTCGATTAGGTTATCCTCATTATAGCATAAGCTCACGCTAAGCGTATTCAGAATGCTCGCGGTGCGAAGAATTTGGCAAAAATCCAGGACCACAAGCCATAGAGGACCAGAATAAGTGCTGTCAGTCCCAAGAAATAAGACTGGGGCAGAATCCAGATGACGGGGTCCAGACCTGGATCGAAGAGCCAGAGCTCATTGGCGAAGAAAAGCCGATGGAAGGCCACAAAGGCCTGGTCAAAGAAGAGTAGCATCCCTAGTCCTAGTAGGGCTAGCCCCCACTGACCCTGCTTAAGCGCCTGCCAATAGGACCAGGAGTTGAATTGACCTTGGCGGGCCCAGCGCCAGATAAGGACATTAAGCAGGAGAGCTAGCAAGACCAGGCAGATTATGAGCGTCCGAACCTCAGCAAAGTGCTGGCGCCCCCCGGCTGAACTGGCAAAATGCGCCAACTCTAGGCTGGGCCGCCAGACTTGCCAAAGATAGGTCCAGATACGCATAAAGTCATCATAGATTGCCGCCTTTGACAGACCCGCAATGCGAGGAATCCAATCCACTTGCAGATAGGCCCCATAGAGCAGAGGCGCTAAGATGACGGTGCCCAGAACGGCATTGGCCAGGCCAGTCAAGATAGTGACTCCCGCCCGGATCCAGGTCCGCAAGTTCTCCATGACTAGAGCTCCCAAGTGGAGAGGTCTGGCCGGACATAGGTTGGTTGCACTGGCACGGACTTGAGATCTTCTTCTTGAGTAAAGCCTGTCAGGACTAACAAGGTATCCATACCGGCATTAATCCCCACCTTGATGTCGGTCTCGTAGTTATCACCAATCATGAGAACTTGATCCTTGGTCAAGCCCAGGGTATGGAGACCACCCTCCAGAATAGGACTGAAAGGTTTGCCCATAACGACCGGTTCTACCTGACTGGCATACTGGATAAAGGAAGTCAAGGCCCCTGAGCTTGGCATCATGCCCCGTTCAGTTGGGATATTGCTGTCGGTATTGGTCACCAAGAAAGCCGCACCATTCCGAATAGCTAGGACCGCAATGGACAGGGCTTCATAGGTGGTATGACGGTCCAAGGCTTGGACCACCACTTGGGCCGATTCATCTTCCACTAGCCTGAAGCCGGCTGCTACCACTTGTTCCTTAAGGGGCGCTTCGCCCACTACATAGACCGTTTGCCCCTCATGGTGGGCTTGCAGATAGTCGATAATGGCCATGGCGGAGGTATAGACATGTTTCTCAGTTACAGGCAATTCATACTGGGTGCTGAGGGCCTGGGCCACTTGAGCAGCCGAGCGCGTCGCATTATTGGTAATGAAGAGGAAGGGAATGTCTTGCGCCACTAACTTTTTAATGAAGGCTTCGGCTGTCGGAATACGATTCTTACCGAAGTAGACGGTTCCATCTAAATCAATCAAATAACCTGCGTAGTCTTTCATAGGGACCTCCTAAGGGTTAGTTTTGTTCTTTTGCTTGATAACAAAGTTATTCTTACGTTGCTTGGCAGCAGCTGGCGCCTGTTTAGGAGCAGCTTGATCGCCAGCGGCTGGGCGACGGTTGCGCTTCTTGAAAGGCTTCTTGCCGCCCTTAGCCGGCGCATCCACCTTGTTGCCCTTGAAGCGATTTGGATCTTCCTTAACTTGGATTTTAGCTAATTGCTTGGTCTCGCCTACCTTTTTCTCGATTGGGGACGGCTTAGTCTTAGCCTTGTCTTTGAGTTTGGCATATTTAGCCACTTCCCGCTCCTTGGCTAGGACGAAGTAACGGCAGCCAAAGTTACAGTATTCATTGAGGTAGTCTTCTAGGAAATCAATGGTCTGGTCCTTGGGCACCTTGGCCTGGCCGATTTGATAGAAGCCTCGTAGGCGTAACTGTTCAAAGCCCCAGTCCCCCACGATGAAGTCGAACTTCTCGAAGTATTCTTGGTAGCGATTCTCGAAGGCTAGCAAGTCGAAGCCCTCACGATAGTTGAGAACCAGTTGATAAGGTTCCTCCTTAATCAGCAGGTGGTCTTCGTTAATTTGGCGGATTTGCTTGTCTTCTTGGACTTGGTCCTGACTAACGTCGGTCAGGATGGAGTCGATTTGATAGGATATATTATTATCGCGTTGAGTCATGCCTTAAGCTCCTTTACTACTATGTCTCGTTCCTTCCTATTATAGCAAATTCTGGCCCTGCAAGCTATGGAATTCTCTGGGCCAAGTCACCCGACAAAAAAGCCCGCTCATTCAGCTTATGGCGGACTGAATGAGCGGACCTATCTTAAGGAAGCAGAAATTAGAATTATTTGGCTTGGGCTTCTACCTGGTAGACAGCCTCTTGGACTTGCTCAGGAGTGACACCTGGCACCGCCAATTTGAAGGTCTCCTTGTCGGAGGCGGCGAAGTCAGCTAATTTGGCTACGGCAGTCGCCATGTCCTCTTGAACCCCTAGCTGATGCCAGGAATAGATGAAGCCATTGTCCTTGCAGTAGTCGATGAGTTTTTGAGTTTCGCCCTCTTCGCCCATGGCCGCCAACATTACCAGCAGCCCATACGCCACCTTGACCCCATGTTCAATGGTGTGGGTTTCGGCAAATTGTGACAGGGCATTGTGAACGGCATGCGCCCCCGACATACGGCCATATTCGCAGGCAAAGCAACCCACGGCAGCGGCTACGTTGAAGACCGTGTCGACTACGCGTTTGAAGGTGTCGTTGACCACGCCCAAGGCATGAGTAGCCAAGGCAGCATGGGTGTCACGAAGCAGAATATCCTTGGTTACCTTGGCAGCAGCCAAACCCAATTCCACATTGGCTTCTAGAGCCCCAGGCAAATGACGGGTGATACTTTCGGCTTCATACCACTTGGCCACCGTATCACAGATACCCCCTTCGAAGTAGCGTTTAGGCGACTCTACCAAGAGATTCAAGTCCACTACACAGGCATAAGGAGTACGTTTGAAGTAGGCTACGTCATTAAAGACCCCATTAGGATGGTAGACAGCCGCAACCGGTGTGGTGGGCGCGCAGGTCCCTACAATCGTCGGCACGGTGACCACTTCACAGTGGAGGCGGTCAGCCGTCCCCTTGGCAGTATCACAAAGCTTGCCCCCACCGACAGCCACGATGACATCGGCATCAGCTGCTAACTGAGCCAAGCGGTCCATATCTTCATAGCTGGCTGTGTGGTCATAACGTAAGACCGGCACACCTTCTAGAGGCTGAGGTAAGTGTTTAAGAAAGGCAGCGTAAGATTTCTCCCCGGTAATAATGTAGGGACGCTCGAAGTTCTGTAAAATGCCTGCTAAAGAAGCCAAAGCTCCTTTTTCACTGATATATTGTCCGGGTGTACTACGTACGACTTGTACAAATTCCATAAGCGTCCTCCTTATCACTTAGATATAACTAAGTGAATGATTAAAGTTTTATTAGAAAATACTCTAACACACTTATTTTTCTAATACAAGACCTGGCCGGCAGAAATTTGTATCACTTTCTGAAAACATTTGGAAATTTCATGAAAAAAGCGCCAAGCCATGAGCTTGACGCTAACTAGCACTAGCTTAATGCCCCAGCTTAGGGAGCCATTCGAATACAAGGAAAATGAGAAGGACGGTCTGAAGGATTAAGATAAGAGGGACCCCCAGGGCGAAAGGCCATTTGTGGGTCTTGTGACGCCAAATCTGCATGGCTAGGAGGGCGCCGAGAGCTCCTCCTATGGCAGCTAAGCCTAGTAGTCGGGCTTCCGGCACCCGCCAGCGATGGGCCACGGCCTGCTGTTTGTCCCAGATATAGACTGCGGCCGTCAGTAGATTAATCAGAACAAGATAGAGCCAAATATAGGTCATCATGGTCGCTGCTTCCATTCTGCTAGGAAGTCAGCCAGATTACGCTCATGCTGGTATTTGATGGCTGCCTTAATATCCTTTTCAATGATAGCCTTACTTAAATCCAAGCCATTGATCGCCGCAATGGCCACCGCATAATGAATCAGATCCGCCAGCTCCGTCACCAGTTCCTGGTCGGTATCCTGGCCCTTACCTTGCTTGCGGCCGGCACGAATGTTGAGCAATTCGGCTATTTCACCCATTTCCTCTACTAGCTTAATGAAGAGGCCCTGCTCCTGACCCCAGTCACCATAATGCTCCGCTAGATAGGCCTCTAGCGCTGCCAAATTCAAATCTGTCATTCCCGTCTCCTCCTATAGGCGCAAGCACCTAACTTGCCCAGTCTCAGTCACCATGCTACCATAAAAATAAGAATCTGTTAAGGAGGACCCATATGCAAGCACTCCAAGCCCACGAAGACTTGGCCCAACTCAAGGCTCAGTCTCAGCTCCTCATTCTCCAATTCGGTAAGCCCCAATGCGCGCCCTGCACTAGCTTGGCCTTGAGGCTGGATGAATGGGCTCAAAGCCATCCCCAGGCTACCCTACGCTATATCGACTTAAGCCAGTGGCCCCAAGTAGCCGCCCAGGAACAAATCCTGTCCGCGCCCACCTTACAAGTATACATTGACGGGCGCCGCTACCTGCAAGAAGCTGGCTATTTTAGCCTGGACCTCTTGCTAGACAAGCTAGATTACTACTGGGAACTACGTCAAGACACTGCCGAATAATGACAAAAAGGCCATAGACTATGCCCTTTTTCTTATGCTGTTAGAAATTTGCTAGCTAGCTTATGAACCTGCTGGATGTCTTTGCCGTCCAAGGTCCAAGTTGCTAACTCCGCTTGAATAAGATCAGGAAATTTCCGGCTAATGTCCCTCAGGGCATTGCCGACCGACTTGCGGACATAGTCACTGGGATCCCGCTTCAAGCGAGCGATACGCCCAATGGCTTCCTGGGGGTGGTCCTTAAAGTAAGGCCGGCTAGTCCATATTCTCAGCCCCTCCGTAACAGCCCGTCTGGTATTAGCCTGACTATGGCCTATCCATTCATCAATGACCGGCAAGGCCGCTTGGTAGCCTGTGGTCTTGCAGTAATGGTCCAAGGCCTTGGCTAATACTTCCTGAACCCGCCAGTTAGGGTCCAGACAAACCTGCTCTCTCAAATAATCCAGTATATCCTCTTGCTGGGACAGGTAGCCCATGAGGAAGACGGCATACATGCGCACTTGATAGGTTTCCGATTGATAGGCCTGCATGGCTAATTGCTTGATATAGTCTGAATCCTGACCGGCATAATCCGCTTGAGCTCTTTTCTCCTCTTCCTTGAAGCCTTTTTCAATCAGTGAGAACTTCGCCTCCAGGCGCTTGATATAGTCTTGCATTGACAGTCACCTTCTCTCTTTTACTCAAGACCGCATCCTATCAAGGCGGTCAAAATAGGCTTAGCTTTGAGCTGGATGCTGGGCAATGAAATTACAGAGGGCCGTCACCTGCTCTGGTCGCGTAGACCAAGCCGTTGTCAGACGGGCCACGACATAATCCTCAGCCAGTTCCCAGGTCGCATATTGGACCTTGTCCGACCAGATTGGCACCAAGACCTTAGGTAGACGGACAAAGACCTGGTTGGTCACCGAAGGATTGACTAGCTCGTAGCCACTGGCCACTAGGCCATCCTGAATAGTCTGAGCGGCTGCCACCGCCTCGCGGCCGATGACCTGATAGAAGCCATCCTCGAACAGCACCTCGAATTGGGCCCCTAGGACGCGCCCTTTGGCTAGGACGGCGCCCCCCTGCTTCATAACAGTAAAGAAGTGTGGCAGTAGACTTGGGTTGGAAATCACCACGGCCTCCCCTAGCAGGGTTCCACACTTGGTCCCGCCAATATAGAAGACATCTGTCAAACGCGCCAAATCAGCCAGGCTAACATCGTTACTTGGACTGGCTAGGGCATAGGCTAGTCGCGCCCCATCAATAAAGAGGGGAAGCTGGTGCCGACGGCAGACAGCTGACAAGTCTTCAAGCTCGGCTAGACTGTAGAGTGTCCCCAACTCCGTCGGCTGCGACACATAGACCATGCCGGGATAGACTGAATGAACATGGTTAGCATCCGCATAGAAAGTCGTCACCCAATCCTCAACCGCTTGGGCGGTCAACTTACCTTCATAGCTAGGCAGGGTCAAAACCTTGTGACCCCCTAGTTCAATCGCGCCCGCTTCATGGACATTAATATGGCCCGTATCCGGCGCCAAGACCCCTTGGTAGGGTCGCAAGAGGGCCCGAATAACGGTGGAGTTGGTTTGAGTCCCCCCTACAAAGAAATGAACCGTGGCATGGGGGCAGTCGCAGGCTTGACGAATCAAGTCATAGGCCCGCTCACTGTGGCTATCACTGCCGTAACCCGCAGCCGGCTGGCGGTTGACTTCTATCAATCGCTCCAAAACCCGCTCATGTGCTCCCTCTAAATAGTCAGATCCAAAATACAAATAGTCTTCAGTCATACTAATCAATCCCCTAATTTAATCAATATAGTCCTGCTGGATTTATTATATACCCTCTTCTCTCTGGGGCGCAAACCGCACTAGTAAGTTTAAATAGTTTGTGCATAAATGTTCGTGATTCTGACCTAATACAAGAAAAGTCAAGCCCTACTTCGGTCTGTCAACATCTTCTGACCGCATCTGTTATATAAGATTCTTTACAGAAGAGGATATAGTTGGGAGCTATTGATGCCCCTAAGAAAACAAAAAACGATGGCAGAAGCTAGGCTCTATCATCGTCTGTTTTGTCTCGCCACCAAGCCAACTGCCACTGGCGTTCTTTTTGGACAGCTGCTAGGTCATCTGGATGGGCTAGGTTAATAAGTTTAATCGCATAATCACTGGCCACTATGGCATGTTCCTTCATATGGGCGGTCGCCACTGCATGGCCGATGACCCGCAAAAGGGCTTGCTCAATGGGGTTTTTAGCTTGCTTGGCCAGAGCGTGTATCTTGAAGCCAGCCTGTCTGACATCGTGCATACGGGCCTGACCGGCCAAACAAGCTTGGCTGACAGCCCAGCCTGCCTGAACGTCAGGCTCCTGCCCTACCTTGGAGCCCGTCAATTCAATCAAGTGCTCGACCAAATCCCGGCCGAAGCGGGCACAAGCCTCTTGACTAGCGACTTGGTAGTCGAAATCTAACTGCTTTCTCAAATCATCGCAATCTAGCAACTTAATTTTTCGTCTGGTCATAGCCTCACCCCCTTATAAACTTCTTAGCCCTAGTATACACCAAGCCCTAACTCAGTCAAACAAAGCCATTTGCCACAAATTCTCATAAAAAAGAGGCCAGACTTCAAGAATCCGACCTCATTTATTGGCTTAAGGTAAAATAGCAATGGCGCGCACAGGAGAACCAGTAGCCTGCTCCCAATGTGGGAAGTGGACACTAATCAAGGCACCAGTGGCTGGCACTTGATCCAAATTATTCAAAACTTCTACTTGGTAGATATCTTGCTCCAAGAGATAGTATTCGTTAACTAAGCCATGCTCCGCTGCCGGAATACCAGCATCGGTGTCAAAGGTCTCATGGCCGACTGCTTTGACTTGGCGTTCCTTAATCAGAAATTCCAGGGCCTCGCGACTCCAACCTGGACTCTGCTGAACACCAGCATCATCTAGGTTACGCATAGCCTCTTGACTTGGCCAACGCTTAGACCAGTCGCTCCGGAAGGCTACGAAACTTTCAGGACGAATTTGACCATGTTCTGCTTCGAAAACCAGGATGTCTTGCTTGGTCAAAATGTAGTTAGGGTTCTCCGCCACTTGAGCCGACTTGTCAATAACATAAAGAGGCAAGAGCAGATCCTTGAGCTCAATCTGATCCAGCCAGCGGCCACCTGCCACGAAGTGAATTGGAGCGTCAATGTGGGTCCCGTATTGGCCCACCACCGAGATTTTCTGAACGTGGAAACCATCCTTAAGGGTGAAGAGGTCTTCCTTCTCTAGGGCTGGTAGCGCCGGGAAGTGGGGGCTAGATTCGTTAATGACATGGCTAAGGTCAACCCATTTTTTGGACTTGAGTGTTTCATAAAGTGAAAGTAAATCTGACATCTTGTCTCCTCCTAACTAAGAGCTAATGGTTACTGTAAAGGCAGTATAACAAAGTTAAGTGAGGCAAAACAAGATAGAAGGACTTATTCCCTTAGACTATTTTGCTAGAACCAGATATAACTATTAACTATATATTGCGCCCTAAACCGAGCGCACGTCCTACTAATCCACGCCTCCTATTTATTGCCAGAGTATCCCCCTCTTATCGGCCAGACCTTGACAAATTTCATGGCAGAGACTAGACTGGGGCAAAGTAACAGATTCCCTTCCAGCAGAAAGGACAGCCTATGATTGATATCCATTTAATTACTCTTGAGCGCCAAGCCGCTCTTCAACTCCCCAATGAAGACTTTCCCCTTATTGGCCAACTCCTGCCCTCTTACAAGGAGGGTGTGTGGTCCTACCAGGAACGGCTTCTGGCCGACCATGACATCAGCCTCATGCGCTTCCCGGACGAGACTTATGACCTCCAGCAGATTAACCAAGCTGGCTTTGCCCTAGGTGCCTTCGACAAGGAGACTTGCCTTGGTCTGGCCATCTTCCAGGATGGCTTCTTTGCCTATAGCTACCTAGCTGACCTCAAGGTCACCAGTGCCTACCGTGGGCAAGGAATTGCTAGCCAATTGCTGGACCGAGGGCGCCAAATCGCCAAGGAACGTGGCTCGCGCGGGATTTATACCATTGGCCAAGATAATAACCTAATTGCTTGTCGCTTCTATCTTGCCTATGGCTTCCAGATAGGTGGCTTAGACACTCGAGTCTACACGGGAACGGCTCAAGAAGGAAAAGCTGATATTTATTTCTATCTAGATCATTAAAAAAGAGGCCTTAGGCCTCTTTTTCTTGTCTTAATTGATGGCCCGACTAAAGGCATTAACCTCACTATGGTCATAGGACTAGTTGTTAGACCACCTTACTTATCCTTACTCAATTGGCTTAAAATCCCCTTGAGATTGCCTACTTGCTGGCTGATGGCCGTCTCTAGGTCTTGGTCCCGTTCTAAGGGGAAGTAGAGGGCGCCGACTAAGACGGAATCATCTTGATTGCCCGTATCTTCTAGGCGGTAGAAGACTAGGCAAGCCGTGTCGTGTTCGGGCTCGACTTCATAGCGGGCCTGAAATTTCTTGCCGTCGATTTCAATCGATTCTTGGAAGATGGGAGTTGGCCGGTCTGACTTGAGGCGCTCCTCCAGTTCCTTATCGGTGAGTAACTTGCCACCCTTGAGGGGGGAAGTCGTATAGGCCTCTAAGGTATAGAGATTGACATAACCCTTCATGCCAGGCGTCATGATGCGATAACCTATATCCCGACGGTCGTCCTTGGTCAAGGATGGATGCATCTTCCAATCCTCGGGAATCTTGTAGGGACGTTCAGTTGGCTTAGGAGGTTCCTTGCCATCCACAGCTTCATACATCCAGTTCTTGGATGATTCGAAAATCTTATCTTGGCCCTTGTCAATGGCAGTTGCTTCCACCTTCAAGAGGGTCTTGAAGAAGGCTTCTTCCTGCTCCTTGTTTTCTAACTCCTTGCTAGACTCTGAGACCGCTGAACTGGACTCTTGACTATCATCCGATTGGTTAGCCCAGGCTGCTTGAGGGGCTAGTAAGAAGCTAGTGGCGGTCGCTAGACTGGCTAAGACTAGATGTAATTTTTTCATGCTTTACCTCCTTGGGTGACCGATGCAGAGGGGGAGTCACCTTGGTTACTGGAGTACCTAGCCCTAGTGTAACCTATTTGAGCTCGTCAGGCAAGGGAAGCCCTATTTAGCCAGACCTGCCGCCAGCAAGGCCAAAAGCCAGAGATGGAGAGGGTAGAAGACATAGAAGAAGTAGCGGTTGAAGGCTGACTGCTTACCTCTTTGGCCATTGTAGAGGGCTAAGACTGGCAAGACGCTAATGAAGAGCCAGTCAGAGTTGTAGAGCAGCATGGTGAGGGTCTCCTGCCAACTGTCGTAGGTGGAATAAGAAAGGGCAAATAGGATTAGAGCAAGACCTAGATAAAGCACGGTCCCAAGGCCCTTGCGCTGACGGCAACAGTAGGTAATCAAGATAAAGGGCAGGAGCACCATGCCCCCTTCTGTCAGCAAGAGGCCGGCTAGGAAGAGCAAGCCTGCGCCAGCCCAACGGAGACGTTTGGCTTCTTTCGTCAGACTTTGGCGTGGAAAAGCCAAAGCTAAAATGCTGACCCCCAGAGCTAGGGTGAGGAAGATATTGTTGCTGATATGGACGCCCCGATTGGCCAAGAGACTATTGAGCAGCCAGTTGCCGGCCGCCATGATGGCCGCGGCGCCCCAGAGACGGACTTGATAGCGCTGCAGATTACGGGTATGAAGGAAACCTTCTACCGCCAGATAGGCAAAGCCCGCCGCCACACAGCGCGTCACCGCATGAAAGATGCCCTCCCAGAGTGGTGGCACCAGACCAGGCACATGGGGCAGATGGTCTAAAACCATAAGGGCTGCCAACAAGTATTTGATTTGAGTTGCATTTAATTTCTTCATAGGAATGCTCCTTTAAGTTTTCTTAGCTTAAGTTTAGACCCAAAAAGCCCGGCCAACCATAAGCTGAGCTTACAGTTAGCCGGGTTATCTTACATTATTGAAAGTTTAGCCTTGTTGATCTAAATTCCGCAAGAGACGCTGGATAACCCAGGACTTAAGCACGAGAGTCAAGATAAAGTTAGGTAGCAAGGACAGGAGAAAAGCCAAAATCCCCAGACGAGCTACAAAGGACGAGACTAGGACAGGTTGCCAGTAGAGCCCCCACACTAGGGGCACCAGGCCAAAGAGATAGCCTAACAACAAGAGACTATTAACCAGATAAGGCCGCTGGCGTCCTGGTAAGGCCCCATTAAAACGCAGGGTTTGGTCACGAAAATTGCTTAAGATGGCACGCTGAGTGGCCTGGTCTGGCGCTGGCACTGACTTGACTTGCGTTCTGAGATGGCTAGCCACGCCTTCATATACTAGTGCTAACAAGAGCCCCAAGAGCAGAGGCAAGGCCACTGCCCCCAGTCTACCTAGATATCTATCCGGGTAGTGTGGCTGACGCCCCGCATCATAACCTAGCCAGCGAATGATGCGCCCGGCTAGCAAGGGCAAGATGACTAAGCCTAGAGACCACAGAGTCCAGGCCACACGCCGGCTTAGGTCAGTGGGACTTTCCTCTTTCCAGGTCAGCTGACCACTAGAGAGCTCATACTCTGCTAGCAAGCGACGGTCTGCTTCTTTCTGGACTTGGCGCAGATAGGCGCCGTAGAAGACTAATTTTTTATAAGGTATCCACATTAATCTGGTTCCTTCCCTTTCTACCCTTTGTTGCAATGCTAGAGCTAAATTACTAGTCTGTTTTTCCTTTGTCATAACGTCCCCCGTATTCTTGACGGGCTTGGCGCGTCCAAATTTGGATGAAGTCGGTCTTGGCATCGGTGTAGGCATCTCGATTATGCTCATATTGGTGCCATAGGGCTAGCTTCAAAGCCTCATAGTCCTTGGCAACTTGGGCATGTTCCCTGAGATAGTCCCTAAAGTAGAGCTCGTCATGATCTCCTTGGTAGCGCAAGTGAATGTGATAGACCTTATCCGCGAAGCCTTGTGGAGTGTAACCCGCATTCAAGGATACCCGCCCCTCTGACTCTGACATTTTAAGAAAGCCAGACTGAATCAAGCAATCACTAGCTAGTCGCAAATCAGCCTGGGGCGCTAATTCGACCAAAACATCGACAATATCCTTGGCCCAGATACCCGGGATAGCAGTGCTCCCAATGTGGCTAATGCGAACCAAAGGCAAATCTCCTAGAACTTGTTCCAGTCGCACGGCCATTTCTTGATAATTGGTCTCCCACTGGGGCTTAGGCGCCACTAGGAAGATAGGAAACAAGTGCCAGAGTTCTTCTAAAGATAATTGAGTCAGATCCTTGACCATATGGGTTGCTCCTTTCAAACAAAGCAAATCTAGTTTTTTGGTTTTAAACCCAAAACCGAGTAGCCCGAAGGTCGCATACGATTCTCGGCTGCTAGCTTGTCAACCAGTCTTAAATTCCGCTCAGACTTGGTAGACTTGCTCTTGCGAGGTGTAAACTTCTGCAGGTAGGACAGATCATCATAGGACCGTCGCATGCTTTCACTCCATCCGAAGCATAAGCCTTCTTCCAAGACCTCATGAAAGGTCACCGATGGCAACTTGGACTTAGCTTTAAAAATTCGAATCCAAATACCCGGCGAAGTCTGTTCATTGGCTAGTAACCAATCATGTAGTTCTTGTCTCTTTGCAAAAGATATAATCGGAAGTTGATCATAGACCTGGTCTAATTGTCGCATTATTTTTCCCTTTCATTCTTGATGGTGACCATTCTGCTAAACTAAGGATAAGATGGCCTCATATACAAGCTTATCTAATTAATTGCCCTCATCCGGTCTGAGTTCTCTGATTGTTCATCCCATCGAGTCCCGTCTTAGAACTTATAGTAATGGCGATAAACTAGCTATTGAGCCCCCTCTACCCATTGATCATTGTCCATAATAAAGGGCTTGGCCAGTCCAGGGCCAGTATAGTCGGAGTACTTGGTCCCCAGATATTGATAGACTTCTTCCTTGCTGGCAAATTTGATGGCCTGATAAGGCTCTTCGAAGGTCAGCTTCTCTAAGAAGAGATAGCCCTCTTTGGCTGGAACTAAGACGCCGACATGGCCGATGAAGAGACTGTCGCCATCCAGATTATCATGCAAGACTACCGACAGCATTCTAACCTTGTCGTTGAACTTGAACTGGGACAAGTATTGCGCCATACGCTTAGCATGGACCTTGACGTCCTGGGTAGCCTCAGTCTTAACCCGTGAGAAGAGGATATTGAAGGCCGCCTTATCCTGATCATCCATGACATGCCCCTTGTCGATGGCGTCATTATCCATGAAAAGTAGCTCATCATCCTGGCTGACTGGCGGAATCTCAATGGTGTTTTTGAGCAAGGTATAGCTGTTAATGCGGCAATTAGTCCCGATAAAATCCCCCTTCTGCTCATGCCAAAGCGGGTTAATCTTGGCTACATCGTAGTCGGTCTTGGTGAATTCGGTGAAGTCCCCTTTGAGCCCGCTAGGTCCCACAATGTCATTGTAATCCTTAACGAGTTTGAGAAATTCCTCAACGCTATCCTTATCCAAATGAGCAGACAAGAGAGTCCTCACTTCTTCTAGGCTACTCGGACTATTAAGGTTGGAATAGCTAGGATGAGAGGGGCTTGCTTCTTGGCCACTTGGCTTGAGACTGCAGGCTGTTAGAGCTAAGATGAGGCCGAGGGATAGAATGATGGTTTTGGTGTGTTTGAACATGAGGTCTCTCCTCTAGCTAATATTATTTTAAATGGCTTGCGATCCTCGCTATTGAACTTGATCCAAGAGCTTCCTCATAGAAGGGCTGCCCCCTATTCAAGTTGCCAATTATCCTTCAAACCTGATGACCTGATTCGCCACATCTACAGTCGCCTTCAGGCCAAAGGGAATGATGCAGCGGGGTTGAGCATGACCAATGTTGAGGTTAAAGACCACAGGCAGGCTTGGATTGGCGATGACGTCTACCAATAGCTGCTTGTATTCTTCCGAATATACCTCATCCATGGGCTTTCCTACTAGCAGGCCGGAAATCGAATCGAAGATACCTGTCTCCTTTAGCAAAGTGAGTGCTTGATAGAATTTCTCAGGTGGCATCTTTTCTTCACTGGATTCCAGTAAGAGGATTTTCCCAACCCAGTCTTCTTTTTGAGGGAACAAGGCATATCGACTACAGAGTAGCGGCATATCCGCATAGCGCCCCCCATTAAAGATGTCATAGAGTGAGTCAATACAACCTCCAAGAATCTCGCCTGAGAAGATTGGGTTCCCCTGAAGCAAGTCAAAACCGTGGTCCAAGTGAGACTTCAAAGGCGTGCCAATTTGGTCGACGCCGAAATCATTCCGGATCTCATACCACAGCTCACTCGGTCTTATTTCTTTTATTGTACCCGTCTTTATTAATTCTTCAAAGTATTGTCGTGTATAGGGCAACATGTCCTGGTCGAGCTCACAGATATCTGCAAGAAAGGATTGTCCATAGAAAGTGTTGAGTCCGACTTTATATAGCATCAAGTGATTGAGGGTCGTATCAGAGAAACCGAGGAAGACCTTCTGGGACACAACACTAGCCAACTCTCCGTTTTCAAATAAGTAGGGTAAGAGTCGATAAGTATCATCGCCACCAATGGCACAGAGGATCATGTCAATCTCTGGATCTCTAAAGGCTTGTAACAAATCGGCCGCCCGCGCTTCCGGGTGCTGCTTCAAATAGTCAATTCCCTTGAGCGCATTGGGCATAAAACTCACCTCTAGGCCAAGGTCTGTCAGCCTTTTGAGGCCTATTTCTAGCTCATGCTTGATGAAATCTTCGCCCAATACCCCAGCTGATAGGCTGACTATGGTGATATTTTTAATCATCCTTATTCACCTCACAAAAATAATCAAATGCTTATAAAATATACCTTTTAACGACAAATTAAAAGGTATAATGAACTATTTATGCTTGTTGAGATGGTCGCGACAAAAAGTAGAGATAGGCCCCAAAGGCAAACTTGATAGCAGCATCCACATAGGCGATGACCACCAGGGAAATATTAGGGAAGAGGTAGCCCACCGCAATATTGATGGCACAAACTAGGGCTAGATAAATCATGGACTTGCCATGTACGAAATAGAAGGGGAAGAAGTGCAGCGCGGTAGCCATCAAGGCTCCCAACCAGATTAGGCGCCAGTTCTCGCTTGCGAAGAAAGGGCCGCCTAGGATGGCCATTAAGACAAAGAGTAAAATGACCGCATAAAGGGCTACTTTCTTCTGGAAGGGGCTAGAGCTACCCGTTGATAATTTATTAAGTAAGGACTTATTCTGGTTGATGGCGAAAAAGCTGACAATGTAGCCCATGCTGAAAACCTGCATGTTGATAATCTGCTTGCCGCCAATCAAGGTTGCCACTGCAATCACCGACGCAACGGCCATTAACCACAAGCCACAGGCTTTCTTGAAGTTAAATGCTAGTTTTTCATTCTTGTCATAACCTAAAAATCCCATAAATAAGTGCCTCCAAAATCTTCATAGCTGCCATCTAGCCTCTATCCAGTAAGCTAGGTGGCTCTTACCTTATTATAGCACTTTAATAGAAGAAAAGGAGTTGCTAAGCCCCGCTCATCTCAAAAAAATCTTGTCCTAAATGGAAACTTCTATCGATTTAGGACATTAATTACGCCAACTAGCGATCACTGCTAAGTTTTTTCACCTTTTTAAGTAGCTTTTAGGTTCATGCTTTAAATTAGAGTTAGCACTAAGGAAAGGAGAAAGCTCCCCCAACAGGTGAGCGGTGTAAAACAATGAGAACAATCGTCGTCATACCTTCATATGAACCAGAAGAAAGACTAATAAAGCTAACGGCAGAATTAGTCGCCAAAGACTTAGATGTTATCGTAGTAGATGATGGCAGCGGGGAGAAATACTTCCCTATCTTCAACCAATTAGCAGGTGCTCGAGTGCTGAGACATGCTGAAAATCAAGGCAAAGGTACCGCCCTGAAAACAGCCTACCAATTTATCAAGGAAAACTACCCAGGCCAAGACCTAGCCGTTGTTACAGCCGACTCCGACGGACAACACAGTCCTGAGGATATTATAAGAATTGCCAGACGCGCGGCTCTGGATTCAGATAGCCTAGTACTTGGCGTCCGGAACTTTGACGGCCAAGAGGTGCCGCTGAGAAGTAAGGTTGGCAATAAGATTACCCTGAAAATTTTCCAACTAACCAGTGGCAGCAAGATTTCCGATACCCAGACGGGGCTTCGTGGTTTTTCCGGTCAGCACCTAGATAAGATGCTGGAGATTTCAGGCTCACGCTTCGAATATGAGATGAACGTACTTATGGTCTGGGCCAAGGAAAACCGCCCCTTCTACGAGCTCAAGATTAAAACCATCTATGAAAATAAGAACGAGGGCTCACACTTCAATCCCGTGCGGGATTCCTTGCGCATCTATAAGGAGATTCTGCGCTTCGCCCTCTCCTCCCTCCTCTCTTTTTTTCTAGACTATAGCCTCTATGCCTTGCAGATTTTTGTCGGCCTACCGCTAGTAACCGCCAATATAATTTCTCGGCTAATCAGCGCCGGCTTCAACTTCTTGGTCAATAAGAAACTAGTCTTCGCTAGCGACCAACCCGTCCTCAAGGAACTAGGCGCTTATGCCCTACTGGCTGGCTTGTCCCTAGGCCTCAACACGCTGGTCCTCATGGGACTGAGCTACGGCATTGGGATTGGCCCCCTCGTCGGTAAAATCCTAACAGAAATCGGCATGTTTTTCTTCAACTGGCTGGTCCAGAAGAAGCTGATTTTCGGGCGAAAGAAAGGTGTCCATTATGTCAAGTAAACGAAAAAGAAAATCACTCCGAACCCTCTTAACCGCAGGCTATACCATCTTGCTGATTGGGACTTCCACCCTAGCCGTCCTGGATACCCTCTTCATCTCTAAGAGCTATACCAAGTTCAGCAACGAAACCACGACCACCAGCCAGTCTGCTAGCTCTAGCGGCACAAGCACTGCTACGGTTAATACGGCGACTGCCTATGAAGATGACACCAAGGCTATTTCCATCGAGACCTATGAGCGAAACTCAACTCAGATTCACGTAGCCACAGTCACTATTAAAGGCGACGCCTCTATCAAGACGGCCCTGGCTGACGAGACCTATGGTCGCAACGTCAAGGCCAAGACCTCGACCACCGCAGAAAGCGTTAATGCCGTCTTGGCAGTCAATGGGGACTACTACGGGGCCAGAGATGCCGGCTATGTCATCCGCAACGGTCAACTCTTACGAAGCGATAGCCAAGACGCCAACCAAGAGGACCTTGTCATCTACCAAGATGGCAGCTTCGAGATTATTAGAGAAGGCGATATTACAGCCCAAGAACTCGTGAATAAAGGAGCTGTTCAGGTACTATCATTCGGCCCTGCCCTGATTGAGAACAGTCAGGTGGCCGTCGATAGTTCCGACGAGGTCGGCAAGGCCATGGCCAGCAATCCTCGGACGGCCATTGGCATCATCGACGACAGCCACTACGTCTTGGTCGTCTCCGACGGACGGACAAATGAAAGCAAGGGCTTGTCCCTCAAAGAATTAGCAGACTTCATGAAGGAACTTAAGGTCAAAACAGCCTATAACCTAGACGGCGGTGGCTCTTCTACCATGTACTTCAACGGTCAAATTATTAACAAGCCAACCACCAACGGTCACAATATCGAAGAAAGAGAGGTGAGCGACATTGTCTACCTATAAAGCCACACACCAAAAGAAGGAAGTCATCTTCTACGCATCAGTCACCATTAGTAGCCTGATCATCGGAACGGTCTATGAGTTCTTCAGCCACCAGGTCTACTCACCCTTCATGTACCTGCTCTTCCTGATCCCCCTCCTACTAGGGCTAGCTCCTAATCTACTAGCCCAAAAACTTCATAAGTACTTCCTCAAATCAGAAAACGCCAAGGCAGCCTATAGGATGGGCGTCCTCACCCTCATCTTCGGCTCCTTTCTAAAAGGTGTCTTCGACATCTACGGTACCCATTCAGTCTATCCAAACTTCTACCTGCCAATGGGACTACTACTATTGCTGGTCGCACTTGGCTTTGAAATCCACCAGAGGAAGGGGATGGCAAAATAGGATATGAAATAACCGGAGGTCTGCCTGTAAAGGCGCCTCCGGTTTATTTTGGATATGAGGTTAAAACTTAACTATCTCTAGCTTCTAGGCATAAAGCTCTAAATCGGTCATCTAATTCCGCTATCTCCAACAAGAGCCGCGAAAGCTCTTCGTAATCTTCCTTTAGGCAAGACAGGTGGGCTTGTCCAAATAAAGAGGCTAAGTCTTCTTTTATTTTTGAAGCCAGACTATCATGCTCTGCTAGAAATCTACTCAGGTAGAGGTTTCTGACAGCGGCTAGCTTAAAACTGAAATACTGATGCAGTTGTTTTTGCTCATCATTCAAGCCATGTTTTGCTACTGCCGCCGCGTAGGTTGAGAGGACACCTTCTTGCCCTTGCCGATATCTTTGGGCCATTATTTGCGAAGTGGCCAGATAGATTGCGCTTGCGTCTGGACTAGCGACTCGCTTGAAATTACCCCACATAGAATAGGAGCCTCGCTTATAGTCGATTTCCTGGGCTTGCCATGCTGGCAGAAAGTCTTCAAACTTGATTTTCATACAGGCAAAACCTGCTGGATCATGCAAGTAGAGATAGTCATCCTCTAAATTATAAACTGAGACAAAGTGATCCACTCCGTATAAGTGAGTGTGGTTAGGATTATAGGTCAGATGCCCCATATCGAGTGGCCCCAACACTACCGGCCCATTAGCTAGGAGTGCTTTCAGCTTTCTTCTGATTAAGTCAAGATCTAGCACTTGCCCCTCATTTAGATAATATTCTTCATAGTCAAAACCTAGAACTTCTAATACATGAGAAATCGAAAGATCCGGCATGCCGTTATCGAAGAATACTAATGGGTGCTGTTCATCTTCTTTGACAATCGAAGCCCCATTCCCCATCAACATAAGGGCCTCAAGATATTCAGGTCTCAGGTTATAGCCATAGGTTTCCAAAGCCATGGCCAAAGAATAGGTATAACAAAGCGATACATCGCCAAAATAGAGCTGCATAAGACTGCCTCCTTCTCATTGATAGCTTGATTATACAGTGCAGTTAGGCCTGCCACCCTAGAAAAAAGGAGCAGGATTTATGGGGTGTGGTGACTAGGAAAAGCTTCAGCCCATTAAAAAAGCCCCCTAAGTTGAATTTTCATCCAACTTAGGGGCTATTTTGGGCTATTTAATCATACTTCTTGCCGAATTTCTTCTCCAGCATTTTCTTGACTAGATATGGCATCTTGACGTTTTCTCGTCCCTTTTTGGCAATGAGCTTTTTAACAAAATCAGGCATCTGGATGTCTTGGTCTTCCTTTAGAATCGCATTGCTGTCTCTAGGCGCCGCCATCTCATCAAAAGTAGTCTCATCAGCTTGATGGATTTTGTAGTCCCCATGGAGATGCTTGGCAACCGTTGACAGCAAGGCCTCAATCAAACGCGGATCCGTATTGGGCATAGGGGGGCGCTTATAGCCCACGCCTAATTCATGGCAGAGTTCTTGACACTCCACATCATTATCAAAAAGCACCTCGATATGCTCACTAATAAAAGCAATAGGCACAAAGATATAATGGTCGGGATGCTGGCTTTGCTCCCGCAAATACTCCAAGACATCTGGTTTAATCCATGGCATCCCAATATCGCTCTCACTCTGCCAAGTGTTAGTATACTGGTCTGGAGCAAGACCGAGACCTTCAGCAATCAAGCGGCTATTGTCGTAGATTTGGTCGATATAAGGATCGCCAAACTCTAAGGCCAAGACAGGTACGCTATGAGCCGAGAAAACGACCCGATAAGTCTGACTACCAATTTCTTGGATAATTTTTCGAATTTCCTCTACCCAATAATTGATCAGGGCGGGCTCGCGATACCAGTCCTTAATGACTTGGAAGCGGATGGTCTGGCTCTCTAGGAATTTTTCATAGCCCATTACGGAGTAATAGGAATAATGAGGTTCCAAGATTAAACAGAGGCAGTCTTCAATCCCATCTGCCTCCATCTGAGCAATAACATCGGGGATGAAGGGACGCGAAAATTTATTGGCAAAATAAACATTCGCTTGACCTTCTAGGGCATCAGCTACTAACCTCACTTCTTCCCTAGTAATGGCTTGTAGAGGCGTACCTCCAATCCGAACATAGTTATCATATAGCGTTTTGATTTCATCTTCTTCTGGACGAATGCCCCGGCGAATATGGGTGAAAAATTCCGCGACTGCTTCATAGCTAATCGCTTCTGGTGACCCAAAGGTCATCATGAGGACAGCTTTCTTAGACATGTCAAACTCCTTATGTGTGTGTCGTAGTTTCCGTCTCTTATTCTACCATAGAAAAGGCTTTATCGGAACTATCTAGGGTTCTAATATTCAGGCTTAGTCGTTTTCTTAAGAACCGCCACGCACTCGGCGGTTCGCTGTTACCGTATCGTTTCGTCGTAAACTCCTTACTCTACGACAGCTATCCCATGGGCGGAACATGTACAGTCTTCGGAAATAAATCAACCGGCTGCACCCACTGCAGATCATAGCCTGCATGGGCCAAGAGTTGACAGTCCCGGGCGAAGACGGCTAGGTTACAGGACACGTAGACGATTTTGTCCGGCGCCAGTTCAATCAAAGTCTTAACAAATTCTGGGTCTAAGCCTTTGCGTGGTGGGTCGACCACGGCGAGATTGCGTCTTCAGCTCCTTAGACTTCTTCAATTAATTGTCTGATTAGCATGGGCTCTCTCCTAAATCTTAGTACATACCGTAGTCTTCGTACCAGCCCAGAACCGCGACCTTATAATCTTCTTTTGAGTATTTCTTGGCATAGCCTTCAGCCACCCAAGCACTAGGAAAAGTTAGGACTTGTAGTGTGTTTTTAGGATCCTGAAGCGTATATGTCCATAGACTCCGACTCCATCCTGAGACTTTATATTCTATTTCGCGATCCAACATAATGGCAAACACTTGCTTCTTGTAGCGCGAAAATCTCCCTACTTTATTCTGAAAAGCTTTATTTATCCATATACGCTTACCGTTCTCGAAGACAGAAAATCTCTGGTAAACTACAATCACATATCTCCCAGACTCAAAGTTACTACCCCAGTCATAGCCGACATCGTCCATGCCCATATAATCCGAGAATAGGTTATACGCCTCAGCAATCAATGCTTTCTCACTATCTTCTGGTCTAAAGACCAACTCAAGATTCTCTTCTTTAAAGACCGTTTCTACCTTCTGAGTTCCCATGATAAGACCTCCTAAACTTCCCAACTATCGATAAAATACCTTTTACCCATCTTCAATGAAATAGCAAGCTATATATTGTCTCACCATTAATCAATATAGGCTTAACCATGACTAGGCCCCTCTTAATTCTTATAATATTTTTCCCAATAAGTCCTTGAATTTGGACCTGCCCCTTCTATAATCTATTAACACCTAGCTATTTTGACCTTTAACTAGCATCGCCACACACTCAACATGTGTCGGCATTACTATCGGAACACAAACTATTGACCTCGTTTGTAGCATGTAAACACAATTCTTTATACTTGCGATTTCCTCTTGCATTCTTTCTCTGAGGCTTAAACTTATTTCCATCTAAGCTATTCTTAAAACCTGTTTTATAAACAAAGACCAAATTATCTGGGGCAATATTACCCTCTTCATCATATCCGCCTACAATAACTTTTTCAACAATACTCTCAAATACATATCGGTCAAATTCTGTCAAAACTTCATTTTGTTCAAGTGTCTTTTTGAACTTTTTGAGACGACGTTTAATGTCTTTTTCGTTTAAGGCTGTTTCTTAAAGTTTTATACGTTCTTTAATTAGGTCTTCTTGCTTTTGAGTCATATCAGAAAACTTAGCTTCGTAAGTTTCAGAATCAATTACATCTTCCAAACGCATATCAACAAGTTTACTTTTCTTTTTCTCTAAAGAATTTATATCCTTATCAACTTTTGCAAGTTGTTTATTTACTGAACTACTACTAAGCGTTTCTTCCATTCTATTTAAAAACTCATCTAGAACATCTTTATTGCTGTCACACAAAATACGATAGCTTTCGATAAAGGCGTCCTCTATCGCCTGCTCGGGAATACCTTTGCTATGAGGACAATGCTTTTTCCCTTTCTTAGTGGCTGTCACGCATTGCCAAATAACCTTGTCATATTCAGAACCGCTATGCCACCTACGTCGGGTTAAAGTACCACCACAAAAACCACACTCTAGTAAACAACTAAAGCATACTTTCTGCTGTATTTTTCTCTTTAGTATTTCCGTCACTGATTTTTCCACGATTCTTACTTCTCCGATTCAAGATTTCCTGTGCCTTATCAAATACTTCTTCACTAATAATAGGCTCATGATGATTGCGAATGTAAAACTGATCTTCTTCCCCCATATTTTCTAAACGACGTTTAGAGATGGGGTCTACAGTGAATGTTTTACCTAAAAGAATATCGACTTTGTATTTCTCGTTTTTTATAATTCCTAAAACCGTAGTCGGAACCCAAGTAGAATTACCGTACTTGGTTTTATAACCTAAATTTTCTAGCTCATTACCAATTACAGAACCACCAGCATCTTCAATGTATCTATTGAAGATATAACGAACAATTTCTGCTTCTTCTTTATTCACTGTAATTGATTTATCTTCTGGGTGGTAATCATAACCCAAGTGCCCTTGAAAACCGACTAACTCGCCACGCTTTATTTTCATTTTCAAGCCTTTTTTACATTGGCAGAAATATTCTCTACTTCTTGTTGTGCTACCGAACTCAAAACTACTAACAGCAACTCTCCGTCCATAGTAAGAGTATTTATTTTCTCGTCTTCAATGATAGACTAAATCTATATCTGATCGGCGAATCTTTTTGTCATGAAAGATACGCTGTTTCATGGGTAATTTCCTCCTTTCTACCTAGCGACTATTTGTCTTGTATAGGTTCTTTCTTTGGTTGAGGTTGCGTTCTAAAGGAATTGGAATCCTTTGTCAGCACAATATCATCAACCTTTATATACCAGTCCACATCTGCCCCTTGAAAAGTAGCAGTAGCCACCGTAGCAGCAACTGGATTGATAAGCTCCACTCGTGCGTTATAGTCAAACTCTTTGAGTGGAACACTGGCAGGAATACTCACTTGAATCATGCGTCCTTGTCCTTTGGATTTAAGGTCATAGGTACGTTCCTTGATTTCATCTGATACCGACCCATCTTCATTTTGGATTCTTACTTCACGACGGAGTGCAGAGAACTTTAATTCCCCGAATGTAGCGTTTTTTTCTAAAACAATGCCATTGGCTAATCTCATAATTTTTCCTCTCTTTCTTTCTATTCCTTAATCATGTCGTCAGCTTCTAAAATGTAGTTGGTAAAACCACGAGTACCGATTTTATATCCCTCAGCAGTAATACGTGGGTTCACTAACTTTACACGTACTTCAAAACCGAAATGTTTTTCGCCAGCTTCAGTAGGAAGTACCACCACAATATCATCTGCTCTTTGAACATCTGAATAGAGATTATAGCTTCTTGATAAGATGGTAAGCTGTCCGTTGATTCTTCGCTGAACGATTTTATCCTCGCCAGCAAATTCTAAATTTCCGAATGTTTTTTCCACGTTGGGAATGACAAATTTAAGTTCCATATTTTTACCTATCCTTTTTGTTTAATGGTTGAATGAATCTCATTTGTTTATTAGTCGGTCGGTGGAGAATGATCTTTTTCTGTTTTCGTGGTATCACTTCCTTTCAAAATAGGGTAAAAAATAGACGTTCATTCTTGAACGCCTAAATAAGAAAAAGGAGTGTCTTTTTTAAAACTCTCCTTTCATTCATTATATTATCGCCTTCCTATACCTAATATAGAAATTCTTTAATATTTCACTGCATATTAAACTTTTATTTTGATTACTTTTTTATGTCTATTTCTCAGTATTAACTTGTCTGTATTTTCACTCAGAATTTTCGGAGTGTGGTTGGCAATATTATCCATTAGTTTATCAGTTCCATATCCCACACCATAAGACTTAATTTCATCAGAAGTTGCAAATTGGTATTTAATAGACTCTTTATCTATGAGATTTCTGAATAACTCCTCTTGACTATCTGTCAATCTAACTTCAACAACATCTGCTAAAAGTAACTCATAATGATTAAATACATTGCCATATTCAACATTCGTCATATGTCTTCCACAATATTTATACGATAAATCTCCAAACTCATTTTTATCTAAAATACTTGTTGAAAATACTTCCTCAAAAAACTCTCTGCTAAGGTCTTTTATATTCTCTCTATATGGGGTTTTATCAAATCTTTTCACAAATTTCCTCAAATATTTACTCTTAACCAATAATCTATAATCTCTTTCTGTGATTTTATCTACTGAAATTCGATTATCATTCTCAACTGGAATATGTTCTGCTAGATAGTTTGCTTCTTCTATTTTGAATTTGTAAGCACCACCGACTGGCTGATATTTTTTTGTTCTATTATTCTGCACTAAAAAATATCGACCATCAATTTTTATTCTATATAAGTAAGCAAAAGAAATTCTAATATTTGTATCTTTTTGTATTAAACCAGCTCTTAGCAATTTTCGCTGAGTCGATTTCCAATTCTTATTATCGGTCAAATCAACAATGCTTGGAAAAAGATATGGAAGCAGAAATCCTGCTACTAAACCTCCTAAAGATGAACCAATAGAATTTTCATTAATTTCAAAATAGATTATGCATAGTATTCCTATAATACAAAGAATTAATAATGATAGCATTTTTAATATTTTTGTGCTGTAACTATATTCTCTCAAATCAACTTCCTCCAATGGGAACATCTACATGTCCAATACCAACGCATACCCCGTTTTTTATCAAATAGCATTCAATATAATGTTCACCAATAAATTTGGAATTCTCTGTAATTTCATTGCCTCTGTTATCTTGAATTTGACCACGTATATCATTACGACGTTCTGCTTCAGTCCCTACATTTAAAACTTTCCACAAAATCTTATCGTAGGACGGACAATTAGTATAGCCAATTTTACATTTAATAGAAAAGTTATGTGGTATAAATCTTTTAAGATTCGGTGCAAATTTATCTAAATAATCTGAAATTGGCATTACTGAGAAGCCGTTACCAGATACTTTACAATCAATTGTTACATCATATTGTTCATAAATGGGATACATATTTTCAATAAATTCTTCAGTATCATCAAAATCGTACGCTTTACTTACACTATAACTTTCTTTTATTGTTGACGAATATAACTCATTCCAATAAGAGTGATTAAAGAATTTCGACCAAGCATTTATAGCATCTTTATACGTGCAATCTTCATCAAATAGTATTTCTAAATTCTGCAAATTGCTTTCTAAACGACTTTTCCAATTTCTCATTCTTTGATAGTCAATTTCTCGAGTTACTAATGGTCTTCCATTGTCTACTGGAGCTGCAACCTCCAAATATTGACTTAAACGATTTAGAATAGCTTCCATAGTATAGTAGAATATTTCATCTAATCGAGAATAATTTGAGTTAAGTGTTTCGGCACTTAAGATGGTTTGAATTAAACCACTGGGCATGTTCGCCCAAGTTTTTCTTGATTTGCAGAACATTTTTGATAATCTAATGACTTTCCTTAAGTCATCTCCTGTATTTTTTATTTCTTCGTTAAACCACTCTTCTAGGGCCTTAATATGCCTAACTGACCACTCTGAACCAGCATGTTCGTAAATATATTCATCTTCCCATGAATACTCTTTATATCTTTTAAAAAGGGCAAAATCTACATGATAACCTGTTGAGATATACTTTAAACGTACACAACTTGTTTTTACCTCAGGTTCTTCTGCAAATTGTTTAGTTTTTCTTTCTAATGCGTCTGCGACTATATTTCTGGTTGCAAGAGGTCCTAAATTATTGAGGTTATCTGATTCAAATACTATACCAACATCTATATCATAATCACTTTCGTCGTTTTGTGTAATAGTGTGCATAGCCATGCTACCTTGAATTCTTTCCTCAGCAATTTTATAATCTTTATTTTTTTCTTCGTTATATTCTATCAATCCATCCTTTAGTCTCTTGATATTTAATTTTCGTTTTTTCCTTAATTCATTTTGTTCCTTTGCTGGCAACACAACCTTTGTTCTATAAAATTTATTAAATTCTTTTGAGCAATCAAACATTTATCAGCCCTCCTTTTATTACTATTTATTGATTTTTTCGTGAAGATACTTTATTCATTATACTCTACAGGTATTCAATGCCATAGACCATAAATCTTATCGAACAAAAAACTAATTAGCGATTAACTATTGATATACTTAAATGCTATCAATCATTTCTTGTGTCTCCACACTCTATATCAATTACTACAAAAACGTTGATGTAGTTTTTAATCACTTTATTTCTGATTTTATCCCCCTCATTCGTAAAGACGATATGTTTGTAAAAGTGCTTGAAATAAAGGATTTCTACGTATCTGCTCGTTGTAGTAACACAATAGTCTCCACATGCGCAGTCTGCGGGAATAAATCAACTGGCTGTACCCACTGCAGCTCATAGCCTGCTTGGGCTAAGAGTTGGCAGTCCCGGGCACAGGTGGCTGGGTTACAAGACACGTAGACAATCTTGTCCGGCGCCAGTGCAATCAGGGTCTTAACGAATTCAGGGTCTAGGCCCTTGCGTGGTGGGTCAACCACCGCTGCATCAAAATGAATACCTTCTGCCTGCCAGGCTGGCAGTACTTCTTCAGCCTTGCCGGCTTGGAAGGTGACATTACTTAGACCATTGGCCTCGGCATTGGCCCGCGCCATGTCGATGGCTTCAGGAACGATTTCCATGGCATAGACCTGGCCGGCTTGGCGGGCTAGGGCTAGTGAGATGGTGCCAATCCCGCAGTAAGCATCCAGGACGGTCTCACTACCAGATAAATCAGCCGCCTCAATAGCGTAGCGATAGAGAGCCTCGGCTTGAGGGGTGTTGACCTGATAGAAGGAATGAGGCGAGATGGAAAAGTCCAAGCCTAACATCTGATCCTGATAGACTGGCTGGCCCCACAAGAGACGGTTGGTCGGCCCCATAATGACATTATTGGCCTGCGTATGGCTGTTGAGAACCAGACTGACAAGGTTAGGAATTGCATCTGTCAGGGCTTCCACTAACTGCTCTTCTCGCGGCAGGCCCTTGCCATTGACGACCAAAATCAGCATGACTTGGCCGCTATAGTGACCGCGCTTGACAATGATATGGCGAATTTGGCCCTTGCGACTTTCCTCGTCGTAGGCAGTATAGCCCAACTGGCGCAAGATATCTCGCGTCTTAAGAATGGCTTGGTCAATGGCCGGATCTTGAATATGGAAATTCTCCACCGGCACTAGCTGGTGGCTGTTCTTACGGAAAAAGCCGGTCTCTAGTTGGCCTTTGACCGTCCGCACCGGGATCTGGGCCTTATTACGGTATTGCCAAGGATGGTCCATGCCATGAGTTGGCCGGACCTCCAGACTTTCCGGGAATTTTCCTAGGCGACTGAAGACTTGCTTGACTAGGGCCTGCTTAGCCTTGAGCTGGGCAGGATAAGCCATATGTTGCAGGGTCATGGTGCCAATCTGACGGCCGATAGGGTCGGTAATCTCCACTCGATCCGGACTGGGCGTTAGAATCTCTTCTAGGCGCGCAAAGCCGAAGGACTTGCCGACCTTGAGGACCTTAATGGCCACCTGCTCACCAGGAATCACCCCCTCGACAAAGAAGGGATACCCATCAATTTTGACGACGCCCTGGCCTTCATGGGTTAGGTCCACTACCTGGCCTTGGTGCACTTGGTTCTTCTTAAATACTTGTTTTGCGTCCATCTTCAGTCTCCTTTGCTCTTCCTTCCTATCATACCACGAATCAAAGGCTAGGCAAAGACGTGGCGCCTCCTTGCGGGCTAGTTTAGGAAGCCATATGCCGCCTTTTTTGTCGAGCCAGTCCATTGTTCTCCCTATCCATGGACTGGCGACGCCTTTCCCAGGCTATCTAGCTAGTTTTGTCCAACTTTCGTTGAGCCAATCCATTGTTCTGGCCATCCATGGACTGGCGCTGACTTTTTACCTAGCTTGTGGGGACTGGGGACAGCCCATGCTTGTATTAAGTGCTGGTGGTGGTCTTAATACAACAAAAACAGGCGACTGGAAATCCAGTCGCCTGTGGCTGATTAACTGCGTAAGTAACGTTCCAAGAATTGTCGGGTCCGTTCTTCTTGCGGGTTGACGAAGAGTTGCTCTGGTGCGCCTTGTTCGGCGATGACCCCTTGGTCCATGAAGACCACGCGGTCAGACACCTCACGAGCGAACTCCATTTCGTGGGTGACAATAATCATGGTCAAACCAGTGTGAGCCAATTCCTTCATAACCTTCAAGACTTCGCCGACCATCTCAGGGTCAAGCGCAGAAGTTGGTTCATCGAAGAGAATGACATCTGGCTGCATGGTCAAGGCCCGAGCAATGGCTACCCGTTGCTTCTGACCCCCAGATAATTGGCTAGGACGGGCATGGACATAATCTCCCATACCTACTTGTTCCAGGAACTTAGTAGCTAAGGCTTCGGTCTCAGCCTTGTCCTTACCTAGGACCTTGATAGGGCCGACCGTACAGTTAGCCAAGACATCCATATTGTTGAAGAGGTTGAAGGATTGGAAGACCATGCCGATATGGGTCCGGTACTTGTTGACGTCATGCTTCACGTCCAAGATATTCTCGCCCCGGTAGATAATTTCCCCACCGCTTGGTTCTTCTAATAGGTTGATACAACGCAAGAGGGTGGATTTACCTGAACCTGAAGAGCCGATAATAGTCACGACTTCCCCAGCTTCAACGGAAAAATCAATGTCCTTGAGGACCGTACGGTCGCCAAAGGTTTTGCTTAAGTGTTGAATTTCTACAATCGCCATGATTAGGCCTCCTCTTTGAGCACTGCAACTTGTTGTTGGTTACCGGCAGCCAGTTGATCACTTGGGCGCCCGTCAATGCGTTTTTCAATGGCGCGCAAGAGTGATGTAATGGTAAAGGTTAAGATGAAGTAGATAACGGCCGTTACGAAGAAGGTCTCGAAGTAACGGAAGTTATTGCCGGCAATGGTCTTGGTCGTGAAGTAGAGTTCGCTGACCGAGATAACGTTGAGGACAGATGTATCCTTAACGTTGATGACAAATTCATTCCCGACAGATGGCAGAATGGTCCGGAAGACTTGTGGCATGACCACTTCTTTCATGGTTTGCCAGTGGTTCATCCCAATAGCACGAGCCGCTTCAAATTGGCCCTTGTCGATGGCGTAAATCCCACCCCGAACGACTTCGGCAATGTAGGCCCCGGTGTTAATGGAGACAACCAGGAAGGCCGCCGACATAGGGGTTAATTTCCAGCCCCAGAGCAAGTCGGTCCCGTAGTAGAAGATCATAGCTTGAACGATCATCGGTGTCCCACGGAAGATGGCAATATAGGCATTGAGCAAGAGGTTAGCAACTTTCAAGACGCCATTACGGATTTGGCTCTTAGACTTAGGAATGGTCCGGATAATCCCTACGGCTAAACCAATCAGGAGACCGATTAAGGTACCGGTTAGGGATACCCAGAGGGTCATGCCTGTTCCGGCCAGGTATTGACGCCAGTTCTGACTGGCAATCTCCCAAGTACGAGCAAAGAAGTTATACTCTTCTGTGGCCGCTGCCTCAGTGTTGGATTCTTCTTGGCCGTCAGCCGCTGGCTGGTTCTTAATGGCCTGATCCATGAAGTCCTTGCGTTGTTGATCTGTAATTTCCGCAATGGCCTCATTAATTTGGCTCATAAGTGGGCTTCCCTTCTTGACCCCGATAGAAACCTTACGGTCCTCTGGTGCCACTTGGAAACTTGGATTAAGTTCCACGTAAGTGAATAGAGGGTTAGCTGCTGCCGCAGAGACAGCTTCTGGATATTCTGAAATGTAGGCATCTAACTTGCCTGCTTCTAAGGCCACCCGCAAGACAGGGAAAGAATCCTGTGCCTGCTCAACCTGAGCTCCCTTGAGTTGTTGCAGTAAGCCATAGTGTAGAGTTCCTTGTTGGCCTGACACCTTAGCACCCGCAAAGTCTTCTAAAGTCTTAGCTTGGGCGTAAGGCGAATCCTTGCGGACCACCATAACAAAGCGTGACTCATAGTAAGACTCGGAGAAATCAATCTCCTTAGACCGCTCCGCTGTTGGCGACATGCCGGCAATAATCATATCGATTTTATCTGATTGGACAGCTGGTAAGAGCCCATCCCACTCCGTCTTGACCACTTGGACTTCGCGGCCTAATTTTTCCCCAATCTTACGCGCGATTTGCACGTCGTAACCATTGGCGAATTCCTTGGAGTCCTTAATAGGTACAGCACCGTTAGCGTTGGTAGACTGTGTCCAGTTATAAGGCGGATAGCCCGCTTCCATCCCGATCAATAGGGGTTGAGCGTCTTGCTTCTTGGCGCCACACGCTACCATCATGAATGCAACGAAGGCTAACGCCAAGAATTTTAACGATTTTTTCATTTTTCTCACTCCTATTAATAGAATTATAATAAGTATACACCTTCAGAATCATAGTGCAAGATATTTTTAAGATGAAAGCGTTATTTATGGTTTAATTTTTTCAAATGTCCCAACTATTCTCTCAGCTAAACTTGCACTCTGGCCTCTATTACTATACACTTAAGGAAAGCAATTGCATTTTATTTAAAGGAGGTTTCGGGGTGAAAGTCCTACTCTACAGTCAACATCTCGACAAAATCGCCAAATCTGGCCTTGGTAAATCAATTAAACATCAAATGAAGGCCTTGGAACATGCCGGGATTGACTACACCACCGATCCCAAGGACTCCTTCGATTTATTACATATCAATACCTACTTCCCCCAATCCATGCTCTTCGCCCGTAAATGTCGCAAGCAAGGCATTCCGGTCGTCTATCATGCCCATTCGACCATGGAGGACTTCCGTAATTCCTTCCGCTTCTCTAATCAGCTAGCGCCTATCTTCAAACGCTGGCTCATGACCTGCTATCAGCAGGGCGATGTCCTCATTACACCTACGCCCTACTCCAAGCGTCTACTCGATTCCTACCATATGGGGCGGGAAATCTTTGTCTTGTCTAACGGCATTGAGCTAGAGAAATTTGCCCCTCAGCCTCAGGCGCGGGAGCTCTTCCGGGCTCGCTACGGACTGACCGAGCAAGACTTCGTCTGCATTGGGATTGGCCTCTACCTAGAGCGCAAGGGTATTCTAGATTTTGTGGAGTTGGCTAAGCGCCTACCCCATATCCGCTTCATCTGGTTTGGCTATACGGACTTGAACCTAGTGCCGTCCGCTATTCGAGCTGCTGTCTCCAATCCACCGGCCAACCTGACCTTTGCCGGCTATGTCGACAATCAAGAGATTATTCAAGCCATGCAGGGTAGCGACCTCTATCTCTTCCCTACCTTGGAAGAAACCGAGGGCATTCCGGCCGTCGAGGCCTGTGCCGCCCATGCCAAATTCATCGTTCGAGACATTCCGGTCTTCGATGACTGGCTAACCGACCAGGTCAACGTCTACAAGGCTAAGGATGTCGATGACTTCGAGCGTCTGATTCGGGCTAGCCAAGCCCAAGAGCTACCTGACTTGACCCAGGCAGCCTATCCCGTGGCGGTCCAACGTGACCTATCGGTCATTGGCCAAGAACTAGGCCGCATCTACGGCCATGCCATTCGTGCTAGTCAGGAGCGACAAGGTTTATAAGATAAGTAAAGGGTGGGGTTCCCCGCTCTTTTTTATGTGCCTAAAACCATGTGAGACCAGTCCCACTCCAGCCAAAAGACGGGACTAGTGGTGGGACCGACCGGCTTCAGCCAGCCTGTGGCTGTCTTCCGCCTTGCCTCGCTATCGAAGGGCTAGGTCACTAACCTTCCAAGCCCTTCTGATACGCGAGGCATCCACTAGACCACAAGCCCGCTTTTGGACGTGGGGCTGGTCTCACACTGCACGATTGGCAAAATGAAGAAAGCTAAGTTGTTTACCTCTTGAAAAGCACCCCGTAAGTTAGACATTAAAAGTCCAACTTATGGGGTGCTTTGCATAAAAGGCGAAATCTTATTTTCTAACTCAATTGTTTGCTCCTGGACCTTGTAAAATAACCGCTCCCTTATATAGAGCGTAGTAAATTGGGCCCAGTTGCCATATTTTAACCACAGGGATATAACCATAGTAGTGATTTTTATTATAGTAAATGGTTTGAGGTGGCTGAGAACTAAAGAATCGAATCTCTTCTACCACAATAGAGCTTGGAAATGCATCTCGTTTTTTGTCCTTCTTATCAGGAATATAGGCTGTCAAATCTTCTTCAATCGGCCGAACATCATTTGGATTTCCTATGTACCACTCTACAGCATATTCTTCACACCAAGATTCATGTGGCTTCTTAGGACAGCAACATAGGTCATCACCTACTGATTGATTGGCTTGAACGTTTGAAGTCGAAAGACAAAAGAGCAGTAGAAACAAGAAAGTGAGTGGGGTCAAAACAAAACGTTTCATATTACATTGCTCCTTTATTATCGTTGCATGCCTGATGACGACTTTATCCTAAGCCTCCCTTCCCAAATACATCGTCATCCAAATCCTATCTACACACTCATTATACATCCAGAAAGTGTTTTCATCCACCTTTTCTTATGCTTTTTAACAGTCCAGTGTGGGCCAAGCCCCGCGGCCAAAAGACGGTGCTTGTGGTGTCCAGGATGTGGCGCCTATCTGAAGGGCTTGGAACAACAGTGACTTAGCCCTTCGATAGCGACGCAAGGCGGAAGACAGCCAAAGGCTGGCTGTAGCCGGTCCCACCTCAAGCCCCGCCTTTTGGGTTAAGTGGGGCTTGGCTCACACGCCTTTGAATACCTTCAACTTTGCCTCTGTCCCCTTTCGCAGTCCAATGGGAGCCCAGACCCACGGCCAAAAGCGGTGCTTGTGGTGCCTAGGATGTGGCGCCTATCTGAAGGGCTTGGAACGACAGTGACTTAGCCCTTCGATAGCGACACAAGGCGGAAGACAGCCATGGGCTGGCTGCAGCCGGTCCCACCTCAAGCCCCGCCTTTTGGGTTAAGTGGGGCTTGGCTCACGCCTTTGGACACAGATAAAAAGGGTGGGAAATACTTTTCCCACCCTTTCTATCTTACCCCTCCGTCTGGCGGAGGTGGTCCACAAATTTATCCAGTTGATGCTTGTCCCGCGCCTTCTGGGCCTGAGAAATATTGCTTGGATTGAGGTAAATCCGTAGCTGTTCGACGTCGGCCGCATCATAGGCGACCACTGCCTCCCCTTCTTCCTCATTGTCCGAGACCCGAGCCACCCGGGCGAATTCCTGGCTCAAGAGAGCCAACAAATCCTCGGCCACGGCTTCCCGTAAGACTTGATACATGGCGGCAAAGGGCGCCGGAATCATAAAGGCGTCAACCTGCACCAAGTCCTCTTGGGCTTGCTCCTTGTGGGCTTTTTGCTTTCTTTTGCTTGGCTTTTTGGACACGGTCTTGCTCCTTTACTTAGCGACGATATTGAGCCAAGAAGGCCGCACTTGGGTCGGCCACTAGGGCTTCCAAGATATCAATCACTGCTTGCGATTCATTATCGCCAATTTGATAACGGCAGATAGCCAATAAATCTGGATCGGCGTTGCCCATGGCTAGGCTATAATCGACCACTTCCATCATGGTCTGGTCATTGAGGCTATCACCGAAAGCCATGGTCTGGCTGGCATCCGTGTGCAGATAGTCTTGCAGGTAGCGGATGGCCTTGCCCTTGCCCCCTTGGGGACTGAAGACATCAATCCAACGGCCACCACTGGTTACCGCATGCCCCTCTGGAAAACGCTCATTGAGAATCCGCGTCATGACCTTATTGTCGGCTACGCTACGCTTACTCATGACCGATAGTTGAAGAATGGCTTCTTCTGGATTGAGGTCACGGAAATTAGCCAAATGATCAATATGCGGATGATAGAGACGGAAATGATCCAAGGCCTCCAAATCTTGGGTCACGGCATAGGAGCCACGGTCGGTCATGACTAGGCAGAAGAAATCCGAGAACTCGTTGAGGAAGTCAATAATGGCTTCGGTTGTGTCGTAGTCCAAGGCGCTATAATGAAGGCCTTGCTCTTCTACCATAATGGCATTGCCGTTAGTCGAGGCAAAGAGCAGTTCCTGACGCAATTGGTCATCAAAATAGCCGCGCAACTTAGGATAGCTATTGCCTGAGGCAATACAGACCCGGGTTCCGGCTTCCTTAAGGGCATGAACTGCCCGCTCGAAGCGATCCAAATCAAAGGACTTGTCCCCTCTTAAGAGGGTCCCGTCCATATCAATGGCGATTAATTTCATTGATTCTTGTCTCCTTCACACTTGATTAAGGGAGGCGATTGCCTGCACTCTTGTAGATGTCATACCATTCTTGGCGAGTCATTTGCACGCGTTCAGCCTGGGCCAGCGCTTCAATCCGCTTAGGACTCATGGTCCCCACAATGGGTTGGAAGCCTGCCGGATGGCGCAAGAGCCAGGCAATGACCATGGCTTCGAAGGCCACGCCATGTTGCTTAGCACCCTGGCCTAAGGTCTCGGTCAAGAACTGATAGTCCGGATGGGTCATAAAGACCCCTTGATGCAAGTCTACCTGGAAGGGCGACCAAGGTTGGATGGTGATGCCCTTGAGGCGACAATAATCCAGAATACCTCCATCCCGGTTAATGCTTGATTCTTCTCGCATGTTAACATTGAGGCCAGCATCAATCATGGGGGTGTGGGCAGGCCCCAACTGCAGTTGATTAATAATAAGGGGCTGGGTCACACTGGCCTGCAACAACTCCATTTGATAGGGATTCTGATTGCTGACGCCGAAATAACGCACCTTACCGGCTGCATGCAAGCGATCGAAGGCGGCTGCCACCTGGTCCGGCTCCATCAGGGCATCGGGCCGATGTAGGAGCAAGACGTCCAGATAGTCAGTCTTGAGGCGTTTGAGAATGCCGTCTACCGAATCCAGGATATGCTGGCTGGAAAAGTCAAAATATCCTTCCGGCAGGCGAATCCCACATTTGGACTGGATCAGCAGTTGATCACGCGGAATACCTAGTTCCTTGACAGCTTGAGCAAAGCGGACTTCCGACTCGCCCCGGCCATAGATATCGGCATGATCGAAGAAATTAATGCCGACCTGGCGGGCGGTCTCCAGAACCTGGCTAGCTTCTTGTAGCGAATGGGAGGCCATGCGCATGCAACCTAGGGCGATGCGACTGGCTCCGGCTAAGTGACGACCAAGACATAAGGTTTCCATGATAGCGACTCCTTTATTGGCTGGCGTAGGAATGGGACAAGGTCTTACTTCTTGAACATACCGGTAATCCCGCGGGATACCACACGGCCGACTTCACGCCCCACTTGGCCGACCACATTCTTCATGAAACGATCCAAGAGGTTGTCTGTCTTGCGACCACCAGTGCTGGTTGATTTCTTGCTAGTTTTTGCCACGTCTTCATCCTCCTCTTCTTCTACTTCTGCTGCCTCTGCGGCTTGAGCGGCTGCTAAGAGGGCCGCTTCCTGTTCTTGGGTTTGTTTGAGAATGACTTCATGGGCACTCTCACGGTCAATGGCTTCACCATACTTGTCATCCAATGGTGAGCTATTCATTAGGCTGGCCTTAACGGTTGGGTCGATGGTCCCTAAGAGACTTTGCGGTGGGTAAATGAGTACCCGGTCAGCCAGGCTAGGGCTACCATCTTCCGTCAGGGTAGACACCACAGCTTCCCCTACCTTGAGTTCTTGAATGACCTTGGCTAGGTCTTGGTTGGCTTCTTGACGGAAGGTGTCCGCTACCGTTTTAACGGTCTTGAGTTCCTTAGGTGTAAAGGCCCGCAAACCATGCTGGATACGGTTAGCCAATTGGCTGGCTACCTTGTCTGGAATATCGGTTGGGTTTTGGGTAATGAAGTAAACCCCAACCCCTTTGGACCGAACTAAGCGAACAATGAGCTCAATCTTCTCTAATAAAACAGCCGGCGCATCCTTGAAGAGGGCGTGGGCTTCATCGAAGAAGAAGACCAACTTAGGTTTATCCAAGTCTCCGACTTCCGGAAGGTTCTCATAGAGCTCAGCCAAGAGGGCCAAGAGCACCGTCGCATACAAGGTTGGTTGGTTGAAGAGCTGTTCCGCATTGAGGATGTTGACAATCCCACGACCATTGCTGTCTTGACGCATGAGGTCGGCAATCTCCAAGCTTGGCTCACCGAAGAACTTGGCTGCCCCTTGTTGCTCTAAAATAACTAGAGAGCGTAAAATAGCCCCAACGGAACGCGCTGGAATGTTACCGTAGTGTTGGCTTAATTCGCCAGCATGAGCGGCCACATAGTTAAGCATAGCCCGCAAGTCCATGAGGTCAATCAGCAAGAGACCTTGCTTATCGGCCACATCGAAGACCACGTTGAGAATGGATTCTTGGGTTTCATTGAGGCCCAAGAGACGGGTTAACATGACAGGCCCCATATCGGAGACAGTCAAACGCAAAGGCGTCCCGTTCTCGCCTTTGACATCCCAAAGTTGTACAGGATAAGAACTTGGTTCATAGTTCTCACGACCTGTCTGAGCCAGACGCTCGCTGACATCGGTATTGTTGGCTTGAGCCAAGGACATAAGGTCTCCCTTGATATCAGAGAGGACGACTGGAATACCTTCTTGGCTTAGCAATTCGGCCAAGACCTTAAGGGTCACGGTCTTACCGGTCCCTGTCGCACCGGCGATAATGCCGTGACGGTTTAATTTATCAAGGCGAAGTTGCGCTGGATGCGCCCCCTGCCCGAAGGTGATGACTGAAGTCATGCTCTTTCCCCCTTTTTCTTGATGACACTGGACAGTCTTGGCCCAGTTGCCCATTCTACTCTTATTTTAACATATCCATGGCCCGTAAGCGACCACAAAAAAACCGTCCACAGGTAAATCCTGTCGACGGCAGTTATTCTTAAAATTGTGCGAAGAATGCCAAGGCATCTCCCGCTTGCAAGACTTCCCCGTGTTCCTTCAAGATGGCTTCCTTGACGGTGGCTTCTTCCCCAAATTCCAGCATGAAGAGGAATTGTTGGTAGAGACCGTCTGGTTCATAATCACCAATCACATCGCTCAAGACCAGATAGTAGGCGTCATGATAGCGATAGAGGCTATTTTCAACCGGGAAGTCCCCTAGTTGACGTGCCAACTTGAGGAAATCATCCAAGCTATCGAAGCAGACAATCTCGGGTCCTACAGGTTCTTCTTGATCCTGGGCCTGTTCAATCTCGGCTTCAATCTCTTTGGTTAAGCCTTCTAGGACTTCTAGCTTCTCATTGACGCTGAGGTCTTCTTGATCCTGGGCTTGTTGCTTATCTTTTAGGGCGGATTTACGACGGTCCAAGAGACGTTTGAGGACTTCGTTCTCTAGCAAATCTTCTAGGCCATTGCCACTGCTACGGCTAATGTAGAGTTCGAGGCCTCGATCGGATGGGATGACATGGAAAGTGACGGAATCAGATTCCGCGAATTGGTTCTCCACGTCCACCTCTTCCAGGATGGAGTAGAAGAATTGCTCAATGCGGGCATGGTTGCTAATCAGTTCTAGGAAGTTAATCCCTCGTTCTTCCAGATCTTCCGGCATAATCAAGACTTTGATTGTATCCTCATTGATACGTTCCATTTCCATAGTAACACCTCCTCTATTTCTTCATTATACTAAACTTTAGGCCAAGACGCTATCCTAATGTATTGTCCTAAGGGAAAAGAAAGGCGAGGCAGAAACAAGGTTCCGGCCTCACCTAGACTCTATTCATTACTCATTGACTAAGGCTTGCACCTTACGCAATTCCAAGGCACGCACTTCGCGTGGCAAGAAACGACGAATTTCATCTTCATTGAAGCCGATTTGCAGGCGTTTCTCGTCAATCATGATTGGACGACGCAAGAGACCTGGTTGCTCTTGCACAATGCGATAAAAGTCATTCAAGGATAATTCGCTAATTTCAATATTTAAGTCTGAATATGCTTTGGAACGGGTTGAGACGATATCTTCTGTTCCTTCTTCTGTCATACGTAAAATATCTTTAATTTCTTGTAGAGACAGTGGTTCCGAAAAGATATTACGTTCTGTGTAGGGAATTTGATGTTCTTCCAACCAGGCACGGGCCTTACGGCATGAAGTACAACTTGGGGTCGTATATAACGTTACCAAACTAATCACTCCTTTTTTCAATAACCACTACGATTACTACTATGCTATTATACTACCCCTAGCCCCTGATTACTATACTTTTTTTGAAATTTAACAATAAATCATACTTAAGACCGAGATTAGTTCACAGCTGTAAACAAAACTTCACAAAAAATTCATATACTCTTAGGGAATTCTTTAAAAGTCCTTGTTCAATCTCTCCTCTGTCTTCTTTTGCCAGGCGGGCACCACATTGCTTTTGTCAATTAAGTGAAACTGCGTTATAATAATAGTAGCGAAACTAAGAGAGAATGAGGCTCGATTTGATGAAACCCAAAATTTTTTCTGGCGTTCAACCTACCTCGGTTCCAACCATCGGGAACTACGTTGGAGCTATGCGCCAATTTGTTGAATTACAAGATGACTATGACGCTACCTACTGTATCGTCAACCAGCACGCCATTACCGTGCCCCAAGACCCAGCCAAGCTCCACCAAACAACCCGTGAGTTGGCTGCCCTCTATCTAGCCCTAGGGATTGATCCTAAGAAGGCCACCATTTTCGTTCAGTCTGATGTCCCAGCCCACACGCAAGCGGCTTGGATGATTCTCTGTACGACCGGCTTGGGCGAGTTGGAGCGCATGACCCAATTTAAAGATAAATCCACCAAGCAAGAAAGTGTCAATGCTGGCTTGCTCTGCTACCCTGCCTTAATGGTGGCAGATATTATTCTTTATGATGCTGCCTATGTACCGGTGGGCGAAGACCAGAAGCAACATTTGGAGTTAACCCGTAACTATGTGGACCGCTTCAACCAACGCTATGGCAAGGGCAAGGAGCTCCTAGTCAAACCTGAAATCATCACCCCTAAATCCGGTGGCCGGGTCATGAGTCTGCAGGACCCATTCAGCAAGATGAGCAAGTCCGATACCAATGCTAAGGCGACCATCTCACTCCTGGACGATCCTAAGACCATCCTGAAGAAGATGAAGAGTGCCGTCACCGACTCGGTTGGCCAAGTCAATTACGACCGTGAAAATCAACCAGCTGTCAGCAACTTGCTGGATATTTTCTCTGCTTTTTCTGGCCGTTCAATCGACTCTCTGGTGGCTGAATATCATGAGGCTGGCTATGGGACCTTTAAACAGGCCATTGCCGACAGCATTATCGCGACCCTAGAGCCAATCCAAGCGGAATATCACCGTCTCTTGACATCTAGCACCCTTGACGACATCCTGGCCGACGGAGCTAAGAAGGCCAACCAACAGGCTAACAAGGTCCTAGCGCGGATGGAGAAGGCAATTGGCTTGACTTATCGCTAAAATTTGTGCTATAATGTTATATGTAGCAGATTGTTTTAATTATCAATAAATAAAAGGAGGTGACCCAAAATGGAATATGTAACTGATGTCGCTAAAGAACTTGAACAAGTTGTTGCCCAACTTAAGAACAAGCACATTCGGATGACGCCGCAACGTCGCGCCATTCTATCCTATATGATTCAGACACACAATCACCCTACCGTGGAAGAAATCTACCATGATCTCTTACCTGACTGGCCAAGCCTTAGCCTTGCGACCATCTATAATAACCTGTCTTTCCTAGTCAAAGAAGGTTATGTCAATGAGATGAAATTCTCTGATGTCACCAGTCGTTATGACTACATGGGCCTAAATGGCTACAACCATCAGCACATTATCTGTGAACGCTGTGGGAAAATTGCGGACTTCGCTATGACTAAGTTCCCAGATCCAACCGAAGACGTCCATAAACAAACCGGCTATACAACCAACCGGACTAAAGTCGAAGTTTACGGTGTCTGCCCAGACTGCCAAGGTCGCATCCGCGCCTGGTAATCACAGACGAAATCAAATGACGAGGACTGAGTCCTCGTCATTTTTGTATTCATAAAGCCAAAGGCAAGGGTGATTCCCTTGCCTTTTTGTCTTATATTACCAGGTCATACGGGACCGCGACATGGTCCGTAGGGCGCGGTTGTAGTTGACCGCTGGTTTGAAACCACTTTGGTCCTTTGGCAGCGGATTGAGTCGTGCTTCCTCCAACTCTGGCAGACTGTCAACACGGCCTGACAGATAGTCCTTCAAACGCGAAATGACCGCTTGCGTCCGGGTCATCAGCCCACCAATCCGATATTCTAAGATTTCCAAGCCAAATGGGTTGGCTTCTTGTAACCAGACTTGACGACGACTTTGCAGGACGCGGTCATAGTCCGCAATCAGTTGTGGCAAGCGACCGTGAACGAGGTCAGCTAGCGTCTGACGGTCGTGGGCATGATAGGCCTGCCAGATTAAGTATGGCAGGTTCCATTTGTTAGCCAAGCAGAGGGCATAGTCGCTATAGAACTGGTTGACAGCTGGATTGCCACCTTCCATAGCGTCGAAGTCAACGGCCAACTTGGCCATACGGGCCCCATAGTCCACATCCATGGACTCAATTTGTGGCATAAACATTGGTAGTAGCAAATCTTGATAGAAGAAGTATTTAGAAGGCGTCACATCAATACCTGCTAATTGATCCCATTCTGGCAACAAGTCTAATTCCCCTTGCTTGAGCCAGTCGGATAGGGATAAGCCGGTGAAGAAGCTTAGCCATTGGCTAAACTCTTCTTCTACATAGTCAGCATGGCTGTCTAGGTAAGAATAGAGGACCAGGCCGAAGACGGCCACTTCAAATGGTGACTCAGAACTATCGTCACCCCAGGCGGTCGCCATGACTTCCTGGATGCCGGTTTGGCGGGCCGCTTCTAGGCCGGCCAGGCTAGCCACCAAGGTCTTACGGTGGTGCGGTGTGTAACCCGTCCAACGCCAGGCCCCACCAGCAAAGCTGACTTGAGCCCCTAAACTACGACGTTGAGCGATTTTATCCAAGTAAGCTTGGGTGGTATGTTGGTAGTAATCCCAGTACATGAGGCTGATGCCCTCAGGAATGTCGATTTTCTCGTCTTCTCCCACTTGGTTATACCAAGAGAAGAACATGTCATCCCAAATGATTGGTTCCAGGCCATAGCGGTCACAGAGAGTCTTCATACGGGCTAGGTGGTCCAACATAATGTCAGTCTTGGCTCGCAAGCCCACTTGATCCAGATAATGGCCCCGCCCTAGGTCATAGGCTTCATCCATGCCTAAGTGAATACGCTTGGTTGTAAAACAAGAAGAGAGAGAAGCCAACATTTGGTCGATTAAGGTATAGGTCTCTTCCCGCCCTACGTGGAGGACGTCCGCCAAGTCTGCATATTGACTGTTAATATGCTCCCATTGGAAGAACTGGTTGAGGTGGGCCAAAGTCTGCACACAAGGCACCAATTCAATACCCAAGTCCTGGGCGTAAGCATCCAATTCACGCAAATCGGCCTGGCTATAACGGCCTCGGAAGGCACCAAAATAAGGTTGCTCCGGAATTTCATAGACATCTTCCATATAGAGCATATACCAAGTGTGGCCTAGGACTGCCAAGCGTCTTAAGAGGGACTTAACATAGTCCACCTTGGCAACAGCATTGCGGGAGTTATCCAGCATGAGACCATTGCGGCTGAAGCTAATGGGCTGACTAAAGCTGCTTGCCTGGCCAGCTTGCTGGCGCATATTCCAGAGGGCCAAGCCATGGAAGAAATGCGGTAGGTCAGGCGCCACAATGAGGACGCCCTCTCCTTGGTCGGATACTTCTAACTTGCCTGCCGGGCCCGCTTGATAGTCAACCAGGCGGCCATCAGGCGCTAGGGATAGGTCTAATTCTGCTGCTAGACGCTGAACCTTGTCGCGCAAGGCAGCCTCTTCAATCCAAATCTTAGTCATAATACTTACCCTTTCTTAAGGCGATAGGTCTTGATTTCATAAGGGGCAATCAGCGAAGAGGTCTCCTCTAGGTCCTCTTCTAAGAGGTTGACCGCTTGCAAGTTGCTAGGTAGGTAAGGCGCTAGGTCTAGCGTCTCTGAGGCATGGCTGACTAGGCGGAGAATCCAATCTTGGCTATCGTGGGCCTGCTTGAAGGCCGTCACCTCGATGCCTCTTGGCAGGTCATTGACCTTGACTGGGCTAGCTTGCCAGTCAGCCAAATCTTGACCTAGGCTGGCTTGCTTGACCAAGAGTGGGATGAAGATGGAAGCCCCGGTCGCAAAGCTTTGGCTTAACTGATCTTGGCCTTGCCAGAATTGGAGGTAGGCACTGGCTTCGTAATCGCCCAGGCATTGGGCTTCTGGTGTTGGGAAATAACCCCAGTCACCTAATTCGCCGGTGCAACGCAAGCAGGTCAGATAGAGATAAGTCGCTTGGTCGTCGACGGTCACTTCATATTCAGGTAGCCCCTGTACGCTCAAGGTCAAACCTTGACTCTCCCCAATGGCCACATTGCGGTGCAAGGCTTGTGGGTTGCTTGGGTTACGCCATTCAGGCGCCACATGGTTAGAGCGCCAGAGCCATTCATAGGCGGAGTCGACAAAATGGCGGTCCGTGCGCTCAGGCAGCTTGAAGCCCAGTCGTACTCGGTGATCCAAGACCTCATTGTGCCCTTCTAGACGGATGGCCAGGCCCCGTGATTGAGGGGTCAGGCTATAGGTCACGAAGATTTCAACCGGTACGGTCTCAGAAGCCCGGCCAATTTGGCGTTCGACCACATCGATGACTTGTTTTTGCGCCTCTAGTAAGGCACAGTCAGCCGAAATTGGCACTTGAAGTTGATAGCTTAAGACCAGATGATCGGCCAAGCCATCGCGGATGACCCGGGTGCTAATCAGAGCGTCGGCTTGGGTCAGGCGTTGACCTAAGGATTCGCGGAAAATATATTCATTGCCCACATCTCCGGTCTCTTCTAAGAGCCCTTGATCTTCATAGACCTTGCCGGTCACCTTATCGGTGATGGTAACGGAGCCGTTAGCTGCTAGGGCCACTTTGAGGTAGTCATTCTCGATGAACTCCTTGTCTTGGGCCCCACCTTCTAGTTCCAAGTCCTCTGTCTTAGGAACTAAATAGTACTCAGCCAAGGACATGGCAGGCACAGTGGCTAGCCATTCCACTTCTAATTCACGTGCGAAGTAGGCTCGGCGGAAGCGGTCATCTGGTAGGTCATAGTCGAAGTTAGCCCCTAGGTCCACAATGGTGGCAGGCACGACTTGACCTTGGCCATCCACTAATTGGTAGTCTTCAATGGCTAATTCCGCCATGCGTTGATAGGCTTCTTTAACCGGATATTGACTGAAGAAGGCCCGGTCTAAGACGACTTTGCTGACTAGACGGCCTTCCTTGAGGCAATTGCTTGGGTTCCAGACCTGCAAGACATAAGGCTGGTCTGCCAACCGATTTGGCGCCTTGACCTGCTGAGCCAAGAAGTCTAGGATGCCCCGCACCAAGGTCTGGCTAGCCGCTTGGACGGCTTCAAAACGTGACACCATGCCCCGGTGAACTTCGTCAATACTACAGCCACAAATGCTGTCATGAGGGTAGTTCTGCAAGAGGGTCTTCCAGATAAAGTCAATTTTATCGCTTGGGTAGACGTAGCCGTAGCGGCTAGCTAAGGTGGCCAAAGGCTCTAGAACTTGCTCCAAGTAGTCAGACAGACGGGCTGAATACTGCTTGAGATAGAGGCGAGAAGAAGCGGTGTTGGCCAAAGTATACCAACCATCCGTTGCTTGCGAACGTAGTTCCCCTTCCACCACACTTAATTGCGGTTGATTGCTTGCTAAACTAGCTTCTAGGGCTTCTTGATAGAGGGTAAAGTTAGAGTGGATGAATTCATAGTCTGGATAGAGCTGGTTGGCCAAGGCAATGGCTTGGGACAGATCAGTCTGAGCGGGTTGGTGGTCACAGCCATTGAGCATGAGCAACTGGTCAGAGACCGCATAGCGCTCTGCATCGGCTAATTTCTTGTCCCAGAAGACTTTGGCTTGCTCAGGATCAGCAGGGATTTCATTGCCGTTACTATACCAGTTAGCGAAGAGAATCCCCAGGACATCCGAGCCATCTGGACTCTTCCAGGTAAGCTCTGAGAAGGCCGACTTGAAGCTGCCTTCTTCAAAGGTCTGGTTGTCAAAACCCGTTGGTTTGACCCCGCGACCAAAGGCCGCCACAGACATGCCCATACCTCGGGTAATTTGTGGGGTTTGACCGGTTAGGCCGAAGGTATCCGGATAATAACCTAATTGTTCGCCCTTAACCCCCCAGCGTTTGAGATCTTGATAACCAATCAGACCGTTACGAACCGTTGCCTCGCCACTAATCAGGAAGGCATCCTGCAAGATATAGAATGGCCCAATCCGTAATTTACCGGACTGAACGGCCGCCTTAAGGCGCGCTTCTTGATGGGGACGAATTTGTAGATAGTCGTCCAAGGTGATGGTCTGGCCATCCAGGTGGAAGTAACGGTAGTCTGGATCTGTGTCAAATAGGTCTAGGACTTGATCAATCAAGTCGACTAAACGTAGGTGGTGTTCTTCAAAGGGAAGATACCATTCCCGATCCCAGTGGGAGTGGGAAATGATATGCACGGTTTTCTTGCTCATTTTATTGCCTCATGTCTTTCTAGCGTTTAACGCGAATATCGAAGTAGTCTAATAGTAGTTCACAGAACATCATATTAGACCAGGAGAACCACTCCCGGGTGTAACGACTGTCATCGTCTACGTGGAAGGATTCGTGCATTTGGTTGGTGCCGGCGTCCGTATTGACCAACAAGTCTAAAATCCGAGCCTTCTCTGCCTTATGGCTGGTCGTTAAGCCTTCCATAGAGAGCGAAATAGGCCAGATATACTGATCCCAGGTATGAGAGGAGCCCAAGCCACTGGCTAATTTGCCACTGTAGTAGTAGGGGTTCTCTGGAGACAGAACGGTCTGGCGTGTGGCCACGTAGATAGGATCGTCTTCTGAACAGAAGCCTAGGTAAGGCAGGGAAAGTAAGTTTGGCACATTGCCATCATCCATGATGCTGGCATTGCCTAAACCATCCACTTCGTAAGCATAGACTGCTTGACCTTGGGCGTTTTGAATGATCCCATAACGCTCAATGCCGGCCTGGATTTCAGCCTTAAGGTTGGCCGCTAGCTGGATTTCTTCTTGGCTCAAGCCCAAGAATGGCGCCAATTCTGCCACATAGCCCAAGACCACGCTGGCAAATTGGTTGGAAGGCACCAGGTAGTGATAGGTGCAGCGGTCATCACTTGGCCGGAAGCCAGACCAGGTCATACCGGTGTAGCCAACGGGCGAGCCCATGCCATCAAAAGGCAGAGTGTCTTCTTGGCGGTCGGTGTCACGCACAAAGCGATAAGGACTAGACCCTTCATGGTCTTGCTCTGTGCGCCAAAGGTCTAGAATAGTCACCAAGCCCTTGCGGACAGTCTCGCTTAAGTGGTCGGTCCGGCCACTATTGACATAAAGTAGGTAAGCTAACTGAATGGCATAGGCCAAGCTATCAATTTCGTATTTGCGCTCCCAAATCCAATCATTCATTTGTGTGTGGTCGGTCGCTCCATGGCCTTGGCCATTTGGTTCTTTGTTGAAGGCATTGGTATAAGGGTCAATTAAGATATAGCCAAATTGGCGCTCGACTAAACCGGCAATCATGTCGTAGATGTCCTCATGCTCCTTAGCTAGGACTAGGTAAGGCCGTACTTGTGCGGTCGAGTCACGCAGCCACATAGCCGGGATATCCCCGGTCACCACGAAGGTGCTGCCATCTTCTAGGCGTTCGATAGTGGTCTCTAGAGTATTTAGGAAACACTCATGAAAGACCTCAGCCCAACGGGGATTGACCGCCCGGGCTTGATCACAAATCTTTTCCATATATTTTTTTAATTCAGTTGATACTGGCATTGCCATTTTTCTTCCTCCTCATCACGAATCGAGTCTCCTCTATCCTCTATTATTGCTAAGCGCTTACCCTAAATCAAGTCTTGTCACAGACTTCTCTATTTTTTGCTAAAACAACTATAATTTGTTAATATAAGCCCCTCAGAAAAACAGCAAAAAACCCCGCGAAAGCCTTTACTTTGTGCTATACTAACAATAGCAGCTGATAAGGAGGTTCCCATGGCTGATTCTACTATCCCATCTTTTCTGCGGCCCACCAAGAAGTCTAGTCTCTTAGTGCTGGCCCTCTATACCTTTGTTTTTAGCTTTTTGATGCCAGATGCGGGAAGCCTCTGGTCTGATTACGGCCAAATTTTAAGTAAACAAAGCTACCTAATGACCGATTTCACGGCTATGGGGATGGCGGCTACCTTCTTCAATGTGGCTTGCCATTTTGTCATTGCCTACATTCTCATCTACACTAACACCCGGTCACGCCTTAATGGTCTGCAAGTGGCAGCCGCCGGTATCTTTGCTGGCCACGCCCTCTTCGGGACCCATGTCTTGAATATCCTGCCTATTATTTATGGGGTCTACCTCTATAGTCGCTGGACCGGCCAATCCTTCGGCTCCTTGACCACGGTCAGCCTCTTCGCCACTTCGGCGGCGCCTTTTATCTCCTTTTGGGCCATCGCACCTGGACTGTCCTGGTGGTCGCTAATTTTGGCAGCCCTAATCGGGACTGGCGTTGGCTTTATCTCGGCGCCTTTGGCCGAGCAATACCTCAAATTCCACCAAGGCTTTAACCTCTATAACTTTGGCTTCACCATGGGCCTTATCGCCATGTTCGGGACCATCAGCTTCCGCTACTTCAAGTTGGAGGCGCCTAGCCTCAGCATCCTCAATCAAGAGCATCATAGCCTCTTAGTCTTCTATCTGCTGGGCATCTTGCTAGGGCTCTTTGGCCTAGCAGCCTTCAAGCGGACAGAAGTCAAGACCAACTATGGCAAACTCTTGCGCCGGGCCGGGCGGACGCCGGATGACTTCCTGGCTCACTTTGGCTTCGGGACAGCCGCCTTCAATATGGCCCTTAACGGTAGCCTCTACTTGTTGCTGGCCCTGGCCTTGGGTGTCCAATTCAATGGCCCTATCCTGGGAGGCATCCTAGGGGTCATGGGCTTCTCCGCCTTCGGTAAGCATCCACGTAACTGCCTGCCTATCTCAGCTGGCATTCTGCTAGCTGCCTTATTGCTAGGCCAAGACCCCGCCCAATCCTCGGTTTGGGTGCCTATCTTATTCGGGACCACCCTAGCGCCAATTGCTGGACATTATGGCATCATTTATGGTGCAGTCGCAGGCTTTTTGCATTATAATGTAGTGAGTATGGTCTTTAGCTTACACGCAGGCATGAGCCTCTATAACAACGGCTTTGCGGGTGGCTTTGTCGCCGCCTTCCTGGTACCCATCTATGATACCCTGCGCAGCAACCATCACGCCTATGATGATTAGAAGGAGCCCCCTATGAATATCGAAAAACACAAAGCAACGCGTATTATGAAGGAGATTGTCTCCTATTTCCTAGATAATGGCCTCAATGATTTTAACCTAGACTTTAAGGCTAGCAACCAAGTCATTGAAATGACCATCCAAGCGCCCTGCCAGGCCGAACCTGCTAGCTTCCAAGAGCTACTCAAGGATCTACAAAGTCCGCGGGAAATCGAAGTGGACGAATACTTCAATGCCCTCCTGGGTAGTCACTGCTCCGGCCATGACTACAGCTTCCTGGGTAAGGCCATTGATGAAGCCCAGGGTGGCTTCCAAGACGGAGTCTTGACTCTTACCATCAGACGTTACAAAATCAAATAATTTAGTCACTAGTAGAAAGGATTGTTTCCCCCATGGAATTTCTCCGCATGCCAGCTTATCAACTCTTCTTACATCCGATTACGGGTGGTGCCATCTGGGGCTATGTGCTCGCCATGATTTATCTGCGCTATGTCCGTCGCTTCCCACAATACAAACCGCACTTCTATGGTGCCTTGGCTATCTTGATTTATGTGGCACCTCTCTTCTTAACCCAGCACATCAGCATCACTCATGGTGTGACCTGCGGATTGGCCTATGTCCTGACCCGTCTCTATGACTATGATCGGTCACAAGTTGCTAACTAAGTAGACACGAGCTCCCAAGGGGCTCTTTTTTTGTGGCTGACCGGATAAGATTTGAGGCAAAAATATTTTGGGGCATTTTAACTTTATCTCAAGATTTTTTGGCTATCTATTGATATGGCGGCAGTTATAGGTATCTCTATAAACTTCTTGGTTTTCAGTTTTTTGATGCGAGTTGTGGTTAACCACAACTCGATGCCAAATATTGATTAGCAAGATTGTTTTGATTTGAAGTTAGCGCCTATCCGTTCTGAGTGTCTTTGGACCTAAAGTAGCTATCTAGTTGTGTCAGGCTTATGCCTCCATTGGCTATTTTTAACAAAAATTATTCTGGCCATTTTACATTTCTAGCCATATTATTCCGATGAACATTGATAGCACAGCAATAACAGGACTCACATTCACTTTCTTGCTTTTCAGTATCTTTATGCAAGTTCGGGTTAACCCGAACTCGACGTAAAATGTTGAAAAGCAAGATAATTAAATTCTCGGTGTTTGTGGCGAGAACTCGTGATTGTCTTTCGGCATTAAAACCTAAAGTGGGTATTTGGAGCTGGACCGGCTCTAGCCTGGCTAGGCCAGTCTTCCAACAGATTTCTCGCCGTCCGACCCCTCTTTTGTCCCAAACATGAGCCTTGTCTCCGCTAAAAAATACTCGAGCCACTTTAAGTTCCTCCTTGTTTTCTACACTCTCCTCTTGATATAAAGGTAATAAGACCTTTCTCTATAAACTTCTTGCTTTTCAAGATTATCTAGCCAGTTCGGGTTAACCCGAACTGGACCTAAAATGTTGAAAAGCAAGATGACGATATAGTTAGCATTTTGCCCTAGCAAGACTCTTTATAGGCCTTCTATGACCATGTCTTAGTTTTTTTTCGACCCGTCTGTCACTTTTGGTCCACACATGAACTTTGTCTCCACAAAAAGAGACTTGAGCCACTTTAAGTTTCTCCTCCTTTTCTACACTTTCCTCTTGATAGAAAGGCAATAAGGTCGCCCTCTATCAGCTTCTTGCTTTTCAAGATTGCCTACCTAGTTCGGCTTAACCCGAACTGGCCCCAAAATGTTGAAAAGCAAGATGACGACAACCCGCCCTCTAGTCTCTTAGAAAGTGTCCCTTTTCTTTCCTTGAAGGTCCTGAATCTTCACGGTATAATGATAGAGACACTGATAGAAAGGGATCGCCTACTATGATTCTACTACAAGCCAATGACCTGGCTCGGCGCTTTGCCGATGACACCCTCTATGAAGGGGTCTCCTTCAATATCCAAACACAAGACCGTATTGCCCTAGTGGGCCGTAATGGGGCCGGCAAGTCCACCCTGATTAAGCAAATCATGGGCGAGGAGCCAATCTCGGACGGTTCCATCACCAAGGCCAAGGGCCTAAAAATCGGCTACCTGGCCCAACATGTTCGGACCGAATGGAACGACAGCCTGTCCATCTGGGATACTATGCTAGCGGTCTTCCAGGAGACTTTGGCCCTACGCCAGACAGCTGAGGAAGCCGCCATGCGACTAGCTGAGCTGTCTGATGACACCCAAGCGCCAGCCTACCAGGTTGCCTTGGAGCGCTACGACCAACTCCAGGAAGCCCTAACCCAACGCAATGCCTATGCCATTGAGTCCGATATCCGGACAGTCTTACACGGTTTTCGTTTCTACGAAGCTGACTATGCCACGCCGGTCAGCCAATTATCCGGGGGACAGCGGACCCGCCTGGCCCTGGCTCGCATCCTACTTATGGACTATGACCTACTGATTCTGGACGAGCCGACCAACCACTTAGACATGACTACCTTAGCCTGGCTGGAAACTTACCTGACTGGCTACAAGGGTGCCCTCCTCCTAGTTTCCCACGACCGCTATTTCCTAGATAAGGTAGTCAACCAGGTTCTGGAACTGCGCCATCATCGTCTCCACACCTACAAGGGCAATTACAGCTACTATGTGGAAGAGAAGGCCCTACGCCTAGCCGCTGAAGAGAAAGCCTATGCCGCTCAACAAGCTACCATCCAAAAACTCGAAGACTTCGTCCAACGTAACCTGGTTCGGGCATCAACGACCAAACGGGCCCAAAGTCGCCGCAAGCAGTTGGAGAAAATGGACCGCCTAGAAAAGCCTAAGCAAGACAAGCAGGCGCCCCGCATCCAGTTCCTGGCAGCTAAGGACTCCGGTGAAGATGTCCTCGCCGTCGATCATTTGGCGGTGGGCTATGAGGCAACACCTATTGCCCAGGACCTCAACTTCCAGGTCCGGCGCCAAGAAGCCATCGCCCTAGTGGGACCTAACGGGGTCGGCAAGACCACCTTGCTCAAGACCCTGATTGGCCAACTACCTGCCCTGGCAGGGACCTATCGATTTGGCGCGGGCGTCCAAATCGGTTACTACGACCAGAACCTGGTCTTGCCTGACGAGAATTTGACCGTCTTAGAAATCCTCTGGCAAGCCCATGACACTACCGACGAGAAGGTCATTCGGACCATTTTAGGCAGCTTCCTCTTCTCGGGCGATGATGTCCTCAAGAAGGTCTCCATGCTGAGCGGGGGTGAGAAGGCCCGGCTCAGTCTAGCCCTGCTAGCCACCGAGCACGACAACACCCTGATTCTGGACGAACCGACCAACCACTTGGATATCGACAGCAAGGAAGTTCTGGAAGATGCCCTGATTGCCTTCGATGGCACCCTGCTCTTCGTCTCCCACGACCGCTATTTCATCAACCGATTGGCGACGCAAGTAGTTGAAATCACCCCGCAAGGCGTCAAGACCTACCTAGGCGACTATGACTACTATCAAGAGAAGAAGGCCGAAGAAGCCTTAATTGCCCAAAGCCAAGCTAGCGAGGCAAGCACTGAGCCTAAGACAGCTAATTCAGCTAATCCGGCCCAACAAGACTATCAAGCCATGAAAGAAGCTAAGCGGCAACGTCGCCGCTTGGAAGAAGCCGTGGATCAGGCAGACGCCAGCCACGCCCAATGGGAGGCTCGCATCGCCCAACTCCACGCCCAGATGGAGACGGCGGCCTTGGCCAATGACCAGAGCCAGCTAGCCCAGCTCCACCAAGACCTGCAAGAGGCTGAAGCCGCCCAACTTGAGGCCTTAGAAGCCTGGGAAAGCGCCAGCCTGGCCTTGGAAGACTTTCTAGCCTAAGTTTAGCATTTGCCCAATATATCCTATATGATATATCGGGAAAGCAAAAAGGCACTGAGACTTAAATCTCAGTGCCTTTTTTCATTGGCTTAAATCGATTTAGTGGCCCTTAGTGCGCAAACTTTGGCCCCCAAGAAGAAAAAATAGCCCAGCTTATAAGAATAAGCCAGGCTTAGCATTGAGGGTGAGGGGACTAAATCTTTTTTGTAAATAAAGCGGATAGGCGGCCGCCCCAATCATGGCCGCATTGTCCCCACAGAGGGATAGAGGCGGAATCAGAACTTCAAGCTCAGGATAGCGACAGGCCAATTCCTCGCTGAGACGCTGACGCAGGCCAGAGTTAGCGGCCACACCCCCGGCCAGAATAAATTGCTTAACTGGATATTGCGCCAAAGCCTTGAGGGTCTTACCCACCAAGACATCGACAACCGCCTGCTGGAAGCTGGTGGCCAAATCAGCCGTCACCAGCTCCTGGCCCCTTTGCTTGGCATTATGAACTAGGTTCATGACCGCGCTCTTCATACCACTAAAGCTGAAGTCCAAGTTATCTTCCTGTAGCATGGCCCGTGGCACCGGATAGGTGTCCTGACCCTGATGGGCCAAGGCGTCCACATGCTTACCGGCCGGATAAGGCAGGCCCAGCAAGCGTCCGACCTTATCATAGGCTTCGCCAACCGCGTCATCCTGGGTCTCTCCCACGACTTGATAGCTTGCATGCTCAGGCATGTAAACCAACTCGGTATGGCCACCCGAAGCAATCAGGGCCAGCAGGGGAAAGGCTAGTGGCTGCCCGATTTGACTGGCATAGATGTGGCCAGCCAAATGATTGACCGCAATCAAGGGCTTGTCGTGGACCAAGGCCAAAGTCTTGGCGGCCGTAATCCCGACTAGGAGGGCGCCGACTAGGCCCGGCCCCTGGGTCACCGCAATGGCATCAATGTCCTGCCAAGTGACGCCTGCTTGTTCCAAGGCTAGACGGGTGACCTGACTGATTTGTTCCACATGGTGGCGGCTGGCGACCTCTGGCACCACCCCGCCAAAGCGGATATGGCTTTGGACCTGGGAAGCCACCACATTGGCTAAGATGGTCTGGCCGTCTTCGACGATGGCCACACTGGTCTCATCGCAAGACGATTCAAAGGCCATAATCCGAACTTTTTGACTCATGAAGGCTCCCCCTCCTTTTCTGATCGACTTAGTAATTTTTGCATAATGACCGCATCATCCACCGGATCCTGATAGTAACGCGGCCGGACGATTAAGGTTTCAAAGCCGGCCTGCTGGTAGAGGCCCAGGGCCGCTGCATTAGCCTGGCGCACTTCCAAGAAGACATGGCGGATACCCCGATGAGCTAGTTGATTTAAGACGAAGTCTAGGAGTTGGCGCCCCAGGCCTTGGCCCCGTAAGTCGGGTTGGATATAGACTAGGTTGAGGGTGGCTTCATCCAAGACATGGTGGAGGCCGACATAGCCCAGCACCTGATCATGGTCTAGTAGCAGGTAATACTCTGCTTGGTCCAGTTGGAAGTCGCTCCGACTCTGGGCTTGGTTCCAGTGCAAGGCCTGATTGCCTTCAATAATAACTTGACGGAAGGCCTCGGGTAGCTGGGCACCGGTGAAGGGTACCACCTGATAATGTTTGCTGTCCATGCCGACACCTCCTATTGCTGACAGTCATAAACCATGAAGAGGGCATCCTCCTGCATGGTGTGGTAGTAGTTGGGCACTAGGCGGTCAATTTCAAAGCCTAGCCCCTGGTAAAGGGTTTGAGCTGCTTGGTTGGTCGCCCGAACCTCTAAGGTCACCCGCCGGCTACCAATTTGGCTGACGCAACGACACCAGCGTTGCACCAGGCGACGGGCATAGCCCTGGCGCCGAAAACGCGGGTGAATGAAGAGATGGCTGATGTGGGCGGTCTTTTGCTGGCAACGGCCAGAAATCAGGCCCTGAATATGGCCATCGATTTCCAACACCCAGTAGATGGCATAGAGATTATAGCGGAAGTCGGTCCGGAAATCCTTGAGGCTCCAGGCCAGAAAACCATCGTAGCAGAGTTCTTCCAAGGCCACCAGCTCTGGCAAATCCTCTTCGACTAATGGCCGTAGATAGGCCCCCGCTCCCAAGGGCTGGGGCGGGAACTGGCTAATGTCAAGAGCCGCATGACGCTTGGGTGGCGTCTGACTCGCTTGCTCAGGCTTGCGGCCTAGCACCCGCTCCTGCCAGAACTCACGAATAATAGTGGATAAGTGCTGCATGGTCGACACTGGTGCCTCCTTCTTTGGCTAGCCATTCCTGTTCCGCCAGGGTCAAATGGCCATAGACAGGCTCCAAGAGGGCCGGCTCTGCCACCCGCTCATGGGCGACTTGTTGGAACTTGTCGGTATGAGGATAGGCGGTCCAACCTTCCACCGTCTTAAGGCTGACATCTGGCAAGGCTTGGCTAAAGGCCTCAGCAAATGGCGCCAAATTTTGGCCTATCATCAGGACTTGGGCTCCGGCCTGTAAATGCTGGCGGGCTTCAGAGCTCAGCCAAGTCTGCCAATCGGCATGGCAATCCGCCGTCACCGCCACCAGCCCCTGGTCTGTCTGCTGATAGAGGGCGGTGTAGGCGGACAAGCGGCGAGCATCCATGAGGGGAATAATGTAGTCTCCCACTGGAAGGCTGGCTTGCGCTGCTAGCAGGGCCAGGGAAGACATCTGATAGAGGGCTAGACCCAGACTGTCGGCCCAGGTTTTAGCCAGAGTCACCCCAATCCGCACGCCGGTATAAGAGCCGGGTCCTACCCCCACATAGAGGCTATCCACGGCTTGGCGGTCCACATTGCAATCCTCCAGCAACTGGGCCACAACCGGCACCAAACGCTCCCCATGCTGTTTGCCTGCCGCTAAGCTGGTATGCCCTAGCACCCGGTCCGCATCATCTATGACTGTCACTGACAGTGCCTCCGTCGCCGTATCTAATGCAAGCTTGGCCATGCCGCTCGCCTCCTTCTCTGATTTATCACCTATCTATTTTAACACAATGTGACCAGCAACTGAAGAGGCCAGAAGCTAGAAAACCAGCCTTTTGCCCTCTCTCGTCAAGCCATAAGAAAAAGCGTTGGCAGCCTGAGGGCTCCAACGCTTTTTATCTACTATATCAATAGGCTGGCTTATTTTACTTGTGCTGCTAAGGCATCGTGAACGAATTGTACTTCGGTCCCGATAATGACTTGCACGTTCTTTTTGTTGAGGACACGCGTTGCAACAGCACCGGTAGATTTGATCTTAGCTTCGTCAACCTTGCTAGTGTCAGCTAGGGTTAAACGTAAGCGAGTAGCACAGTGGTCAGTTGCTTCAATGTTGTCCTTGCCACCTAAACCTTCAATTAATAAAGGAATGTTGAAGTCGCTAGCTTTAACAGTCATGTTAGGATCATTTTCAGTAGACTCGTCATCTTCACGACCTGGTGTAGTGAAGTTGAATTTCTTGATTAAGAAGTCGAAGACCAAGAAGTAAACAACGAACATTACCACACCTAAGACAATCAAGAGCCAAGGATTGTTAGCCATTGGCAAGCGGCTAGTTAAGATAAAGTCAATCAAACCAGCACTGAAGTTGAAGCCTGCAGTAGCATGTAACAAGGCTGCAATTGTCAAGGATACCCCTGTTAAGACAGCGTGCACCAAGTAAAGAACAGGTGCTAAGAACATGAAGGCGAACTCAAGTGGTTCGGTAATCCCGGTTAAGAAGGAAGCCAAAACAGCTGCTACTAAGAGGGCTGCTACAGCTTTTTTCTTGCTGTCTTTGGCATTGCGGTACATTGCCAAAGCGGCCCCTGGTAAACCAAACATCATGACTGGGAAGAAACCAGCTTGGTACATACCAGTTTGACCTAGAACCCCAGTGTTACCCCAGAAGTTCCCGATATCGTTAATCCCAGCTACGTCGAACCAGAATACAGCGTTGAGGGCATGGTGTAAACCAACTGGAATCAAGAGACGGTTGAAGAAACCATAGATACCAGCACCGATTGCGCCCAAGCCAACAAATGACTTACCAAAGGCAACTAAAGCGCTGAAGACTGCTGGCCATACGAAGAGCAAGACAAGGGCAGCAAGTGATGCTACAAGACCTGCCATGATTGGCGCAGAACGACGACCGCTGAAGAAACCTAGAGCGGTTGGTAATTTAACATCTTTGAAACGGTTGTACATTTCCCCACCAATGATCCCTGATAAGATCCCGATGAAGGCGTTAGTGCTCTTAGAGAAAGCCAAAGCCACTTCTTCTGGTTTTACCCCTTGTAATTGAGCCACAACATCCTTAGATAGGATAGTCGTGATAATTAAGAAGGCTACCAAACCACTGAGACCGGCTGCCCCGTTCTTGTCTTTGGCTAAACCAACAGCCAAACCAACGGCGAATAAGAGTGGAATTTTGTCGATTAAGACTAAACCTGCTTGAATCAAGAAGACCGCTACTGGGTTGGTCCCGGTTTGGCCTGGTACACCTAAACCAGCAGGGCTAATCCAGTAACCAATCCCCATTAAAATGGAAGCCACTGGTAAAATGGCAACAGGCAGCATCAAAGAGCGACCCATTTTTTGTAAATATGACATCATTGTTTTTTCCTACTTTCTATTTATCTTAATACTGATTGTCCCATACGGAAATATGTATGCCGCTTCCCTCTAATTGCTAGCGACAAGGCCAGAATATTCTCTGGATCTGGCATGCGTCCGTAGGAACCATCGCCAATGTGATGAATATCTGTACCCACGCGTTTGTTGGCTAGCGCAAATTCACGAATGGTCCCACTATCGGCACTTTCCTGACTGGTGCCAATGGTTGAGATAACTAAACCGCCCAAGTCCTTGACCTGATCAGCAATCCGCGCCACCTGGTCTTCTCTGACTCCTGGCACGGTCCCCACACTTGGAATCAAGACGCCGTCCGCACCTGCTGCCATATAGGCTAACAAATGCGCTTCAGAGACCACCTTCTCGCCGGTCCCGGCACTGTGCATCTTACCGGCAAAGACCAGTCCCTTGAAATGCTGCTTAGCTAGCCGCACCGTGGCTTCAATGGCCTGATGACTAACCCCTGTCGAAGGGTTACCCGTCAAGACCAAGAAATCAAATCCCTCTCGGTTAGCGGCTTGGAAGTTCTCTACGGTGGCGCGTCGGCCCTCCGGTAGGTCAATCCAATCTTCTAGCGCTTCAGCACTTGGGTCAACCGGTTCTAAATTCAAGCCCATAGGTCTACCGGTTAATTCCTTGAGGTAGGCAATGGGCGCGTCCATTGCGGGCAAACTATGGATAAATTTGGTGGATAGATCATATTCATTCAATAATAGCATATCCGCACTAAATGCCCGCATCATCTCCGCATTGCTCACCCCTTCAATTAGCGGCGCCTTAGTGACCACTGTTTCCGCCAAGATAATCCGGCCTTCACTGGCCTTAATGGCTTGTTTTAGTTCCGCGGCTGTCAAAGTTTTGACCTCACTGGCTGTGCAAGACAACAAACGTTTATGAGCCATGCTTCTCCTCCTTTCCAGATAATTTTTAAACGCATTCATTCATACGTCTTGCCTTCATTATATTCCTGAAACCCCTTAATGTAAAGCCTTTCCTCCCTAAATTCAGCACATCACTAATTGAGATAAATTTCAGCTTAATTTTGACTCCCCTTCCGATAGGCAACACTTGGGCGATAAAACTATAAGCTATCTAATCCGCACTATTATGACACTTTTTTGTCTAGTCTAATTGCAAAAATAAGGTTAGGACAAAATCCTAACCTTATGGGCTTATTGATTAAATTGACTTTGATAGAGTTCGTAGTAGAAGCCCTTGGCTGCCAAGAGGCTGTCGTGATTGCCTTGTTCTACAATCTGGCCGTCACGTAAGACCAGAATCTTATCGGCTTCCTGAATGGTCGATAGACGATGGGCAATGACGAAGCTGGTCCGGCCCTCCATCAGACGGCTCATGGCCTTCTGAATGAGGAGCTCCAGACGGGTATCCACTGACGAGGTGGCCTCGTCCAGAATCAGAATTTTAGGATCTGCCAGCAAGGCCCGGGCGATTGTCAGCAGTTGCTTCTGCCCCAAGGAGATATTGCTGGATTCCTGGTTCATCTTCATATTGTAACCACCCGGCAAGGTCCGAATAAAGTGGTCTACGTTGGCGGCCTTAGCTGCTTCCACGATTTGTTCATCCGTGGCATCCAAGTTACCGAAACGTAGATTGTCCTTAATGGTCCCTTCATAGAGCCAGGCATCCTGGAGCACCATGCCAAACTGCCGTCGCAATTCCTGACGTGGCAAGTCCCGGATATCTAGGCCATCCACTAGAATAGCCCCCTGGGTCACATCATAGAAACGCATAAGCAAGTTAATCAGAGTTGTCTTACCGGCGCCCGTTGGCCCGACAATGGCAATCATTTGGCCGGGTTCGACTTCTAGGTTGAAGTTACGAATCAGAGGCTTATCTTCCTGGTAGTGGAAGGCCACGTCCTGGAAGCTGACCCGTCCGGTCAACGGACCTGCCAAATGAGCCTTAGCACTCACCACTTCCTCGGGCGCATCCATCAATTCTACAATCCGGTCCAGGGAAGACTTAGCTGACTGCAAGGCACCGGTCAGCTGGGTGATGGTCTGAATAGGTTGGTTGACCTGCCAGACATACTGAACGAAGGCTTGCAGGTTCCCGATAGTCAGTACCCCTTGCAAGACAGCCAAGCCCCCCAGCAGCGCTAGGAGCAAGTAAGTCATGTGGGAGATGAAGCCTACCAGTGGCATGACCATAGAAGACATGATAGTTGCCTTAAAGCCTACTTGTTGTAGGTTGCGGGTAATATCATAGAATTCCTGGGCGGATTGTTCTTCCCGGCCATAGAGCTTGATGACATTGAAACCCGTTAGGTTCTCCTGGACAAAGCCATAGAGGCGACCTAAGGCGTCGGCCTGGCCCTTGAAATAAGGCTGAGATAGAACCAGGACCTTCTTAGCCACCCAATAAGAAAGAGGCATGGAAATGATAACCACCAAGGCGAGGGTAAGATTGAGCCAAATCATCATGGCAATCACCAAACCAAGGGTGAAGACGGCATTGACAATTTGGAGCAGGCTCTGCTGCAAGGCATTAGAAACGGACTCCACATCACCGGTCATACGGCCCAAGAGGTCACCAAATTGATGTTGGTCCACATAGGAGACCGGCAGGCGGTTGAGCTTCTGATTCATGGCCTGACGCAGATCCCGAGTAGTCCCTTGGACAGCATTGGTGATGGCAACGTTGGCTAGATAGGCAGACACCTGCCAGGCCAAACCACGGAAGAAATAGATGACCAGAATCCAGCCAATATAGGCGTAATTGAGGCTAGCGCCCGGTAGCTTTTGCAGGATGGCCACGCTCCCCCGCGAGATTTCCGTCAGGGCTAACCCCCAAATGAAAGGTTCCAATACGGAGGCAATGTCGCTCACAATGGTCAAGAGGATTGCCCAAAAATAAGACAAGCCATAAGGCTTCATATAAGGCAGGAGGCGCTTGATACTGGATACTTTTTTATTCATCTTACATGGCCTCCTCATCTAGACTGGCTTGCTTGAGCTGAGAATTGGCGATATCACGGTAAATCTCGTTGCTAGCCATTAATTCTTGGTGAGTCCCGCGACCCACGATTTCGCCCTTGTTGAGGACGATGATTTGGTCAGCATTCATAATGGTCCCCACGCGCTGAGCCACAATCAAGACGGCGGCCTCTTGGGTCACTTCCTTGAGCCGCTTACGCAGTTGGGCGTCAGTCTTATAGTCTAGGGCCGAGAAGGAATCGTCGAAGATATAGATATCAGGACGCTTCACTACGGCACGGGCAATAGACAAGCGTTGCTTCTGACCCCCTGACAGGTTGCTGCCGCCCTCTTCTAGGAAGGCTTCATAGCGTTCAGACCGGCTATGAATAAATTCCCGCGCTTGAGAGATATCGCTGGCCTTCTCCAACTCGCCTTCGCTAGCATTCCATTTACCATAGCGCAAGTTCTCGCCGATGGTCCCGGTAAAGAGCAGGGACTTCTGCGGGATAAAACCAATCTTCTGGCGCAAGGCCTTGAGGTTGTAGTCGCGGACATCGACACCATCCACCAGGATTTTCCCTAGGGTGACATCATAGAAGCGCGGAATGAGCTGCACCAGAGAAGACTTACCACTCCCGGTCGACCCGATAAAGGCGATGGTCTGGCCAGGCTTAACTTCAAAGCTAATATTATGAAGAACCGGACTCTCCGTCTCACCTGGATAGGCAAAGGTCACATTCTCGAAGCTTAGATAACCTCGCGTTTCCGTCTCAGTTACTCCGTTGGGATTTGGATCGATGGAAATGGGTAGATCCATGACTTCCTGCAGCCGGGCTGCCGATACGGCCGTCCGTGGATACATCATGAAGAGGTTGGCAAAGAGCATGAAGGAGAAGAGGGCATGGAAGGCATACTCTACAAAGGCTACCAGGTTCCCCACTTGGAGCGAACCCTGAGCGATTGGCTCCAAGGCAAACCAAACAATGGCCACAATCATCCAAATCAAGATATGGACGAAGAGTGGGTTGGCCCAGCCCATTAATTTGAAGAGACGGGCTGAGGTCTCGGTATAGGATTGGTTTTGCTCATCGAAGCGTTTCTCTTGGAAATCCTCGCGCGCAAAGGCCCGGATAACCCGCAAACCGGATAGGTTCTCGCGGGCATACTGGTTAATCTTATCTAAGGTCTTCTGTTGTTGCTTAGACAGGGGCGTCGACCTTCTGGCCAAAAACCAGATAGAAATGGCTAGCGGTGGCACCGCCAATAAAATCAACCAAGCCAGGGACGGGCTGGTTACCAGAATCATGACCATGGAAGATGCTATCATAAAGGGGGTAATCATCCCCAGACGCAGACTTTGGTCGGCAAACTGCATGAGCGCGAAGGCATCCGAAGTTATCCGGGTTACCAAGCTAGAAATCCCAATCTGCTCATATTCATGGTGGGAGAACTGCTGGATTTTGTCATAGAGATCATTACGCATCTCCCGAATCATCTCGGTCGTCAGCTTGCTGGCGGTGTAGGAGAGCAAGATTCGCCCCGCCACCCCGGCCAGAATCAAGAGGAACATGATGACAGACCAGTAGTAGAGTCGGCTGACATCGTGAGGCAAGATGGCTTCGTCTACCATCCGGGCCAGGATGGTCGGCAGGCCCAAGTTAACTAAGACAAAGAAAAAAGCCCCTAAGAAATCCAAAAACAAGAGCTTGGGATGCTTGCGTAAATAACGCCAAATGTACTGCATACAGAACCTCCTTTTTGTTATTGATTGATTAAAATTCAAAAAATAGAGGCATCGACCGCCCGGTCCTGCCTCCATTTATCTGCTTAATCCGCTTCTTATAAAGCTTTCTTAGCTTGTTCTACTAAAGCAGTGAATGCTGCTGCATCGTGAACTGCTAAGTCAGCCAACATTTTACGGTTCACTTCAACGCCAGCTTTCTTCAAGCCGTTCATTAAGACGCTGTAGCTGATCCCGTTCATACGAGCTGCCGCGTTGATACGGGTAATCCATAAACGACGGAAGTCACGTTTTTTCTGACGACGGTCACGGTAAGCATACATGTAAGATTTCATTACTTGTTGCTTAGCGGTCTTGAATAAGAGATGTTTGGCACCGTAGTAACCTTTAGCTAATTTTAATGTACGTTTACGACGTTGACGGGTAACGTATCCACCTTTAACACGTGGCATAGTAAATTCCTCCTTGGTTCTTCTCTAGTATTATAATTGCGAAATTTGTTGTTTAATACGTTTGTAGTCTGAATTAGATACTAAGTCAGCTTGACGTAATTGACGACGTTGTTTCTTAGTTTTACCATGGAAACGGTGGCTAGTGAAAGCGTGTGAACGTTTCAATTTACCTGAACCAGTCTTCTTAACGCGTTTTGCTAAACCGCGGTGTGTTTTTTGTTTTGGCATGGGAATTCCTCCTATAAAAAGATTAGTCTTGTTGCGCCGCTTGGGCTAATGGGGCTAGCACGATGAACATGCTGCGACCTTCCATTTTTGGTCGAGCTTCAACCGTTGACACATGGCTTGTGTCATCAATGAAGTCTTCCAATACGTCTTGACCCAATTCCTTGTGGGTGATGGCCCGCCCGCGGAAACGAATGCTGGCTTTGACCTTGTCACCATGTTCGAGGAACTTGATGGCCTGGCGTAATTTGGTTTGGTAATCATGGTCTTCGATACCAGGAGAAAGACGAACTTCTTTGACGGTTACGATCTTCTGATTCTTCCGTTGTTCCTTTTCCTTCTTCTGCATCTCATAACGGTATTTACCGTAGTCCATAATCCGAGCAACAGGTGGCTTGGCATTTGGTGAGACAAGTACTAGGTCAAGTCCGAAAGATTCTGCAATAGTGAGCGCATCATTAAGTGATTTGACTCCGATTTGTTCACCATTGTCTCCAATCACACGTAATTCACGTGCGCGGATATCTTCGTTAATGATCATTTCTTTAACGATGGTAGTCCACCTCCAGTTAGATTTCGAGCCTTACAAGAAAAAAACTAGCTTGTGTACACAAACTAGCCGCTACTTATCCCCGCACCGAGGCGCAAAGGAAACTCTCTATCGGCCAAGCACCTAAGGGGATTGGCGAGAAACGGCTGGTTTCTACTTGTTTTACTCAACTACGATAGTATAGCACAGCTTAGACCGGGATGCAAGGGGAAATTTTTTGTTTTTGCTGGTCGCTTAGTCAGCTAGTGGGGCGTGGGCGCGTGACTTTTCGGAGCTTTTTGTCAGCTTGCTGCCTTTTTCTGGGCAGCTAGTGGTCAACTGGCTCGCGTCTTTTCGGGGCTTTTGCCGTTTTTCTGCCCTTTCCATGAAGCCAGTGGTCCACTCTTCAAAGTGGACCACTGGTTCACGGCTTTTCGGGGCTTTAGACCCCTTTTCGGCGCTTTCCCAGGGAGCTAGTGGTCCACTCGACGGAGTGGACCACTGGCTCACACCTTTTCCTAGCTTTTGCCCCATTTTCGGCACTTTCCCAGGAAGCTAGTGGTCCACTCTCCAGAGTGGACCACTGGCTCACGCCACACTAGATCTTGCGAAACTTTGGCCTAGTTTTGGCTGTCAAAGTTGCCTTGTCTAGACCGGACATTGGCACAGTTTAGCCATGCTGTTTTGGCTATGGAGCAAGCGCCAACCAAGATAGCACCCCAACACCTCATGACCAAGACAGAAACACTATATATAGTTGTGGAACAACTTTATAAACACTATATATAGTGTAAAGTCTATTGACTTTACACCTAGACTAGGATAGCATAGGCTTTGAGGTGATAAGTATGAATCCACAAATTAGAGCGGCCCAAGATATTCAAGCTGCAGTTGACCGCCTGCACCAACAGGAGTCAAGTATTGTTAACGAGAATGCCAACAAGGACAGCCAAGTCTACAACACCCAACGAGACTTGACCGCCAGGCATCGTTGCTAAAGCCATCGGCATTGGCATGTTGCCGGAAGCAGTCGCCCTAGCCCATTTGAACGGCGACTTGCACTATCATGATTTAGACTACCATCCCTACCAGCCTATGACCAACTGCTGCCTGATTGATTTTAAGACCATGTTCAAGCTAGGTTTCAAGATTGGCAATGCAGAAGTCGATTCCCCTAAATCCATCCAGACCGCCACCGCCCAAATGGCGCAGATCATTGCCAACGTGGCGTCTAGCCAGTACGGGGGTTGCAGTGCCGACCGCATTGACGAGGTGCTGGCGCCTTACGCCCAGCTCAACTACGAGAAGCATCTCAAGCTAGCGGAAGATTGGATCCCCGACACCACCCAACACCATGACTTTGCTACGGCTCGGACTAAGAAAGACATCTATGACGCCATGCAGAGTCTGGAGTACGAGATTAACACCCTCTACACTTCCCAAGGCCAGACGCCCTTTACTACCTTAGGTTTCGGCCTGGGGACTTCCTGGATTGAACGCGAAATTCAGCGCGCCATCCTTAAGGTTCGTCTGGGCGGTATCGGCAAAGAGAAAAGAACGGCTATCTTCCCTAAGCTAGTCTTCTCCCTTAAGCGCGGCGTCAACCTAGCTCCCAAAGACCCCAACTATGACATCAAGGAGCTAGCCGTCCGTTGCGCCACCAAGCGTATGTATCCCGATGTCCTCATGTATGACAAGCTAGTCGAGCTAACTGGTAGCTTCAAGGCGCCCATGGGCTGCCGCTCCTTCCTGCAAGGTTGGTGGGACGAGCACGGCCAGGAAATCAATGCCGGCCGCATGAACCTGGGTGTAGTGACCCTTAACCTACCCCGTATTGCCCTCGAGAGCCAGACTCTGGATGAGTTCTGGCAACAGCTAGAAGGCAAATTAGAGATAGCCCGCCAGGCCCTCTGCTACCGCATCGAGCGAGTCAAGGACGCCAAACCTTACAACGCCCCTATCCTCTATCAACACGGGGCTTTCGGTCGCAAGTTGAGTCGCGATGGCAAGGTCGATGACCTCTTCCGCGACAAACGGGCTACCATTTCCCTGGGCTACATTGGTCTCTATGAAGTGGCCACCCGCTTCTTCGGTCCCGACTGGGAGACGGATCAAGAGGCCAAGGCCTTTACCGTCGACATTGTCAAAAAGCTCTATCAGCACACCCAAGACTGGGGCAATCAATACGGCTACCACTTCTCCGTCTACGCCACGCCGAGTGAGAGCCTGACCGATCGCTTCTGCCGTCTGGATTTAGAGCGCTTTGGGTCGGTGCCCGATATCACTGATAAAGGCTACTATATGAATAGCTTCCACTACGATGTCCGCAAGAAGCCAACGCCATTTGAGAAGATTGATTTTGAAGCGGCCTATCCGCCTTATTCTTCAGGCGGCTTCATCCACTACTGCGAATACCCTAATATGGTTCAGAATCCTAAGGCTCTGGAAGCCGTCTGGGACTTTGCCTATGACCGGGTCGGCTATCTGGGCACTAATACACCGATTGATAAATGTTTTGAATGTGGCTATGAAGGGGACTTTAACCCGACCGAACGAGGCTTCGAGTGTCCTTACTGCAAGAATCGCAATCCCGAGACCTGCGACGTGGTCAAGCGGACCTGCGGTTACCTAGGCAACCCTCAGGCTAGACCCATGGTAGCTGGGCGTCACAAGGAAATTGTGGCCCGGCAGAAGCACTTGACCATCCGCATTAAGTCCTCCGACAAAGACCAGGACCCAGCTGACGACAAGGAGGTCTAGCCATGGCCATTCCTGAGACGACTACCAAGGTGGCCGACTACAAGCCCTATAACTTCGTGGACGGCGAAGGCGTCCGTTGCAGCCTCTATGTCAGTGGCTGCCACTTCGCCTGCCCGGGTTGCTACAACAAGGTGGCCCAGAACTTCAACTACGGCACCCCCTACACAGAGGAACTTAAGGAAAGAATCCTGTCCGACCTAGGAGCTAGCTACTGTCAAGGCCTGACTCTACTGGGCGGCGAACCCTTTCTCCATACGGCGGTTCTGATTGATCTCTGCCAGGAAGTCAGACGGCGCTATGGCCACAACAAGGATATCTGGTCCTGGACGGGCTATGACTGGGAGGAACTCATGCAGGAGACGCCGGACAAGTTGGAACTCCTGTCCTATGTCGATATTCTGGTCGACGGTCGCTTCATTCAAGAACAGTTAGACCTGACCCTGCAATTCCGAGGAAGCCGCAACCAGCGCATCATCGACGTCCCCAAGTCCCTGGCAACCGGCCAGGTCGTCATCTGGGACAAGTTAATCCGCTAAACACTAGACGATTTTTTGAAAGCACCCCATAAGTTGGATTTTGATTGTCCAACTGATGGGGTGCTTTTCATTTGATTGACTCTTTCTCAAGTCCTTATCTTCCATTATAGAAACTGGGATTTTTTAACCCTTAATATTATAGTTTAATGCAGAGTGTCGCTATATAGTCATTTCCATAACGTGATAATCTATTTCTTTTATCACATGATTCATAAAAATCTATCATAGCGAGACCATTTTTAAGTTGTCCTCTAATCTGAGTTTCTAAGGTATGGCTAAATTCATATCCATATTCTGGATTTATGGTTATCTTGCCTTCCTCTT